>Ga0193729_1000322_pt1 | contig 24443 bp, 17 predicted proteins | sample U1c2metaG_FD_143036 | JGI IMG/M metagenome (GOLD analysis project Ga0193729, IMG submission 143036) | Soil microbial communities from a riparian zone of the East river system, Colorado, United States - U1c2 | ecosystem: Environmental > Terrestrial > Soil > Riparian zone | place: USA: East River...
CTTTCATGCAAAAACGCGGGCCGGACAGCGACGCGGAAACACTTGCGCTCTTTGCCGGATACCTGGGCCAATATTCCAAATCGCGCGAAGACGTCAAAACCTGGTTCGAAGCCATTGAACTCGATGACTATGCCAGCTTTGGAGGAAAAGCGTAAATCTCACATCCACAAAAACAACGAAGAACAAAAGACAGAAAAAAAGGACAAAACATATGAGCAATAACAATGGACAAAAATTAGCGGGCAAGGTCGCAGTCGTCACTGGCGGTTTGCGAGGGATTGGCGCAGCGATTACCAAAAGGCTGGCAGGCGATGGGGCAAGCGTGGCGTTTACTTGCACCAAGGGCGTTGATGCGGCCGCCTCGGTCGTGAGGGAGATTGAATGTCGCGGCGGAAAGGCAATTGCAATTCAGGCGGATGCCGCCGATGCGGACGCCGTCAAGGCCGCGGTCGAAAAGGCCGTCGCGACCTTCGGCGAACTGGATATACTGGTGAACAATGCCGGCACGGCCATTCCGAAACCGTTCGAGGAGACGACCCTGGAAGAGATGGATCGCGTGATCGACATTAACATCGGCGGCGTATTCGTCGCGACGCAGGCGGCGCTGAAGCACATGAAGAGCGGCGGTCGCATCGTCAGCGTCCTGAAGAGGTTGCGCAGACGATCCTCTTTTTGGCTTCGGACAATGCGCCGTTCATTACTGGCCAGATTTTCGGCATCGACGGCGGGAAAATGGCTTGAGGCGACCGATTCCGACCCTCGCCTCCAAGTGATGCGTGTGCATCAAGGAGTTACGCCGGGCGGAAACCGCTTTCGCTGGTTGCGAGGATACGAGATGTTGCAGGCCAGGCCCGCATAGCCAGACGACCAATCGCAAGAAGCTGTTTTCGTGAGGCCCCGTCGCGAGCTTGCGCCGCCATTCCGCGAAGCACGACACAAAAATAGGCAGCGAGTTCTTTGACATTGGTTTCGGGTGGTAGATCCCCATCGGAAGCCCCCTTCCTCAGCCGCCTGACTAAAGCATGTTCAGAAAGTTTGCGTAAACCTTTAGTAAAATCTGCCACCGATCGTAAATGCGGCGGAAGATGCGTGCCGGCTAATGAAATCATACAGCCTGCGGGTGATGCGTCATTGGCGAGGAATGCTGCGCTTTCTTCCATGAGAGCCTCAAAAGAGGCCCGCGCATCCCGATGAGTTGAAAGTGCGCGAGGAAAAAAAACAAAGCACACGTTCAGGTAGTAATCAACCGCTTCCCGGTACAGCTGTTCCTTGCTGCCAAACTCATGGTAGAAACTCGATGGGCCTATGTTCATCACCCCGATCAAATCGTCGAACGTGGTTCCTTCGTAGCCACGATCCCAGAAAAGTTTCATCGCTTGCTGGATGGCTGTTGATCGGTCAAACGTCCGGGGTCGTCCTCGTCCACGTTTTAACACATTTGTCTGTTTCGCATTCGACATAGGGATTTTTTATCAAATTGCCGGTTTGTCCGGACAACAAGATAACGTCAAATGTTCCGGAGTCCATCAATCGTGCGCGGGCGAGTTGTTTGGATTCAAAATCCGCGATACAAGTCCGCCACCATCGCTTTTCACAGCAGCAGAAGTGGAAAGGCTTTTAGGCCGCAAAAATAAAAATTGACACTTTTAAACTTCGGGCTAGTTTTGGAGCGTTAGCTACACAAATAACAAAACTGACATGAGAACAATGAAACGCAAATCGACACAGATCGCAATCATACTTGCAGGATTCCTGAGCATATCGATGTTCGGCCCAATATCTGCCCTGGCTGACGCGCCCCAGCATCATGATCAGGCGCCGGGCTTCTACCGCATGAAAGTTGGCGACCTCGAAGTGACGGCCCTATTCGATGGTACCGGCGCATTCGATCCGCAATGGCTGAACGGAACGACGGCGACGATGGATGGTGTTTTAAAAGGACTGCGCGAAGATCCGCACATGCTGGATGTTGCAGATACGGGCTTCCTGGTCAACACAGGCAAGCAACTAATCCTCGTCGATGCGGGTGCCGGCGCCTGGTGGGGTGGAGGAGCAATGGGGCGCCTGGTGGGCAGCCTCCGCAGCGCAGGCTACACGCCGGAAGAAGTCGACATCGTTTTGGTCACGCACCTCCATTCCGATCATGTCGGCGGCCTCACTACTCGGGACGGAAATATCGTCTTTCCAAATGCCGATGTTTACGTCGCGAAGGCAGAAAGCGACTTTTGGTTGTCGCCAGAAATCGCTGCCAAGGCGCCGAAGGATGCGCAACGGTCCTTCCAGAGTGTGCAAGCCATCGCAGCGCCGTACATCAAGGCCGGTAAGTGGCACACGTTTAGTGGCTCCGAGCCAATCGTCGACGGCATGCAACTCGTCCCGCTGCCTGGTCATACCCCGGGACATACCGGCTATGAATTTTCGTCAAAGGGACAAAAGATACTGTTTTGGGGCGACATCATCCATGCACAGCGCGTCCAGCTTCAGCATCCCGAGGTCACCGCGATTTTCGACACCGACCAGACTGCGGCTGCGGCCACGCGGAATCAATTGCTGTCCAAGCTAGCGCGCGAGGAGGTTGTGATCGCAGGGCCACACATGCTATTTCCTGGCCTGGGCCGCCTGCACAACGAGGGAAGCGGGTATAGCTGGGCGCCGGTGGTATTTACCGATCAATGGGTCGAGCACGCGCCTTCACCGCAAAAGTAGCGAACGAGAGGTCTTTACAGATCCTCAAAAAAAGGAGAATTTATGGAGTCGTCAAAAAAGGAGGGTTTTCATGGAAATTTAGGATTTAGATTCGGGAGAGATCTTGCCATTTGCTCAGCGGTGATCAGTCTCTCGTGTCCATCTGCATTTGCGGGTGGTCAGCACGGTTTTTCAATCAAGGTGTTCACCTCCCCCGACGATCAGTTTTGGGTCAACTCCGTTATTATCGAGGGATTACATGAAGTGATGTTGGTCGATGCACAGTTAACCAAAACCAGTGCTGAAAAAGTATTACAGGAAATCAAAGAGACTAAAAAACCGCTGTCCATTATCTACATTACCCATGAGCACGCCGATCATTTTCTTGGTCTGGAGGTCTTTAAGGAGGCATATCCGGAAGTAAGAATTATCGCGAATTCCGAGGTAGTCGATCGAATCAACAAGGTCTATCAAGAGAAAATAGACAAATGGAAAAAGATCCTGGGCTCAGGCGCAACCTCTCACATGGTTGCTATCAGCAAACTCGACGACAACTTCATAAAATTTGAGAGCTCAAAAATTGAGGTCTTTAAGAAGGTCCAAGGCGACACCGACGAAAACACGATGCTTTGGATTCCTGAGCGGAGAATTCTCATTACTGGCGACGTTGTGGTCAATAACATGCACGTTTACACTGCGGAAACGGACAGTGAGGCGAGAGGGAAATGGCTGAACACAATAAAGCAAATCAGGAAATTAAATCCTTCCGTTGTCATTCCTGGACATAGCAAGGCAGGAGCTCCTCTTGACGCCGGCACCGCCGTAGATTTTACGGAAAAATATTTATTAGTTTTTGAAGAGGAAATCAGAAAAGCCAAAGATCCGGAGGGCCTGATTTATGCCATGAAAGAAAAATTCCCATCCTCCGACTTTCTCTTAGCACTCGAACGGGGTGCGAAGGCTAATGTTAAACGCTGACACGATCATGAGAGATTCACGCATCAAAATAGCGGTGCTGGACGATTATCAGAATATATCGTTGCAGATGGCCGATTGGTCTTCGATTCCCGGCAATCCTGAGGTCAGAGTGTTTAACGATCATATTTCCGATGAGGAGGCACTCGTTCAACGCCTGTTTCCCTTCGATGTTGTGTGCATCATGCGAGAACGAACGCAGATGACTGCGACGCTTCTTGACCGATTGCCCAGCCTTAGGCTCATTGCCTCTACCGGCCCACGCAATGCCGCCATCGACCTGGGAGCGGCCAAGAGGAGGAACATCGAAGTACGGCATACCCGCTACAACTCGACACCTACAATTGAGTTCGCCTGGGCCATGATTATGGCCTTAGCCCGAAACGTAGCAAATGAAAACGCTTCCTTGCGAAACGGCGGATGGCAAACAAGCGTGGGCGCTGATCTCTGCGGCAAAACCCTTGCGGTTCTGGGACTAGGCAATATCGGTTCGCGTGTCGCGGAGATTGGAAATTTTTTCGGAATGAACGTGATCGCGTGGAGCCAGAACCTGACACGGGAAAAGGCTGAGGCATCGCATGGGCGCCTGGTTTCCAAAGATGCGTTATTTCGGGAAGCGGATTTTCTCACCATCCATCTGGCGCTGAGTTCGAGAAGCCGGGGCATCGTGGGAAAATCGGAACTCGCTCTAATGAAGTCCACGGCATTCTTGATTAACACTGCGCGCGGGCCAATTGTCGAGGAAGCGGCGCTTGTCGAAACGCTGAAGGGTCGGAAAATCGCGGGCGCCGCGGTTGACGTGTTCGACCATGAACCATTGCCGGCCGAACACCCCTTTCGCCACCTGTCAAACGTGCTTGCAACGCCACATGTCGGTTACGGCTCGCGGTCCTTGTACGAAATCTTTTATGCGGACTCCGTCGCAAACATCAGGGCATGGATTCGTCGAAACGCCTAATGAACAAATCCCTTCACACTTTTCAAACTTGATGGCCTCCAACGTTCCAGCTCAGGTACAGTTGCGACTCCTTCGCCGCTACGGCGTTCGAATCGACGGCTGTGAACGAAGTCCAAGCCCGTTCACTGTGATGACGGAGTAAGCATGCTTTTCTACGGGTTTGGCAGAGGTATCGAGGTAGCGCATTTCCGGCAGCGGCTGACTCGGTGTGTCATGATAGGTCATGGATTGGAATAGCGGCCGACCGAATTTGCCGAGGGGCTTATCCGGCACATTCGCCAGTTCCGCTCCATCACGCAACACGATGAATTGTTGGATGCCGCTTTCAAAATCGGCCTCGGCAGTCCAAGTGATCTCTGTTCCCTCCTCACCTTTGGAGGATACCTTGATATTAAAGGGAGCGGGCGGCGGGGTGGTGTCGCTGGTGGCCCCGGTCTTTACATATTCCATCCACGCTTTGGCCACGGCTTCGTTGGGCAGCCAGACCGCGTCGTTGAGATTGCCTTTGAATTCCGGTGCAGGCTTCGCTTCATCGCCGAACAACGGCGCGAGCCATGCCTTGCTGGTATCCATCGGTTTGAGCTTTTGGTCTTTGCTTCCCTTGTCCGGCAACCGCATCGCGAGACAGGCATCGAGAAACGGGACCGCAAGGTAACGGCTGTCCCCGCATTCGTGGCCGGTGCGCGGGTCGGGCGCAAATCCGATCAGACCGCCCTGGGCGCGATATTCCTTGAAGGTCGCAATATTGCCGAGCCATGGCCCCTTCATCTTCTCGAATTGGGTGCGATTGTCCGGCGCGTCTGGGTTTAGCTTGGGCTTTTCCTTCACGCCGGGATTGGTCATCATCGGAATCCCATACACCGCGGCTGGAACATCGGGTCGAAGGAATTCCGGATGCGTCAGAAACATGAGTGCCGAGCCGGAACGCATCCACACAGCAACGACCCGGTCGGGATGCAGGGTAGTCATCACGTCCGACCAGATGCCGCCGCCGGAATGCCCCCACAACGCCCAGGGAATTCTGTCCAGTTCGGAATGTCCAGACTTCTGAGCGAAATCTTTGATCGCCTTGAGAAAAGCTTTCTCCGAACCACGCCGGGGATCGAACCAGAGCTCGGAAGCGCCCGGCGACGTGTCGATCTTTTCGTTCAGCACATGATAGCTGGAACTCCAAAGGGCGCAGTCCCACTTCTTCGCCAGCGCCTGCCAGTGCAAATCATAGGCGGCGGTCGAACCTTCAATGGAGGCAGTGGTCCCCGCGCCGTGCTGATGGACAATGATGCCTCGAAGGGTTTTCACATCCTCCGGAATCCACAGCGTGTAAGTCACGGCCACCTGCAATTCGTTCGAGGCGGTTGAGGCTGGGTAGTCGAGTTTTACATAAGTCCCCGCGGCCCGCGCGTCCGCAAGCCCGAGGATGCCGAGCGCCAGTAATAAAGTCGTTCCCAATTTTAAAGTCTGCATACGGGGCTTTAGTTTGTTTTTTCGACGATGAAATTCACCACTGGCGTCGGATCCGGCGGCCCGACGGCAAAATGGCCCTCGCCCTGCTTGATGATCACCGTGAAATTTCCGCCGAGTTCCTTGTATTTCCTCTCCGCCACCCGCGTCTCGCGGTCGAGCCACGGATCGAGGCTGCCGCAAACGTGCAGGATCGGCACGCCGGCCCTGGCGAGCGGCGAAAGATCGTCGATGTGCGGCACTTTTGCGTTTTCGTCAGGGTTTCCTTTCGTGACCATGGTGCCGCGCAGGACGGGATTCTCGCCGTAGATGCACGAAACCTTGTCCGCGTTTTCGACGGCCCAGGCGTATGCCTCCCCGGCGCCCGCGCCGACGCCTTCCAAGGCTGGCTTTTTGGAGAAGCCTGCGCCGATCATGAGCTGGTAAACCGCGTTCCAATCCTCACGCTGCGGGCCGCGCCCCGCCAGCAGCGGCGGGGCGACGATATAATAACCCCTGGCAAGCAGGGCCAGATCAACCTCCGGCGTGGTCCGGTCGATGCGATCCGCGCGCAAAACCCACGGGTTCCCGGCGGCCGGAATCTTCGGCACGAGCACCGCCATGCCGGTGGTTCCCCACGACCGGTTGGTCTTGTCATAACGGTCATAGGACGGCGAGAACTGCGGTCCCCGGCAGGTGGCATAGGTATCCTCTTTTTCCAGGTAAATGTAGGAATTCTCGACACTGTAATAGGAAGACTTGACGAACGTGTCGTCCAGGAAAGCGGGCCGGACCGCCGGCGCGACCTGACTCTGTTCAACGAAGTCCGCGATCGGCTTGGGGTCCTGCAAACTGTGCGGGTGATGGGCGGCGCCTTCCTTGATCATGATGGTTATCCGGCCGCCCGCCTGATGATAGACATTCTCGATGACCTTCGTATTTTTCTCCAGGACAAAATCGAGGCTGCCGCAGACATTGAGCAAAGGCACGTCGCGCCTGGCGAGTTCGACCAGCTTCGGAATATCTTCCTGCCGGATGGCGGGATTGTCGGCGTAGATCGCGGAAACCCTGTCCGGATTGGCAGTGGCCCATTGATAAGCATTTACGCCGCCCTTGCTCATCCCATCGAATGACGGTTTCTTCGACAACCCGTGCTTCTCCGTCAGGAAGGCGTACCAGGCATCCCACTGCTTGCCCGGATCGGGCGTGATGAAGGCAACATGAAAACCCCGTCGCAGCAGTTCTACCTCTGCCTGGGGCCGGTGGTCCCAGTAGCAGGCCTGCCACGACCAGGGATTTCCCGGCGCCGGATTGTTGGGAACGACGACGATGCAGCGCAGCTTCCCGGCGGGGGGAGTTCCGACGCCGAAACGCTCAGTATCAGGCCGGGTGAAAGGGGTAATTTCAAAAGTCTCCTTGTCCATGAGGAAGTCGTAACGGACAAAGTCATCATGCCAGGTGCTCTTGCCGCCGTCGAACGCCAGCGCGGAACTTTGCGCCAGCGCCGGCTGGCCGGCCGCGTGGATGCTTCCGACGAAACCACACACCGAGAAGGCGACTGTCGCCACGGCGAGGAGTTTTGCCGGCCAGGTTATTTGAGAACGCGCAGTTTTCATAATTTCACGTGGATTAATTGCACTTTACTTACACTTTTTAGCAAGTCGTTGATTTCATTGCAGCGGGAATTAGATCCGGTTGGTCCTCATCGCTTGATGTTCAGGGTGGCAGCGGACTTTTGCCCTGGCAGAACCGGCGTACGCGCGAGAGCTTTCAAGGCGGGTCTTTGCACGCCAAAGCGGTCCATCGGGAAGTTGACGAAGCCCAGCGACAAAGCGGGAGACCCCTCCTTGACCCGGTAGTCTCCCTGCGCGGGATCAACGAACTGCGCGTCGGCCACGAAGGAATGGTCGTCGCGGCCGCTTTGCCTCTGTAGCCGGGTCGCGGGGGCGCTGGTGGCCCCTTCCTGATGCATGAGGTTGTAATCCATTTCCTGGCCCCATGGCGGGGCCGGCATGAGCGCGGGTTGGTATTCGCGCCAGACGATGTTTCGGCGGAAAATATCCCCGCTCGCGGCAAACCAAACGTGAGGGTGCAAACCGGAACCAACCGTGATGTTGTTCTCCACCGTGCGTCCATACCCCTCGCGGTTCTTGATGCCGCCGTGCAGGCAGAGATTGTTGGTAATGATGTAAAATGAGGAACCGTCATCGAGGTCGATGTCCCAGCCGTGGTCGCAACGCCAGCGGTTGTTCCGCAGGATCACCGGTTTGACCGTATCCAGGCGCGGGAGTTCGGGGACCTGCTGCACCCACGCATTTACCTCGGCAATGTTGGGCCGCCAATAACGGTCGCGCCCCCAGGAATTGAACGAGCCGTGGTCCCCCGTCTCTTTCACCGTGTCGAACACATCGCAGAACTCGATGAGATGCCCGCCCCAGCAACCGTCGCCGATATTGATCCCCGCGCGCGGCAGGTCGTAGATCGAACAATGGCGAACGGTAATGTTCCGGGCCAGATCGATATTCACTCCGGCAGTCTGCTTTTCCACCCGTCCGGTCAGGTAAATCAGGCAATCTTCGACCAGGCAATCGGCCGGGTAGTTCTGCGTGCGCGGACCAGGGATGCGGTCGAGGTCTTCGAGCTGGTTCACCTGGCTGTAGTTGAACAAAGGGTTGCGTGCTGCCTGAGGGTCTCCGACAAAGCAGATGCCGCTCGCTCCAGCTTTGGCAATGTGGCAGCCTCGTATCGTGACCCGGCGATTGTAATGGTTCACGAAAACGGCATTGCCACCAACCTGATCCAGAAAACAATCCTCCAGCGCACAGTCTTCAGTGCCCTCGAAGAACACGGCCCCGCCACGATAGATGGCCCAGTCCGTGCGCAGGAGCGGTTCCCTGGTGTCCATCACCGTGCGCGCCGCCTGACGAAAAGTCAGGCCCCGGAGAATAACGGAGCGCACAGGCTTCTCCTGGCTGCCGCGAAATTCGACCAGGCTGCGGAGCCGCGTGGCTTCCACGGTGGCTTTGGCCAGGTCGAGCCCGGGAGGCGGGTAAAAGTAGAGACGATGCGTTTTGGTGTTGAGGAACCACTCGCCGGGAGCGTCGAGTTCCTCAAAAATGTTCTCCACAAAGCGAATCTTCTGGTGAACCGCGCCGCCGCGATTGTTTTGCCACCCACCCTCCTTGATCAGTCCGCCCTGTGGGTCCTTGCCCGTGATACGCCAGGTGAAATCACCCCAGAGGGCCGGATGCATCGCATGAAAATAACCCCCCGCCGGATCAGCCCAACGAGCAACCCGTTCCGGCGAGATGGCGTCCGCCGCGAAGCCGTCGAAATATTGCGCCTTGGGGTCGTAATTCGGATAGCGCGCCAGAATTTGTAGCTCGCCATTTACGAATATTTCTTCGGTTTGCAGATCCTCCGGCACTTTCGCCTGAACGATCCCATCGCGATAAGGCTGCCAGTCCAGTTTTTCAAGCCTCACGCCGCCACTAATTACAGGTTGCTCCTTCCCGTACGCCTGATAAACCACCGGGCTGGCCTTCGAGCCTGAATCCTCGGCACTGAGGACCAACTTCTCCGGCAAGTAGTAGGTGCCGCCGCGCAGCCATACCGGGCCCGGCTTGTGCCGAACCGCCTGTTGAGCCCGCTGAATGGTGGCAAAAGGCTTTTCCAGCGTGCCGGGATTGCCATCGCTGCCGGTGGGCGCAACGAAATAGGGCTGCCCGAGGACGGCGAGAGACAGTTTGCCATCAGCTGTAACCGGCGCCGGCGGCATCGGAATTTCAACGTCAACGGGAATGGGCAGGCCTATCTGAGGCGGGTGCGAATTGGTCGGAGCGAGGAATGCGCGCATCTCGCGAAGGACTTCATCCTCTCTTTCGAGGGGGAACCGGTGAACGGCGTTGGTGAACACGATGACCTGGCCGTTTGGAATCTCTCGGCGGAAATGTTCGATTTCCTGCTCGTGATATTTCCGTTGTGTCTTGAGAAACTCCAAAACGTTTTGTCGTTGTGGCTCGGGCAACGTTTCAGCCGAGTCCACGTCTTTCTGGTAACCGATGGCGAAGAACGCAAGCGCTGGCGCTTTAATTTTGCCGTACTCGTGCGTTTCCAAATAAGTGCCTTCCATCATCGAGTACATCGCTCGGCTCCTCTTCTCCCCGAAGAATCGGCTAAGCCATCGGCGCACGCCGTCGGGTGATTCGCTTTCCTCTTTGGTGGGTAAGCTCTCCCGACCGCCACCGTGCAGGGGTTTAAACCAGAGGCTTTCGGGAACTCTCGAGTGGTCGTAGGCGGAATCAAAATAGATGAGTTTGATGACGCGGTCGGGATGCATCACGGCAAACCGCGTCAATTCATCTCCGGCGAACGAGTGGCCAGCCAGAACGACGCGCTGAATTTTCAGGGCGTCGAGGAATTGCCGAATGTCCTCGACTAACGTAGCGGTGTCGTAGCCGGTCTCTGGAATTTCAGATTCGCCGTGGCCGCGCCGGGTGAGTCCGAGCACGCGAAACTGGTTCGTGAACTTGGGTGCAAGCTCGTCATAAATATGCGCCGTGTCACCCATCCCATGTAAAAACAGAAGGGTCTCTCCCGCGCCGCCCCAATCCAGATAATGGAGCTTCACGCTGTTGGCTGTGATAAATCCGGCGTTGTGGGGCGACTTGTCCGTCCAATTAGATTGAGCCGCGATCGGAAGAGGAAACACGAACGTCACCAACACCCACCAAAGTTTTGTTTGTCGCGCAATCATACGAGAGGTCGTGCGATCATCCATTAGATCGTTGGCGTGCTCAAGGAATACCGCCTGGCTCATTGCTGTTCCTTGCGGATGCGTGGTCGAATATCCGTGCTCGCCGGTTCGGTTCACAACGCGATGAGAAGGCGGCTTGGGAAACACGGAAAACTTTAGGCTCAGGGATGCTTGATTTTGCCTTGGGTGGCTTGATTTGGCTTGAAGGCGTCTCTCGGATTCTCACACAAGGTCGCGAAGCAGGGAAGGAAACCACGATGCGCTCCAATTCTCAGCCCTAATTTGGCGCAGGGGGTCCGGATTCTCTCCCCCCGGCGGCCGGGGATTTTGGAGTAGAAGCGTAACAATCTCGTATTGACCGGGCTTTCTCATTTTTGGAAGCGTAACGGAAGCGTGCCCGAAGCGTACCGGCATCGCCAGAGGCGAAAGATCCAAATTGACTTCGAGAGCGGTCGGAACGGTAACTGATTCCGCCGCCGAACATGGGATTATGCCGGACTGACCCGTTGATGACCCGGTGAAGACGGAATGCGGGCCTAAGCGGGTCCCTGACGAATGCCCTGTCGGCATAGCCGTGCGCACTTAGAAGATCGCATATTCCAGACGACTCTTATAACTTAATAACATGTTCATTACTAGCGTGTTCCACGTTGTGCCATTTACTTGTTGACAGGGCTGCGCAGAGGTGTAAAGTGTCGGCACAACGCGGAACAACGCGCGGAAAAAGAAAGGGTAATTATGAGTGAGCAGAAATATCGGGCAACCTTGAGTGGTGAGCAGGGACGAAGCGGATGGTGCGTCATTTTCCGCCATCCGGTCAGAAAAAATCCAGACGGCAGCCCGGTGAGAGTGCGCCGAGGTCTGGGCACCAAAGACAGGGAAGAGGCGCAGCGGATGGTGGACGGATTGAACGAGATCCTGGCTGACCCTGCTTATTGGACTCCTGCGGCAAAGGCGAAGGCCGAAAGCCTGTTCGATGCGAAAGTTGTGCTTGCCTTTTACGACCATTTGCTGCCGGCGGTACAGGACGCCTGGGCCTTGCGAGATGAAATCATCCCACTGCCCGGGCCACGAGAGGGGTACACTCGTGCAAGGGCGGTCGGAACAACTGGTGCCGGCAAAACGACTCTCGTGCGGCAGTTAATTGGAACCGATCCGGAGAGGGAGAGATTTCCGTCCACATCCACTGCAAAAACAACGGTGTGTGATATGGAAATCGTGATTGCCGATGGACCCTTCAAGGCGGCCGTTACTTTCTTTTCGCGCGAGCATGTGAGGCTGCATATCGAAGAGAGCGTGATGGCCTCGGCGGCAGCGTTTGTGTTCGGCAATGGGAGTCCAGCGACACCCGCGGCACGGCTATTGGAGCACAGTGAGCAGAGATTTCGGTTAAGCTATCTCCTTGGAACTTTGAAAAAGAAAACTGACGAATTGTCCGACGAGGAAGACGCTGGGGATGAGCAGGGCGAGGAACGAACGGAAGTGAGTGATTCCGAACGGGAGGCGATGTCCCAGCGCCTCGAAGGGTACCTGAGCCGAATCGAAACAGTCGCAGTGGCGACCGCAGAGCGGTTAGAAGAGGAACTCGGGGTCACTCTGAGCAGTGCGGGTACGGACGAGGAGAATGCTTTCCAGGAGCTTTACGAAATTGAGCTGAAGCAGCAGGAAGATTTTCATGCTTTGGTGGATGAAATTCTGGATGCGGTGGAGGAGAGGTTCGATCTTCTCAGTGCTGAAGGGTTTCGGCGGGATCGGGGTGATTGGCCTTTGCTGTGGCAGGTTGAGACTGCTGACCGCGAGGAATTCATTCGAACGGTGAACCGCTTTTCGAGCAACTATGCCCCGAATTTCGGTCGGTTACTGACTCCTCTCGTACAGGGTGTGCGCGTGAAGGGACCTTTCGCGCCTGAATGGGCCGATGACGGAAGTTGCAAGTTAGTAATAATGGACGGTGAGGGGCTCGGCCACACTCCTGACTCGAGCGCCAGTGTTTCGACAAACATCACTCAGCGGCTCCGAGACCTCGACGCAGTAATTCTCGTGGATAACGCAGAACAGCCCATGCAGGCAGCTCCACAGGCTTTGCTTCGGATGCTGGCTTCTAGTGGGCATGAGCGGAAGCTGATCGTGTGCTTTACGCATTTTGACTCGGTCAAAGGTGACAACCTGCCTGATATTGCGGCCCGAAAGCAGCATGTTTACAGGTCGCTGCAGAGTGCGATATCGAGTATTCGCGACACGCTGGGGCGGGGCGCGGAGAGCGCGCTAAACCGTGTTGTGGAGGCTAGGACTTTTTTCCTTTCGAAGATTCAGAGTCCGATCGAGGAGAAGAACCGGCTCACTCTCGCTGAATTGAGGCGGTTGCTGGTGACGATGCGAGACATGATCAAGCCCCCGCCGCCCACGTCTGTCATTCCCGTGTACGATAAAGCGAACCTGATCCTTGCCCTTCCACCCGCGATGGTGTCCTTCCGCGATCCGTGGCGGGCGAGGCTGAACCTTCCTTCGCGCGCGGCCATTTCCGCAGAGCACTGGACGCGCATAAAAGCGCTGTCTCGGAGATTCGCAGAGCTTGGGACAACGGAGTACAGCTACCTTCGCCCTGTTGCGGACTTTATCGCCCGGTTAATCGAGCATGTGATGGTTGTCCTTTCAACCCCGTTGAAGTGGGAGCCTGAGAATGCGCCGGAGGAGATGAAGCGGCAGGTGGTCAGCGAGATTACGAGTGAGGTGCATGCGGAGTTGCACGCCTTGGCGGAGTCCCGGTTGTTTCATGATCGGGTGAAGGAATGGAGCGTTGCATATTCGCATCGCGGAACGGGGTCCACTAGGGACCGCGCTCACGACATTGAGGCGATTTATGACATGGCGGCGCCGATTCCGGGCGAGATGGCTGACCCAAAGGCGAGCGAGCTCGTCGCGAGTGTGATGAAGGTGGTCCAGGCGGCGGTTGAGAAGAAGGGAGGGATGTTTGAATAGTGAAAGTTTGTCGGCGTGGGCGGAAGGGAACTTCGGGCCGAAAGAGGTGAGAAGGGCGATAGCTGGCGTGTGTGCGAAGCTGGGACGCAGCGAGGACGTGGCGTTGCAGGAGGCTTTCGACGCAGGTTTGCACCCGAACATCCTTACATACGGAAAGCTGGGCGTGGAGTTGCCGTCATTGCCCATAATCGATCGGTATCTGGTGGGAGCGACAAGCTTTCTTCACCAACCGAGCAATTATTACGACATCTTCCGAGCGTGCCGTTGTGTATATGTGGTTCAACTCCTCGACGCCGCTCTCGAAACGTTATTGAGAAAGAAGACGCGCGGAACTGAGGAGCGGATGCAGCGGCTGGTTCGGGAGATGGAGCATGATGGTTTCGACGCTGCATTGTTCGAGCTTGTCACCGCTGCGCGCTATGTTGAGCACCCTGATGTAAGCGGGGTTGAGTTCATTAGCGAATCGCCCGGAAAGAAAACGCCTGATTTCCTGGTTCAAGCGCAGTGGGGTGGGTCTTGCGTCGAGTGCAAGAAGGTGGATCGTAATCAAAACTTCACGATTGAAATCAGAAATGCGGCCCGGGATCTCCTGAACGGTGTGATTGAAAGGTTTCGCTCGAAGGGCTTGTCCGTGTTGGCGGAGGTCACGTTCAATTGTGATCCTTTGACGCTAAAACCAGAGACGTTGGCGGACGCATCTTGCGACGCGTTGCAGCAGCGAACACCGATTATTGAATCGGATTTCACAGTGAAGGCGGCACTTCTCCCGCGCTTCCGAAGCAGCAGCTATACCCTTTATCCCTCGGCAAAATTTAATTGGGAGCGCTACGGATACAGGGTGCGCGGTGAATGGTTCGGCGTTGTACAGCAGTTGTTTGGGTCAAGGGCTGTACGGGCCGGCTTGCCTGCGCATCTTCGGGGCGGGATGTCTTCCTGGATCAATGAGATTGATTGGGATGCCGCACTGAAATGGAAGATCTCGTCAGAGGATGTTCTAGCACGGTATCGGAGGTTTGCTTTCGATAGCGTGTTCAACGGCCTGGCCCAGATAAAGAATTTTGGCGGCAATTCGACGGTGCATGTGTGGTTGGAAACGGAATATTCGGTGGGAGCCAGGCAGGACGCCCTGGTGAACCTGCTGGGACGGCTTCTGACAAATCCTGCCAATCAGTTTGGATGGATCGTGATCAACGAGACGCTGTTCGATATTTCGCCGCAGGGACGGTTTGATTTGATCGAGCATGGACATTTCATCCGTGGGCCGACGGCCGTGACGCCCGAAGCTCCGGTTTGCGGCGTATTCGCGGATGAGATCCCGCACGAGGGAGGCGGCGAGTTCGGACTTGGCAGGGAGTTGCCAGATATTGATGAGCTTCCGTGACAGGCGGCCATTCACCGGTTGCGCAGGTGGGGCCGGTCGTTATTTTCGGTGATGAGTTCCCGAAAGCGTAAAATGAACAGGCTGCATGAGGAATTTGAGGAGACTTTGCTCAGGTTCTGCGGGGCTCTTTATATCGCGCCCCGGCTCGACTCGCCTCCCGTCTGAGATAATCGCGAACGGGACGTTCGGCCTCGTAGATACGGGCGTGGCGCGGCTTTTAGTGACTTGTTGGCACGTGTGGGACTTTTACGAAGAGGAGAAGCTGAGGAGGCCTGAGTCCGTCATGGCACAACGCTCGGCACGGGGTTCAGAACCTATGCCGGCACTCCCACTCTGATTGATCGGATCGGGACCTCAGATCGAAAGCAGGGTTTGCCCGCATTGCGGGGGCAAATTGACGGGTGAGGCGGGCGTGAAGGCGCGCACGCGTTACGCTTTACGGCGGCGGAGGGTTGTGGCTGGTGGTGTTGATGGAACATCGGCGCTTCAATTTCCACTTGGGCGAAGGCGATAGAGTCTATTGCCCAAAGATGAAAGCGGAACAATGATTTGGTTCTCTTGCTCCTTGAGGTTAGGCGTGTTTGTCACAGTCGTCCAGTTGGTCGCATTCAGGTCGCGGTTTTCCTGCAATACAAACCGGTCGGCGGAGGCCCAGGAAATCAGCAAAGTGTTGGTTGGTGTGAGGCCGATATGAAGTTGCGGCGCTGGTGTTGGTGCAGCGCTCACCTCGATGGCGGTGTCAAAGCAGAACTGGCCGTTAGTCGAGATGGTGATATTAATCTTCGGGAACGACGTCGAGTCTTGCACGAGTCCGCTGTCGAAATGTTCGACCTTGCCCCCATTCTCCTGGAGATACAATGAGAGTTCCTGCTGAAGGGCAACTTCGCCTCCAACCTTGTATGTGCCACTTCCTGTGATAAGTGTGGTCGTACCGTCGTAATTCGTGAACTGCCAATTTACATCTGAGACCGCGTATTGGTCGAACAACCCATCGAAGCCGATTGGCGTGAGCAAAAACGTGCCTTTCACCGGCTCCGTGATCATGACTGGGCACTCGCAAGGGGGGAAACAGCCTCGCTGGAGGTTGCTGTCCGGGTTGAGGCGGTAAAGGACCGGACCGCTGCCGCTTTGGGCGTTGGCCAAATGGATTGAAGTTGCCATTCCGCACAACAGCCCCAACACCGAAATGGCCTTAGTGATGCCTGGCAGGAACGGGCTTTTGAAATTGAGCGCGTTAAGGGCCATACTCAAACATAGGACTGGCTCCGGACCACGTCAAGCGGTGTGGTTGCTGAACTCTGAAAGCAGAGGGCTGAAACGAAGGCCTTGATGGATTGCGGCACCGCTGGAGTTTTTTGGGTTCGCGTCCGGTCGGAGTCGGGCGCTCCGAGCGGTGGCTGGGTTAGCCCGCCGAACTGTACCGGCGCAGATATTTCACGGCCACGGTCAGATCCTTCGGCCACGGAGCGGTGATCGTCAGAGGCTGGCCGGTCGCCGGATGCGGCAGCGCAAGCTGCTCGGCGTGGAGGGCAAGGCGAGCAATGAGCGGACGCTCGGTCTGTTGTGGTTTAAGCCGGTAATTCGCTTTTAACCGGGAGAGCCAGAGCGGTTTCCCGCCATAAAGCGGATCACCCACAATGACGTAACCCTGGTAACGCAAATGCACTCGGATCTGATGCGGGCGTGTGGTCAGGGGCCGGCAGTCCAGCAAAGTCCAGCCGCCGAATCTTTCGCGGACATCGAACAAAGTGCGCGCGCGCTTGCCCTGTTTTGGATCGACGCGCATCAATCCGGCTTCGCCCGATTGCGGCGCAAGTTTGGCATCCACTTCGAAATGGGCCACCGGCGGTTCGCCCCTGACCAGGGCCAGGTATTTTCTGGCGGCCGTTTCCGACCCGAACAGGTTCGCCAACTGCACCAGGGCCGCCTTGTTTTTCGCCAGTAAAATGACGCCGCTGGTTTCGAAGTCGAGCCGGTGCGCATTCATCAGATAGGACAAGCCACGCGTCTGCGCCCAGGGTTTGGCTTCGGCGATTCCCGCATGCAACAGCGTGATCAGGTTGGGGCGATTGGGATCGTCCCGGTCGGGCGAAGTGAGCAAGCCGCTGGGCTTGTCGAGGGCAAGCACGTGCTCGTCCTCGTGGAGCACCGGTATTTCCCAGAACTCGCGGGTGGCGGGCGAGGAAAGTTTAATGGAAAGGCTCACAAATGGAGTGGCGCCCGTGCAGAGACGGGCGCGCCGACGCGAATGCAATTCCGCGCTAACCAACCCTCCCGCCGCCTTGACGCACGCTCACGACTTCGCTGAGCCGGGAGCGAGTTTGGGAGCCTGTTGCGGGCGGAAGAGAGGAGTGTCGCGCAAGCCCTTTTCCGCTTCCTTGTGGAACCAGGCCTCAAAGGCTTCCCTTTGACGGTTCTGCCGCACGTAAGCAACAAACGCAGGGAGTTCGGATTTCATCTTTGCTTCATCCAGGGGCAACCGCGATTTTACATAAACCAGCAGCCCGCCGTCGCTCGTCGCATGGAACTCGCTCAGCTTCCCGGGTGGCGTGCTGAAAGCGATTTCCTTGAGTCCGTCACGGCCGTTCAGGCTGATTTTATCTTCGATGGCCGGCAGTTCCCTGGTGCTCAGGGAGAAAGGCGGCAGTTCGACCGCCGCAAGCTTCGCCTCGCTGGCAGCGGCCGAGAAGCTCTTGCCCTGGGCCATGGAATTGGTGAGTGTGCGGTAAGCGGCCAGGCCTGCCCGGCGCGCCAGGTTCACCGCCTGGCTGAATTTGTAGTCCGCCACGACCCGGTCGCGGATGCTCTCCAGGGTGGGCACCTCGCTGGGAAGCCGCTTGTTAAAGGCAATCACGTAAACGCCGTCATGCCCGACAATCGGTTGAGCGAAGGGTTCATCCGCGCTGAGCGCGAAGGCCGCTTTGGCGAAGTCCGGCCCCGCGTCCAGGTTCGTGGGTCCATCAGCGCGATCGAACGGGGGTGTAACGCTGACCTGCAAACCATTTGTTTTCGCGGCAATTTCAAGATTTTCCGCCCGCGTCTCCTTCATGTCAAATAAGGGCCCGGCAAATTGAGCGGCTTCCCGGCGGGCCTCGCCCAGGGCGCGGGAGCGGATTATGTCCTCGCGGATCCGGGTCTTGGATTCTTCCGGCGACTTTGCGTCCTTGTAATTATTCGTGCCCAGCCGGGCAAAATTTGCCTCGATGATCTCAGTCAGGTTCGTCAGTGCCTTTTCCGCGCCGGCCAACCGGTTCGAAATGCCAAATTTGACGTAGCTAACCTGCACCCGCTCGGGGATGCGGTATTCCGCCAGCCGGTTGCTGTAGAACTGCGAAATCGCCTCGGCGGGAGTCGAGACTTCGCTCAGGTAATTGGAGGCCGAAAAAAACACCAATTCGGTGGCCAGCGGTTCGTGCTCCCGGATGTACAGCGACTCGGCCTCTTGCGGGGTGGTCAGCTTGCCGCTCAGCCCGGCGATCAGGATAAGCTCCTGGATCCCGAATTCGTGGCGGACGAAGCGATCGAAATCTTCCACCGACATCCCATGAGGCGTCAGCACCTGCTTGAGAAAATCCTCGGGCGAGCTGATGTTCAAGCGTCGAAGCATATCGGTAGCAACCTGGGCGGCCGCTTCGCTGCTGACGTGGATGCCAAGCTGCTCCTCTTTTTGGATGGCCAATAAGCGCAGATAAGTCCTCTGCTCCGGATCGAAGCCGGCTCTTTTCGCGTCCTGCTCGTTGCTCAACCAATTGCCCTGGCTCATGAAGAAATACTGCAGCTTGATCTCGTTCTGGGCATTATAAAAGTTCTCCTCGGTGATCCGCTCTCCGTTCACAGACCCGAAGTTGGCCAGACCGCGCGCGTTATTCACTTTCGAAACGGGCGAGAAGAAGATGACGAAGCTGATAATTGTCAGCGTGATAATGATACCCCACAACCAGTTTTGATGCTTCCGGATCGTCCCAAACATAAGTTTACATTAAGATAAGAGTGCGCACACTACCCGGCTTGGGCGGCAAGGGTCAATTGCAAAAGCGGGCTGGAAGGGGTGCATTTGGGTTCACGCCCGATCGGAGTCGGGCGCTCCGCGCGCGTTGGAAAAAAATGCAACTTTACAACCTGGAAACCGTTTGCCACGCTCGCCACGTATGTTGAAGAAATTTCTACCGGTCCTGCTCCTGCTGTCGTGGGTGGTCGCAGGCTGCACCTCGACCTTTACCAACCTGACCCCTCAAACACAAACCCGTAACGCCAACAATCTGTACCCAGTTGAAGTCGCCATGAACAGCCGCCAGCAAAGTTTGCGCTGGGACAGCATACACCCGCAGATTGTCGTGGGGGGCGATTTTTTGGAGATGCGCCCGACCCTGATGATGACCAATCGCTGGGAAGGCCTGGTGCCTGTGGCGCCGGGGACGAATGTGGTCCATTACCGCTACAAGTTCGATTTTCATTATAACTCCCTGGGGGGGCCGGGGTCCGACAGTGCCTTGTCTCCCGTTTATTCACTTCGAATCATGGATAAGTAGCAGCGTTCGCTTATTAGTTTAGCGGGGGCCGCGTAGAATTTGGCGTTGCTGCTCGCTTTCCACCCTGCACCAAATCACGTCCACTAATCCATACGGGGCGGCACAGCCGTCCCGTTACCGCGCGATTCGAAAGCCTTTTCGTAGAGGTTGATAAAATCCTCCCTCCCAACGGGCCGCGGGTTGAAAGTCGCGGTCCATTGCCGCGCCGCCTCCTCCGCGAGCATCGGCACTGCTGCCCGATCCACTCCGCAATCGGCCAGAGAACGGGGCATGCGAGCCAGGTTGAGCAGGGCCTCGATCGTCGCGATCAACGCCTCCCACGCATGGTGATGGCCGTCGCTAACGCAAGCGATTTCGGGAGCGGAAGCAAGCTCCGCGTACGCAAGTCGTACCGCCGGGTCATCGCCATTGAAGCGAAGAACCGCCGGCAGCATCATTCCCACGGCTTTGCCATGCACCAAACCGAAATGAGCCGTGAGCGGGTTGGCGGCGGCGTGCGCCGCGCCCAGCATGCTGTTCTCGATGGCCAGGCCCGCCAGCGCGGCCCCAAGCAACATCCGGCCGCGGGCTTCCAGATCATTTCCATTCAGCAGGACTTCCGGGAAACTCGTCACGCACAATTTGAACGCCTCGCGCGAGTACATGGAAGACAACGGATTCTTTTTTTTCGTCACGGCGGTCTCGACCGCATGGGCGATAGCGTCAATGCCGGTGCAGGCCGTCACACTCGCGGGTTGGGAAAGGGTAAGACTCGGATCAAGAATTGCGATCCGGGCGGCGGCTTTGGAATCCAGGCAGGCCATCTTCTCATGGGTCTGTTCGTCCACGATCAAAGCGGCGGATTGGCATTCGCTCCCCGTGCCGGCGGTCGTCGGAATCGCGATGAACGGCAACATGGGCCGGCTCGCTTTGCCCACGCCGCGATAATCCTGCATGCGGCCTCCGTTGGTGAGGAGAAAATTGCACCCTTTGGCCGTATCCATCGCGCTGCCCCCGCCGAGGCCGATAATGGTATCAATGTTCCCGGATTTTGCCGCGGTGAGACACTCCTCCACGCATCGAGTGGTGGGGTTTTCCCGCGCGCGATCGAAAACTGTGACGGGCAGAGATACAGCTTCCAGAGCGCGGCGCAAGCGGTCCGCATGCCCCGCCGCGACGATCCCCGGATCGGTCACCAGCAGGATCTTCCGGGCGCCAAGCTCACGGGCGAGTTCTCCACTCCGCTCGATGCTGTTGGCGCCAAACACCAGCCGCGTGCGCGGCTGATGATCGAAGGAACACGCGGGCTGGCGTTCTGAAGACCCTGATGACTGCGTCATGTGCAACTTCAGACGAGTTTGGGGGGAAACCTGTTCAAAGGCAAATGGCAGTCAGTCGTTGCCGATGCTTTCTCGCAGATGGTCATCTGTCCCGCAAGCCGAACAATTGACGGTCCAAACACTTTCGCCTTGCGGGAACCACCAGCTAGGCCCGAGCGATCGCCCTCCGTTTATACAGAAATTCGAACATGTTTCCCTCATGGGGTTGGTCCCAGGAAATTCTCATGGTGGGAATCGCGCCAAAATTGAGGCGCTCGATGTGCGGACATTCCAACAATTGTTCCTGGAACCCGGGCTGCTCGGTGATGGCGGTTACCACCAGCGAAGGCCCAATTTGCTTCAGCATCCCGGCCTGCGGCACCTCGATTACACTGGCGTAAGGAAACAGAAACTCGCGATTCGCCAGCGGATGCGAGAACGAATCGCACAACACGATGGTCGGCCTCAAATAGGTGCCTCCCTCGAAAAGGACCTTGCGCGGGCCGTTGCGATATTTGGCGGTTACGTCGGCCGCGCCGGCGGTTTTCAGACCTTCTTCGATGGCCGCGTCAATGGAATCCGCCATCTTGGCGTTCGCGAAACCCGACAACACCGCGGCCTCGTCATCCGAACGGGACGGCGCGGCGGGTCCAAGTTTCTTCGCCAGGGCATCGGCGATTTGAGCGCCGTATTTTGGCACGACCACGCTTGAGGCGTTGATGCAACTGCGTCCGCCGTTATCTGCTATGGATTGAGCCATGACCTCAATGAACTCAGGCCAGCGTTCGATTTGATCGTCGCCGATGAGAATCTTGCTGTAGCCTGGTCCGTGAACCTCGATGGCGGGATTATTGGCGTATTGCGCGGTCGTGGTCGTATCTCCGAAGACCAACGAGCGGCCGCAAGACTTCAGAATCTCGGCTGCGCCTTCATGGTCGGTGGGATAAAAACCGAAAGCCTCGGCCGGACAACCGGCGGCCACGAAGGCTTGAATGAGCCGGAAGGGGGTCCAAGGCTCGTCGCGGCCAGGTTTGATGATTACCGGAATTTTTAGCGGGATTGCTGGCAGCCAAAGCGAATTCACCGCCGGAGAATTGCTGGGCATGACCAACCCGAGCGCCTGGGTCGTCGGATAAAAGCTAATCGCTGTGCCGGATTGTTCTCCCAGGCCGGTGTCGAGAATGGACAGATCCAGGCCCCGCGTCAGTCCGTTCAGGATCGTTTTCATGTTCGTGAGCGCGCTGTGAATTTTCGCCATATTGCGCCGGACCATGACCTGAGGCAGGCCACTCGTGGCCGAGAGCGTCTCCACGTATTGCCGGGGCGTTTGCATATGGCCCTGCCCCCCAAGTGGAAGGGCGCCTTTCAGGAACTGTTCGCCTGCTTTTGCGCTTATTTCGAGCAGCAACGCCACCGAAAACTTCTTCAAAACGCCGCGTGATTCGTCTGCCCGCTGCAGATCCTTGCGGACGATTCCGGCGTTGACCTGGCTGACCCTGGCCCTGATTTCTCCGGTGCGGTGGTCCTTAACCTCAATCTGGTCGAGGCTTTCATAAGCTTTGCCGCGCCGCAGGGCGGGGATCCGGGGCAAAGCGTCTGGCTGGCTGAGGGCTGAGCCTTTTTCCTGTGAGGTGGGTGCGACGGAGGTCATCATGTGATCGTTGCGCATGGAATATAACAGAGGCGGCGGGAGGCACGAGTCCAAAATCTGAGATAAAGGGAGCGCGGGCGCATCTTGACGCTACCACCATTTTCAAAGAGAAGGAGAATCGGAGCCAAACCTATTGGAAACCGGATCCCCTCACCCTTGCTCCCTCTCCCCATCGGATGGGGAGAGGGAGGCGCACCTCCAGGCAAGCATTTGGCTATAAACATGGCGCTGCTACGGAGCTTGCGCCGCGAACTGGCGGCAGCTGATTATTTTTCTTCGCGAAAGAGCAGCGGGACGAATTGGGCCAGATTCCGGAATGCTTGATCTCTTTGCTCGCAAGCCATTCGTCGAATTTCTTATTGGTTGCCAAAAGACCGTCTTCCTTGCCGCACCCGATCCATAACAGCCGCAACTGGCGATTAGCTTTGTCATCGAGCGCGGGGAATTGGGAGGCAAGGTTTGTCCTCAAGCCGCCCGAACTGAAGGCGCCGACCCAGGCGAAACGGTCGAGATTATTCAGGCCGGTCAGAAGGGATTCGGCTCCGCCCATCGATAGTCCGGCGATCGCGCGCTCTTTCCGGTCGGTCGAGATGCGATAACTTTTTTCTGCGAGGGGCATTACCTCCTTAAACAGTGATTCCTGAAACTTTTCCAAGTTGCGGTCCCGAAGATCACCCCGCCGTCCGCCGTCCGCCCGCAGAATCTCCAGCGTCCCGTAGCCTAGAGGCATAACGATGACCATCGGTCTCGCCTGGTTGCGCGCAATCAAATTATCCAGAATAACGTGGGCCTGTCCTACTGAAGTCCATGCGCTTGTATCATCGCTGAAGCCGTGCAGCAAATAGAGGACGGGGTATCGTTTCCGGGCGGTCGGATCATAACCCGGAGGCGTGTAAACCATGAAGTCACGTTCATCACCGGCGATTGCTGATTTAAAAAAGTGCCGGTGCAGTTGTCCGCGCGGCACGTCGTTGATTTCCCAGGGCGCCGCCGCCGGTCCGGAGACATGGACCTGGCTTTCGGTATTCACCAGGTTATATTTGAGCAGCGGGTTCCTCGGATCGGTGACTGCAAGACCATCCACGACGAACGAGTAACCATAAAAATCAGGCTCCATCGGCCCGGCGGATGCGGACCAGACTCCTTTCTCATCCTTTTCCATGCCCGTCTCTTTCTGTCCCTCACAACGCAGCTTCACCTCTTTTGCGCCCGGCGCCCTCAGCCGGAACGTCACCCGGCCGTCCGGGAGAACTTCAGGCGAAACAACTTGTTGGGCCGATGCCGAGGTCGCGATGGCAAAGGCGGCCAAAAGAAACAGGCATTTAATGGGCATAATTCTATATTTACTATCTTGATTCACCGTTTGACTCAAACCAAATTTCCGCTAATGATGTCTTACGATTCTCGACGACAAACAACCTCGCTGGAGGATTCGTTTGCCTTCCTTTTTTATCGCTGAATGAGCCGCCTTAAGTTAATTAATTATGAACACCCCGAAATCACCCACCACCTCGTCTCTCAACCGCCGCCAGTTTTTGCGGCGCGCGTCCGCTACCACCGCCGTGCTGGCATCCGCGCCAATGATTGTCCCTTCCCGCGTTCTGGGTGCGGAAGGCCAGACCGCCCCGAGCAACAAGATCAATCTTGCGTGCATCGGCATCGCGGGCCAGGGCGGCAACGATATTAGCGGGCTGGAGCGGCACTGCAACATAGTCGCGCTGTGCGATGTTGATTCGCGGCATGCCGCCGGCACGTTCGAGAAATTCCCGGCGGCGAAGCGGTTCAAAGATT
>Ga0193729_1000323_pt1 | contig 24418 bp, 16 predicted proteins | sample U1c2metaG_FD_143036 | JGI IMG/M metagenome (GOLD analysis project Ga0193729, IMG submission 143036) | Soil microbial communities from a riparian zone of the East river system, Colorado, United States - U1c2 | ecosystem: Environmental > Terrestrial > Soil > Riparian zone | place: USA: East River...
TGTTACGCTGCTCACAGTTCTGAGCGCTGCGTTGCGAACACGTTGTACTCTGAGCCTAAGCACCTAGTGAAAGTTGATGATGGCGTTCGACCGTGCAGCAGTCTCCTAGTAAAAATGCCAGTGTGGTCTGACGCATGTCATCGAGGGCAAAAACTGGTAGGCACGCGAGGGGGCAGGTCAGGAACGGGTCAAACTCCCGATGAGTTTGAATGTATAAGTCGGTGGAGGAGCGCTTGGTGTTCAAAATGGTGTTCAAGCCCTTAAGTAAGCCATGTAATCGGAAAACTGGCACACTATCGAGATTGGGCGTGGCTGAAGGTTCGCTTCCTGTTCGCCTGGCATTCTTATAGACTATGCAGCGGATGGCTACACTTTTTGAAATGGGATTGCCGGCGACGGCGAGTCCGCTGCTGAATGTGAATGAGGCGCAGCGGCGCGCGATTACGCATCGCGCGGGGCCGCTGCTGGTGATTGCGGGGGCGGGGACGGGGAAGACGCGGGTGATTACGGAGCGGATCCGGCACTTGCTGGAGACGGATGCTTCGCTGGCGGGCGAAAATATTCTTGGGCTGACCTTTACCAAGAAGGCGGCCGGGGAGATGAAGGCGCGGGTGGTGAAGGCGGTGGGGGAACGGGGCAAGGACGTTACCTTGGCGACGTTTCACTCGTTTTGCGAGGTGCTGCTGGTGGAACTGGATCCCGGGCGCGTGATTCTGGATAAATGCGATCACTGGATTTTGTTGCGGCGGAATTTGGCGCGATTGCGGCTCGAGAAGTATCGCCGGCTGCCGGACCCGGGACAGTTCCTGAATGATTTTCTGGAATTTTTCAGCCGCTGCCAGGATGAGTTGGTGTCCTGTGAAGACTTCCAAGCTTATGCGGACGGCTTGGGAACGAAACTGGAAGCGGAGCGCGGGGAGCTGGACGAGGATACGTACGCGGAGCGCGTCGATCAGGTGGCGCTGCAACAGGAAATTGCACGGGCCTACGGGGCCAGCGAGGGATTGCTGCGCGAGAAAAACCGCGTATCGATTAATTCGCTGATTACGGGCGCGGTAGAGTTGCTGCAAAAAGATACGGCGTTGCGAGAAAAACTGCGGCAGCGTTACCGCTACATCCTGGTGGACGAGTTTCAGGATACGAATATTGCACAAATTGAGCTGCTGGATTTGTTGTGCGCGGAGCCGCGAAATATTTTTGTGGTGGGCGACAACGACCAGGCCATTTACCGATTTCGCGGAGCTTCCTTCGCGAGCTTTGCCATTTTTGAGAAGCGATTCGCGAGGTTGAAGGATACGGATGATCCCCGCCGGTATCGAGTGACGCTGACGGAAAATTACCGGTCCACACCGAACATTTTGCGGGTGGCGACGCACGTAATCGGGCAGAACGCGCGCAGCGAACGCTTCCCTCCCAAGGTGCTGACGACCGCGCATCCCGAGGGGGAGAAAATTCGCATCGCGGAACTGGCAAATGCGGACGACGAGTCCCGCTGGGTTACCGGCGAGCTGCAGCGGCTACATCGCGCGGGGCACCGCTGGAAAGATTTTGCGGTGTTGTACCGGCAACACGCGCATCGCGATCAACTGGTGGAAGAGCTTTCGCGGGCGAAGATTCCATTTGTGATCAGCAAGCTTTCGATCCTGGAGCATCCGCTGGTGCGGGATGTGCTGGCGTACCTGCGGCTGATCGCGCAGCCTTATGACGATGTGGCTTGCGCGCGGGTGCTGGCGGCGCCGGCATGGCAAATGGAGCCGGAAGACCTGGTGCGGCTGACGCAGCGGGCTTCGAAGAAACGAGGAGCGGCGCTGATCGATATTTTGCAGGCGCCGCAGACGGAACTGGCGTTTGATGCGTCGCAGGCCTCGGTACAAGTGCTGCTTGATTTTCTTCTGGCGCAACGAAAGACCATTAACCGGCGGAGCGCGAAGCAAATACTAGGGTCGGTGATTGACTGGCTGGAAATTCGCGAGCGCGCGGCGGTGCAGGATCGCAAATATGTAACGCGCCTTGCGGAATTTGTCGTGGAGTGGGAACCGAAGAGCGATACGAAGGGCTTGGCGGAGTTTCTAGAGTATCTGGATTATTTTGACCAGGCAGGCGGCACGGTCAGTCTAGAGGATGATGTTCCGGGCGACGCGGTGCAGCTGATGACGGTACACGGCGCGAAAGGGCTGGAGTTTCCGCATGTGTTTTTGCTGCGGCTGAATAACAAGGCGTTCCCGGCGTCGGAGCGGACGCGGGTGTTTGAATTCCCTGCCGAGTTGATGAAGGAGGGCGGCGCGCCGGCGGAGCAATTTCACATACAGGAAGAGCGGCGGCTGTTTTATGTGGCGCTGACGCGGGCGCGCGAGCGGCTGACGATTACCACGCTGACGGACAAGAAGGGCAAAGTGCCTACTTTTGTCGAGGACATTGTGATGGATCCGGTGGTGAAGCGACGGGATGTGGTGCAGATAGCGCCGCGACTGGCTCCACGCGTGACGAGTGATGAGGTGCCAAGTGGGGGCGCGGTGGCGGCTTCCCTGTTTCCGGCGCCGATCGATCCGCCGCGAATTTTTTCGCGGATTGCTTCGTGGGCGGAAACGTTTCATCCGCCGTCGCCGGAGCCGCTGAAGCTGAGCCCATCGGCGCTGGACAATTACCGCAGATGCCCGCAGCAATATTTGTTTGGGCGGCTGTGGGCGCTGGAGGAAGGGCCGCGAGGCACGTTGACGTTTGGGCGGGTGGTACACGACACGATACGGAGAACGCTTGCGGAATTGCGTAAAGGCAACAAATTGCCATTTGAGGAAGTGCAACGGATATTTGAGACGGAATGGAAGTCGGCGGGTTTTGAGGATGATTACCAGGAGAACGAATACAAGAAGGATGGGCTGGAACAGCTGAAAGTGTTTCACGCGGCGATGCTGGAAAGCCTGCCGGAAATTCTCGAGCAGGAGAAGACGTTCGAATTGCCGATGGAGAACAACGTGATTATTGCTGGGCGCATTGACCAGGTGAACGCCTTGGGGCGCAATGACGTGGAAATCGTGGATTACAAAACCGGGAAGCCGAAGAAGGATCTGGATGCGCGGCGGGATTTGCAGTTGAGCATCTACGCGCTGGCGGCGGTGGAGATATTCGAATGGAACCCGGTGCGGCTGGTGTTTCACTACCTGCAAAATAACCAGATACAAGCGACGACGCGGGATGCCAAGCAACTGCAGGACGCGCAAAAGGTTGTGCAGGAGGTGGCGGCGGATATTCGCGCGGGGCAGTTTCCGCCAAAGCCTGGGTACCTGTGCCGCAATTGCGCGTACAGGTCGATTTGCCCGAGCCATGAAGAGGCGCTGTGTTCATAGACGGAGCTCGTAGACGGAACTGTTAGAGTCGAGATTCGGAAGGTGAAAAATAAGAAAGGGCGCTGCGAAAAAACTGCGGCGCCCTTTTTTTCAATCTGATTGAGGTGCTACTTACCTTTTTTTGTGGTGCTCTTCTTTGCTGGCTTCTTCTTCACAAACACCTCCGCAATTTTCAAAGGCCGGAAAAAATCGCTCGGCCCGATATAGTTGTCTCACAAATAGGTCGCACACACTAGCAGCAAAAAAGAAAATTTATATTAAACGGTTGTGGAGCGTGAGGCGCGGAGTGACGGACGCGAAGCATCGGACGTTGCTTGGCGTTACTTGACGCTAATTAATGCGGAGCGGCGCCGGCGTAGTAGCCTTCGCGGGCATCGACGGTGAGGCCTTCACGCTTCACGCGCACTTCGATGGTGTGATAGTCGAGGGCGCGATTCGTTCCGGCTGGCGAATAGGCCAGGGTGTATTGGTTGCGGGCTTCTTCGGTGACGCGGGAATAAAGTTCTTCCATGGTGCTGCGCTTGGCGGCGAAGTACACATCGCCTCCACTGTCGTGGGCGTAATCCACGAGGCGACTGAAGCGGCGTTCGAAATAGGCGCTGCTGACAGCCACGCTGTAGACGGAGATCCCGTAACGAAGCAGCTCTTTTACGGTGGACTTGTAATCGTGGGTATTGGATCTGATTCCGTTGGCGCCATCGGAAATGAGGAAAATGATCTTGCGGCGTTCGCGGCCGCGATCTTTTAGGACTTGCGCGGCGCTGTAGACAGCGTCGTCCAGAGCCTTGTTGGTTTGGCCTTTGACAATGTTAACGGTAGGGGCGACATTAGGCGAATCCCCGATGGCGGAGTGGCCGTTGATTACCGGGCCTTCATTCATAGGTGCGGAAGGGGGCGCTACCGCCGGCTCGGTATTCAGCTCGGTGCGTTTTATTTCGGTTAGTAATTTGTCCTGATCCTTCGTGAAGCCCCTGCCTTCATGAAAAAACTGATCAAAGCGGGCGATATAGGCTTCATCGGCGGTGCTGACTCCGGCAACGATGGCGCGCAAGCTGGCGGCGACCTCCTCCGCGTCTTTTCGTTTTAGATCATTGTCGATGAGAATAACCATGGAAAGGGGGAAAGCTTCGTTGCTGAAATAGGCGATGCGTTGTTCGACTTTGTCTTCGAAGATGCGAAATTCGTCTTTGCCCAGGTCGGGAACGAGGCGGCCGGAGCCGTCTTTGACGGTGACGGGAACGATGACCTGGTTAACGGGGATTACGATTCTGCCGCCCTGGCCATTGGCGGCGGTATTGGCTGGGGGTGGCGGCTGCTGAGCATTCGGGGCAGGAGCAGGTGTATCTGGCTTAGTTTCTTGCGCGTTCGTTGCGATGAAGGGAATGAGTAGGGTGGTGAGGGCGACGATTACTGTTTTTCGTAGACTTTTCATGGGCCTCAAGCCAAACTTCGTGTCGATTTAGCCTCTCGAGGATTCTGGCTACACATCCATCCCGTCCGTTCACGGCATCGTAGGATGCATGCTGGCCGCCAGAGGCGAGCAACAGCGGGATTCTAGCAGAGGAAAGTATACATGCATTCTTTGAGCAAGCTTGTGAGGGTGTGGTTGGCAGTGAGCAGCGCGACGATGCTCGCGGTGCCAGCAGTTCCGCAGGAGGCCAGCAGTCAAGGACCGGTGATCCGGTCGCAAGTGAACCTGGTCAACGTGTTCGCCACGGTGCGGGATAAAAATAAAAGAATTGTGGGCGATCTGAAGCAGGAAGACTTCAAGATTGTCGAGGATAATCAAGACCAGAAGATTTCGTTTTTTTCCAAGGAAGTGAGCTTGCCGATTACACTGGCTTTGCTGCTGGATACTTCCGGCAGCGAACAGGACATGCTGGGGGCGATTCAAGCGGCGGGGAGCCAGTTTCTGGACCGGGTGCTGCGCAAGGGCGATGAAGCGCTGGTGATGTCGTTCGATACGGACGTGGATATGCTTTCGGACTTCACCGATGACCGGGCGCAACTGGATCGCGCGGTGCGACGGGCGCGGATTAATACACCGGGCGGAGGGATGATCGCGGGGAATCCGGGGCCGATCGGAAATCAGCAGATGACCGGGACGGCTCTGTATGATGCAATTTATTTGGCGAGCGGAGAAAAACTGAATACCGAAGCGGGGCGAAAAGCGATCGTAATTGTTACCGATGCGCAGGACGAAGGCAGCAAAGTGAGAATTGAAGAGGCTATTGAGTCGGCGCAGAGGACGGATTCAGTGATCCACGTTTTGCTGGTGGCGGACCGGAGATTTGGCGGCGGGAATCCTGGTGTCGCGAAGAAGCTTGCGGATGAAACCGGTGGACGGATGATTGTCGTGAGTAATGAGAAAAAATTAAAAGAAGCGTTCGACGAAATTTCGGACGAGCTGCGCAGCCAGTACACGCTGGGGTATTACCCGAGTAACGCGGCGCGCGACGGGAAATTTCGCAAAATTAAAGTGGAAACGAATAACCACGACTTGAAGGTGTTGGCGCGGAAAGGCTATTACGCTCCCAAGGGAGAAGCGGCTTACCTAGGTGAGCCCGCTGGAGGAGTGGCTGGCGCTCCGTTGGCGTTGGCTCGCGCGAAGTAACCGCGTCTGGCGCGCACCTGGTAGCCCTTGTGGTCGGGGGTTTCGATACGGATTTTGTGGTAGCGGCCATCCATAACGTAATTGGTAGGGCTGTAAGCGATGGAGTATTCGTTACGCAGCTCGTCACCAATGTCCTGAAACGATTGATCCAGATCATCCACGTGGTAAGGGAAAAAGGCGCGGCCGCCGGTTTCTTCCGCTAAATCCTGCAAAATTTGGTCACCGGGCGTGAGGTGGTTTTTTCGATTGGCGGCCTTGGACGGATCGGTCTGCGAAAGCGCGATCCATTGCGTGCTAGTACTGATGGTGTAAATCACCACGCTGGCACGTTGGGCCATTTCGATGGCTTCGGCGCGAGTGCGAGTGGAGAGATTGTCATCGCCGTCGCTGATTAAAATCATCACGCGGCGCACGACGTCGGGCTGATCGCCCGGTGGGCGGGGCGGGTGGCTCAATTCATTCAAGCATGCGGAATAGATGGCGTCATAAATGGCGGTGCCGCCACCTGCTCGTGTCTTGAAGATTTCGTCGCGTAGGGCTCCGGCATCGCCAGTGAATTTTTGGATGACTTGGGGCTCGTCGTCAAAGGTCATGACGAAGGCTTCGTCTTTGTTATGGCGCAGAACGCTGAAGAGGAAATTTGTGGAGGCGTCCTGTTCGAACTTCAAGCGGTCGCGAATGCTGTTGGAGGTGTCGAGTAACATTCCTATGCGTAGCGGAAGATCGGTCTGCTTACTGAAATAGCGAATTTCCTGGGGGGCTTTATCGTCAAAAATTTTGAAGTCGGCCTTTTCCAGGTCGGGGACAAGTTTGTTGCGGCGATTTAGCACGGTGAACAAAATGTCGACGAGGTTGACGCGGCTCTGGATTACGGTGGGATTCTGACCTGCGGGCGGCGCTTGTGATACGTCGGGAGTCGCGGGCGGAGGTGTGGATTGCTGCGGCGGCGGAGGGGGCTGTTGCGCAGAATGTGGCGGCGGCAAAAGTAATCCGACCACGAGAACGAAGGCCAAAATTAAGACTAGTTTGGGTGGCATCTGCCCAGATTATAGGTATCCGTGGAGTCCAGCGTCAATTTTTGCTGGGTCTCCCCCGGCGGCCTTGGCTAACGTATGCAGAAACGCGCGGAGCTCGGGCGGCAATGGAGCGCGGAGCTCCATTCTTTCGCCGGTTCTTGGGTGAGAGAAAGCTATTTTAGCGGCATGCAAAAAATTGCGTCCCAGCGGCGGAAGGGCCATGTCTCCCACACGCAACTGGGCAGCGGCTCCGTAGAGCGTGTCGCCTACTACCGGATGTTTGAGCGCGGAAAAATGGACGCGGATCTGGTGGGTGCGGCCAGTGTGAAGCTGGACTTCCAGCAAAGTTGTGGAGTCGATGGGAAGCAGGGTGCGCCAGTCGGTGCGCGCTTCGCGCGAGTTGGCAATTTTTGCGCCACGAAATGTCTTCTGTTCGGCGGCCATGCGTACGCGCTTCAGCGGGTCGCGGCCGATGGCTAGCTCGATTCGTCCGCTGGTGGTCTCGAACGAGCCTTGTACCAATGCGACGTAGGTTTTATTTACGGTGCGCTGGCGAAAGGCTTCGCCAAGTCGCGCGTGGGCCGCGTCTGTTTTGGCGACGAGAATGACCCCGGAGGTTTCCTTGTCGAGGCGGTGAACGATTCCGGGACGCAACGCGTCACCCAATTGCGAGAGGGACTGCCCGCGGCCGAGCAAAGCGTTGACCATAGTGCCGGTCGCGTTGCCTGCGCCGGCGTGCACGGTCATGCCCGCGGGCTTATTGACGGCGATGATGTCGGCATCTTCAAACAAAATGTCGAGCGGGATAGATTCCGCATGGGCTCGCAACGGGGGCCGGGCTTTGGGAGTTACGGCGACTTTTTCGCGGGTATGTAAGCGATGCGATCCTTTAGAGGGCTTTCCGTCGACTAGAACAAGTTCGCCGTCAATTAATTCTTTGACGCGAGTGCGGCTTAGCTCTGGATACCTGGTAGCCACGGCATGATCGAGGCGGTCTCCGATTTCGGACTCTAAGACCTCGAACGAGAGGACGGAATTCTCGTCTGACCCTGAGGGCGCTTCGGTTTTGATTTCTTTTTCAGCGCTCATGCTGGACCTTGGAATTACGGGCGCATCTCGCTGCGATACTTCCATCATTCAGAATAGTGCAGGCAGAATAATTCAGGCGCGCTTTTTTGCTGATACAGTGGCGTCCACATTGGCGCCAAAAATGGCATCGAGCAAGATCAGCGCGGCTCCGATGGTGATGGCGGAATCGGCGACGTTAAAAGCCGGCCAGCGGTAGGAGCCGATCCACACTTCCAGGAAATCGGTGACGCCGCCGTGAAGAATGCGGTCGGTGACATTTCCGGTTGCGCCGGCGATTAACAGAGCGAGCCCGGCGAAGGTCATGGGGCCGCCAGTCTTACCGGCGACCAACAGCCAGGCAAGAATGATCACCACCAGAACCGAGCCAGCGATCAGAATGGATTTCATCCAAGGTGAATTGGAATCAGCAAAAAAGCTGAAGGCGATACCAGGATTTGTGCTGTGGACCAGATAAATTAAATTGCGCACGACCTCGTGGCGGTAGCTCTCGGTGGTGGAAGCTTCAAACCAGGCTTTGGTGGCGCGGTCGGCGATGACCACCGCGAGGGTGAGCCACAACCATCGCAATCGCGGTGAGATTTGCACTAGGTTTTCACTTTCAATACGTCAAGATCCTTCCGTCCTTGGTGGATCTTAACGATAATGAGGCGAGTCAAAGAATTGGCCTTCTTAAGGGGCGCTTTCGATTTCGGCCAAGGCTTCAGTGCACCGTTCACAAACGGTTGGATAGCGCGGGTTTTCGCCTACATGGGTCGAATAGTTCCAGCAGCGTTCGCACTTGGCTCCGTCCGCGCGTTCGATTTTGATGGCGAGGCCAGGAAGCGATTCGCTTTGCACAGCCCCGGTGGGGGCGGCAAGTTCAACATCCACTTGCGAAACAATAAAGAGCGCGGGCAGAATATCGCGCCTTTCCTGCAGTAATTTCTGTAATCCCGGCGCTTCGCTACCGGCGTGAAGCTTTACTTTGGCCTCCAACCCGCCGCCGATGGCTTTGGCCGCGCGAGCTTGTTCTAGCGCCACCAAAACCGCGGAGCGCACTTGCGCGAGGCGCGCCCATTGTTCGGCCGCGTCCCTGCTGATTCCGCTGGCGAGCGAATCGGGAGCAGCGAATTCGGCCTGATGCACGCTTCCCGCTCCCTGCGCATTCGCCGGAAGCATCTTCCAAATTTCTTCGGTGGTGAAGACCAGGATAGGCGCGAGCAAACGCACCAAGGCGCTGGTAATTTTCCAGACGGCAGTCTGCGCCGAACGTCGCGAATTGCTGCGGGGCGCTTTGGTATAGAGGCGGTCCTTCAACACGTCAAAATAAAAGGAGCTGAGATCCACGACGCAATAATCGTGGATGGCGTGGTAAACGCGATGAAATTCGTAACCGGAGTACCACTCGCGGCATTTGCGCGATAACTCCGCGGTACGATCGAGCATGCAGCGATCGATTTCTTCCAGCTGATCAACAGACAACGAATCTCGTGAAGGATCGAAATTGGCCAAATTTCCGAGCGCAAAACGAAAGGTGTTGCGAATTTTGCGATAAGCTTCGCTGAGCTGGGTCATCACCCGTTCGCTCATCTTTACGTCGGCCTGGTATTCCTGCGAGGCCACCCAGAGGCGCAGAAGATCGGCACCCCATTTTTCGCAAATCTCGGCGGGCTCGACGACATTGCCGAGAGATTTGGACATGGGGCGACCTTGCTCATCGAGGGTCCAGCCGTGGGTCACCACGCCGCGGAAGGGCGCGGCATTTTTGATTCCGGTGGCGACCAGCAATGAACTTTGGAACCAACCGCGATATTGGTCGGGACCTTCAAGATAAATGTCCGCAGGCCATTCGGCACCGTGCAAGACGGCAAGGTTGGAAGAGCCAGAATCAAACCACACGTCGAGAATGTCGTGCTCCTGCCGCCATTTGGTGGAGCCGCAGGAACACTTTGTATTGGGCGGCAACAATTCTTCCGGGGTGTGCTGATACCAGGCGTCGGCGCCTTCCTTTCTGAACCAGTCCAAGACGTTGCGTAACGCGGTGAAATCTTCCAGACGTTTTCCGCAGGCGTCGCAATAAAAGACGATGATGGGCACGCCCCAGAAACGCTGGCGCGAAACGCACCAATCGGGGCGTTTTTCCACCATTTCGTAAATGCGTTCCTCGCCCCAGGCAGGAATCCATTTCACGCCTTCCACTTCATCGAGGGCTTCCTGGCGAAACGTTTTGTCGCGGCCGGGAACGATGGCGTCCATTTTGATAAACCACTGCTCCGTGGCGCGAAAGATCACCGGATTGTGGCAGCGCCAGCAATGTGGGTAAGTGTGTTTGTATTCGTGATGGCTGAGGAGCGCACCGCGATCACGCAGGAGTTTGACGATGATAGGGTTGGCTTCGAAAACATTTTTGTCCTTGTACTCGGGTAAGCCTTCCAGATAAACGCCACGATCATCGAGCGGAGCGTAAGTCTCCAAGCCATATTTCTGGCCAGAATAAAAGTCGTCGGCGCCATGGCCGGGAGCGGTGTGCACGATTCCGCTGCCCTGATCGAGGGTTACGTAATCAGCCAAAATACCGGGAACCTGAAGGGGTAGAAATGGATGCTGAAACTTGCGGCCTTCGAATTCGCGGCCCTTGAAGGTTTCGCGGACGCGGGCTTCTTTAAGATTGCATTCAGATTGGAGCGCAGCGATGCGGTCGGCCGCGAGGAGCAGGGCGCCTTTTTCTGTGTCCACCACGGCGTAGTCGTAGTCCGGATGAAAAGCGAGCGCGCGGTTGTGAGGCAGCGTCCAAGGCGTGGTGGTCCAGATGACGGCGCTAACTTCGTTGCCGGGATTCTGGCCATCGGCGATAGCGAATTTGACCCACACGGAGGGGCTGGTGTGATCTTCGTATTCCACTTCGGCTTCCGCTAATGCGGTTCTGTCGTGCAGGCACCAGTAGACGGGCTTGCGTCCGCGATAGACGTAACCTTTTTCCATGAACTCCAGAAAAGCCCCGGCGATGGTGGCTTCATAATCAAAATTCATGGTGAGGTAAGGATCGTTCCAGCGACCGAAGACGCCGAGGCGTTTGAAGTCGCGCTTGTGTTGCTCCACGTAGCGATTCGCGAATTCACGGCAAAGCTTGCGAAATTCCGAGGCAGATACGGTGCCTTTGCCGCCCAGCTCTTTTTCCACCTGCGTCTCGATGGGCAAACCGTGGCAATCCCAGCCAGGCACGTAGGGGGCGTAATGGCCGGCCATGCTTTCGGATTTGACGATCATGTCTTTCAGAATTTTGTTGAGGCCGGTGCCGAGATGGATGGTTCCCGTGGGATAGGGAGGGCCGTCGTGCAAAACAAAAAGGGGCTTGCCTTTGCGGGTCTCCAGAATTTTTTCGTAGAGATGGGCCTCTTCCCAGGCCGCAAGCTGCTTAGGCTCGTTCTGCGGCAAGCTGGCTTTCATGGGGAAATCGGTTTTGGGCAGATTTAGAGTTTTCTTTAATTCCAGTGGTTCGGCCATGAGCTGAGTAATGGAAAGTCCCCTTTTGTCGCTGGTGTGATGGACGGCGCGGAATAAATGAATCCGGCCTGTGGCCAGCGCGATAAATCCCTTTTTCCCGCATCTATACCGTCATGTTGCTGAAGAGTGGTATAGACGGGAAACATCGGAAAGCTGACTAAATGCGTATGTTACAATGAATAGGAGTCGATGTCAGCCGCGTGGGGTCGCGCAACCTTTCCCGGGGAGCGCGAATCATATTCGGCTAGCACGCTTAATCCGCAATAGCTGCGTCTAAACCGAGGGAAGACGGTGCCGGGTAGAATGATCAATCTCTTGCCGACTCAGCCTCAGCCGCCTAAGGCCAAAGATTCCAGCGCAGAGTCAACGACTCCGCTGCCCCGATTCGGGACTCCCAGCCGATTTGTCACCGATGGTTTCTGGGGAAACCTCAAACAATTTCTGACCGAACGGCCGGTGAAGGTGCGCGGGGATGTTCGTTCTCCGTTGATGCCGGAAAACTACGGTGACGGATTTAAAGAGAATTTAAAGACCGTGCTTAAGGGCGGGCCAGTTCCAAAAGGCGCCTCGAATAGCCGTCTTGAAGTGGCTTGGGGCGCGGGGTTCGGCGGGTTCGGGGACCGCATCAAGGAATTGTTTTTCCCGGTTAAACAGGCTCCTGCGCAGTGGACCAGCAAGCCGGTCAAGGTTAAAGATATCTGGTCAAAGGACGAAAATTTTGGGTGGACACAAATAATTTCGATCGGGCTGCACGTCGGGATTATTACTCTTCTGGTTGTCCCGCTCTTCACGCATATTTTGCCGGGCTCGACACAAGCAAAAAATAAATTTGATTCGACACCGCTGGATATTTCTCCTTACATCGCGAAGCTGCCAGCCGGCACGAAGAAGGCTGGTGGCGGTGGTGGCGGCGGCGATCGATCCATTACGCCACCTACGAAGGGCCAGGCTCCGAAATTCGCGTATACACAGTTTACGCCGCCTGAGGCGACGATCAAGAATCTCGCACCCAAGCTGCCGATGGATCCGACACTACTCGGGCCGCCGGAGTTGAAGATTGCGAATCCGCCGCTTACAAATATGGGCGATCCGATGGCTGGCGCAGTAACAATGTCTGGTGGACCTGGCGGTGGCGGTGGTATCGGCGTAGGCACGAGCGGCGGCATTGGCAGCGGCGAGGGCGCGGGCTTGGGCCCTGGCAATACTGCCGGCACGGGCGGCGGCGATTTCCGCGCGGGGATAAACGGAGTGGGCTCGCCGCAATGTATCTACTGCCCACAACCGGAATATTCGGATGAAGCTCGCAAAGCGAAATACCAGGGCACAGTTTTGCTGGATGTGACGGTAACAGCCGACGGGCGTGTCACCAATCCCATGGTGATCAAAGGCCCTGGACTGGGCCTGGAAGAAAAAGCGCTGGCGCAGGTGCGCAACTGGAAAATGCGGGCAGCTTTGGGGCCTGGCGGCAAACCTGTCGCTTGCCGCGTACAGATCGAAGTTACTTTCCACCTTTACTAAGAGTCGACTAATAGCAGCGTCTCGCGCGGGAGCGGGAATGCCAATTTCCTGATTGGCGTGGAATCACTGCGCTCGGCGGGACCCTTCATTAAAGCAACACAATCGATGTTCAGTGCGTCGCCTGGACGCCAATCTGTTACGATTTGCGAATGATGAAAACGCGAATGGCCACACTGGCCGTGTTGTTGTTTGGCTCGTCGTTAATGGGGGCGAGTTCATTTGCGCAAACGGCTACGGGCACCGGCGGGCTGCAGCTTACCGCAAGGATCACCCCTACGGCGGCACGGCCCGAGCCGGTACGGCAATTCACTTTTTACATCCTGAGTAAAAGCTACGCCGCGGTTTCGCAAGAAGTAGAAGCTGACGACGAAATTCCCTCTCGCGACAAATTCATTGATGAGTTGAAAGTTTCTCCGGAGCTGAAGGAATGGCTCAAAGCGCATGAGATTCTGGACTTGACCATGCCGGGACTGGATAAGGCGCTGACGGCAGATGACGTACTGCACGTGCCTGAATTCTTGCTGGCTTACCAGCGTGCGAACAGCGGCGGGGTGACGAATGGGATTCCCAAGCCGAAATATAAGGATGCGGACAAAACCGACCATCCAGACAAGTACAAAAAGCAAACGGAGGAATACTACAGCGCGCTGCGCAAGTTTATTCGGCTGCACCCGGAAACGATGAGCGGCATGGAACTGGAGATGGACGCGGTGAATCCGCAGCGAAAATGGGCGAAGATTGAAAGCGAGCATAAGAAGCACGTTCAGCACCTGGCGCCCGATGTGGCGCAGACGAAATATCTGGTGGCCAAGGCGGACACGGATCTGGATGGGCGCGCGGGCGTTTCGGGCTTGCCGCCGGGAAGTTACTGGGTGAGTTCTTTGAATTTGGATGCCGATGCCGGAGATACTCGAGTAAGGTGGGATGTGCCGGTGGCCATTAAGCCAGGGCAGACTACGCGGGTGGAATTGAATAATTTGAACGCCACGGACGCACGCGGTTCCTCGGCTCCCTGAAATAAGCCAACGCGAATATGGGTACCCTCTCGCGCTGGATCTTCTTTAACATTTTCGTGCTGGTTGCGGTGGCGCTTGATCTGGGTGTGTTTCATAGCCGGCCGCACAAAATCAGGCTGCGCGAAGCGGCGGCCTGGAGCGCGGGGTGGGTCGCGCTGTCGATACTTTTTGGCGGCGGAGTGTTCTGGTTTCTGGGCAGACAGCCTGCGCTTGAATTCTTCACGGGGTACCTGATCGAAAAAGCGCTGAGCATCGACAACCTGTTTTTATTTCTGGTGATCTTTCGGGCTTTTTCCGTGGATGAGCGGGTACAACATCGCTTGCTGGCCTGGGGAGTGTTGGGCGCGCTGGTGATGCGCGGAATCATGATTGCCATGGGCGCTGCGCTGGTGGCGCGCTTTGCGTGGATCATGTACGTCTTCGGAGCGTTTCTGGTGTACGCCGGAATCCACATGTTAGTGATTCGAACGCGGGACACGCATCCGGAACAAAACAAGATTTTTCAATTTGCGAGCAGGCATTTGCGGGTGACTCGCCAATATCATGGCGAGAGATTTTTTGTACGCTTGAACAAACAATTATTTGCGACACCTTTGTTTCTGGTGCTGCTGGTGGTGGAGATTACCGATATTACGCTGGCGGTTGATTCGATTCCGGCGATTTTTGGTATTACTCACGATGCCTTTATCGTGTACACCTCGAATGTGTTTGCGATTCTGGGATTGCGGGCCATGTATTTTTTGCTGGCGGGAGCTTTGGGACGCTTGCGTTACCTGACGGTGGGACTTTCTGGGGTACTGGTTTTCATTGGGGCAAAGATGATCGTCGAACCGTGGATGCACGTTCCGGTGCACATTTCATTGGGCGTGGTGGCGGGGATACTTCTGGTGGCGCTAATCGCCTCGCTGATGTCGCCTGCGCAAGCTGCGGTCGCTGAACGGACAGGCGGTAAAATCACGCCGGGTCCTGATCGATAAGAGTTAAAACATATATGGCAAACGCGATTTCGACCGCGATCATCAATTTGTCGGCCGCCGAAAAATCTGCGCGCGTGGCGGCGGCTTCGGAGATTTATCGACAAGGGCGGGGGCCCGCGGATCAGGCGGTATCTCGTTGGTGGGAAGATGCGGAATTGTCTGAGTTGCTCTTAAGCCCAAAACCAATGGTGACTGTAGGTGTGGCGGTGCGTCGCGAAGCGTTCGCGAAGATTCGCGCGGCTAATGGGCAGCCAGGGTTGGCGAATGTTCCGCAAGAGCAGGACGCCGAGGAATTTGAACTGCATTTTGCGAATGGCGTTGAGTTGGATGTGCTCACTAGCAGGGATCCGGCTGGTCAGGGGGCGATCGCGCGGTTTCTGGCAAAGTTTGGCGAGGGAGTTCAGCAGGTGGAGTTTCGGTGTTCGAATGTGGATCGTGCGATGGCAATCGTGCGCGAGCGCTTTGGCGTTGCTCCCATTTATCCCGAGGCGCGTGCTGGGGCTGACGGTTCGAAAGTAAATTTTGTTCTAGTGCCGGTTCCAGGAGCGGGTGCAGAGAACGCCAAAGCACTGATAGAACTTTATGAGTTGCCCAAAGCGGTGATTCACTCGCCACTTTGTTGAATCATTTTTGCTACCAAGCCGGTCCATCCGGTCTGATGATTTGCGCCTAGGCCGGCGCCATTGTCTCCGTTAAAAAATTCATAAAAGAGAACGAGGTCGCGCCAGTACGGGTCGCTCTGAAATACCTCCGCGAGGCCGTTAACGGGGCGGCGGCCCTGATCGTCGCGCAGAAAAAGGCGGGTCAGCCGGCGTGAAATTTCGGCGGCCACTTGCCAGAGATCAGTCTGGTTATTCGAACCTGTGGGACAGGCAACTTTGAAATCTTCACCGTAATAATGATGGTACTTCTGCAAGGACTCGACCAACAGGTAGTTCACCGGAAACCAGATGGGCCCGCGCCAGTTCGAATTGCCGCCAAATGTTCCGGTGGCGGATTCGGCGGGCTCGTAATTCACGCTGTTTACCGTGCCATTAAAGCGCAATTCGTAGGGATGATCCTTGTGAAAGCGGGACAACGCCCGTATGCCGTAGGGAGAAAGGAATTCCGATTCGTCGAGCATGTGAGAGAGGACGCGGCCTAACCGTTTTTTGCTGACCAGCGAGAGCAGCAAGCGTGTACCGCGAGCCGATTTTTGCGACATATCGATGTGGTCAGGGACGTCGGGATGATTGTCGATGAACCATTGCATGCGGCGTTTAAATCCTGGGAGCTTATCCATGGCTTCGGGTTCGAGGGTCTCCACACCAAAGAGCGGAATGAGGCCCACCATGGAGCGGACCTTCAAGAAATGGTCTTCACCGTTGGGGAGATGCAGAACGTCATAGTAAAAACCGTCTTCTTCGTCCCACAGAGATTTCCCGCGTGATCCAAAATTGTTCATGGCATGGGCGATGTAGACGAAATGCTCAAAAAATTTGCTGGCAATATCTTCGTAAGCGCGATCTTCTTTGGCAAGTTCCAGCGCAATAGCCAGCATGTTGAGGCAATACATGCCCATCCAGCTGGTGCCGTCGGATTGCTCGAGATGGCCTCCGGTGGGGAGAGGAGCGGAGCGGTCGAAAACGCCGATATTGTCCAGACCCAGAAAGCCGCCTTGAAAAATATTGGAGCCGTCGGGATCCTTGCGATTCACCCACCAGGTGAAATTCAAGAGCAGTTTATGAAAAACTTTTTCGAGGAACGCGCGATCGGCCACGCCGCGAACGCGACGCTCAATTTTGTAAACGCGCCAGGCGGCCCAGGCGTGAACCGGAGGATTCACATCGCTAAAGGCCCACTCGTAGGCGGGCAATTGGCCGTTGGGGTTCATATACCATTCGCGGAGGAGGAGGACGAGCTGATCCTTGGCGAAGTCAGGATCGATGATGGCCAGGGACACGCAGTGAAACGCCAGATCCCACGCGGCGTACCAGGGGTATTCCCATTTGTCGGGCATGGAAATAATGTCGTCGTTATAGAGCTGGGTCCAATCCTTGTTTCTTCCGTTCCAGCGTTCTTCCGGGGGAGTCGGTTGGCCGGGATCGCCGGTAAGCCAAGTGAGAACGTCGTAGTGGTAAAACTGCTTGGACCACATCATCCCGGACAGGGCCTGACGCATAACCGAGCGAGCATCTTCCGAAATATCCTTGGGGACGCGGGAAGCGTAGAAATCGTCGGCTTCTTTTTGGCGCAGGTCGAAAAGATGATCGAAACCCGTGCCGAAATCGTTGGTGGCTGGAACCTCTTCGTTGGGCTCGGCGTGGCCTGGCGATGTGACGTCCATCTTGTGAGAGTCAGGGCTGATGCCACCAAGCGGGTCCATATCGGTCAGGCGCAGCTTCAGCGTGGTGCTGTCACCGGGTCCAAGGGTGAGCGGGTAGTAAGCGGCCATCTTGGTGCCGGTTTGCTGGGGATTTATCGCAGCTTGGTTTTTGTGAATGAGATATTCATGGAAAGCGTCTTTGACGAAAGGTGTCGGGCTTTTCCCGGCAAAAACACGCTCATAATTGGTTTCGTTCTCGGTAAAAAGCAATTGCGGCTGACCCGCGCACAACAACCAACGCTTGCCATATTGCCGATGTTGCAGTTCAACGCATTGGCAGCTTTCCGGCCCGACGGTTTTTCGCAACGTGGGGCGGCGGTCATCCTTGCCCCACGACCAAGTATTGCGAAACCATAACGAGGGCAAGAGATGAAGTGTGGCGGCCTCCGGGCCGCGATTCACCACGATGAGCTTGATGAGAATGTCTTCGACGTCGGCCTTGGCATACTCGACGAACACGTCGAAATAGCGATTCCCAGCGAACACGCCCGTGTCCATCAATTCGAATTCGGGCTTAGTGCGGTCGCGACGGCCATTTTCGGCAACCAAGGCATCGTAGGGAAATTCTGCTTGGGGATACTTGTACAACATCTGCATGTAGCTGTGGGTGGGCGTGGAATCCAGGTAGAAGTAATATTCCTTCACATCCTCACCATGATTTCCCTGATGCCCAGTAAGGCCGAAGAGGCGCTCCTTCAGGATGTGATCGCGGCCGTTCCACATGGCGAGGCCGAAACAAATCATCTGGTGGCGGTCGCTGATACCTCCGATACCGTCTTCGCCCCATCGATAGGCGCGTGATCTGGCGTGGTCGTGCGGGAAATATTCCCAGGCGGTGCCGTACGGGCTGTAGTCCTCGCGTACGGTGCCCCATTGGCGCTCGGATAAATAAGGGCCCCAGCGCTTCCAATATTTCTTGCGCGTGCGGGTTTCTTCGAGGCGTTCATCTTCGCGAGTCTGCAGTCTGGGCATAGGGCTAGGTTTTGGATGGACTATCTAAAGTTCTTCAATTTATTCTTGTTATTCTTGCACCATACGCGATGGCGCAGCGGACCGCCGTTGTGCTCCCGTGCTTCTTCCGACAATGAGTTCGCTTCATTTGATGCGCGGGAGCCGAGGACGGCGCAAGCGAGGAATAAAACAGACACGAGCACGGTCTGAATCAGGTGCCCTGTTCGGCGCCGGGTACAATTGCGCGGCTTGGCGTCACAACAGGTTCTGGTGTCATTGAAAAAGATTTCCAGCCGCGACGTGAAAGACTCCAGTAAATAAAATAACCGGAGGCTGCGGCGCAAAGTAGCAATACGAGTCCGGGGAGCCACTCCTGCAGCACTAGTTCGCCTATGGCGAACATGCAGCAATAGACGAGCGTGCAACCCATAATCCAATCGAAGGTATTGGCGCCCAGGTCTCGCACCGGGGCGATCTCCGGAGCTAACGCGGCGATGCGCTGCCAACCGATTACCGTGGGGTGCACCTGGCGGTAGAATTTCACGAGGCGTTCGTCCGATTCGGGCTTGGTGATCATGGTGGTCACCAACCACACGACCGTGGTCGTGATGGTGGTGATCAACGCTGCTTTGGCGAAGACCACGGAATCGTTGCCTGCGAAATGCACACGCTGCAGTGAAATGGACACAACGAAGGCGGCGATCATGGCGGAGATTTCGCTCCAGGCATTAATTCGCCACCAATACCAGCGCAGGAGCAAAACGCTGCCAGTTCCCGCGCCCATGCCGAGGAGCAATTGCCAGGCAGACTGAATGGAATTGATGTTTGCGGCCGCGTAGCCGCTGAGAATGACCAGCATCACAATAAAAACTTTGCTGACGAATACGTAATGCTTGTCCGTCGCTTTGCGCACCAGAAATCTGCGATACAGATCGTTGATCAAGTAGGAAGTGCCCCAGTTCAATTGGGTGCCGACAGTGGACATAAAGGCGGCCAGGAAGGCGGCCACCATCAATCCACGAAGCGCGGGGGGAAGAAAATCGCGCAGCACCATTACGTAGCCTTTTTCAGGCTCGGCGGCAAACTCCATACTGGGGCGCAAGCCGCCATGGGGGGAATAAACGGCGACGGCTACGAGCCCGGTCAGAATCCATGGCCACGAACGCATGGCGTAGTGGGCGATGTTGAACCACAGAGTTGCGCCGAGCGAATTTTTTTCGTCTTTCGCGCTGAACATGCGTTGAGCCACGTAGCCGCCGCCACCGGGTTCCGCTCCGGGATACCAGCTAGCCCACCACTGCACCGCCAGGTAAAGACAAAATGTAATGACCGGCAGGGTCCACAAGGCGTCGGTGGTCCAGCCGAGATGGAAGGAAGGAAAGAAGGAGAGAATCGAACCGGTGGTTTGTCCCGATTGACGCACCATGCTATCCACGTGGGATAGCTGGATTTTGAGCATGGTCATGCCGCCTAGCTTGGAGACGGCGATCCACGCGAGCACGACGATCATGGTCATCTTCAAAATAAACTGAAACAGATCGGTGACCAGTACGCCCCATAGTCCACCGATGAATGTGTATATGCCGGTGAAGGGGACGAGGATCAGGACGCAGATCAGCAACGCGGTGTGCGCGGGTGCTCCCAAGGTGTAATGCAGGAGAACGTGGCCGCCGACGGCAATTTGCAGCACGCGTCCGGCGGCGATGGCGTCGCCTAGCAAAACGGTGGTGATGCTGATCATGGCTTTGATGACCCAGCCAAGGATCAGGCAATTCATCAGCGCGCCAAGATAAATGGCGCGAAAACCACGCAGAAAAGCGGCGGGCTTGCCTTCGTAGCGGAGCTCGACAAATTCCACGTCAGTAAGAATTTCCGCGCGGCGCCAATATCGTGCGAAGAAAAAAACGGTCATCATGCCGCAGAGACATTGCGACCACCACAGCCAGTTGCCGGAGATTCCGTTTTTAGCTACCAAGCCCGCGACGAGCAGAGGGGTGTCGGCGGCGAATGTCGTGGCCACCATGGAGGTGCCGGCAAGCCACCAGGAAACATTTCGTCCCGATACGAAAAATTCTTCGGTGCTACCCGAGGAACGCCGGCGGTAATACAGACTGATCAACAAATTGAGGAGCAGGTAGGTGGCGATTACTATCCAGTCGGTGGTAGTGAGTGCCATCTTGGGTGTCTACTCTCCTGCTGCATTTGAGCGGTGGCGCGAATTTAGATGCGCTTAACCCCTCAGGTGGTCAGGTTAAATCGTTTTAGTAATGGCCGGGCCAGCAATTGCTGGCGCGGATGTTGTAGTCTATCGAGACGCTGCGAAGCACAGCATGGTGGCTCAGAAAAGTTTAAATGGCAAGAGCGAGCGCAACAAGGGTTTGTTTGTGACGGGCACATCGCTGAACTCCAAAAAACAGGCGGGCTTACGTTAAATGCTGGTGGTCCTAAAATCCAATTATGAAGAGCTGAGTCAGGAAGCGGCGCGGATTGTGGCGAACTCGATACGCCAGAACCCGGAGGTGCGGCTGGGTTTGGCGACGGGAAGCACCACGATTGGCGTGTACCGCGAACTGGTGCGAATGCATGGGGAAGAAGCACTCGATTTTTCCCTGGTAGTTACGTTTAATCTGGACGAGTATTTGGGGATTTCTCCTGAACATCCGCAGAGTTTTCACCATTTCATGAGGGAACATTTTTTTTCGCATGTGAACCTTGACCCGCGGAACATTCATATTCCGGACGGCACCATCAGCGGGGACTACGAAAAATATTGCGCTGCTTATGAAGCTGAAATCCAAAATGCGGGTGGTATCGACCTGCAAATTCTGGGCATTGGGCGCAACGGACACATCGGTTTCAACGAGCCGACGTCAAGTTTCGCTTCGAAAACGCGGCTGAAGGTGCTCAGTAAAGCGACGGTGGAGGACAATCGAAAATTCTTTTGCGCTGGGGAGAAGATGCCGCGTCTCGCGATCACAATGGGCATCGGCACGATACTGGCCAGCAAGCGCGTGCTTATGTTGGCTACCGGTGCGGCGAAAGCTGGCGCAGTTGCGAACGCGATTGAGGGGCCTCTCACGGCTTCGGTCACGGCTTCGGCTCTGCAACTTCATCCCGACGCCACCGCCATTGTTGACGAAGGAGCCGCTGCGTTGTTAAAGCAAAAAGACTATTATCGCGATGTGATGGAAATGACGGCGCTGTTTACGCCTGGGAAATTGTCATAGGTGTGGGTCAGGCGCCTGGAGTGCAGAAAAAAAAATGAAAATATTGACTAATGAGATGCGCGGTTGCCGCAAAGGACCGCAAGATTGGTTCACCGGCACGGTGTGGATTGATGAGATCGTGGCTGCCGCGACGCCTGCGAGATTTGCGATGAATCGCGTTTCGTTTGAGCCTGGGGCTCGGACGGCGTGGCATACGCATCCGATGGGGCAGGCCTTGCATGTGTTAACAGGAGTTGGGCGTGTGCAACTAGCGGGCAAGCCAGCGCAAATAATCACGGCGGGCGATTCGGTTTGGATTGAAGCGGGGGAACGTCACTGGCATGGGGCGGATGCCGAGCACACGATGGTGCATCTGGCGATTCAGGAAGCTGGCCAGAACGGCGTTAGCGTGGTGTGGCTGGAACATGTGAGCGAGGAAGATTATTCAGCGCCGGTCGAACGGTCTTGAGAGTGGTTGAGCCGCGCTGCAGGTTGCTGTTTTTTGAGGACACCGGGAGAAAAGTGGAAACCAGAAATTTGAGGACCAACTTTAAGAATCTACATTGAGAATCAACTTTACGAACCCAACTTCAAGAACCAGGCGACAAATCGAGCCTGGGGCACCCTCCGGATTTAAATTATTCGGGCATCCCTAAGCGGTAGCCGACGCCGCGGACGGTGTGAATTAATTTAGGGGCTCCGCTTACGTCGATTTTCTGGCGCAGGCGATTGATATAAACCTCTACAAGGTTGGTCTCGCTGTCGAAGTGGTAGTCCCACACATGTTCGACGATGGCGCTGCGGGTGATGAGGTCCGGCGCGTGCAAGAGGAAGAGCTCCAAGAGCGCAAATTCCTTGGAGGTTAGTGGGATTATTTCCTTGCCGCGCATGGCGCGGCGGCGATGGCGATCGAGTTCCAGATCAGCATAATGCAGGCGGGCATTTCCTTTGTGGAAGCCGCGGCGAACCAAGGCCCGCACGCGCGCAAGGAGTTCGGCTAGCACGAAGGGCTTGGTTAAATAATCGTCGGCACCGGCATCTAGTCCCTCGACGCGTTGCTCGACGAGAGTTCGCGCGGTGAGCATCATGACTGGAGATTCGATACCACGCTGGCGCAATTCGCGGCACACTTCAATTCCGCTGATGCCAGGGAGGCGCACATCCAAAAGGATGGCGTCGTAATTCACTTCCCTGCCAAGTTCGAGGGCTCTTTCGCCGGTGTCGGCGATGTCGACGGCGTAGGAATTTTCTCTGAGAGTGCGAGCAATGAAGCTCGCAACTTTTCGTTCGTCTTCGGCCAGGAGAATGCGCATAAGTTTATGGTAACTATTATATCGCGATAATTCGGCTTGTGGTTCGCGACGCTACGCCCGCGAGTAATCCTATGCTAGGCTCACTTCTCGCTTGACAATTCAGCGGCCAAGCACTATTTCACAAGCGCACCATAACTGATTTGTATTTCTCCCGAAGATTCGCAACCCTTACAGGGCGCAATTCTCTTCGGCGGAGGATCCTGTGACCTGGACGCAAGTCTATGACCCTTTCGGTCATTGGTGGTTATCGACGCTGGTGGCCGCCATCCCAATTCTCGTTTTGCTGACACTCTTGGCAGGGTTTCGAGTGCGTCCTCATCTGTGCGCCATGGCCGGCGCGGCGGCGGCGATTATTATTGCCATCGTGGCGTTCGGGATGCCCCCACGATTGGCGGTGATCAGCTTTCTGTATGGGGGCGCGTTTGGATTTCTGAAAATAGTATGGATTGTGATTGCGGCGGTCTTTTTGTATGACATTTCTGTCGATACCGGCCAATTCGAAATAATGAAGCAGTCTATCGCGGCGATTACGCCTGACAGGCGCTTGCAGGTGCTGCTGGTGGCGTTCGCTTTCGGCGCTTTCCTGGAGGGAGCTGCCGGCTTTGGTGCTCCGGTGGCTATTGCCGGAGCGTTTATGATCGGGTTGGGATTCAGGCCGTTTCAGGCGGCGGTCTTGAATCTTATAGCCAATACTGCGCCAGTTGCGTGGGGAGCGATCGGAACTCCGGTACATACGCTGGCGGCGGTGACCACGCTGCCGGAGTCGGACTTAAGCGCCATGGTCGGACGGATTCTTCCGTGGACCGCACTGATCGTGCCGTTTTGGTTGGTTCGCACTTTCGTGAGCTGGTCGGAAACTTTCGAAGTATTTCCCGCGATTTTAGTGGTCGGGATTTCGTTCGCGGGGGTGCAATATTTCTGGTCAAACCATGTGGACAGCAATCTTGTGGATATTGCCGCGGGCATCGCATCGATCATCGCAACACTTTTATTCCTGCGAGTGTGGCAGCCGAAACGGATCTGGCGTTTTGAAGATGAACGAGGAGAAGATGCCGCCAAGGTGAAACGCGGAGAGTTCGCGGTGGTGCACACGCCTGGGCAACTTGCAAAAGCATGGATGCCGTTTGCGCTGCTATCAATGTTTGTTTTGCTCTGGGGATTACCGACGATCAAGACCGCCATGGGTAAGTACACAACTCCGGCGTTTAAGACGGGAGGATGGGCGGTTCCCTATTTGCATCAGAGAGTATTTCGGGCGCAACCGGTAGTGATGAAGCCCGCAGCGGAAAACGCGAAGTTCGATCTTAACTGGTTGACTGCGACTGGCACGGGCTGCTTCTTTGCAGCAGTTATTGCCGGACTTCTGCTTGGTTTAAAACCAGGCAGAATATTCAAGATATTTGGCGGCACGATGTATCGGTTGCGCTTCGCGATCATTGCCATGGCGTGCATGCTGGGCTTGGGATATGTGACTCGGTACTCGGGGATGGATGCGGTATTGGGATTGGCGTTTACGCGGACGGGCT
>Ga0193729_1000324_pt1 | contig 24410 bp, 17 predicted proteins | sample U1c2metaG_FD_143036 | JGI IMG/M metagenome (GOLD analysis project Ga0193729, IMG submission 143036) | Soil microbial communities from a riparian zone of the East river system, Colorado, United States - U1c2 | ecosystem: Environmental > Terrestrial > Soil > Riparian zone | place: USA: East River...
GCGCAGTTGGCAATAAAAGAAGAAGAAGACTGCGCCTAATGTTCCCGCCAGCATTAAACCAATGGCCGGCGCGTATCGACGAATCCAGGCCCGCGGTTCACGCAAACCGCTCCATCCTTTCGCCAAAACCGAGCGCACCACTGGAAAAGCCGCGCATGGGATTCCGACAATTCGAGTCGCCGACATCACCATCCCATGCAACGCCGCCCACATTTTCGCAGCACGACTCTCCGCGCTGCTCCAATAGATGAAACCCACCAGCGCCATGAGAAAAAGTGACTCGGAATAGCCGGCAATAAGAAAGAAGGCAGCGGGATGGGCGACGATCGATAAAGCGCCAAGAAATTGGAGCGCAGGCGAAAGATTCCACCGTTCGCAAAAGAGAAAGAAATAACTCCAGAAACCCCATGCAGCCGCCTGGGCGGTGACGAGCAGCGCGTTGGCGGTGTCGAAGTGCAACCCGTAACGAAGCAAAGCAGCGATTGCAGGATAAGCGGGAAAAAAAGCAACATTGGACACTTCCATCATCTTGTGACTTATGGGCGGCACGATCGTTTGGTAGCCGCGGTCAACGATGTTTTCGAACCAGTAACTGTCGTGCTGAATAAGAGTGGAGTATCGATAAGAAAGCGGCCCTTCCGGCGCGAGCAGGCAAACCGCCACCGCGATCTGCGCCAGAGTCAGGAGTAATCCGGCAAGCAACGGTTTGAGCGGCGACGGCAAGCGAGTCATGGCGGCACGAGTGGGAACCGCCGAGGAGATACGAAAGCCTTCAAGATTGCAAGAACTTGTCGGTTCCCCATTTAGCGCAGTTCCAGATTGCATCGGCGGTTGGCTTTAGCTAACGGCGAGAGTTTGACGACGCGGTCGCGCGTTTATTCGCTGCGAAATGTTGTCGCCGCTCGCCGCGGCGAGCGCGGCGCCGGAGACTTTATTCAGGGCATCACGTCGCCCGCGGGGCCCCGGCTACAATCACGCGGCCACTTCTTCGTCGGAACCGACCAGCTCCGCATAAACTTGCTCGTAGCGCTGCGCCGATGTGTCCCACGAGAAGTCGCGCGCCATGGCACGCGCCATCAGCACCGTCCACACCATTCGATCGCGGACAACTTCGCGCGCGCGTTTGATCGAATCCCAAAAGGCTTCGGTTGAATATTCGTAACAAAGGAAACCGTAACCGCTGTCCGTCGTCGGGTCGTAGTCCTCGATGATCTCCTGAATGCCACCGGTGGCCCGCGCGATGGGAAGGGCTCCATACTTCAGGCTGTACATCGCGCTCAAGCCGGCCGGCTCGAAGCGTGATGGGATGAGCGTGATATCCATGCCGGCTTCAATCCGATGCGCCAGTCTCTCGTCGTAACTCTTTTGGTAGGCAAACTTGGCCGGGAATTTGCGCGCTGCGACGGCGAGCGCGGTCTCATACGCGGGATCGCCTTCGCCAAGAATGATCAGTCGGACATCATCCGAGAGCAGCCGATCCAGCAGCGGCATAAGAATCTCGAAACCTTTTTCCTCCACCACGCGAGTGACCATTCCAAAAACCGGACCATGCGGCGCCGGCGCGAGATTCATTTGTGCGAGCAAAGCATCGCGACAAACCTGCTTTCCCCAAAGCGCGCTCGCATTGTACTGCACTGGGAGCAAAGGATCGGACGCCGGATCCCAGCGCGCGTAATCCGCGCCGTGCAAAATCCCAACAAGGCGATGCGCGTTTTCGCGAAGCACGCCATCGAGACCACAACCGCCCGCCGCCGTCTGCATTTCGCGTCGGTAGCGCTCGCTCACCGTTGTGATCCTGTCGGCATGGAGAATTCCCCCTTTGAGGAAATTCATTCGCCCGAAGAACTCGACCCCTCGCAACGTGAAAAATCGTTCGTGCAAATTCGTTAGGCCGAAATCGAGTCCCCAGAAACTGCCTTGCTCGGCCAGATGATGAATCGTCAGCACGGTCGCGAAGGGCAAATGGTGCGCGCGCACGAATACCGGCACGAGCGCGGCCGCCCAATCATGCACGTGCAGAATTTGCGCGGAAGGCGTTAGACGCCGCGCCAGTTCCAAGGCGGCTTTGCAGAAAAAGATGAAGCGCGCGGCATTGTCCTCATACTTCTTTCCGTGCTCGCCGTAGAGCTCGGGCCGGTCAAAAAAATCGTCGCAGCGAATGAAAAACAATTGCACGCCGCTCGCGCTCCGGCCTTCGAGGTATTCCGCGATGTAAGTCTTATCGCCCACCCGCACATCGACAGTCACACCGGTGTCTTCTTCTTTGAATGCGGTGTTCTCTCGAATCTCGCGGTAGTACGGCAGCGTTACGCTCACCTCATGCCCGCGCGCTCGCAGCTCGCGCGGGAGCGCGTCCATGACGTCGACAAGCGCACCCGCGCGCACAAGCGGCGGGCCCTCCGCGCTGATCATCAGGATTCGCATCCGGTCATGAACCTAACGAGTATTCGCGCTTCAGCCATTCCAGCGCTTCTTCGCGGTTGCGCAGCGTTCCCTCGAGCTGGCGCGTCTCCACAGCTTCGAGAATTTCGCCGAATCTTGGACCCGGCTTCAAACCAAGGGCGATTAAATCGTCGCCGCGCACCAGCGGCGGCGGAATGATCGGCTCGTTTGCAAATTCTTCCCGCTTGCGCAACAGAAATTCATAATTGTCCATCATGCGATGGCTGCTCGCGCAATCGACGCGGTGCAGCTCGAGCTCGTCCTCAAAAGTTGGTCGGGCCATGAAACGTTTCAGTTTCGCCACCCGCATTTTTGGCACGTCCTTGAAAACCATGTGCTGCCGGACCATCTCGACGGTGGCATCGATCTCCGCGCGTGAGAAACGCAGCCGCCCCATGATTGCCTCCGTCATCTCCGCCCCGATCCGGTCGTGCTCGTTGAAACGAATTCGCCCGGTTTCATCGACCGTCGCCGTGACTGGTTTGGCGACATCGTGAAACAAAACGGAACAAACCAGCGGCACGGAAACTTTTTCCGGCAGCAAACTCAACATCAACCGGGTATGCTGAAAAACATCGCCTTCCGGGTGAAATTGCTCCGGCTGGAGGCAGCCTTTCATTGCGTCAATCTCCGGTAAAATCGCGCGCATCAATCCACTTGAATCGAGCAAATCCCAGCCACGCACGCGCTGCGGAGACAGAAAAATGCGCACCAGCTCTTCACGGATGCGCTCGGCGCTGATCTCGTTGATCGACGCGGCGCTCGCTACAAGCGCGTCCCACGTTTGATTGTCGATCTTATAATCAAGCACCGTCGCAAAACGCACCGCGCGCAACATCCGCAGGCGGTCCTCCGTGAATCTTTGCGCCGGCTCGCCGATTGCGCGCACCAATTTTGCCTCGAGATCGGCGCGGCCACCGACAAAATCGATCACTTCGTTCGAAACCGGATCCAAAAACATCCCATTGATCGTGAAGTCGCGCCGTTTCGCGTCTTCTTCGGGAGAAGAGAAATGAATCGCGCTCGGTCGCCTTCCATCGACATACGCGTCGTCGGAACGAAACGTTGCTACTTCGAAATTATCTCCGCCCACCACCACAACCACCACTCCGAAGCACGCACCCACCGCGTAGGTGCGCGGAAAAAGCTTCTGCACGGCGTCAGGCGTCGCGTCCGTCGCAATGTCAAAATCTTTCGGCGCCAAACCGCGCACCAGATCGCGCACGCAGCCCCCAGCGAAGTACGCGATGTAGCCCTGGTCGCGCAGGCACGAGCAAATTTCACGCGCCGCCTGTTCCATCCGGTTCACGCCGATTACTGTAGCGGCGGTCTCTGACCGTCACATATCAAGATTCTGATTTACGCAGGCTGCGCGGCGCTTTTGTTTTGTCGAAACGAATGAATGATAAAACAAACAACCGCTAGGCAGATGCAGGAATCGGCGACGTTGAATGCCGGCCATGGATGCGCGTAGGGCAAATGGAGATCGAAAAGAAGAAAATCGATGACGTGTCCGTAAAGAAGACGGTCGGTCAGGTTCCCCAGCACGCCAGCCAACAACAAGGCCAGCGAAACATCGCGCCAAATGTCCCACGACCGCCGCCGGACGAGAAGCGCCACGACAAAGAGAAGCGCGAGACCGGAAATCACGATGAAAAAGGTATTGTTGTTTTTGAACGAACCGAAAGCTGCACCCGTGTTCGTGATGTTGACCAAATCGAACAAACCGGCAATGACCACGCGCGGCTCTTCCGGTTTGATGAACCGAAGCACATAATATTTGGTCAATTGATCGAGCGCGTAGAGCGGCAACGAAAGGAAGAAAATGAATTTCATGTCGATCCAACTTTACTCGTCAGGCGAGCCACGACATTCTCGCACCGGCCGCACAAGTCCGGATGCGCCGCGCTCCCGCCGACATCTGGCCGATGACGCCAGCAACGCGCGCATTTCTTGTACGCGGTTTTTGTAACCGACGCCGCGGCTTCTTGTGCTGGTTGAATCGTCAAATCGCTCAGGATGAAAAATTCCTCCAGTTCCTCCTTGTCGGTCTTCGCCGTAACATCAGAGTTCGAGTTCAAAACCACCGCCGCTTCGAGCGCGTTTCCAATTAATTTTTCCCGCCGCGCCTTCTCGATCGCCTGACCGATCACACCGCGCAATTTCAAAAGTTCGGCGACGTGTGCGCTTGTCCCACCGTCGCGGGATCGATCCGACGCTTCCGGAAATTCCTGCAAGTGAATCGAAGCGCCGGCATTTGAATGCCTCCATGCTTCTTCCGCAGTGAATGCAAGCAGCGGCGCGAGCAATTTGCAGAGCGCGTCGAAGATTTTATGCATGGCGGTTTGCGTGGCACGCCGGCGGGGCGAATCTGGCGCATCGCAATACATCCGATCTTTCGTGATGTCGACGTAGAGGCTGCTCAAATCGACCGCGCAGAATTGGTTGAGCGTGTGGTAAACCTTGTGGAATTCGAACGCTTCGTAAGCGGAACGACAATCAGCAATCACATGATCGAGTCGCTCCAGAATCCAGCGATCAATAAGCGTTGCTGTAGCGGCGGTCTGTGACCGTCGCACTTCTTTCTCACTCGAGCGACGCTCAGAATGAAAATCGTACAGGTTGCCTAATAAAATCCGCAGCGTATTGCGAATGCGCCGATAAGTGTCGCCGAGACGCGTGAACATTTCTTCCGAGAACGGAACGTCGGCGGCGTAATCGATGCTGCTCGCCCACAGCCGAACCAGATCGGCGCCGTGACGACCGACGAAATGGCCGGCGCCCATCGGTTTGTCGTACGTGCCCGATTTCGAAATCTTTTTTCCATCAACATCGACAACGAAACCGTGGGTGACGCAGGTTTTGTACGGCGCGCGATCGTTCAACGCGATGCTGGTCATGAGCGAAGATTGAAACCAGCCGCGATGCTGGTCCGTCGCTTCGAGGTACATGTCGGCTGGTCGGAACGGCAATTGGCCCATTGCCTCTTGATACTTTGCTGGCTCTATCACAAAGTCCTCGTGCAGTTCCGGCCGTGTTTGCAACACAGCTTTGTGCGAAACGCCGCTGTCGATCCAAACATCGATTGTGTCGGTGCGGTGGGTCGTTCCTGCGGGCAAGCCAAGCTGGTTAGCAAGATCGACATCGTTTAATTCGAACCAAATGTTCGAGCCGCGCTCAGCGACGAGATCAGCGAGCTTGCGAATATATTTTGCATCGAGAATCGCTTTCCCATCCACCGAATAAAAAACGGGAAGCGGCACCCCCCAACTGCGTTGACGTGAGATCACCCAGTCAGGTCTTGATTCAACTGTGCCGGCGATGCGATTTTCGCCCCACGCCGGGATCCATTTCACTTCGTTGTGAATTGCCTCGAGCGCTTTGCCGCGCAGCTCATCGATACGGATAAAGAATTGTTCGACGTTGCGGAAGATGATCGGGGTCTTCGAGCGCCAACAGTAGGGATAGGAGTGGTGGAATCTTTGTTCGCCGAGTAGCATGCCGCGTTCGCGCAACAAATTCACGATGTCGATGTTGGCGGCGAAGACGTATTTGCCAACAAGATGGGGCAAACCGGCTTCGTCAGTGAAGCGGCCGTGATCATCGACCGGCGACAAGATCGGCAATTTATTTGTGCGGCCAAGATTGTAATCGTCTTCGCCATGACCGGGTGCGATGTGCACCGCACCCGTGCCGGTATCCATTGTCACAAAATCAGCGGTGAGAACGATGGCAGTACGCGGCAGAAACGGATGTTGCGCAGTGATCTTGTCGAGTTTGCTGCCGGGAAATGATTGGAGTGGTTCGCCTGTTGGCTCGAACTTTGTCGCGACGCAAAACGCATCGACCAGTCGATCCGCGAGCACGAGGGTTTCTGAAACATCTTCGCGTCGGAACTCCTGGACGACGTAAAGTTCCTTTGGATCGACCGCGATGGCGAGATTGGCGGGCAAAGTCCACGGCGTGGTTGTCCAAACGGCAATGCTCGCTTTGTCTTTCAGTTCGCCGCTGACGATCGGAAACTTGACATAAACGGCGGTGTCGTCGCGCTCCTGATATTCGACTTCGGCTTCGGCCAGCGCGGTCTGGGCGCCAGTGCTCCAGAAAACCGGTTTCTTTGATTGATAAACGAGACCTTTTTCAACGAAGACGGCGAAAGCGCGCAGAATTTCCGCTTCGTACTGGGGATCCATCGTTAGATATGGATTTTCCCAATCGCCGAACACGCCGAGGCGCTTGAATTGTTCGCGTTGGATATCGATAAACTTTCGCGCGAAGGCTTCCGATTTCTTACGAATTTCGAGCGGTGAAAGCCCCCGCGATTCCTTCACGACTTTGTATTCGATGGGCAATCCGTGACAATCCCAGCCCGGGACAAACGGCGCGCGTTTGCCAAGCATAGTCTGCGATTTCACGACGAAATCTTTGAGGATTTTATTGAGCGCGGTCCCCATGTGGACGTCGCCGTTGGCAAAAGGCGGGCCGTCGTGCAGGACGAATAATTGTCGATCTTGGCGCGCTTTCTGGATTTGCTCGTAAAGCCGCGTTTCCGCCCACGCTTGCAGCATTTCCGGCTCGCGCGCGGCCAGGTTCGCCTTCATCGGAAAATCCGTGCGTGGCAGGTTGAGCGTCTCTTTGTAATTCTGGCTCATCGGGGAGCGGTGATGCTACCACCCGGAGTTCGACAAATCAACGCGGGGCCAGCTCCCGTCGCGAGGCGGCAAATTCCAGAGCAATCGATCCGGATGCGCTTAATTTTACGAACTCCTTGACCCCATGTCCCAATCGGCCCAGCGTCCATGCTCCGTTCAATGAAACGATATCTTCCATTCGTTATTGTTGGCGCAGTCGCGTTACTTACGCTGGGGAGCGCAACGATGCTCTATCGGGCAAAGCGGCTTCCCGTTCTTACGATTGCCAAAAATCATGTGGCATCGGGAATGGATGACGCCAAATCGATTCACGTTCTGGGAAACCCCGATGCGCCAGTCACACTCGAGGAATTCGGCGATTTCCAATGTCCACCCTGCGGCATTCTTTCGGGCCCGATCAACCAGCTTGAGCAGGATTACCGCCCGCGTTTGCGTGTTATCTTTCGCCATTTTCCGCTTACAATCCACCGGCACGCGCGTGAAGCCGCGCTCGCCTCCGAAGCCGCGGGCCAGCAAGGCCGCTTTTGGCAGATGCATGACGTGCTTTATCGGGAGCAAGCTGTTTGGAGTGAAGCCGCTGACGTGCGGCCGTTGTTCGACGCTTATGCGGGAATGCTTGGGCTGAAGATTGATCGTTTCAAAAAGGACATGGAAAGCGAAGAAGTAAAAAGGCGTGTCGATGCCGATCAGCTGCGAGGGACCGCACTTGGGGTAACGATTACTCCTACCCTTTTCATTAATGATCGCGCCCTGCCCAATGCCTCTCTAAGTCCGGCAAGTCTGCGTGCAGCCGTCGAAGCAGCCACGAACATCAAGTCGCCCCCCTAATTATTGCCCGGGAGACCCAAAAGGAGAAAGAGGAACCAAAATGGCCGGATCGCGCAGTCGAATTATTCCCTACGCGGTTGCGGCATTCATCTCCTTGGCTGGGCTGGCGGATGCAACGTACCTAACCGTGCAGTCCCTGACTGGCGAGACGCTTGTGTGCGGCGGATCGGCGGACTGCTTCAGGGTGCTGGGCAGTGTTTACGCCAGAATCGCCGGAATCCCAGTGGCGGCCTTTGGTGTTGTCGGTTATTTCGGCGCCTTCAGCTTGGCCACGTTCGCGGCGTTTCGTTACCCGCGTGCCCGCAAGTTTTTTGCTCTCATCGTATGGGCGATGTTCGCGGTCACGCTGTGGTTCCTGTTTGTGCAAGCGTTTATGCTGCACGCCTTTTGCCGTTATTGTTTGTTTTCGGCGGCGCTCGTCTTCGTACTCGCGGCCGTGGTAGTCCTTACCCCTTCTTCGTCGCGCTGATGAGGATAGAGCAAGAGTAAGGGTAAGAGTGAAGAAATCGCGCGCGGAAGGATTGCGCTCGCTCCTCGTCGCGAGCGTTACCTCTTAGCGGGGTTGGCTTCCGAAGAAGCAGCTTTTTCTTGCTTCACTGGGACGCGGACAACTGCGCAATCTCGCGTGAGAGACGCATTTTCGCGGAATACAGGAATTTGAGCGAACTTGCTCATGCTTTTACATTATCAGATGCAAATTCTGCTGATTGAAGATGAAAAGAAGACGGCGGCCTTTCTCACAAAGGGTCTTCGCGAAGGCGGCTTCAAAGTGGATGTTGCAAGAGATGGCGAAAGAGGAATAGAACTCGCTCGCGCAAGCAAGTTCGATCTTCTTATTGTCGATGTAATGTTGCCAAAGAAAGACGGGTGGGCGGTCGTGGCGGAACTGCGCGGCGCCGGCGTCTTTACGCCGGTGATTTTCCTCACCGCTCGCGACAGTGTGCGGGATCGAGTCAAAGGACTCGAACTGGGCGCCGACGATTATCTCGTGAAACCGTTTGCGTTCTCCGAATTGCTCGCGCGCGTGCGCTCATTGTTGCGGCGCGCTCCGGCCCGCCACCCGGAGCGATTGCAGATCGAAGATTTGGAAATCGACACGCGGCGAAATCGCGCCGTTCGTTCCGGCGTCGCGCTGAATCTCACGCCCAAGGAGTTTCTCCTTTTGGCTCATTTGGCTCGTTCTGCCGGCCAGGTCGTATCTCGAACCGAAATCGCCGAGCATGTTTGGGACATTGATTTCAATACAGACACCAACGTCGTGGACGTCGTGGTGCGGCGATTGAGGGCCAAGGTTGACGACCCGTTCAAGCGAAAACTGGTCCGCACTATTCGCGGTGTTGGTTATGTTCTCAAAGCGGACTAAACCGGCCGCGATTGCATCGCAATTGGTCTTTCTCTTTACGCTCGCCGCCGCGTTTTTGCTCTCGTGCGGGCTGGGAGTATTTTATTGGCTCGTCGTTCGACACGCATTCGAGGAAGACAATGCCGTCCTGGTGGACAAGGTCTCCGCCTTAAGCGCCGACCTAAAAGCTGGCGGATCGAAAGCTTTGGGTGAGGAATTGAAGAGCGTCCGGACGGGTGAGCGTGCTGTTTATTGGGTCCGAGTTGTTGATTCGGCAGGTCGCATTGTGACCGAGACGCCCGGAATGAATCGTTTGTTGCCTCCGAGCATCTTTCCAAGGACGCCTACTTCGACTTCGGCGACTCGAAACCCAAAGAATTACCGGATAGGCGGACGGTTGTTTTCGTTAATTACAACCATCGAGGAGGCGAACGGTCAACCTTACACCATCCAGGCCGCGCAAGATCGGTCGACCGACGACCAATTCACAAAGGAGTTCGGCGCCTTGCTTGCTGTTGTGCTTGCCTTCGGCATCCTCGCCTCAACTGTGATCGCTATCACGGTCACGAAGCGTGGTTTGCGGCCGCTCGCGGAAATGACACACTCACTCGAACGCGTTGGACCTACTCATTTTAGCGAACGAGTGCCGCCGGCTCGATGGCCGCGCGAGCTCCGACCATTGGCGGTCGCTTTCGACGAAATGCTCGACCGCCTGGAAGACTCGTTCACGCGCCTCTCACAATTTTCGGCGGATCTCGCACACGAACTCCGCACGCCCATCGCTAATATCCTTGGCGAAGCCCAGGTCGCTCTAACGCGTGATCGCGCCCCCGAGGAATATCGCGAAGTTATCGAATCCACGATCTGCGAATGCGAACGGCTTTCCGGCATCGTCGATAACCTGCTCTTTTTGGCGCGAGCCGAATCGGCCGATAAACAAATAACTGCAACGGTTTTTGATGGGCGCGCCGCAATCGAAAAAATCGCTGCCTATTACCAGACGGTCGCAGAAGATCGACATGTCACTATCACTTGCAGCGGCCAAGGCGACGTTCACGCCGATCCTTCGCTGTTTCGTCGGGCAGTAAGCAACCTGGTCGATAATGCATTGCGGTTCACTCCCGACAACGGGAAGATCCAAATTTCCGTAGCGACGCGCAACAACCGTAGTGAAATCTCCGTCAACGATACCGGCTGCGGAATAGCGGCAGAACATCTTCCACGGGTATTTGACCGATTCTATCGCATCGATCCCTCACGTAGCTCTTACGGTGCGGGATTAGGCCTGGCCTTGGTCAGATCGATAACCGATCTGCACGGCGGGTCGGCGACGCTCCAGAGTCAGATCGATCGGGGAACCGTCGCGATTATTTCCTTTCCAGAGAAAGGTTTCACGAAAAGTGCTTAAGTCATTTTTCGCGTCTTCGGCACCCCCGTTCGCATTTTCCAGGTCCAGACATCGCAAACAAGCCAAAACATTACAAAGTTGTAATGATGAGCAACTTAGGGACAAAAATTTAAAAAAAATGCTTGACACATAATCTCTGACTCCCGATTGCATTGTTTGTAATCAAGTGCAGGACTAAAAATGAAAACTCGTGGATTTGTCGTAACATTGTTTGCAGTTGCGTTTGCTTTCGCTCCGCAATTGCTTAAAACCTCAACTGCGGCTCCAGATGGTCCGCAAGGCACGTATGCCGCCAAGCTGGTTTCGCCGCAGGCCGGAGATGTTGTCTTCCACGGGCAGAAGGTCAGGATCATGTGGGAGGCGTTATATCCCAAACTTCCCGTGAATCTGTCGTGGTGCGAGGCGGAGATTTTTCTGTCGCTGGATGGCGGCGTGACCTTCCCTTTCATCATTACACCCATACAGTTCGACCCTAACAACAGCATTCGTAGTTTCGACTGGACTGTTCCGAATACGCCCACCGCCGCTGCGGTCCTGGACATTCGCTTCGGGTGTGAGCAGTATTACCCCGAAACCCGAAGCGTCCAGACTGCATCGTCTTTTGTGATCCGGTAGACCGCAGCGGAATTGCACTAAATTCTGCCGGCACGACCACGCTTTCCCATGGAGCCGCAGTGCGAATCTCCTGGAAGAGCTCCCTCAAGGACGTCGATTACTTTGAAGCGTTTCATTATCGACTTCGCTAGGCGACTTTAGATTAACTCAGAAAAACCGACTCTGGCGGCCCGGCAGGCGAGCTTTGGTCGCGGCACACCTGTGGTGCTTATTTTCCCGAATAAGCCACTGTAGCCAGGATCGGTGGTCCCGGTTTGGGAATGTTAGGGTGGGCAGCAGGATCACACTGTAGAGGCAGCCGTGTCGGCTGCGATGATTTAGATTCCGCGGGCGATACGCCTGGCGCTACAGCGACCGCCACGATGCCCTCCCGTATTTCCAGGCCGGGATCGATCCCGGCTACGACCCAAAAAATTGCCTTGCCAGAACATTACAAAATTGTAACTATCAGCGGGTGCCGGCACTAAGCAGCACACATTAATTCTCTATATATGACTACAAAATCTCTTTCTTCTCGAAGCTCGCAGCGGCTTGTCTCACTCGCGGCATGCGCTTATCTGGCGTTTCTAGCCATCAATCACTCGAGCCACGCGCAATCCGCCGCCGCCGAGCACGTCGTGGTCACCGGCGAAGAACTTCCAACTGCGTACGGCGCTCCGGTCAGCTTCTCGCAGTCTCGTTTTTCGCCGACCACGAACGCTTACGTTCTTCCGGCGGGAGCAGTTTACAGCAGCCTGATTTATGAAAACGACGTTGTTCACTTTCGCAGCCCCGATCACACGTTTACTCAAGAGATCGAAGTCGGACTGCCGTATCGAATCAATCTCGCGGTAGAAAACGGCGTGGAAAGAAACGATGGCACGCTGCAAGATGCGACATTCAGCGTGGAAGCGCGCTACGCGCTGGCCGATTGGAATAAGATCCCGCTCAATCCCACTTTCTTCGCTGAATACAAATTCGGCATCGGCAATATCCTTCACGATGAAGGCGCCCCTACTCCCGCTCATAAATTCGGGCCGGGAGGATTCGACAAGTCGATGGAAATTCCGGATGCCTACGAACTGCGGCTTTTGCTCGCGCAAGATTTCTTCGAACGGGCCGAATGGGCGTTCAATTTATTTTTCGAACAAGAAATCGGCGGCGACCGCGGCCGGGAATGGGGCATTGCGCAAAGTGTTGTGACTCCGTTTTGGCTCGCGCATGAAGAATTGAAAGGCGGAGTAGAATTCTTGTTCCGTAGCTTCAGCGACAAGGGCACCCGCGGTACTCCTTACAACAGTTTTGTTATTGGACCAACCGCAGCCTGGAGACCGAGTCGCAACACGCGTCTGGATGTCTCGCCGTTGTTTGGCGTGAATCATAAATCGCCGGAAGTGCAGTTCTTTGCAGTCCTCTCATATTATTTTGGCGGCGGCTCCAGTAATGCGGAAGGCGGCGAAGCGCCCGCTTCCACGCGAAATCGATAGAGGATTGCAACTGTAGGGGCAGGCGTGTCGCCACTTCCAAGCGGTTAGCAGCCGACACGGCTGCCTCTACAGCGTCTTGACCGCGTTCAATCGCGCCGATAATTTCACATCGGAAAGGAGCTCAGGGTGAAAACCGAAGTCTCGATCGAATACTGCGTCGTTTGAAACTACACGCCGAAGGCCGTCAGTTTGGCGACCAAGATTCTCGAACTCGGCGAGCGCATCGCGTCGCTCACTCTCATTCCTTCGAGCGGCGGCGCTTTCGAGATCCGCGCCAATGGAAAACTCCTCCATTCCAAACTCGAATCCGGCGACTGGCCGGACTTCGACTCCATCGTCGCCGCAACTAAGAAAATTAAGTAAGCGATCCGTTTACTTATCTTCTGTTTCGTTTCGACGTTGGACGTTGGAGGTTGGGCGCCTCCCGCGCTGTAGCTGGACGAAGGCGGGTTCGACGTTTTCATCCTCTCGGAGAGTGAAGGGTGCCTGGTGGCCCTCGCGGTCTTCAAAACCGTTGTTGGTCCCGCACACGCGGGACCGAGGTAGGTTCGATTCCTATCCTCTCCGCCAATTCAGCATTTTCCCGTTGTCTGTAGCTGCCGCCCGGTGGGCGACGCCGCTGAAATCCAGAATCCAGGATCTAGCATCCAGTATCAGGAAAGGGGGTGAATGGAGATGTCGCGCGAGCAGATTCGTAAATTGACCTCGCTCTCTTCCTGCGCCGGTTGAGCTTCTAAATTGAGCCAACAGGCCCTGATGCAAGTTTTGCGTCAGCTACCATTAACCCGCGATCGCCGCGTCCTCGTCGGCTCCGCTGCGGCCGATGATGCCGGGGTTTATCGCCTCGACCGCTCACGCGCGCTTGTCCAAACCGTGGATTTCTTTACGCCGATTGTCGATGATCCATTTCATTACGGCGAAATCGCCGCGGCCAACGCGCTCTCGGATATTTTCGCGATGGGCGGGCGCCCCATGACCGCACTCAACATCGTTGGCATGCCGACGGAAAAAATTCCTGGCAAAATCATCGCCACCATTTTGCGCGGCGGACTTTCCAAGGCGCGCGAAGTCGATTGCGCCATCATCGGCGGACACACCATTCGCTCGCCAGAACCACTCTATGGCCTGGCCGTCACGGGGATGGTCGATCTTCGACACATCATGACGAATGCAAAAGCGCGACCGGGCGATTTGCTTCTACTCACCAAACCGCTCGGCACCGGGATCGTTACCACTGCAATCAAACGCGGCTCGGTCTCGAGGTCGCTCGAGAAGAAAACGATCGCGCTGATGTCGCGCATTAATACTATCGGCGCGCATCTCGCCAAGCGCGGGTTGGTTCGCGCGGCTACGGACGTCACCGGCTTCGGATTGCTCGGTCACCTTGCTTCAATGTGCCGCGCCAGCGGCGTGAGCGCCGAAATTCTTGCCGATCGCGTTCCAGCGATCGACAACCAGGTATTCGAATTGATCGCGCGCGGCTGCATTCCCGGCGGCAGCCGCGATAACTTGAAAATTGCGAACAAAATTGCCGATTGGAAAAGAACGCCGCAATCGCGACGAGTCCTGCTCACCGACGCGCAAACCAGTGGCGGTTTGCTGCTTTCTGTTGCGCCGAGCCGTCTCAACAAAGTGCTCGCGCTGGTAAAACGCCATCACACCGCGTGCGCGGCCATCATCGGGAGAATTGTTCCCGCGCGCGAACCTCTCCTATGCATAAACGAGTGATTGTTTCGCGCCGCGCCATTCCTTCAGTCACGAAGGTGCTTGATTCGTTAGGCAAAGTCGATCTTCCACGGCCGGTTGTCGTTGCCATCGTCCGGCAGGAACTTTCGCGGATTCGCGCGGAAGACGAGATTCCCGAATTCCGATCGATTGTCGATCTTGTACGCGGTTCGCTCGAGCACCTTCGCGCCAGCCGGCTGCAACCGGTCATCAACGGGACCGGGATCGTCATTCACACGAACGTTGGGCGCGCGCCGCTCGCGCCTGAGGCGGTCCGAGCGCTCAAAGAAGTCGGTTCGACTTACTCCAATCTCGAATATGATCTCGTGACGGGTGAGCGCGGTCGCCGCGGCACTTACATCGAGAATGCGCTCGCGCTCCTTTGCGGAGCGGAAGCGGCCACGGTCGTTAACAACTGCGCGGCCGCGTTGGTGCTAATCGTTCAACATTTCGCCAGGAACAAACCGGAAATCGTTATCTCCCGCGGTGAGATGGTTCAGATCGGTGGCGGATTTCGCATCGCCGAAATACTCGAAGCGACCGGCGCGACATTGCGTGAAGTCGGCGCCACGAACAAAACCACGCTCGCTGACTACATGCGCGCCATCAACAGACAGACGGCAATGATCCTAAAAGTTCATCGTAGTAATTTTTTCATGAGCGGCTTCGTCGAATCGCCTTCTTCGGCGGCGATCGCTGGGCTCGCGCAAAAAAAGCGCGTTCCATTTGTCGAAGACCTGGGAAGCGGCGCAATCGTTGCAACGGAAGAACTTGGAATGTCCGATCACGAACCGACGCCTGCTGAAGCGCTCAAAGATGGGGAGGATCTTGTTTGCTTTAGCGGCGATAAATTGTTTGGCGGTCCGCAAGCAGGAATCATCGCTGGAAAGAAACGCTTCGTCGCCGCGTTAAAACGCGAGCCATTATTCCGCGCGTTGCGCTGTGACAAACTGATTTTCGCGGCCCTGCAAGCGACTGTCGAACTTCATTTAAATGACTCGATATCCGAAATCCCGGTGCTCGCGCTTTTGCGAATTTCCAGGGACGAACTGCGCGCACGCGCGGCAACAATCTTTGGCCGGCTGCGAGGATTACCGCTGCAAATCACGATTGGCCGCGGCGCCGTTAAGGCCGGCGGCGGCACCTTGCCAAGGTCAATGATTTCGTCAATCACAATCGACATTGTTCCGGAAAGCTGTTCCGTGCGCGACTTCGCCACCAGTCTCCGCGCCTCGATTCCGCCCGTTGTCGGTTACATCGCGAATGAGCGTTTCAAACTCGATCTGCGCACGATTTTCCCGCACCAGGATGACGCGGTGGTCGATGCGATTCGCGCAGCTTGCGCCGGGACTCATTAATTCTCGCACTGGTGACAGAAAAAAATTTCATCCTCGCAACTACCGGCCACGTCGACCACGGCAAAAGCGCGCTGGTCAAATCACTGACCGGTACTGATCCCGATCGGTTACCGGAGGAGAAGGCGCGAAAAATCACGATCGAGCTCGGTTTCACGCAATTAATTCTCGATGGGGCTAATGAGCAACGGCTCCGCATCGGGATTGTCGATGTACCGGGTCACGAGGATTTCGTCCGAAACATGATCGCCGGCGCCGGCTCCATCGATCTCGCCCTCTTCGTTGTCGCTGTCGACGATGGTTGGATGCCGCAAACGGAAGAGCATCTGCAAATTCTGAATTATCTCGGCGTGGAACGAGCCGTGATCGCAGTTAGTAAAAGCGATCTTAGCGGCGTTGAGAAAACAACCGCGCAAATTCGAGGGCAATTGCGCGATACCGCGTTTGCCCGATCGCTAATCGTTCCCGTATCGGCGCGCGACCAAAAGGGAATCGAAAACTTGAAGCGCGTTCTCGCCTCCGAGTTATCGGGCACGCAACCGCAACGCGATATCGGCAAACCGCGATTGTTTATCGATCGCGCCTTCACCTTGCGCGGGATCGGCACGGTTGTGACCGGTACGTTGACTGGCGGCGAACTTCGGCGCGGCCAGAAGGTTGTTGTTCAACCACAAAATCTTGAAGTGCGCATCCGGTCGATTCAAAGTCACAGCTGCGAGTTGGAATCTGCGAAGCCGGGAATGCGCACGGCGATCAATCTTCCAGATGTCGCCATTGGCGCCAGCCCCGAGCAAATCAAACGCGGCGACGTTATTAGTTCTCTCGATCTTGGCCGGTCCAGCTCTACACTCGATGTTCTCCTCGAAAAATCCCGGCGTTTGGGTCGAAAGGATCCAGCGGCACGACCGCTTAAAAACGGGTCGTCAGTTTACGTTCACCACGGCACCGCGCGATTTTCAGCCAAGATTGCTTTGCTTGAAGAGCGCACGCTCGAATCTGGCAAAAAAGCGATCGCGCAACTGAGACTGGCTTCACCGATCTTTGCCTTCCTCGGTGACCGCTTTGTTCTTCGCGATGCATCGGAACAGCACACCATTGCCGGCGGACTCGTTCTTGATCCAGATGGCAACCGGGAAAAATTTCGAAACGCGGCGCAACGAAAATTGCTGAGAGAGCGCGCCCGCGTGCCAGACGATGTCGATGTTTGCGTTCGCTCCGAGATTGCGCGGACTGGTTTCACACGAAGAGAACCTCCGCTTCGCAAATCGCGCTTCAGCGACGGCGAAATTGCCGAAGCTTCACTGCGTTTGCAACGCCGGAATGAAATTATCATTCGTGGAGATATCGCGGCAGACGCTCAAACCTGGCAGACGTTGCGCGCTCGAACGATTGCTTTCATCGACAATGCGCACGAAAAGAATCCGGAACGCGCTGGCCTGGACTTGAAAGAGCTGCGCACCGCGCTGCGCGACCAACCGCCTGAGGTGTTTGAAGCGCTCATCTCGGATTTATGCGTGGCTGATTTTGTCCGGAAAGGATCAGCGATCGCGCGATTTTCCCATCGGCCCGCGCTGCCGCCTGATCTCCAGCTTGCCGCAACAAAAATTCGAGAAGCGCTCTCGAAAAAACCATTTGATCCACTGTCCCGCAAAGAGATTGCATTAAATCCACATGCAGAGCAGGCGCTCCGCTTTTTAATTGAACAAGGCGAGATTGTCGATGTTGGCCAGAACGTCATTCTCTTGCGCGAAAGTTTTGAGCAAATGCAAAACGCGGTCGTTGCATTCATTTCGGAGCGGGGGCCCTCGACGGTCAGCGATTTGCGTCAGAAACTTGGCACTTCCCGCAGAATTCTCGTTCCGTTCCTCGAGCACCTCGATCGCTGCGGAGTTACGCAGCGCGAAGGCGACCGGCGTAAGTTACGCGACCAACAAAGCATTTTTTCAAGCGCGAATCTGCTAAAGTAGCGAGTGCCAACGCGGAAAAGGGAAGCGCGCAAAAACTTGGATGAAGTGTCGCTTTACATCGGTGCGTCGTTTCCGGCAGCGTGGGAAAACGTTCTTTTGCCCTGGTTCGAACGTGTCGCGCTCGCGTCGATCCAAAGCGAAGAGCTGGTTGCAGTCGTCACGCCATTCCCAAGCGCTGCAGTTTTTTTGCGTTCAAAGCTGCTCGAACATTCAATTCCATTGCTCGGTGTAAGGTTCATCACGCCACCGCAGCTTCGCGAGCTGCTCCTTCCAGATGGCGCGCTGGCGCTGCCGTTGCGGGAGCACCTTCGTTTGCTTCTCGCGATCGCTGCCGAATCGGCGAATTCCCGGGATGCCGATCTTGCCGCGATCGCGAGATCGATCTCGATTGCGCCGGACAATCTGCTTCGAGTGTTCGATCAAGTAAGCGCGGCAGGCTGGAATTTTGAGCGCACGGGACCACCGGCTGCGCGCGAGATCGTAAAACAATTTGAAGATCTCGTTCGCAAATGCGGATTTCAACTGGTCCACCAAGCCGATCGCGCGACGGCCGAAGATGCCAAAACGGCGTCAACGCGATTCAACCACCTTTTGCTGATCGGATTCACTGCCGCGCACTGGCCGCTCTGGCCTTTGTTGCAATCAGCCGCCTTTTCGGCAAGACACACGACCGTTGTTCTCGAATATCCACGCGAACAAACCCGCGCGGCCGACGAATCGTGGATCGGCACCTGGGAAGAGAATTTCGAGTCAGCCGCTCCGATTGTGGACCGGACAGAGCGCACCCGGCCGTTCGCAGAGCTTATTCGGCCCGCCGATACCACGGTCGCTTTCCAAGCCCGGGAAAAAGTCCATTTCCTGGTCGGCCTCAATGCAACCGAGCAAGCGCGGGCCATCGTTGCCATTACCCTCAAATTTCTCGAGGAAAAATCCTGCAATCGTTTAGGTATTCTCTTTCCGCGTGTCGACGCGTTATCGCGGCTCGTCTCACATTTGCTTAGCGGCGCGGGTGTTCCGCGCGATGATGGGATCGGACATCTCGCTCCCGGCGAATTCGAAGGCCCGGCATGGAACGCGTGGCTCGATCTGCAGGAAAATCATCAACTCGAACCGATGCTTCGATTCTTGGAAGCGAATCCGGAGTTGCTCGACGGGTTGTCGATCCAGGATGTGCGGGACAAACTGCACAGCGCTTATCGAAACGTCCTGATCGATGACGTTAACGTGTTGCGTGAGTACTGCGCACGGCAGACAGAGCGCGAAAAGCTCGTTCGAATCGCAAAACTGCTAGGCACAATAACGTTTCTCCCCGCCAAAACCACGCTCAGCGGCTTTCTCGCCGAGACAAAGACGACCTTCTCCAAATTGAAATGGAGCGATCGTTGGACCGAGATCGATCGGTTCGCTCAAGGATGGAGTAACAAGCTCTCGACGGAATTTTCTCGCACGATCTATCTGCGCTGGCTCAAAGAGATTGTTAATTCGTTTGCGGTCATACGCGCGCCCGAGGGCGGCCATCTTTACAGTCGCGTCCACATGCTCTCCTACGCGGAGGCTGACACACACGAGTGGTCGCACCTCGTTCTCGCCGGACTCAATCAAGGCGAATGGCCGAAGAGCCAAAGCGAGTCCGGATTTTTGCCAGACACGGAGATTGTCGATCTGAATGCGCGGGCCACGCGCCGCGGCAAACAAGGCGAAGGGCACTCGATCGTGGAGAAGGGCAAAACATTTCTGTCGAGTGCGCAAGATGAGCGACAAATCGCTCTCCGCCAATTCGGCGCCGCACTCGAATCGGTCGAACATGGTCTGGCCATTACTGCCAGTTTGCTCCAGGAATCCGCGCCGGAGCGGCTCTGGAACCCGAGCGAACTGTTCAGCCAAATCTATTTTGCCACAGAGCGACGGCCACTTTCGCAGGAAACGATGTCGATGTTGCGGGAGAAAACGTCCGCCTGGCTGAAAAACCAGGGACTCTTCGAATTTGTTTCGATGGAAAATGGCGACGTTGCTCAAACTCGCACGGCATACGACGCCCGGCGACGCGGTGATGTGCCGTTCGGTGAATACGAATTTGCGTTACGCGAGTCAATCGAGCGCGAGATCAGCTTGCGCGCGACTGAATGGGATAAGGTGGTCAGGACTCCGGCGTTAATCTGGTTGAAAACGTATCTCGGCATCGAGAACCAGGAGCCGGATTTGAATCAATGGAACACCGCAACCGGCAGTTGGGTGCACGATTGGCTCGCCCAAATCCCTGCCACGACGGAAGAAAATGTTTTTGTCGATTTTCCACCGAGCAATCAGTTGCGGGAGCGGATTGCTCAAGCAGCACAGGCATTCCGAAAGCGGATCATCGATCTTTGTTCCGCCTGCGGACGAACCGTTCCGGATTGGTGGACGTCGGGCTGGGGGAACGCATTCGCGCTGACGGACTGTTTCGCGAGCAAATTGGCCGAGGTAGAAGGCTGGCCGCAAATGGCCGCGGAATGGAATTTGAAATCGCCGCAGGTCGTTTTGCTGAATGACGGGACAAAACTTCGCATCCGGGGTCGAATCGATCTCATCCTCGCGCAAACGCGGCCGAATGATTCGCAATTCGCCAGCGCCAACGTCTGGATCGTCGATTACAAAACTGGAAATGTTAAAGCCCTGGCCGCTTCAGGGAGAACACCTGAACTGCGATTGGCGAGCGTGCGAAAGAAGCTCGTACGGGGCGATGCCATCCAGCTTGGCCTCTACGGCTTGGCCGCGCGCGACCTAGGTGCAGCCGAAATCAATCTAAGCATTCTTTCGTTACGCACTGAGCTCGACAAACCGCAACTGGCCATCGCCGATCTGGCCGAGTATTCCGATTTTTGGAGCGAACTTCACCGAATGCAGGAAACCGGGGTCTTCGGTTTACGCGGATTGATTCGAAACGACTTTGGTTTTAGCCCGGACTATCCGCTGGCGACGCTGCCGATCGATAAAGAATTCGTGGACGAAAAATGGGTGCTGACCCATCCGGCTTTCGCCGACGACGAGGAAGACTGGTCATGAACAGGCCGATCGATCAACCCGACCGCGAACGCTTCGTTTCGGAATTGGAGCGGAATTTTTCGGTCGTGGCTGCCGCCGGCTCCGGCAAAACGCGCGCGATCACGGACCGCATTGTTCAAATTGCGAAAAGTGGACATGCGCGCGATTGGCTGCCTCAGCTCGTAGTAGTGGCGTTCACTAATCGCGCCGCGGACGAGATGCAGCAGCGCGCCCGGGCTGAAGTTTTGCAAGCTGGCGTTACTCTTGAAGTGCTGGCGGCGTTCAATCGCACTTTTTTTGGAACGATCCACAGCTTCTGCGTGCGATTACTCGAAACTTACGGCCATTATTTGGGCTTGCCGCCAACGTTCGAGGTCATCACCGACGACGACGAAATCTGGAACGAGTTTGTCCAGCAACGAACAACGATTGGCCGCTCGCTTTCCGATGAAAATCGGCGCGCGCTGCTTCGGCATGTCCAAGTTCGCTCGTTAATGGAGCTCGGTCGACGCGCTGATCTGAGCGTGATTGACCCGCCTGCCGGAAAATGTCCGGATGCCGATTTCGGCGCTATTCACCGGTATGTCGCCAGGGGAGCAACGCTGCAAACTGTGCCTCCATATCAGAAAGAATTAAAACGCGTCGAACAAGTCTGGCGAGGCAGTGAAGATTTTGTCCGCTGGCCAATTTGCTCGTCAAAGGCGAGGGATTTTGTGCGAATCAAACGTGAGGCATTCGCGACGCTCCGCCGGTGGATCGACCAAGCCGCGCTTTGCGTAGCAACAGAGGTGCAGCGCGATTATCGGGCATTTCGAATTGAGCGCGGCCTCCTGACTTACGACGATCAAATTGCGCTGGCGCTTGAGTTAACGAGGCATTCAAAGATCGGGCGTGAAATCCGGGAGAAATCCTTTCGCGTCATCCTGGATGAAGCGCAGGACACCGATCCGCGACAGTTTTCTTTGCTGCTTGAATTGGCCCGCCCACCCCAGGCGACGGGTGATTGGCTCGAAACCAGGCGCGAATGCCCGCGCCCGGGCCACTTCTGCATGGTCGGCGATTTTCAACAGTCGATCTACCGTGACCGCGCCGATCTCGCGCGTTACCGGCGTATTCACGACACGCTGGTCGAAACGGGGGCGGCCGAGCCGCTCAAGTTTTCGGTCACGTTCCGGCTGGACACGGCCCAGCTCGCTTTTGTCAACGAGACGTTTCGGGAAATTCTGAATGACCGCGATCATCAGGCTGCCTTCGTCGAGCTCAATCCGCGTCCAGAAATTTTGCCGGGACAAGTCGTGCGCCTCAATTTGCAACCCGGCAATCTTTTGCCCGACTCGCGGGGAAAGATTTCGGACGCGCGCAAAGCCGCCGAAGAAGCGCGCCAGCTTGGGCAATGGCTCTATCGGACGGGTTTGGAGAAACTTCGGGCAGAAACGTGGCGCGATGTTGCCATTCTTTGTCCGCGGAAAGAATGGCTTCAGACATTGCGCCGGGGCCTGCGAGCGGCTGGACTCAACGTCCAAATCCAATCGGAAAAGGAATTGAAAGGCGATAGCCCGGCGTATGCGTGGTTGACCGCACTCTTAATTATAGTGGCGCAGCCGCGGTGCGGCTACGAGATTGCCGGCCTCCTGCGCGAGCTTTTTGGAATCTCCGATCATGACCTTGCGCTTTTTTCGGAGGGTTACGGCGACCGCTTTCAAATCGAGACGTTGACGAGCGGCAGCGATATCGTTTCCAAGAAATTGAGCCTGCTCGGGCAAATACGATTGTCGATTTTGCCGTTGCCGCTGTTTGACGCGATCAACGAAATCGTCAGGCAAACACAATTGCGAGAACGTCTGAACGCGTTGCCGCGCGAGGACTTTGAGAATTTGGACGGCGAACTGGACGCGCTCCTGGCGCTGGCCGGCTCATCCGAAGCCGAAGCGATGACCTTGACCGAATTTTCCGAGTTGCTCCGAACGCATTTCGCCGATGCGCGGGAGATCCGTCCGTCCCGTCCTGATGCGATCCAGTTGATCACATCGCAAAAAGCGAAAGGCTCGGAATGGCAGGCAGTGATCGTTCCTTTTTTGACGAGAAAGGTGCATTCGGCCTCGCCACGTTATCCGCGCCTTATCAAAAACCGGGAGACGGGCGAAACGACTGTTCTTCTCGATTTCTCCGATGTGACTGATGAGATCGACGAGGAACTTAAACGCGAAGAGCGCCAGGAGATGGAACGGTTGCTTTACGTGTCGTTGACCCGCGCGCAACACACTCTCGTGCTCGCCTTCGACAATGAATTGTTCGCCAAGGCCAGCGGTGAGATTCATAAGGATTCGCAGACGCGATGGCTGAAAGCCGGCAAAGGCGAGCTAAACGAAATTGCCTTTGCCAGTGTCGCGACCGAACCGGGCGTGTGCGCCCACACCGTTCAGCACCACGAAGCGAAATCGTGCGCCAAGCTGGATCAGATCGACAGCGAATTGCCCGGCGCAAAGATCGACAAAGGCTCTGCGATCCGGAACGCGTCGGTGTTTGTGCGCAAACTCAATCCGAGCGGTTTGCCGGTTGAGGAAATTGTCGCCGTGGAAGAACGATGGAAACCGAACGACTTGCTGCGATTACCTCGTCCCGCCAGTCCAGCGCTGCGCTACGGTCTTTGGTGGCACGACTTTGTTCAGCGACTTCGATGGAACAATGGGAGCGACGGTTGGAACGACTTATTCCAAGAGTATCGAAGGCGCTCGCCCGATCCGGCGCGATCTTTACGGGAATGGAAACTTCTTTTGAATCATCTTTCCGGTACGGATGATTTCCGCAAATTCGCTGGTGATGAATTAATCACGCACTCGGAGTTGCCATTTCTCTGGCGCTTGGATCAGGGCCGATGTTTGGAGGGCGTTGTCGATCTTGCCTTATTTAATTCAGCGGCGCGGAAGTGTCTAATTTTGGATTGGAAAACGGACCGCGTCCCGCCCGATAGCACCGAGATGCTGTACGCCCGTTATCGGCCACAGCTCGCCGCTTATTGGAAAGCCGTACGCGAGATGACCCAGATGGGGGTCGAAGCCGCTATTTACTCAACGTCCACTGGTGCATTCTTGCTCTATAAAGAAGAAGAGCTGGCGCAAGAATGGACACGCTTGAAAGCGCTGCCGCCTGAGCAGCTTTTCTCAGAGATGGCGGGCGACCAAGCCGAAACGCCAGTGCAGTTGGAGTTCTTCGAGCTTAGCAATCGCGCTCGCCGCGGATGAATTGCTCGACGCAGCGGTGCGCCTCGTCGTCCGTCATCTGGACGGGAGGATGCTTTGAGAAATAGGCAGAAGGGGAATGCAGGACGCCACCGATGCCGCGATCGAGCGCAAGTTTGCAGCAGCGAATCGCATCAATGGCGATGCCGGCGGAGTTCGGTGAATCTTCGACGGACAATTTGAGATCGAGCTCCATCGGGACGCCGCCGAAGAGCCGGCCCTCCACACGAATGAAGGCAATCTTGTTGTCGAGTTGCCACGGCACGTAATCGCTCGGGCCGATGTGAATGTTTTCGTCCGCCAGCCGTTCGCCCATGACCGATTGCACGGCTTCGGTCTTGGATGTTTTT
>Ga0193729_1000325_pt1 | contig 24407 bp, 15 predicted proteins | sample U1c2metaG_FD_143036 | JGI IMG/M metagenome (GOLD analysis project Ga0193729, IMG submission 143036) | Soil microbial communities from a riparian zone of the East river system, Colorado, United States - U1c2 | ecosystem: Environmental > Terrestrial > Soil > Riparian zone | place: USA: East River...
CGGCAAGCATCCGGCGCCGCAGTGGCTGTCGATGGATGCGGCGATCAATCACTGCAGCGAGGGAATCGGCATCTGGCAGTGGGCCAGCAACGATCAGCAAAGCGAACCCGATGTGGTCATGGCCTGCGCCGGCGATGTGCCCACACTGGAAACGCTGGGGGCAGTATCCATTCTGCGCCGCGAGCTGCCTGACTTGAAGGTGCGCGTCGTCAATGTGGTCGATCTGATGAAGTTGCAGCCGCAGTCGGAGCATCCGCACGGTTTGAGCGACTATGATTTCGATGCGCTGTTTACCAAGGATAAACCCGTGATCTTCGCGTTCCACGCCTATCCCTGGCTGATCCATCGCCTGACTTACCGTCGTCACAACCACGACAACGTGCATGTGCGCGGCTACAAAGAAGAGGGCACCATCACGACTCCCTTCGACATGGCGGTGCTCAACGACATGGACCGCTTTCATCTGGTGATCGACGCAATCAATCGGCTGCCGCAGATCGGCAGCCGCGGCGATCATCTGAAGCAGCGGCTGCAGGACAAACTGGTTGAGCACAAGCAGTACATCGACAAGTACGGCGAGGATATGCCGGAAATCAAAGACTGGAGTTGGCCATAAGCCAAGGCCATTGTCCTACAAGTCCTATAGCCGTCAGCCGACAGGTCCTACGGCGCGCCGCCTACGGCTTCGATGTCGGCAGGGTCAATAATGCCAGCGGGATAATAAATGACGGCGGCACATTTGCCGCGGGTCGAGGACTCGGATATTTCCAGTAACTTTGAACGGTCGAATCAGACCGCGGGATCGCCGTTCCCGCAAGGCGCCAACTGGGACGGGCGAGGGGTCAATTTCTCACTGTTCTCGGAATCCTCTGAATCAGTAGAGCTGTGTTTATTCGATGGGCCCGAAAAGGTCGAGAGGCGCATTCGAATCCGCGAGCGCACCAACGGCGCCTGGCACATCTATGTGCCGGATATCGGTCCCGGTCAATTGTACGGATACCGCGTGTACGGACCCTACCTTCCCGAGAGCGGTCTGCGCTTCAATCCCAATAAATTGCTTCTCGATCCTTACGCCAAGGCGATTGGACGAGAGCTGCAATGGGCGGACGAGTTGTTCGGCTACCATCTCGGCGATGAGAGCGGCGACCTGTCATTCGACGATCGCGATAGCGGGCCCTTCGCCCCCCTGGGCGTTGTCATCGACCCGGGATTCGACTGGAACGGCGAGCAACGGCCCTCCTACCCGGCGCACGAGACCTTAATTTATGAGGCGCACGTGCGCGGTATGACGCGCCTGCATCCTGATGTTCCGGAACATTTGCGCGGCACCTACGCCGGCATGGCCTCGGAGCCGATCATCCAGCACCTTCACAAAATGGGTGTGACTGCCCTCGAACTGATGCCCGTGCACTATTTCGTGCACGACCGGCATCTCGTGGATCGAGGGCTGCGCAATTATTGGGGCTACAACACGCTGGGATTTTTCGCGCCGCATATGAGCTATGGCTCCAATCCGCAGGCGCCGGCCGAGGTGGTTCGAGAGTTTAAGGGAATGGTCAAGATTCTGCACAACGCCGGCATCGAGGTCATCTTGGATGTGGTCTACAACCACACGGCGGAAGGCAATCATGCCGGTCCGACGCTCTCATTCCGCGGAATCGACAATTTGGCCTACTACCGCGTCGTCCAAGGCGATGCGCGCCACTATATGGATTACACGGGCTGCGGCAATACGCTGAATATGGTGCACCCGCATTCGCTTCAGCTTCTGATGGACAGCCTCCGATACTGGGTAACGGAGATGCATGTCGACGGCTTCAGGTTCGATCTGGCCTCGGCGCTCGCGCGCGAACTAAAGGACGTCGATCAGCTTGGCGCGTTCTTCGACACCATTTATCAAGACCCGATACTGGCGCCGGTGAAATTGATCGCCGAGCCCTGGGATTTGGGCGAGGGCGGATATCAGGTCGGAAATTTCCCCACGGGCTGGATGGAGTGGAACGGCAAGTATCGAGACACGGTGCGCAAGTTCTGGAAAGGCGACATGGGAGTGAACTCGGAAATCGCAACACGCCTTGCCGGCAGCGCGGATCTTTACGAAACGACCAATCGGCCGCCCTCGGCGAGCGTGAATTTCGTCACGGCCCACGATGGTTTCACGCTCAATGATTTGGTGAGTTACGAGCAGAAGCACAACGAAGCGAACGGCGAGGAAAATCGCGACGGCGCTGATGACAACAATTCATGGAACAGCGGCGTAGAGGGACCCAGCGACGATGCGGGCATCATCGAGCTGCGCGAGCGGCAGAAGCGCAATTTCTGGTGCTCGCTGATGTTTGCGCAGGGATCTCCCATGATCAGCGGCGGCGATGAGTTGAGCCGCACGCAACTGGGCAACAACAACGCCTATTGTCAAGACAACGAACTATCCTGGTATCACTGGGACCTGGACGCCCCGAGAGCCCAAATCCTGGAATTTGCCCAGCGCGTGATTCACTACCGCAAAAAACACCCTAACTTTCACCGCTTCGCGTTTTACAACGCTGATCCCGACGCCAAGCACCCGGACAAAAACATCGTGTGGTTCAGGGCGGACGGCAAACGCATGGAGGAGAAGGATTGGGAGGACGGCGGCTGGATGCGCACGCTCGGCATGTTCATGAACGGCATGGCATCCGAGATCCGCGACGCTCAGGGCCAGTGTGCCGACGATTCGGATTTTCTATTGCTCCTCAATGCGCATCATGAGCCGGTTGCATTCCGCATCTCGCACGAGCTGTACCACGGCGGGTGGAAGATAGCCTTCGACACGGCGCGCCCGCTCCTGGAGATCGACAAGGAAGCCGTCAAGCGTAATCGGCTGGTCCAGCTCGCCGGCCGCTCGTTGGTGCTGCTGAGTCATGAGCGCTAGATGGATTGCGACCTACCGGCTGCAGCTGCACGCCGGATTTCCTTTAGGCGCGGCTCAAGGGGTGCTGGCATATCTCAGTGAATTGGGAATCAGCCATGTTTACCTGTCGCCCTGCCTGCAAGCGGTTCCCGGCAGTCAGCATGGCTACGATGTCGTAGACCCCACTAAAATCAGCGACGATCTAGGCGGCGAGCAGGCGTGGTCCAGTTTCGTGAAGGCCGCGCGCGCCTTGGATCTTCGAATCCTGCTCGATATCGTCCCGAATCACATGTCCGCCTCTCAGTACAATCCTTGGTGGGATGATGTTCTGAAACTTGGACCCTACAGCCGGTTTGCAGAATTCTTTGACATTAGAAATCCGCGGCGCCGGCCGTTCTGCGTGCATTTGTGCTCGCTCGCGAAACCCTATGGCGCCGCGATGGAAGCGGGTGAACTGAGCATCGAGATCGTGCAAGGAAGCCCGCGCGTCAGACACTACGAGAACACGTGGCCGTTGGGGCCCGCCTCATGGGGGGAATTGCTCTCGGCAGGGGGCGAGCGCTGCTTCAGTGAACTGCAGCGTCTGCAGCTCATCGGGTCGCCGGTTGAGGAGGACCTGAGCGCCTTTCGACGTCATGAGGCGCGGGCACAGCAGATGCTCGCCGAAGCGCTCGAGGCTGGACGGCTGCAATCGGCGGTCGATCGGGTGCAGGGCGATCACGCGCTATTCGACGCAGTGCTGCGCAGCCAGTTTTATATGCTTCACGGCTGGAAGCTCGCCGGGGAACTGACCAACTACCGCCGCTTCTTCGATATCGACACGCTCATCGGCATCCGCACCGAACTGCCCGCTGTTGCCGCCGCCACGCATGCACGCATCGAGGAGATGATTTCCAAGGGAGAGATAGACGGGGTGCGCGTCGATCATCCGGATGGGCTGCGCGAGCCGCTCGAGTACTTCGAGCGGTTGCGCCGCTTGGCGCCTAAGGGAAGAATTTATGTCGAGAAGATTCTCGAGAACGACGAGCGGCTCAATGGGGACTGGCCCGTCGACGGAACCGTCGGCTACGAGTTCTTGGCGAAGGTCAATCGCTTGTGGATGGATGATCAACGAATCGACGTGTTGACCGCGACCTATTCGGACTTCACGGGTCATTCGGTGAATTTCGGCAAATTGGTGCGCGAGAAAAAGCGTGCGATTATCGAATCGACCTTCTCCGCCGCTCACGAGCAGTTGGCTGCCATGGCGCTGCATATTGCCCGGACCGATTGGCAAACGCGGGACTTGAGTCCGCGCCAATTGCGCGAAGCATTGGAAAAATTGATCACGGCGCTGCCGATCTACCGCACCTATCGAACCGCCGACACCCTGCACGAAGAGGACAGGCGTGTATTGCTCGAGGCTTTGCAGAGCGCACGCATTGGATCATCCGACATCGACGCGGCCGTATTCGATTTTCTGGCCGCGTTGTTTACCAAGTCGCCGCTCAACGATGTGGAAGCGGATTTTATCGCCAAGTGGCAGCAATTGACTCCCGCAGTGATGGCCAAGGGCGTGGAGGACACGACGTTTTATTGCTTCGACCGGCTGGTGTCGTGCAACGAGGTGGGATCGCAGGCTTCCCTGATTGGGATATCGAACGACAAATTCCACGAATTTTGCAACTACTTGAGCGATCGGTGGCCGAACAACATGCTCGCCACATCGACGCATGACAACAAACGCAGTGAGGACGTACGAGCGCGTATTTCCATACTCTCCGAGATCCCCGAGCGCTGGTCCGAAGCGCTGCATCTGTGGTCGCAGCTCAACGCCGATGCCTGGCAGAATCGCCTGCCGGATCGGCATGCCGAATATCTGCTGTACCAGACGTTGATCGGCGCATGGCCCATCGATCGGGATCGAGCGTGGCAGTACATGCTCAAGGCGTGCCGCGAGGCGAAAATCAACACGTCGTGGCATGAGCCAAATAACAGCTTCGAGGAGAAAATTCGCGGTTTCGTCGGCGGGGTATTCGACACGCCGGAGTTCATCGCGAGCCTTGAACGATTCATTGAGCCGCTGATACTGCCGGGCCGAATCAACAGCCTGGCCCAAACCCTCATCAAAATGGTCGCACCCGGCGTGCCTGATTTCTATCAGGGCACCGAATTGTGGGACTTGAGTCTGGTCGATCCTGACAATCGGCGGCCCGTGGATTTCAAAATCCGCCTGGAAATGATTCGCCGCGTGCGCCGCGTGCGCACCCTGAACGCTGCCGAGGCGCTCATGGAGTGGGATTCGGGAGCGCCAAAACTTTGGATGATGGCCTGCCTCCTGGCGATTCGCCGCGAACGATTCGAGGATTTCTCCCCGCAGAGCAAGTATCAGCCGCTGGTGGCTCAGGGAGCCCATCTTGGCCGGCTGCTCGCCTTCCGCCGCGGCGAGAATCTCATCGCCGTTGTCCCGCGCTTCACGATGACCCTGGCAGGCGAGTGGGGCGATACCCGGTTGCCGCTGCCGGGCGGTGCTTGGCGAAACTGCTTCACCGGGCAAGTCATTCAACGGGAGATTTCCCCCGCCGAGCTTTTCGGGTCATTTCCGGTGGCGTTGCTGATTCGAGATCCCGCGTGATTTTTTCCGTATGGGCCCCGAACGCCGCGTCCGTCGATCTCGTTTTCGGGGAGCAACGATTCGCACTTGAATCATTGGCTGGCGGCTATTGGCAAATCGATGCGTCGGCGGATACGCGGCAGGGCTATCGATATTCCATCGATGGTGCTGCCGCCGTGCCCGATCCGCGATCGCGCTGGCAGCCTGAGGGCGTGCATGGCGCATCGCATGTCATTGCGGCCGAAGCGCTGAAGGCCGAAGCGCTGAAGGCCGGAGCGCTCGAAGCCGAACCGCGAGGCAGCGGAGAATTTCGACCAGTGCCTCTTGGCGAAGCCATCATTTACGAGTTGCACGTCGGAACCTTCACACCCGAGGGTACGTACGCGGCGGCGCAGGACAAGCTGGCGTACTTGAGCGAACTCGGCGTTACTCACGTGGAACTGATGCCGCTGGCGACTTTTCCCGGTCGGCGCGGCTGGGGTTACGACGGTGTCGATCTGTTCGCGCCGTTCCCTGCCTACGGCACGCCGTCGCAGCTTGCTGTGTTCGTCCGCGCCTGCCATTCACAGGGCCTGGCCGTGCTTCTCGATGTGGTCTACAACCATCTAGGTCCGGACGGAAATTATCTCGCGCAGTTTGGCCCATACTTCACCGATCGCTACAAGACCGGGTGGGGCGCGGCCATCAATTACGATGGGCCGCAAAGCGATGAGGTGCGGCGTTTCGTCATCGACAACGCATTGATGTGGCTGCGGAACTATGGGTTTGACGGCCTGCGCCTGGATGCCGTGCATGCGATCTTCAGTTTCGAGGCCGTGCACGTCCTCGAGGAATTGTCGATCGCCGTGAAGGCGCTCGGCAAGGAGCTGGGACGCCCGCTGCTGCTCATCGCCGAGAGCGATCTGAACGATCCTCGCCTGATTCGGCCGCCTTCACGAGGCGGGTACGGCCTCGATGCGCACTGGGAGGATGATTTTCATCATGCCATCCATCGCTATTTTACCGGCGAGACCGAGGGTTACTACGCGGACTTTCACGGGCTGCAGGATGTGGCGACTTCGCTGCGCGATGGCTACGTCTATCAAGGAAAGTACTCCGTGCATCGCGGGCGGCGGCACGGCAGACCCCCGCTGGGCGTGGAGCCGCAGCAACTCGTGGTGAGCGCGCAAAATCACGACCAGATCGGCAATCGCGCGCAGGGCGAGCGGCTCAGCATGATGTTGGGTGTCCCGCAGCTCAAAGCCGTCGCGGCGTTGACACTGCTTGCGCCGTTCGTGCCGCTTTTGTTTCAGGGCGAAGAGTGGGGCGCGCAGACGCCGTTTTTGTACTTCACGGATCATGAGGATCCTGATTTGGGCAGGCGGGTTGCCGAGGGTCGCAGCCGGGAATTCAGCGCCTTTCGATGGCAGGGCGCAGTCCCGGACCCCCAAGAAGCCGACACCTTTGAACGTTCAAAATTGAATTGGTCGGAGTTGTCCGCGCCTCGTCACGCCGAACTGCTGGAGTGGTATCGAAAGCTCATTGGGATACGGCGCGACAAAGTGGTGCTGCCGCGCGCAAGCTCGGCGGATTCCGCCAAAGCCGTAACCAACTTCGATGCTGAAGCCGGATGGCTCACGTTCGTTCATAATGGCGTGCTCGCGGTTTTCAATTTTGCGGATCAGGTGCAAACGGTACCTCGCCCCGACGGCGAGTGGCGGTTGGTGCTGAGTTCCGAATCGACGGAGGCGCAGGCGTCGGATGCAATGTCTCCTCGATCGACGCTTGTATATATTGGAGGTTGAGGCCGAATGAATTTACTGAGCCTACGTCAGTACATCGAAAACGTCTGGCAGAAATCGATCATCGGGCGGCTCGAGGCCTATGTCCGCATTCCCAACAAATCCCCGGCTTTCGACGCGGACTGGGAGCGCCATGGATACATGGACCAGGCGGTTGAGTTGATGGCTGAGTGGTGCCGCGCTCAACCGGTGCCGGGCATGCGTGTCGACGTGCGCCGCTTGCCGGGCATCACGCCCTTGCTGTTGGTCGATATTCCCGGCGAGCTTCCTGAATGCGTGCTTCTGTACGGACATCTCGACAAGCAGCCGGAATTTACCGGCTGGCTGCCGGGGCTTGGGCCTTGGGAGCCGGTGATTCGAGACGGCAAGCTCTATGGACGGGGCGGGGCGGATGACGGCTACGCAGTCTTCAGCTCCCTGACCGCGATCGCCGCGCTCAAGGCGCAGGCAGTCCCCCTGCCGCGTTGCGTATTGATGATTGAGGCATCCGAGGAGAGCGGGAGCGTCCACTTGCCGGCACATCTGGATGCGCTCGGCAGCAGTATCGGCGAGCCGTCCTTGGTCGTTTGTCTCGACGCGGAATGCGGTAATTTCGACCAGCTCTGGACGACGACGTCGCTGCGCGGCAATCTCGTCGGCAAGCTCAAGGTGCGCGTGCTGACCGAAGGAGCACATTCCGGTCTTGCCTCAGGTATTGCACCGACTCCTTTTCGGCTGTTGCAGCAATTGCTGGCGCGCGTCGAAAATCCCCTGACGGGCGACCTGCTGCTCGATGAGCTGCACGCCGAGCTGCCCAAGGATCGTCGCGCGCAAATCGCCGCGGCGGCCGCCGTGCTGGGAGCGCAGATCCTCGACAAAATACCTTTTGCGGCAGGCGTTGAAGCCGTGTCGGCCGACCGGGTGGATCTGCTGGTCAACAATACCTGGCGGCCGGCACTCGCGGTAACCGGCGCGGACGGCCTGCCCTCGCTCGGCGCGGCGGGCAACGTACTCCTGCCGGAAATCTCCCTGAAAATTTCCCTGCGATTGCCGCCTACCGTGGATCCGGTGAGTGCCAGCCGGGCAGTTCGCGAAGCGTTGGAGCGTGATCCTCCCTACGGTGCACACGTCAGCTTTGAGCCTGAGTCTTCATCCGGAGGATGGAACGCACCTGCGTTCGCGCCCTGGTTTGAGCAGTCGATGCAGCGCGCCTCGCGACATGTGTTCGGACGTGATGCGGTGAGTCTGGGCGGCGGAGGCACGATTCCATTCTTGAGAATGCTCGGCGAGCGGTTTCCGCAAACTGAGTTTCTCGTGACCGGCGTCCTAGGACCGCACTCCAATGCGCACGGGCCCAATGAGTTCCTGCATATCGGTTATGCAACGCGCCTGACGGAGTGCGTGAGCATGGTGCTCGCCGATCTCGGCGCCCGCCATGCATAAGCCCGAGTCATTCATAGCTCGGGCCATTCACAGCCCGAGCTTGTGCGAGAAATAGGTGTATTCGCGGGCGCGCATTTTCGCCTGTTCAACCGGGGTTGCACCTGCGCCATGGCCTCCCTCGATCACCTCGAAATAGTAGTAGGGCACGCCCATCGCAGAGAGTTTGGCGGCGAACTTACGCGCGTGCTGAGGACCGACCCGGTCATCTTTGGTCGTCGACCAGATCAGGGCTTGCGGGTACTGCACACCCGGCTTTAGATTGCTGTAGGGAGAAATAGAGGCGAGAAATTCGCGTTCTTCGGGAACCGATACGCTGCCGTACTCCGCGACCCAGGAACTTCCCGCGGCGATCTGCTCGTAGCGCAGCATATCGAGCAGCGGGACTTGAATGTCGACCGCGCGCCACATCTGCGGGTGCTGGATGAATTCCACACCCATGAGCAGTCCGCCGTTCGAACCGCCCATGATTCCGAGATGAGCAGGACTCGTAAATCCCTTCGCGATGAGATCCTCGCCGACCGCAGCAAAATCATCGTAGATGCGCTGGCGATGCGTCTTCAGTCCCGCTTCATGCCACGCTGGACCGAATTCGCCGCCGCCGCGAATATTGGCCAGCACGAAGACCCCGCCGCGCTCGAGCCAAAGCTTGCCGAGTTCCGCCGAATACTTCGGAGTCCGGGCATCCAGAAAGCCGCCGTAGGCATTCAAGATGGTAGGTGTGCTGCCGTCCATCTTCATGGCGCTCGGATGGACAATGAAGTAAGGGATTTTAGTGCCGTCCTTGGACGTGGCTTCGAATTGCTCGACCACATGGGAGGCAGCGAATTTCGCGGGCAGGGTCTTGACCGTCGCAAGCGTTCCTTTGCTCAAGTCGGCGCGGATCAGCTTAGGCGGAGTCAGGAAGCCCGTGACCTGCAGGAACGCCTGTTCGCTGTGCAAATCGGCATCGATCACGTTGACCGAAATGTTGTCGGGCAGATCAAGCTGACGCCGCGACCAGTGATGGTGCGGTTCAGGTTTGTACGAATAGGCGCGGCCGTTGACATTGTCGAGCGTTTGCACCAGCAGATGTCCGCGAGTGGCCCCGGCCTCTTGGAATGCTTCGCGGGCGCTGGGCGCGTAGACCAGTTCAGGCCGCAAGTGCCGCGGATCGGACGCGATGGCCGATAGCTCCAAGGAGACCAAGGCCCCTTGGGGAAGCGTTGGCGCAGCGGTTCGCTTCCAATCCTCGTGCAGGCTCAATATCAATCGGCCTTCGATCAGGCTCAAGAATTCCGCCTTCATCGGCATGGTGAGTTTCGACGGTCCCTCAGGACCCATGAGATAGAACTCGAACTCGAAGATCGACACGGCGCGCTGAATCATGACGGCGCTGTGTCCGGATCCGTCCGTCAGCGTAATGGGCGTGACGCCGACGTCGTCCGGCGTTCCGCGAAACACTTCCACGGCCGCATCGAGCGATTGCCCGCGCTTGATCCGCTTGACGACGAACGCATAGCCCGATCGCGTGATTTCACCGGCTTTCCACTCGCGCGAAACCAGCAGCGTATCGGCATCAGCCCACGCCACATCCTGCTTGCCGCTCGGCAGGGAGAAGCCGCCGTCGGCGAAAGCTCCCGAGGCCAAGTCGAACTCACGCAACGTCACCGCATCTTCGCCGCCATCGGATAGGCTGACCACGCATCGCTGCTGCTGAGGCTCTTGGCAGATCGCGCCTTTCCAGAACCAATTGGCTTTTTCGGATTTCGACAGCGCGTCCAGATCCAGGACTGTTCGCCAATGCGGTGCCGGGTTCTGAAAGTCGGACGGACTGGCCTGCCGCCAGATTCCGTGCTCATGGTCGGCATCCTGCCAAAAGTTGAAAATGCGGCCGCCAATGACGCTGGGCACGGGAATCCTGTCTTTGGCTTCCGCGATTACCTTGGCGTCGTTGAACAGGCTCGAGAAAAGCGCATCGCGCTCCAGTGCGGCGCTGGTCTTGGCATTCTCGGCCTCGACCCATTGCATCGCGCGCTCGCTGTGCGCTTGCTCGAGCCAGATGAAGGGATCGTCGGAAGGCGCCTGGGCGGCGGATACGCTGAGTACCGCGACCGCGGCCAGCGACAGCGGGATGGCGTTTGCTTTCATCGGCGGAATATACACGCGCGCCCCCGCGCATGCCATGCGCTCGCTTCATCTCCACTATAATCATGCGCCCCATCGGGCTAACATTATTCCAGGACAACATGACATCACTTCCCCTTCCGCATGCGACGCCCGAGGACGTTGGGCTCTCCACCGCAGGTCTGGCGCGCTTAGGCTCGGTAATGCAAGGCGAAGTCGAACGCGGTCGCGTACCCGGGGCCGTGGCGCTGGTTGCGCGGCGTGGCCGGTTGGCGTACTTCGAGAGCTACGGGCGGCGCGACCCCGCCGGCGGCGCGCCGATGGCAAAGGACAGCATTTTTCGAATCTATTCGATGACCAAGCCCATCGTTTCCGTGGCAGCGATGATGTTGTTGGAAGGCGGGCGCTTCCTGCTGAGCGACCCGATTGAAAAATACATTCCTGAACTCGGCAATCGGAAAGTTGCCGTCACGCGAGGCTCGGAAATCGACTTGGTGGATGCCGATAGGTCCATCACCATTCAGGACCTATTGCGCCACACGTCGGGTCTCACGTATGAATTTCGCGGCAGCGGTCCGGTGCACAAGCAGTACATGGCCGAGAGGATCTACAGCCGCAACCAGAGCAACGCCGATCAAGTCGCCACCTTGGGCAAGCTGCCGCTGATCGCTCAACCGGGAGCGAGGTGGGAATACAGCCGCTCCACCGACGTGCTCGGCCGCCTCGTCGAGGTCTTGTCGGGCCTGACGCTGGGCGAGTATCTACAGCGTTACATCCTCGCACCGCTGGGAATGGTTGATACCGCGTTCTACGTGCCGGCGCACGAGCTCGCGCGGATTGCCGAGGCGTTTTCCAAGGACCCCGATACGGGCTCAGGCGTGCAATTGATCAATGTCCGCGAGGCGCCGAAATTTGAGTCGGGCGGCGGCGGTTTGGTATCCACGGCCGGCGACTACGCGCGCTTCCTGCAGATGCTGCTGAATCGCGGCAAGCTCGAGGGCATTCGATACTTGAGCCGCAAGACAATTGAACTCATGACGGCGGATCATTTGGGGCCCATCAGCGGCGCGCCCGACCTGCTGTTGCCCGGCTACGGATTCGGCCTGGGGTTTGCCGTGCGCCTGCAGGCTGGAATTTCCCACGTCCCCGGTTCCGTAGGCCAGTATTTCTGGGGAGGTCTCGCCGGCACCACCTTCTGGGTCGATCCGGCAGAAGAGTTATTCGCGATCATGCTCATTCAGGGGCCGGGCCAGCGCGATTACTTTCGAAATTTATTCCGTGATCTGGTCTATGCGGCATTCGATGACTGAATGCTCAAAGCTGCGGCTGCTTCCGGCGCCAGCGCCGCCTGCGCACGCCACCATGCCGCCGTCAACAAGCACTCATGTTCGCGAATGAACACTTCGCTCAAGGCAGACGGTATGGACAGAAATGGCAGCCATTGTTCCGGAAATACATCGCGCGGTCCGCAGTGAAACCAAGGTTCGGCACTTGATTCCTCTTCTTCGTTGCGCGCACGCGGCAAATCTCGAAACACGCAATCGGATACCAGGCAGAGCTCGTCGTAATCGTAAAAGATGACGCGCCCGTGACTGGTGACGCCGAAATTCTTGAGCAGCAAGTCGCCGGGAAACACGTTGCTCGCGGCCAGGTCGCGCAATGCGTTGCCGTAATCGATGATGGCCGATTCGGCGGCGGCAGGCTCCGCCTCGCGCAGAAATAAATTCAGCGGCCGCAAGCGCCGTTCGATGTAGCAATGCTCGATGATCAGGTCTTCGCCCTCGACCCGGCAACTCTCGCCGGCGGCGAGCAGCAGTTCCTCGACCAGCGCCGGCATGAAGCGGCCGCGAGGCAGCCGCAGCCGCTTGAATTCCTGTGCGTCGACCAGACGGCCGGCGCGGTCGTGGCGGAATACGTATTGATAGCGCTCCATGACTTCGGCGCGCGTCGTGGTCTTCGGCGCTCCGAATTTGTCGCGAATGACTTTGAACACCAGATCGTGCGACGGCAAGGTGAAGACGATCATGACCAGGCCGCGATCGCCGGGCGCATGCACGAAACTGTCGATCGATTTTTCCAAATGACGCTGCAGTGCGAAGTAGCGCTCCGTTTTGCCCTGCTTGGCGCGGCCGAGGACGGTGTAGAGCTCGTCGACGGGTTTGCGCGGCATGAAGGATCGCAGCAGCGTGATTGCGGCGCCGACCACGGGCAGGTCCACATGGAAGTACGAGCGCGCATAGCCGAATAAAGATCCAACCTCGGCGCGCGACAGCATCACGGCATCGATCTGCACGCTTTTGTGCAGATGTGTGAATGCCAACACCAGCGGCGTGATCGCGCCGTCGCCGATCAGCCGGCCGACCAGGAATGCCTGCATGCCGCGATAGAACACAGGCTCGATCAGCTCGATCGATTCCGGTGCGCCGCTGTGCCTCCCGGTTGCGAAATACCGGCCGATTTCCGCGCTGATGCGATGCACCGCGGCCTCGGTGTCGCCGATGGCCGCGCCAAAAGGCAGATCGGCAAGAATTTCTCTCACGGCGGCGGGCAACGATCCACCCACGCGGTAGACGCGGAGGGGTACCGATCCGCAGGCGCGGCCCACGCTGGTGGCGCAAAACTCGACTTCCTTGTTGACGCCGACAGTACCGAACAAATCGCGAGTCACCGAATTGAAAAATGTGTTGTAAAAATCACTGTCGGGCCGGCGCGCGACCAGCGCTTCATAGGCGTGCTTGATCCCGACCCACAAGGCAACATCGGTGCGTCTCGTCTGCAGCTGGCCGCCAATGACTGCAACGCACCGTGCCACCCTCTGTTCGTACAACTCGATGCGATCGACGGCATCGAGCTGCGCAGCATGCCAATCCTCGGCAAGAAAATTTCTCGCCGCGCGCCGTGTGATGCGGCCGAACTCTTCGTTATAGAGCCGAAAGTGCTCGGCGATCTGCGCCGCCGCGGCGGCGAAGTCTGCACGCATCACAGCTCCTTCAGGCCACCACCCGCTTGGGCGCCGTCGCCGGCGCCGTGAACTGCTCGGTCTCGGTACTGCCGGCCATCGCAACGGTCGAACTCTTGGCGCTGATGGCGGTTTGCACGGCGTCGAAATAGCCGGTGCCGACAAACGCCTGATGCTTCGTAGCGCGATAGCCCGCCGCTTCCTGGCCGAACTCGCGTTGCTGCAATTGCGAATAGCCGAGCATGCCGTCCGCGCTGTAGGCCGACGCCAGTTCAAACATTGAAAGGTTCAATGCGTGCCAGCCGGCAAGGGTAATGAATTGGAAGCGATAGCCGAGCGCAGCCAATTCCTCGCGCCACCTCTTCATCGCCGACGCATTCAGCTTGGCCGCCCAGTTGAACGATGGCGAGCAATTATAGGCCAGCAACTTGCCCGGAAACTTGGCGTGAATGGCAGCGGCGAAGCGCTTGGCCTCATTCATATCGGGCTTGGATGTTTCACACCAGATGAGATCGCAGTAGGGTGCATAGGCCAGGCCGCGCGCGATCGCTTGCTCGATGCCGGCTTTCACGTAGAAGAATCCTTCGCTGGAGCGCGCGCCGGTCAGAAACGGCTGATCGCGCGCATCATGGTCGGTCAACAACAGGTCGGCCGCATCGGCGTCGGTGCGCGCGATGATGAGCGTGGGCACGCCCATGACGTCGGCGGCGAGTCGCGCGGCGACCAGCTTGTTGATGGCCTCGGCAGTCGACACCAACACCTTGCCGCCCAAGTGACCGCATTTTTTGGCCGAAGACAGTTGATCCTCGAAGTGCACGCCGGCTGCGCCGGCGCGTATCAGCGCCTTGGTCAGTTCGAAGGCGTTCAGGTTGCCGCCGAAACCCGCTTCGGCATCCGCAACGATCGGGGCCAGCCAATCGATCCCTGAGTTGCCGTCCAGATGATGAATTTGGTCCGTGCGCAGCAAGGCGTTGTTGATGCGCTCCACCATTTTCGGAACCGAGTCGACCGGGTACAAGCTCTGGTCGGGATAGACCTCTCCGGCGGAGTTGGCATCACCTGCGACCTGCCATCCCGAGCAATAGATGGCTTTCAGGCCCGCCTGCACGGTTTGAATGGCCTGGTTGCCCGTCATGCAGCCCAGGCCCGCGACGACGGGTTCGCTGTGCAGCAGCCGCCAGAGCTTCTCGGCGCCCAAGCGCGCCAGTGAGTATTCGATTTTCACCGAGCCCCGCAGGCGCTCGGCGTCCGCTTCACTGTAGGGGCGCTCCACACCATGCCATCGGTCGTTCAACTGTGCGTTCATGAATTCTCCTAAGTTGGGCTTGCTTATGCGGATGAGCCAAGCTTAGAGTGTTCATAGCGAGGATTTACACATTAGAAATTTCACAGTGTGAATTTCACAAGGCGGCCATGGCAGGACTGATCCGGCAAGGGCATTTTCTAGGGGCGAAGCTGCGTTCGCTGCGCAAGCGCAACGGCTTGACCCTCGATGAGCTCTCGGCACGCTGCATTCAAGTGGATGCGGGGGGCGCGCCGTCGGTGTCCTACCTGAGCATGGTGGAAACCGGCAAGCGCATGCCCTCCGCCGAAATGTTGGGAATGCTGGCGGGGATCTTCAGCAAGGACGCGCGTTGGTTCTTGGATGAGAATACGGATGTCGAAGTCGCGCCGGGGCCACGCCAACGCGGCGGTTTGGAGGCCATGCCGCTCGAACCGGCGTTCCTGTTTTCGCACGAATTGCTGCAGAACGCGTTGCCCGAACTGCTGTCTCAAACGGGCACGACGGGCCGGCAATTCGCACAGCTCTTGATTCGGGTCTGGCAGGAGACCCGGCACAATAATTTCCCCGATATCGAACGTGCCGCAGAGGAGTGCGGCAAGCGGCAAATGCCCCTCAACCTGGACGCCGTCATGGCCATTTGCAAGCGTCATAACCTCGACATCAAATGGTTCGACGGCGATGGACGCAAGCCCAGCGGCGCACTGGTGCGTTCCACGTTCGAGGCGCCTGGAACGGTTTGGATCAACAAGCGCCTGCGCCGTCAAGAAGAGCGGCTGAAATACGAGTTGGCGTTCTTCGTCGGCCACAAGATTCTGCACAATGGCGACGGCATGATATCGCCGCATAGTGCGGTTCAGGCCGGCGATCCAGAATCGCCCGGTTCGGCCGGCGGCATGGGCGCACAGGATGTGCTGCACGCTTGGCGCGATTTTGAGTGCAGTTTTTTTGCCGGCGCGCTCTTATGCCCGCGCATTCCTTTCAGGCGCTTTTTGATTCGCGAAGCGCACAGCGTGAACGCGTGCGGCAAGGTCGGCGTCACGCCGGCGCTGGTCATGCGGCGCATGACGGCGGTGTCCCCCTATCGGCACTGGCATTTTTTCGATGCCTATCCACCCGGTTATCTGCGGGCCGTATACCGCGGCAACGGCATTCCGCTTCCCTGGGGCAACATGAGTCTGGTGTCAGACCCATGTCCGCGGTGGGCGGTGTTTCGCCTGCTTCAAAGCGAGACGCCCTCGGTACAGAGGCCGAAATCCCAGATTTCAGTGATGCAGGACGGCAAGCGCGCACGCCTGTATTGCTGCCATTCCCTGCTCACCCGCGATGCCTTGGACGAGTTGCACGTCTTGTCCGTCGGTGTGGATTTATTGCCGGCGCTCGATGCCCAAGGGTTCGACGGCGAGCACATCGTGGCGGCGGTCGCCGAGTCCTGCCGCCGCGGTGGCGGCGATGGCGCCATCCCCGCGGAAGCGACCAACGCCATTCGCGCGGCCTCCCAGGTCTTGAACATCTCCTGGATTGCCGATGCGCTTGGCTCCAAAGCCAGCGTCATTTGCCCGCGAAGCGGCGCGTGTCCGAGGCAGCCGCAGTCCTGCGCATAGAGGAGAGGCGAGGAGACGAAGTGGTACAAGGCAAATGGAATATTACGATCAATACACCGATGGGCGTCAGGTCGGGTGTGCTGGACTTGAGCGTGAGCGGCCGGACATTGACCGGATCGCTTTCCGATGCCGAGCACCGCGTGCTCATCAGCGACGGACGTATCGAGGGCAATCAGCTTAGCTGGAAGGCAAAAGTGACCAAGCCGATGCGCCTCAGCTTCAAGTTCACCGCAATCGTCGAGCAGGATCGCATTAGCGGTGAAGCCCGTTATATGCTGGGCACCGCCGCCTTCAGCGGTACTCGCGCCTAGATCCGCAGCAGATTGGCTCAGTCGATAGGAACGTAGATTTCCGTGCGCAATTTTTCGGCCGCAGTAGTGCCTGGGTCATCGACGTACCAGGAAAAAACCGGGCCCATCTGCGTATAGCCGTGGGCTGCCATGTAGGCGCGTAGTTTCTCGTGGGTCTGCGGCATTTTTTCGTAGGCGCCGACATGCGTGGTCTTCAGCGCCTTGCCCGCATAGCCTTGTGCGACGCGTACGCCGTCCGCGGCGGTGAGTTGCACCGGCTCGGCGCTGAAACCCGCGATCTCGACATTCGGCATACTTTCGACCAATACCTTGAGTTTGCCGAGTCCGCTCGCAAAGTCCTTTCCCATCATGCTGTCCATGGCCAATCCCATGTAATGGCCGATGGGATTGGCGCTCATGTCCATGTCGACCGCCCAGGTAGCCTGTGTCTTGCCGCCTTCGGGAGTGAGAGTCACCAAGGACTTGGCGCTTCCCATGTCGCCGAAGTCCAGATCGCTCGCCACGGATTGATTGGGAGTGGAGGCGGTGATCAATTGCGTACCTGAGCCGACCTTGCCATTGCCCTTCCAAACCAATTTGGCTCCCACACCGTCGCGCGGCCCTTCCGTGGTCTGGTGCATGTTGGGATCCAGGTCCTGCCACGGCGACCATTTCGGAAACAGTACAAAGGAATTCACCGTGGCATAAACCAGGCTTGCCGGCCTGTCGATGATCACGGAACGTTTCACGACCGCATGGCGCGGCAATATGAATCCAATGACGGCGATCAACACGACGACCACGACGAGCACCGCGAGTATTTTCTTGAACATTTTTTTTCTCCCTGGAAAGCCGCGATTCAGCCGGCGCCGGCTCCTTCTAATTCTCCGGCGGCACTTTGCACGTAATTCGCCAATCCCATTTTCTCGATCAAACCAAGTTGTTCTTCGATGAAGTCGATGTGTTCTTCTTCGCTCTTTTGGATATGCACCAACAAATCGCGAGTCACGTAATCCTTGACGCTTTCACAGTAGGCGATGGCGGATTTGTACATGGGGTGCGCTTCCATCTCCCGGCGAAGGTCGCACTGCAGTATCTCCTGCACATCCTCGCCGATGAAAAGCTTGCCCAGATCCTGCAAGTTCGGCAGCCCGTCCAGAAAAAGTATGCGTTTGACCAAGCGGTCCGCATGCTTCATTTCATCGATGGATTCTTCGTACTCGAGTTTCCCGAGCCGCTTCATGCCCCAGTTGTCGAGCATGCGCGAGTGCAGAAAATACTGATTGATGGAGGTGAGTTCGTTCTTCAGGGCCTGATTCAAGAATTCCAAAACTTTCGTGTCGCCTTGCACGGTAGCCCCTTGTTGGATTGCACATGAAATCGTGCCCGGATTGTAAGCCCGAACCCAAGCTTCAAGGAATCAATCGGCGGTAAGTTTTGGGTCGCCTAGACGGCGAATTCGGTGGCGGCGGGCGAGAACAAACCGGGCCTCGATTCGCAGGCATCGAGCGAGGCGCACAAAGCCGCTTTGGCCTCGGGCAGGCACTTGCCGCAACAGGTGCCGACGCCGAGCTCTCGCGTCAGATCACGCAGACTATTGGCACCGCCTTTGACGGCGTTGCGGATCTGTCGCTCTGAAACGGCTTTGCAAACACAAACTATCATGAGCGACATTGTGAACGCGAATGCGAATGATTGTCAATACCAAAACTGTCATCTCAGCATGCTAGAAGCACAGATTAATTCGTTATGTCTTATGACGTAACGATGTGATGAAATGGCTGACGCCCAAGATTCAGCGCCCCCCATACGCGTTTGAAGAACAAGAGATTCCAGGATGATCAAAATCAACAAGTTACGTACTGTTTTGATAGTTGTTTGCTCGTCGCTGATCGTCGCCGGCTGCGGGAAGTCGGGAGGGCCCCAGGCTCCACCGCCGCCCCAGGTGAGCGTGGCGCAGGTGATCGAGAAGCGGGTCAAAGACTGGGATGAATTCACGGGAAGGCTCCAAGCCGTCGAGACGGTCGAGATTCGGCCGCGGGTGTCCGGCTACATCGACAAGGTCGCGTTCACAGAAGGCAGCTTGGTCAAGCGCGGGACTCTGCTATTCGTTATCGACCCCAGGCCCTATCAGGCTGAAAACGATCGTGCTGCCGCCGACTTGAAGCGTTTCAAGACCGCGCTGGAGTTGGGCCGCATCGAATTGGCGCGCGTGCAGCGCTTGAAGGACAGCGGCGCGGTATCCCAGGAAGAGTTGGACGAGCGCAAGAGCACCGTGGCACAGGCCGAGGCCAACGTCGCGGGCTCGCAAGCGGCTCTCGAGGCCGCCGCGCTCAATTTGAATTTTACCAAGGTCACCAGCCCTGTTGATGGGCGCGTCAGCCGCGCGGAAGTGACGCGCGGCAATCTGGTCACGGGCGGCACCAACGGCGGCACGCTGCTGACATCGGTCGTATCGATGGATCCGATATATTTGTATTTCGATGCCGATGAACAAAGCTACTTGCGCTATTCGCAGATGGCACGCAGCGGCGAGCGTCCGAATTCGCGCGATTCGGGCAATCCGGTTCAAGTCGGGCTGGCCAACGAGGAAGGATTTCCACATCCTGGGACCGTCGATTTCGTCGACAATCAACTGAATCCGCAGACCGGCACGATCCGCGCGCGCGCCGTGCTGCAGAACAAGGACGGACAATTCACTCCCGGCTTGTTTGCGCGCGTGCAGCTGCTCGGCAGCGGGGAATATTCGGCGATCCTGATCGACGATCGCGCCGTTAATACGGACCAGAGTCAGAAATACGTGCTGCTTCTGGGCGCCAACAATCAAATCGAATACCGCAAAGTCAAGCTCGGGCGTGTGATCAACGGTCTGCGCGTGGTGCGCGAGGGCCTCAAGGCCGGCGATGTCATTGTCGTAAACGGCGCGCAGCGCGTACACCCGGGAATCACGGTTACACCGCAGCGGGTGACCATGGGTGCAGACGGCGCGCCGGCCGCGGCTGCGTCCTGAGGGTGTAGCCGATGAATATTTCTTCGTTCTTCATCGAGCGGCCGATCTTTGCCACGGTCCTCGCGATAATAATCACGGTCGCCGGCTTGCTCGCCATGCCGAATTTGCCGATCAGCGAGTATCCGGAAATCGTGCCGCCCACGGTCGTGGTCAGCGGCCAATATCCCGGGGCATCTCCGAAGACCATTGCCGAGACCGTCATCACGCCGCTGGAGCAGCAGATCAACGGCGTGGAAAACGCGATCTACACCAACTCGACGGCGACTCCCGACGGCACCTTTTCCATCACGGTGACTTTCAAGCTGGGCACCGATCTGGACATCGCGCAGGTGCAGACCCAGAACCGGGTGGCGCAGGCCGAAACTCGCCTGCCCGAAGTGGTGCGGCAAATCGGCTTGGTCACGCAGAAGCGTTCGCCTGACCTGACCATGGTGGTGTTCTTGAAGTCCGCCGACGGGCGCTACGACTCCTTGTATTTGCGCAACTACGCCGTGATCCAAATTCGCGACGTGTTGGCGCGTATTCCCGGCATGGGCGATGTGCGCGTGTTCGGATCCGGCGACTACGCGATGCGCCTGTGGCTCGATCCGGGAAAGATCGCCGCCCGCAGCATGGATGTCGATGAGGTACTGGCGGCAGTGCGGGAACAAAACGTGCAAGTCGCTGCCGGCCAGATCGGCGGACAGCCGTCGCTGCCGGGAACGCAGTTCGAGTACATCGTCAATGCGCAAGGCCGGCTGGAAACCGAACAGGAGTTCGGAAACATCGTCGTCAAGAGCGGAGCGAACGGCGAGACCACTTACTTGCACGATGTTGCGCGGCTCGAACTCGGCCCGGACAACTACGCATTGCGCAGCATGCTCGACGGCGGCCCCGCGGTTGCCATTCCAGTATTTCAGCTGCCGGGCGCGAACGCGCTGCAGCTCTCCGATGCCGTGCGTGTCAAGATGAAGGAGCTCGAGAAGAATTTTCCGGAGGGCGTCAGTTACGAAATTGACTATGACCCGACGGTTTTCGTCCGCAGTTCCATCGAATCCGTGGTTCATACGCTGTTCGAGGCGGTGCTGCTGGTCGTTTTGGTCGTGGTGGTCTTTCTGCAGACCTGGCGCGCCAGCGTCATCCCGCTGGTGGCGGTGCCGGTGGCCATCGTCGGCACGCTGGCCGCATTGCTGCTCGCGGGATTCACCATCAATTCGCTCACCTTGTTTGGATTGGTGCTCGCCACCGGCATCGTGGTCGACGATGCCATCGTGGTGGTCGAAAATATCGAACGCAAGATTGAGTCGGGTTTGAACCCTCACGCAGCGGCGCACGCCGCCATGGGCGAAGTGACTCGCCCCATCATTTCCATTGCCTTGGTGCTGTGCGCGGTGTTCGTGCCGGTCGCGTTCGTCTCCGGACTCACCGGCCAGTTCTACCGCCAGTTCGGCATCACCATTGCGGCGAGCACCATCATCTCGACGTTCAATTCGCTGACCTTGTCGCCGGCGCTCGCCGCGCTGCTGCTCAAGCCGCGCAATTCTCAGCCCGATCTTTTCCAACGCGGCATCAACAAGGTTTTTGGGGGCTTCTTCCGCCTGTTCAATCGCGGATTCGAGAGTGCGTCCGAGCGCTACGGCCATGGCGTGCGGCGGCTGACTGGAATTCGCATCGTCGTGCTCGCCATATTCGCGTGTTTGCTGTTTGGCACCTGGGGCATGTTTCAGCTGGTGCCCGGCGGATTTATTCCCGCGCAGGACAAGCAGTATCTGATCGGCATCGTGCAGTTGCCGGACGCTGCGTCGCTGGATCGCACGGAAAAAGTAGTGCGGCAAATGTCTGCCCTTGCCAAGGAAACTCCCGGGGTCGATCATGTGATCGGATTCTCCGGACTGTCGGTGCAGGGGTTCGTCAATTTGAGCAACACGGCCGTGTTGTTCTTTCCGCTGAAGTCCTTCGATGAGCGCAAGACCAAGGATTTATCGGCGGGCGCCATCGCTCAAGCGCTCAACAAGAAATTCTCGACCATCCAGGACGCGGTCATATTTGCGGTGCCGCCGCCGCCGGTACAAGGACTCGGGACCACGGGCGGCTTCAAGCTTTTCGTGCAGGACCGCGCGGCCCACGGTTACGATGAACTTGCCAGGGTCACCGCCGAAGTCTTGAACAAGGCGCGGTCCGAGCGCCAATTGAATCCCTATGCCACGTACACGACTTTTCAGAACAGCGTGCCGCAGTTGTATGCGGATGTGGATCGGGTCAAGGCCAAGCGCCAAGGGGTGCCTCTCTCGGAAGTGTTCGACACATTGCAGGCCTATCTCGGGTCGGTGTACATCAATGACTTCAATCGCTTCGGGCGCACCTATCGGGTCTATGCGCAGGCGGAGCCGCAGTTCCGCAACCAACCCGAAGACATTGCGAATCTGAAAATGCGCAATTTGAGCGGCGACATGGTGCCGATGGGCGCCGTCGCGGATATTCGTTTCGAAGCGGGACCCGACCGCGTCTCGCATTACAACGTTTATCTGGCATCCGACATCAACGGGCAGGGTGCACCCGGCGTCTCTTCCAGCGAGGCCACGGCGACCATGGAACGGGTATTGAAAGAAGTTCTGCCGAATGGCTTTGGCTACGAGTGGACCGATCTGACGTTTCAACAGAAGTCGGCCGGCAATACGGCGCTTCTGGTTTTTCCCATCTGCGTCATGCTGGTGTTTTTGATTCTGTCGGCGCAATACGAAAGTTGGGCGCTGCCCCTGGCCGTCATCCTCATAGTGCCCATGTGTTTGTTGTCGGCGATGGCCGGGGTTTGGTTGAAGGGTTCGGACAACAACGTGCTTACCCAGATCGGATTTATCGTCTTGGTGGGCCTTGCCTGCAAGAACGCAATTTTGATCGTGGAGTTCGCTCGCGAACGCGTCGAGCACGGTTTGGCGCCGGTTGAGGCGGCGATCGAGGCCTGCCGCTTGAGGCTGCGTCCCATTCTCATGACGTCGTTCGCCTTCATCATGGGCGTGATTCCGCTCGTGACTGCCAGCGGCGCGGGCAGCGAGATGCGCCAGGCCATCGGCGTCGCGGTGTTTGCGGGTATGTTGGGTGTCACGTCCTTCGGCTTATTCCTCACGCCGGTATTTTTCGTGACCATCGAAAGCTGGTTGGAGCGGCGCAAGCAGCACTTGGACTACCCGCAGTCATCCGCCATCGAGGAGCAGCCCCGTGCGTAGTTGGCTCAAGCTCGCTGCGGCGATCACAACATTATGCGGCTGTGCCGTTGGGCCAAATTATCACCGTCCGGAAACGCCGGTGGATTCGCAGTTTGCGAATTCCGCGGAACCGGGCCTGGCTGCCGGCGATACGATTGAAAATTACTGGCTGGGTTTTTCGGATGCCACACTGGCGGGTTTGGTCGAGGACGCGCTCGGCCACAACAAGGACTTGGCGGTCGCGGAGGCGAACTTGCGGGCCGCGCGCGCCGTCAGGAGGCTGACCGGTTTCGATCAGTTCCCAACCGTGACGTTCAGCGGCGGCTACTCCCGCAACCTGGACGCGCAGGAGCAGCTGCCCGGCGTCGACAGGCACGACCGCGAGTTCGACGTCGCCCAGGCCGGCTTCGACGGTCTTTGGGAACTGGATCTGTTCGGCCGCGTCAGGCGCAATGTCGAAGCGGCGCGCGCCGACGTGGGCGTCAGTGCCGCAACGCTGCAGGATGCCCGCGTCAGCGTGATCGCCGAAGTGGCGCGCGATTATTTCATCTTGCGCGGATTGCAGGATCAGTTGGGCCTCACGCAACGCAATGCCGAAAATCAGTTCAACACGCTGAAGCTGACACGCACCCGGCTCGAGGCGGGTAGAGGGAACCAGTTGGATACAGCGCGCGCCGAAGCGCAGTGGCAAACCACGTTGGCTTCCATTCCAAGCTTGGAAGCCTCGATTGCAACCACCACCTATCGGTTGAGCGTTCTGACCGGGCGTCAGCCAACCGCGTTGAACGCGAGCCTTGCTCCGCCGGCGCCGCCGCCGGCCCTGCCGCCGATAAATTCGATCGGTACCCCTGAGCAATTGCTGCGCCGTCGGCCGGATGTGCGCACGGCCGAGCGCAGACTGGCGGGCGCAACCGCGCGGGTCGGCGTCGCAGTCGGCGACCTCTTCCCAAAGGTTACCCTCACAGGAGAAATAGGCTACTTCGGTCCCACCTTCGGCGAGCTAGGTTCTGGCGATTCGAGGTTTTTCTCCTTTGGGCCGAGCATTTCCTGGGCGGCATTCGATCTGGGACGCGTGCGTGCGCGCATCGGTTCCGCCAAGGCGCTGACCGACGCGGCGCTGGCTGCCTATGAAGGCGCGGTGCTCGGCGCGCTCGAGGACACGGAAGGGGCCTTGATCAGTTACGGACGCTCGCAAACCCGGCGCGATGCCCTGCAAGTGGCTGCCGCGGCGAGCGATAAGGCGGCGGATCTGGCGCAGAAACGCTTTGAGGGCGGCCTCATCGATTTCCTA
>Ga0193729_1000326_pt1 | contig 24377 bp, 21 predicted proteins | sample U1c2metaG_FD_143036 | JGI IMG/M metagenome (GOLD analysis project Ga0193729, IMG submission 143036) | Soil microbial communities from a riparian zone of the East river system, Colorado, United States - U1c2 | ecosystem: Environmental > Terrestrial > Soil > Riparian zone | place: USA: East River...
GTCAGGCCCGGACGCATTCGCGCGGTAAGATTGAAGCAGTAATTCTTCGGATTGTTCAGGTCGTGCATCGTTTCGGAATCGCCGAACGCCGAGCCAAGTTGAGAGCGCATTCCGAGCGGCACCCAAATGTCGGGCGCGACCAATGCACTCGCGCCGCTGAATCCATCGGGCGCGATCCCGATGACGGTGTATGGCTGGCCATTCACCTGCAACGTGCTGCCGACAAAATCGGCGCGGCTGCCCATTCGTTTCCAAAATCCGTAGCTTGTGACGACGACCGCAATGTTCGCGTTCGGTTTGCACTCCTCGGCGTTGTAAAACCGGCCTCGAAACGGTTTCGCTCCCGTCACGTCAAAAAAGTTTTCCGAGGTCAGGAAGGCAAAGCTGCGCCGCATTTCGTGATCGCGCCCGATGCCCGCGACCGCGAACTCGAGCGCGGCAAGATCGACAAACACATCTCCGCCGTTCTCGCGCAGCTCGCGGTATTCGTTGTAGGAAAACTGGCGGTAATCGTGGCTCGCGTTCTGACGGGCGGTGAAGACGTTGACGACTTCGTGTGGTCGCAATGGTATCGGCGAACGCAGCACCACGCCGTTGATTAGCGCGAAAATCGCGGAGTTAACGCCGATCGCCAGGGCGAGCGTCATCACCGCAACGGCGGTGAATCCCGGCGATTTGAGAAGCTGACGGAACGCGAACTTGAAATCCTGGATCATGAAAACCTCGGTTCGTTTTCACTGAGATGCAGGCTGCCTCCGATTTGGATTCAACTATCTTGGACAGTCGAAAATATTTCTCGTCAGCTGAAAGATTTTCGCTTCGACTCCGTATTCTCATTAAACCTTCGAGTTATGCCTGAAGCCCCAACCACCGCTCCGCCGCCGTTACCGAAATCGCAGCCTTCATTTGGAAAGCGTCATAGCACAATCATCAAATTGCTCGGAGTCGGCGCGCTCGTGCTGATTCTCTTAATTCCGCTGACGATGATCACCGGCGTGTTGAACGATCGCTTGCAGCGCCGCAACGAAGCTGTCGTCGATATCACTTCATCCTGGGGAAAGGAACAGAGCGTGATCGGTCCTGTGCTTGGGATTCCGTATCAATACAAATTTAAGGCGGTGAAGGAAATGCCGGCGCCGGATGGGAAGATGGAGCGGCGGGAAGTGGAAGAAACCGCGATCGCGAATGCGTATTTCCTTCCCGAAATGTTAAGCGTCACAGGCGATGCGGAGACGCAAATGTTGCATCGCGGGATCTACGACGCAGCCGTTTTTCGAGCGCAGGTCAAGCTTTCCGGAAGATTTGCGCCGCCCGATTTCGGAGCGCTCAAGATCGACATCAAGGACGTGCAATGGAAAGACGCCTTCGTCACGATCGCGGTGAACGATTTGCGCGGAACCCGCGAGGGAATCGTGCTCGATTGGGGCGGAACAAAGCGACCGCTTCTTCCCGGGTCGCAAGTTCCCGGTTATGCAACTGGCGCGACGGCGCCTCTCACTGGCGACAAACCGATCGGCGCCCCGGTGGAATTTTCAATACCCCTCGATTTTAACGGCAGCGAAGGAATTTACTTCGCACCATTCGGCGTTCAAAACGAGGCGGCCCTGAAATCGAACTGGCCGGATCCGGCATTTCGCGGTGCGTTTTTACCGGCCGAGCGTTCGGTGCGCGCGGATGGTTTTGACGCGAAGTGGAAAATTTCCTATTACGGTCGCAATTATCCGCAAGCGTGGACGAGCCGTAATGGGAACGAACGGTTCACGACCAAGGCCGTTTCGGAATCCCTTTTCGGCGCGCAGTTTTTGTCGGTCTTGGACGCGTATCGATACGTCGAGCGCTCCATTAAATACGGTGTGCTCTTTCTTGTGCTCGTGTTCACGACATTTTTCCTCTTCGAAGTCACTGCGCGCCAGAAGATTCATCCGTTCCAATATCTGATGGTCGGCGCCGCTCTTTGCTTGTGCTCGTGTTCACGACATTTTTCCTCTTCGAAGTCACTGCGCGCCAGAAGATTCATCCGTTCCAATATCTGATGGTCGGCGCCGCTCTTTGCTTGTTTTATCTGCTCCTGCTCTCGATTTCCGAATTTATCGGGTTTGGTTATGCGTATCTGATCGCGGCGGTCGCATCGACCATCTTGATCACGTGGTATTGCCGGTTTTTCCTCGGCGGCGGAGTCCGAACATTGATGATCGGCGCCGGGTTGGCGGGCGTTTACACGTTTCTCTACATCACTTTGCGGCAACAAGATTACGCGTTGCTCATGGGCGCGATCGCACTTTTCATCGTGCTGGCAGCAGTGATGTACGTGACCCGCAAAGTCGATTGGTACGCGCGTGACTCGGGTTAGCAGCAATTGAAACGAAAATCAGAGCGACTGGACGCTCTTGAGCATTTCGTTGAAGGCAGCGTAAAGGTCGCAGTGCTGGGCCACGCCCCGCCGAAGAACCGGTTTCAAATTGGCCAGGTCGTTGATGTTGATGACTTGATCGACGCTGTGCACGAACGCGCTCATCGCGTCGTTGGTCGCGAAACGTTGACTGAGCAGGACAACGAAATGTTGGCGCCGCTGCGTGTCCGGGCGTCGCGTCAATTCCGCCAGAATTGGATTCGTTTGCAGAGTGGAGCCCTTGAAATTTTCGTAAACGACGATCACGTCGTAATTGTAAGTCTTCAGTTTGAGCAAGACGTCTTCTTCAAACAAACCGAGATGGACCTTGTAGGTCATGTCGATGAGTTGCGGCACAACGACCTTCTGATATTGCTGATGATCGACGCAGACCAGGGCAGTATTGTCGCCCAGATCGAAAAATGTTGCATCGTGTTCCTGTTCGCTAAACATAAATTAATGAAATGCGTTTTCGGGAAGGTCGAGACGCAACCCCGAATCGACATCGGCATCGATTCCGCGGGCTTTTTGAATCAAATCGATGCCGCGAGTAATTTTGCCCTTTCGTGAAGCAAACAGTGTGGCCGTTTCTTCGGTGATCAAATCCTGCTCATAAGCGCGAAGGATCGACTGATCGAATGTCATCCAACCAAACGGCGAACTGGCTTCGATGATTTCGTAGAAGCTGCGGTGTTCGCCTTCGCCGATCGCGACTGCTTCTTGCGTTCGCAAATTGTGACCCATGATCTCGGTCAGAAGATGGCGGCCACCGCCGACCCTTGGGGCGAGGCGCTGGCTGACGATGTAACGAAGCGAATCCGCCAAACGAATTCGCAGTTGTTGCTCTTCGCCTAGCGAAAACAAACCCACGATACGATTGATCGATTGGCCGGCGTCGACCGTGTGAAGGGTGCTCAAAACCAGGTGACCCGTTTCGGCCGCCATCATGGCAATTTCGACGGTCGCGCGATCTCGCATTTCACCCACGAGAATGACTTTTGGCGCCTGACGCAAAGCGGCGCGCAATCCTGTGGGATAATTATTGAAATCGTGTCCGAGTTCGCGCTGATTGAAGGTGGCTTTGCTCTTTGGGTGAACGTACTCGATCGGGTCTTCGAGGGTGACGACATGGACCGGTTGGGTCGAATTAATCTCGTTGAGAATCGCCGCCAAAGTCGTGGTCTTGCCGCTGCCAGTCGCGCCCGTGACCAGAACAAGTCCGGTTTTTTCCTTCGTGATCTCGTAAAAGATTTCCGGCAGCCCCAATGACTGAATCGTTGGAACCTCGCTTTGCAGTTTGCGAAGCACGACCGAAAAGTGCCCCTGCTGCCGGAAAATGTTCACGCGAAAACGCGCCTCGTCGCCGAGGGAGTAACTGCAATCGCAGGAGCCGCCAGTGAGATAATCGTAAATGAGGCGGCGATTGCCCTGCATAAGGGTGAGCGCAACCTGCTCAGTCTGGTGGGGAGTTAACGCCTCGATCGGTGGATCGACATAGACCGGTTTCAGCTCGCCAAAATCTTCGACCTGGAGAGGATGACCGACCGAAAAGTTTAGATCGGAAATGCCGGTGTAGGTTTTCAGCATTGCCGATAAAATTCTGTCGAGATCTGGAATTCTCATGAGCGCAATTTATTCTTCAGAAGCGTCGATTGGCGGTTCGGCCAAAAATTGGCGGAATTTTTTCTTGTCGATGCACTTGTCGTAAGCTTCTTCCGGCGAGATGCGGGCGTGCCGGAGGTGCTCCATGATGGCGTCGTCCAGCGGTTGATTGCCTTTTTTCTTGCCGACTTGAATCATGCCCGGGATTTGGTGCGTTTTTCCCTCGCGCACGAGATTGGCGATGGCGGTGTCGACGACCAAGATCTCAAGGGCCGCGACGCGTCCAGGTTTGTCGATGCGTTTGAAAAGATTCTGCGCGATGACGCCTTTGAGCGACTCGGCCAGGGTGGTGCGAATTTGGTTTTGCTGGGTGGTCGGGAAGACGTCGATGATACGGTCGACCGCTTTGGAGGCATTGGATGTGTGCAAAGTGCCGAAAACAAGGTGACCCGTAGCGGCCGCGGTTAACGCCAGCTCGATCGTTTCCAAATCGCGCATTTCGCCGACGAGAATGATGTCCGGATCTTCACGCAATGCGCCGCGCAACGCGTTGGCAAAGGAGCGGGTATGGACGCCGACTTCGCGATGTTGAACGAGACAATTTTGACTGCGGTGCACGAATTCGATCGGATCTTCCACCGTGATGATGTGGTCGTGGCGATGGAGATTCGAATGGTCGACCATCGCGGCGAGCGTCGTTGATTTACCGGAACCGGTTGGGCCAGTGACCAGGACAAGGCCTTTCTTCAGCATCGGAAATTTTTTCAGCACCGACGGCAGCCCTAGTTCTTCAACGGTCAACACTTGGGACGGAATCGAGCGGAACGCGGCCGAGATGCCGTATTTTTGCTGGAAAAAATTGACACGGTAACGCATCACGTCAGGCACTTCGTAGCCAAAGTCGACATCGAGCGTTTCTTCGAACTGCTTGATCTTTCCTTCGGGCGCGATTTCGTAAACCATCGCCTTGAGGTCGTCGTTCTTCAGGGGCGGAAAATCGACGCGCACCAAGTCGCCGTTGATGCGCAACATCGGCGAATTATTGGTCGAGAGATGAAGGTCGGAAGCCTTTTGTTCCGCCATCAATTTGAAAAAGGCGTCAATGCGAGCCATGGGCGTCGCTCCTTCGAGAAGCTAAATTGATGCCATGGGGAGGGGGATTCAGGCCCTGCCCCGCTCGAGCCTTGTCAGATTCGCTCGCGGCTCGGCTGACGGTCTGCGTCCAGGGTCGAACGCACCTGTTCGAGCAACTTCTCGCGGCTATAGGGTTTCGGAATGAAACCGCGGAGCCCCTGTGCCAGCATTGATGCGATCTTGGTTTGCTCGGCGAAGCCGCTGCTCAGGACAACACTTACTTTTGGATTAATCGAGCGCAGCTCCTCAAAGACGGCGTCGCCATCTATCACCGGCAGGAAATAATCGAGAATGACGAGCCCGATTTGCTTGCCCATGGATTCGTAGATTTTGAGAGCCTCAAACCCATCATGCGCGATCACGACCCGGTAGCCCTCGTCGGCCAACATTTCTGAAGCCAGGTCGGCAACGTCCGGTTCGTCCTCAATCAAGAGCAGATATTCGCGTTCTCCGTCCGGATTCTTGACTCTGGCCCCTGGTGGGACGCCGTTATCACCGGACGCCGTTGATTGCTTGGCACCGGCAATTGATCCACGTTTTTGTTCGCCTTTGCCGGAAGTTCGAATGGAACGGTCCGGTTCGTCCTCGATCGCGGCTGGCGGAGGCATAACCTTAAATCCGGCTTCGCTCTTACGCGCGGCGGCCGTTTTCCGCGCCGCTCCGGCCAGAATCTTTGACGTTACACGATCAAAGAGAGATTGCGCCGTCTTGGAAGCGAGCTCGACCCGTTCGCCGAGCAGATCGACGTAGTTATGTTCGCCGCGATGTCTGCGGGCGAGATCCGCATAGCGCGAAACCTGTTGCAAAATCGAGTTCAGCTCAGTGGAAGTCGCCGCGATCCACTTTAAATCTTCTTGGTCCAGCATAAGCCTCGCATCTATCTATCGCTTTCGTTCAAGCACGCCCACCAGACACAAAATAACACCGCAAAAACGGCCACGCCAAAAGCAGCAAACGTCACCATGAATCAAAACAAGTTTACCAGCACGGTTCATGCCCCATTGGGGCGTTGCCCGTCAATCGCAATTATTTCCTTTTACGGCAACTTGCCCCTCGTGATTGTACCTGACGCGCGGACAATGCACGACATTACGACGAACGGCAGATTGACTTATGCGCGTTGAATTTCGGACCGGATGGTTTGCTGGACTCGTCCTGACTCTCACGATCGGTTTGTATTGCGTCTGGCTGTGGCAACCACATCGTCAGGTCGATCGGCACACGAAGAATCTCCTGCATGACATCGAACAGAGAAATTGGAGTCGCGTCGCGGACTTGATCGGGACCGATTATGCTGATCAATGGGGCAATGATCGCGCGCTTGTCCTCGAGCGAATGCGTTTAGTGTTGGGCTACAGCCATCATCTTCGGCTTAAAGCGATTGATCCAAATCGTAAGATCGACAACGGAGGCCGCGTCGGTCTCTGGCGCAGCAGAATTTTGATCGAAGATGACGATTCTGGCTTCGGCGCAGTGGTGAAGGAACGGGTGAATTCACTGACGACGCCTTTCGAACTGCAATGGCGTCACATTTCTCGTAAACCGTGGGACTGGAAACTTGTTCGCGTCAGCAATCCGGAGTTGGAAATTCCGGCGGAATTCGATTGAAGAGCGACCGCCCGCTATTTCCCCAACGCTTGCCGCAATTCCTTTTTGGCCGATTCAACTTCGCGCTCGGTTTGATTACAAAGCAGGATCGCGCGCAGTTTCTCGCCTTGATAATAACGCGCCAGAAACTTTCTCTTGGCGTAGGTGCCGCGAAGATCGACCCGAGTCGGCTGCATGCTGAAATCTCCGACAAAGTGCAGCCGCAGATCGAACATCTCCGTCCAGAAATAAGGGACCTGTTCGTAACGAATTCTTTTTTTGCCCGTCATGTTCGCTCCCGCAACGAAGCCTTGCGCTCGCGCGTTCTCCCAATGCGTTTGGCGGCGCACTCCGCCCATGATGCGATCGGGATAAAACGCCAGATCCCCAACGGCAAAAATTCCTTTCTCCTCTGTTTCGAGATATTCCGTGACCGGGGAGCCATGAGGGCCTGAAAGCGGCGTATTGCGGACGAGATCGAGGTTTGGTTCGGCGCCGCAAGCGACTATGGCCAGTCCAGCCGGAACGCGGTTCCCACTTTTCGTCTGGATATTCCGCAGCACAGTCTTGCCTTCGAAACCATTCAAGCTCTCGCCGATCAACATCGTGATGCCGTGCTTCGCATAATAATCGGTCAACCACGGTCCGGTTTGGGAATCCAGATAGCGATTCAACAAGTAAGCGTTGCGATGCATCATGCTCACCTTCAATTTCATCATCCGAAGACTCGCTGCCGCCTCGCACGCCAGCAGTCCGCCGCCAATCACCATCACGGTCTTTTCAATGTTGGCCATTTCGCGCAACGCCAGCGCGTCGCGCACGGTGCGGAGGTAAATCACGTTCCCGAGGTTTACGCCTGCGACCGGCGGTCGAACCGGTCGGCTGCCCATCGCCAAACAGGCTTTCGTGAATTCAATGCTTTCACCATTTCCCAATACCGCCAAACGCCGCTCGATGTTGAATTGCTTTACGATCGTGGCGAATCGTGTTTCGATTTTGCGCGAATCGAACCAGCGCTGGTCGAAGTGGGCGAGTTTTTTGAGCGGCGGCGTTTTTTCGCGCAGAAAATCTTTCGAAAGCAGCCAGCGATTGTAGGGCGGCATGATCTCCGCGCCGACGATGGTAACCGTGCCCCGCTTGTCGTGCTTGCGCACACCTTCGCATGCGCTTGCGCCGCCGATACCGCTGCCAATGACTAAGTAATCGCGCTGGATCATCTATAAAGAGTTGGACGATAAAGAATTCGCGCGCTCAATGGTAGGGAAAAATGATTTCGACCGTTTAAATGTCGATCTAAGTAGTTGTCGTTGTTGTAGCTACCGGTCCGAGCCGGACTGGCATTGTCTCCGGCGGCAAGTCTTTACAACACCGCTCGGCAGATAATTACCGACGCAATAACGCCGGTCAGATCGGCCAGCAATCCCGCTGGAATGGCGTGCCGCGTCTGTTTGATCCCGACCGATCCAAAGTAGACCGCGACCACATAGAATGTCGTCTCGGTGCTTCCGTAAATCGTCGCTGCCATCAGACTGATGATGTTGTCCGGCCCAAACCGATGCACGACATCCGTCAAAAGCGCGAGTGTCGCGCTGCCGCTCAACGGTCGCATCAAAGCGAGCGGCACCAGATCGGTTGGAAAATGCACTGGAGTCAGGATCGGGCTGAGCAATTTCGTCAACAGATCGATTCCGCCCGCGCCTTTGAACATTCCAATCGCTACCAGCATCGTCACCAGAAACGGAATGATTCGCAAAATGACGTTGAACGCTTCCTTAGCCCCTTCCACGAACTCGTCATAAACCTTGATCCCGCGCGCGGCAGCGTAGATCGGGAAAAAACTCAGCAGAAACGGAATCGCCAGGATCGACAAGGCATTGACCATTCGCGCAAAGGGATTTTGCAACGCGGCATCAGTCGGCATTGGCAGCCGAAAGAGATCCGGCATCACCATTCGTAAAAAAAGCATCACGAAGAAAACCGTGAGCAGCGCCATCGCGATCATTCCCCATGGCGCCGGCCGCGCGAGCGGCGGTTGTCCGAGCGATTCATCATCGAACGCAAACTTGTCCGAGGATTGCGCTGTGGCGGTAGGGACGCCGCGCTGCGGCGTCCGCGGACGGCCCAGCGGGCCGTCCCTACCATTAATCGATCCGCTCTTCGGTTGAAAGATCGACAATCGCTCGAAAAACTTTGCCGAAACCACCGCGACGGTTGCCGCGCAAAGTGTCGCGAAAAATGCCGTGCCGACGATGACGGTCGGTCTCGCCGATCCGGCCGCTGCCAAAATAGCGATCGCTGTTGCCGGAATCAATTGCACCGAGCTCGTGTTAATCGCCAAAAAGGTGCACATCGCGTTCGAAGCAACGCCCGGCCGCGGGTTCAACGATTCCAAATCGCGCATTGCGCGCAATCCGAGCGGCGTCGCGGCGTTGCCGAGTCCGAGCATGTTCGCCGCCATGTTCATCAGCATCGAACCCATCGCCGGATGATCGGGCGGAACTTCCGGAAACAATCGCTGCAGCAACGGCCGCAAACCGAAAGCGATGCGTTGCACCAACCCGGCGCGCTCAGCCAAACGCATCAAGCCCAGCCACAGCGCCATGATCCCGATCAAACCCAGCGCGATTGTCACTGCCGTCTTCGCGCCATCGAGCGCGCCGCCGGTTACATCCTTGAGCCGATCATTCCAGCCGCCAATCGCGACCGCGAGCAAAACCAGCGCGAGCCAAATATAATTCAGCACGCCGACGTTTTTAGCCGCGGCGTCTAACGACTGCCAGTCGATTTGTTGTTGCCTTGTCGATCTTGTCTTCGACAGACTGATGCCATGAACGAATCCCGCGACATTACTGGCAATCCCGCGCCGCTGGGTCTCCTCGGTTTCGGCATGACGACCGTTTTGCTTAATCTGCACAACGCCGGCTTTTACGAGCTCAACGCCATGATTCTGGCGATGGGCATTTGTTACGGCGGTATCGCGCAAGTTATTGCCGGGATGATGGAATGGCGCAAAGGCAACACCTTCGCGACGACCGCTTTCATTTCATACGGACTCTTTTGGCTTTCGCTCGTCGCGCTGATTGTGCTGACAAAACTCGGCTGGGGCGCAGCTTCGAACGACACCGCGATGGCGGCGTATCTTGCGATGTGGGGATTGTTCACTTTAGTCATGTTTATCGGGACACTGCGGCTCAATCGCGCGTTACAAATCGTCTTCGGCACGCTCGCGATTTTGTTTTTCCTACTCGCGATCGGCGATTTCACGAACGCCAGTCCCGGCTTCAAACATTTCACCGGTTACGAGGGAATCTTCTGCGGCTTCTCCGCGATCTACACCGGTCTCGCGCAAGTGCTGAACGAATTGTATGACAGGGCGGTTTTGCCGCTCGGTCCGGTGAGCAAATGAATCATCCGCTAAACACGCGAAAGCACGCGAAAGTTTAGAGATAGTTGTCCCGTCCTATTTAGTGTTATTTGGCGTCTTTGGCGGTCGAATCTTTCAATAAGCTGGCGGCGAGCTGGAGCGCCGATTCGCTTTTGCCGCCGAGCATGCGCGCGATCTCTTCGCGGCGAGCTTTGCCGGTGACTTCGCGAAGATTCGAAAAGGTGCGACCGCGCACCACGTCTTTGGTCACAACAAAGTGGGATGAAGCGGCTGCCGCAACCGGCGCGAGATGGGTGATGCAAATTAACTGATGCTCGTTCCCGAGCACTTGCATCTTTGCGCCAACCGCGTGCGCGATTTCGCCGCCGACATTGGTGTCGATCTCATCGAAGACGAGAAGTGGAATCGAATCGTGCGCGGCGAGCGCGGACTTTATCGCGAGCATTAATCGCGAAATTTCCCCGCTGGAAGCAATCGTGCGCAACGGCTTTAGCGGTTCGCCAGGATTCGGCGAGAAAAGCAATTCAACCGAATCGAAGCCATTCGCGTGCGGCTCCTCAACCGGACATAGTTTCGCTTCGAATTCCGATTGGCGAAATCCGAGATCGCGCAGGTTCTTGCGAATCGTCTCGGAAAGTTTCGGCGCCGCTTTCGCGCGCAGTTTGCGCAGCGCATCGCCGGCGCGATTCATCTGTGTCCGAACTTCTTCGATTTCTTTCGTTAGTCGCTCCAGTTCGGCGTCGCGTCCTTCGATCTTTTGCATTCGTCCGGCCGCGCGCCGGCCAAACTCAATCACTTCCGCAATCGAGCCGCCGTATTTCCGCTTCAATGTTTCAAAAAGCGAAACACGTTGCTCGAGCGCGGCGAGTTGTTCCGGATCGAGATCGAGCTTCTCGGCATAATCGGAAAGCGACCTTGCAATTTCCGACAGCTGCACCACGGCCGCGGCATGTTCGGAAACAATTTCCGCGGTGGAGATGTCGATCTTTTCTAATTCGCGCAGCAAACGTTGCGTCTCCGCGAGCTGCGACAGGACCGATTCGTCCGCTTCCGAAAGTTTGTTGGCTGTCGCGCTGGCAAGTTCGATCAGACGTTTGCTGCTGCTGGTAAGTTTATAACGCTTCTCAATTTCTTCTTCTTCTCCGGCCACAAGATCTGCCGAATTAATCTCGCTGATTTGATGGCGCAGCAGATCCAGCTCCTGCTCGCGCGCGGTTTCGGCGGTATCGAGCGCGGCGTGCTCGGCTGTCAGCGTCTGCAATTGTCGAAAATGTTTTTTGTGTTCCTCGAGTTGCTCTTCGGCGCGGGCGAACGAATCGAGCAGGTCGAGCTGCTTGTCCGGTGAGAGTAAAGACTGGTGATCGTGCGGACCGTGAAGATCGACCAGCGCATCGCCCACATTTTTCAAGATCGACAACGTGGTAGGCGAACCGTTGATGAACTGGCGATTGCCGCCCGAGGCAGAGAGACTTCGCTTAATAATAAGATCATCCGTGCACGGTTCGACGCCCGCTTCGACCAGGTCCGGGTTCAACTTCTTCAATTCTTTGCCGGTGAAAACGGCTTCGGCGGTGCAAGTATCGGCCCCAGTCCGAATGAGTGATTTATCCGCGCGTTCGCCGAGTAAGAGTTGGAGCGCACCGATGATGATCGATTTCCCTGCACCGGTTTCGCCGGTGATAGCAGTAAAACCAGGCGCAATCTGCCACTCCACCTCCTCCACCAACGCGAGATTTTTGATCCGCAGCAGATTCAGAACAGCCGGCATGGAAAGGTTGAGAGTTGAGGGTTGAGAGTTGAGAATGCGGCGCTGTTGAAGATTTCAAACACGGACGACCGAACTTTCAACTCCGAAAGCTAATCGCTTTAAATGAGACATCATAGATCATTTCTCGCTTTGCTCGTCGTCTTCACGGTCGTGATCCACGTTCGCGCTGAACAACCGCTCGCGACATCGACAATCGTTGTTTACAACAAATCCGCGCCGGACTCGCCGGAACTGGCGAGATTCTACGCAAAACAACGCGGCATCGCGTCTGATCACATCATCGGGGTCACCTGCTCGGTGGACGAGGAAATCAGTCGGGAAGAGTACGATCGCAACATTGCCGAGCCGCTTCGCGAAGCTTTCAAATCACGAAAGTGGTGGACCATCCGCGAAACGGCGGAACATCAAGACGCCGTCCTTTCAACATCGATTCGTTTTGTCGCCCTGATTAAAGGGATGCCACTGAAAATTAAGCCGACCGCTGTGCCATACCCCGGCGACGAATCAGCCGGCGGACCGATCAACGGCCGCAACGAAGCTTCGGTCGATTCCGAGATTGCGACCCTCGGTTATTTCTCGCCGAAGATTTCTGGCGCGAAGCCGAACAGTTATTTCAAGAGTTTTCGCACGATCGATCAATGGGAGGACGTCGCGCTCCTACTCGTTTGCCGGCTGGATGCCCCCAGCGTGTCAACAGTGCGACAAATGATCATCGATTCGGTTGCGGCCGAGAGAACTGGGCTTTGGGGGCGGGCCTATGTCGATAGCGCGCACGGTCCCTCAGTCGGTTACGAATTAGGCGACCAATGGCTGGCGGAAATCCCGCAGCAACTCCACAAAGTTGGAATCCCGGTTGTGTATCACAGTCCGGTCCCCGGAATTTTTCCGGAGAGCTATCCAATGACGGACTGTGCGCTGTATTACGGCTGGTACTATCCGAATGTCGCCGGGCCGTTCGCCAATCCAGACTTCCATTTTGTGCCGGGGGCGGTCGCGATGCATATCCATTCGTTTAGTGCGAACACATTGCGCGACCGGAATGCAAACTGGGTCGGCCCACTCGTCTCGCATGGCGCGGCCGCGAGCGTTGGCAACGTTTACGAGCCCTACCTGCAATTGACGACGCATCCGAACATTCTAAACGACCGTTTGCTTCATGGCTTCACCTTTGCCGAAAGCGCGTATGCCGCCACCGAGGGGCTCTCCTGGATGTCAGTCATGGTAGGCGATCCCCTCTACCGTCCTTATTCAGCCTGGCTCCAGCTGGAGTCGACGGCCGATTCGGGGAAAGCCAACAGTTGGAAAAGCTATCATGACTTTGCCGCGCGAAATTTTGCCAACGGGTCGGCTCAGTATCGCTTGCTGGCGCGTCAAACCGCCTCACGCGCGCGCAATTGTCCAATGATCGAAGACCTAGGGCTGATGGAGGCGGGTGATGGAAATCTGGCTGGAGCCACAAGCTGCTTTGGCCAGGCGCGCACCTGTTACTCAACCCGCGAGGATATTCTGCGAGTTGTGCTCGAAGAGGCCGATGCATGGAAGAAACTCAAGAAGCCAAAACGCGGCGTCGATCTGATCCGCAGCACGTTGCGGATTGCCGGCGACGCGCCCGCGGCGCCGCTGCTCAGAAGTGTCGAACAGGACTTGCGCGGTGTATCACCGACGCCGACACCAACGCCGCGCGGGCGTTAACGGATGATTCCTCACTTGGTTTCATTTTGTGTCATTCCGAGCGGAGCGAGCAATCTCCCAAAAGCTGATGGATCACACTGGTTACTTAGCGTTAGGGGAGATCCTTCTCCCGCGACTGCGGGATCAGGATGACAAGCAAGCCTAACGAATGATTCCGCGCTCGGTCTTTTCGATGAATTCGACTATTTCACGAACCTCTTCGTTCTGCGGCAATTCCTTTCGGACCGTTTCCAGCGCCTGGCCTGTATTATATTTAGAGCGGTAGATCAGGCGGAACGCCTCCTTGATCCACTTCACCCTTTCCGCTGGAAAATTTTTCCGTTCCAAGCCCACCAGATTCACTCCGCGAATTTCCGCCGGATTTCCGTCGGCGATCATGAACGGCGGGATGTCCTGAACAATCTTTGAGCAACCACCGGTAATGGCGAAGCGGCCGATGCGGCAAAATTGGTGGACCGCGGTGAGACCGCCCATGACTGCGTTGTCGCCGACCTGCACATGTCCGGCCAGTGTTCCATTATTGGAAAAAACGACTTCGTTTCCAACGGTGCAATCGTGCCCGATATGGCTGTAAGCCAAGAAATTTCCCCGGTTGCCGATTCGCGTTTTGCCATCGCTGGTGGTGCTCCGATTTACTGTGACGAATTCGCGAAACGTATTTTCATCGCCAATTTCCAGATAGGTCGGCTCGCCCGCGTATTTCAGGTCCTGCGTTTGCTGGCCGATCGAGCAGTAGGCGTAAAATTTATTTTTAGCGCCGGCGCGCATCGGCCCCGCCAAAGTCACGTGATGTTGCAGCCAGGAGCTTTGCCCCAGCACGACACCGGCGTGAATCACACAATACGGTCCGACAATCGTTCCCGCACCGATCTGCGCGCCAGGATCGACAATCGCCGTCGGATGAATCTGCACGTCGCTCATCGATCGAGAAACGTGAACATCAATTCGCCTTCGGAAACAATCGCGTCGTTCACCACGCAATGGCACTTCGCTTTTGCTAACCGCTCACCGCGCGCTTTCGTCAACTCAGCGTGAATGAACATTGTGTCGCCCGGCATCACCGGCTTGCGAAACTTCACGTCGTCCGCGCTCATGAAATAACCGATCCGGCTGGTCGTTTTCGCGAGCTTGAACAGCAACAAACTCGCGACCTGCGCCATAGCTTCCACCTGCATCACACCCGGCATCACCGGATGGCCCGGAAAATGTCCCTGGAAAAACGGCTCGTTGATCGTGACCGATTTGACGCCGATGCATTTCGTTCCGCTTTCGTCGAAGCTGATGATGCGGTCGACCATCAAAAATGGATAACGATGCGGCAAGATCTGCATGATCTCTTCGCTATCGAGGCCGCCGTTGCCTTTCGGCACAACTCGCGGCACCGCCAGGGTGTCGCGACGCGATTGTTCCTTCGCGATCGCGCGAGCTAATTCTGCATTCGCCGCGTGCCCGGGTTTCACCGCGATGAGATGACCACGAATCCGACAGCCGACCAGCGCGAGGTCGCCGACAATGTCGAGGATTTTGTGCCTGACGAATTCGTCCTGAAAACGCAACGGCTCTTTGCTCAAGACTGCGTCGCCGCGCACGACCACCGCATTTTCCAAACTACCGCCCTTGATCAAATTTTTCTCCATCAACGATTCGACCTCTTCGTAGTAGACAAACGTCCGGGCCGGCGCGATCTCGCGCTCGAAGAGTTCCGGTACGATGTCGGTCGACATGAATTGCGTGAAACGATTGTTCGGCCCGGCTTGGGTGCACGAAATCCGCAAGCCGTTGTTGTCCGGCAGCAGGACGAGCATTGCGCCCGTTTTCGTTTCGAGGTGCATCGGTTCGCGAACATGAAAGAATTTCCGCGGCGCTTCCTGTGCCGAAACGCCGGCGCGTTTGATTACATCGACATACGCTTTCGCGCTTCCGTCGCCGATCGGTGGTTCGTTCGCGTCCATTTCTACGATCACGTTGTCCACCCCCATCGCAGATAGGGCTGCCAGCACATGCTCGACTGTATGCACGCGCATCGATCCTTCACCGATCGTCGTCGCGCGCTCGACCATTTTGAGATTGTCGATCTTGGCGTCGATCGTGGGCTCGTCCGGCAAATCCTTGCGCCTGAATTTGATTCCGTGGTCGGCCGGCGCCGGGTGCAGTTTCAGCGAAACTTTCTCGCCCGTGTGCAGCGACGTGCCGCTGAAACCGGCGGACCTCGATAGCGTGTGTTGAAATTCAGGCGCGGAAGCCATCACGCCTAACTAAACAAAGATTTCTTATTCTGACCAGCGGCGTTACTTCAGCTCAAAAAAACCACAATCGAACGCCATCATCTTGTCGATGTTCGATACGCGAACATGTTCGATTGAAGATCCGTCGTCTTGCCAAATATTAGCCGCCTTCTCCCCCTCTTTTTCGACCAAAACGCGAGCCAGATTCGGTGCTTCATTGATCGTCGCCAGCGGCAGTCCGTCCATCGTTTTGAGAAAACTTCCTTTGCCGTCGAATCCAACCGTAAGATCGACAACCGATCGCGTATCGCTCACGAGCGGATTCGTCACCAGTTTCACGGAGACATGATCGGCTGCCCCGTTCGGAGGCGCCTCCACTTTGCCAAGGTCGTCTACCTTTAGGCGCCCAACCGCATATCCGCGGGCGCGATATTTCCCCATCGGCAAATCTTCGCCGGCGTCGTTCTTTCCATCCCAGGTCGTCTTGAGTGAATTCTCGTCAATTGTGAAGTTGTCGACCTTCGATTCGCGGTGGAGAACGCGGACGAGTTTGTCGTTCGAATCAAAAATCCCGAGACTGATCGTTCCTTCCATCGGAGGTGGAACAAACCGGAGCTGAACATTTCGCGATGCAGATGCTGAAGGCGATGGCGACGGAGTTTGTTCTGGTGAAGCTGACGCTGTTTCGGTGGGCGACGGCGATTCCTGCGCGAACAAGACTGCAGTTGCTCCAAGTGCGATTACGAAGATCAGCTTAACTTTTTTTGTCATGTCGAGCGGAGTCGAGACATCTCTAGATATTTCTGAGGAAACCACGGCCAGACAATAGCAAGAGATTCCTCGACTTCGCTCGGAATGACAAGTGGTTCAAACGTAATAGCGCCAGTTGAGGTTTGGGAAAAGATTGTCGCGCCATTCGCAGTCAGCCAAAAATCTATCATCCAATTGTCCGGCCGCGAACTGGTCGTGTAGTTTATTGAAGCGGGCGACGTGATCGATCGTCCGCTTGCTCGCGTACTCGCGGGCCGTGCCTGTTCGCATCAAGAACGCCCAGTCGCTCGCTTGCGCGAGTAACAGCTCTCGGGCCAGTTGCTTGAGAACGCGATCATTGAGCTCGCTCGAATCATTCTGGTGCGCGTTTGCCACTTTGGTCATCCGCTGCGCCGCCGCGTGCAAATGCGGATAAATCCATGAATTACGTTTGTCGATCCAGACTTCAAGATGGCCTTTGTCGCCCCAGGTCGATGCTCCCGGCTCGATTGTTTGCTGGGTCGGATGCGTCGCCAAATATTCGCTCGGAGTCGTTAGGCGAAATTCCTTTTGATCGAATGCGGCCTTGCGGATGAACAATTCGAGAAAGCGCGGTCCTTCAAACCACCAGTGGCCGAATAATTCTGCGTCGAACGGTACTACCACGATTGGATCGAGATCAACGGCGGCGAGCTGCCGGAATTGTGCCCGGCGCTGTTCCACGAAATGCATGGCGTGCGCGTCAGCGGCTTTTTCGGCCGCGGCCCGATCATAAAACTGTTTTTCGCCTTTCCGGCCAGTGATGCGGTGATACTTCACACCGGAAAATTTCCGCACACCGCGCGCGATCGGCCCCAAATGTTCAAGCGGAAGATCGAAACCGACGTCGCGATAAAATTCGCGATATGCCGGATCGCCAGGGTAACCCTCCTCCGCGCTCCAAACCTGGCGGCTCGAGTCACGATCGCGCGCGAACGCAGCTGGACCTGCAGGCGTGTAACATGGCGCATAAATCGCGCGCTGCGGCTGCGGATTGCCGAACAACAATCCGTGGGCGTCGAGGACGAACCATCGAACATTCGCTTCCTGCAAAATTGTGTCGAGGCCGGGCGCATAAGCACATTCGGGCAGCCAAAGGCCCGTTGGATCGGCTTGGAAAAGATCGACATGCGCGTCGCGCCCGATGAGGAGTTGCGCCCGGGCCGCTGCCGGCGATTGCTGTTGAATCAGCGGAAGCAATCCGTGTGTGGCCGCGCAGCCGATGATCTCAAGCGCCCCCGCGTCGCGCAGTTGTCGAAACGCCGCGAGCAAATCGCCTTTCCATTCATCAACAAAGAAACGGCGGCTGGCCGAAAACAATTCAAAGTAAAATTCGGACAACCCGGCCAGCTCGGGCAGGTTGCAGTTACGTTTTCGCTCGCGCAGCGCGAGATCGATCAGAAGATCTAGATGCCGGACGTAGCGCCCGCGCAAAAGTTGGTCCTGTAACATCGCGCACAGGGTTGGGGTGAGCGACATCGTGAGTTTAAACGGAACGCTGTCGTTCACGAGCTGCTGCATCATTTGCAGCAGCGGAATGTAAGTTTCAGTGATCGCTTCAAAGAGCCAGTCTTCCTCGAGAAAATGCTCGTGCTCCGGATGCCGAACGAACGGCAAGTGCGCGTGAAGAATGAGCGCGAGGTGGTTCACATCCAAAGCGGAAACCGGAAAGCGGAAACCGGAAAGAAAAAAATGTCGGATGCTATTGGAATTCTGTCCTTTCGCCCTTTATCGGGCGGCGCGCACCGCGGCCATGAACTGCTGTGCGCGCTGTGTCAATTCAGCCCAGTCGCCGTTGCGAATCAGCACTGGATCGAGCACGCTGCTGACCGCGCCGACCGCGACTGCACCGGCGCGGAACCATTCTGCGACATTGGTTGCGTCGACGCCGCTCGTCGGCATGATCGGAATTTGTGGCAGCGGTCCTCGCAACGCTCTCAAATATTCCGGCCCGTAGCGAACAGCGGGAAAAATTTTAACAATGTCCGCGCCTAACGAATACGCCGTGTAAATCTCCGTTGGCGTGAACGCGCCCGGGATGATTGCAACTTGAAGCTCACGTGCGGCATCGATTACTTCCGGCAACACGCACGGGCTGACTAGGAACCGCGCGCCTGCACCAACTGCTTCGCGCACCTGCCCGCGATTCAAAATCGTTCCGGCACCAATGAGCAAATCGTTTTCGTTAGCGTCGGACAGCTTCGCGATCGCTTCCGTTGCGCCGTTGAAGCTATAAGTGATCTCGATTGCGCGAAATCCGCCCGCGATGACAGCGTTTGCGGCGCCGAGAGCTCGCTCGATTGAGTCGGTGCGAATAACGGCGACCGCGCCTTCGGCTTTGATTCGGGCAATGACAGCGGTTTTATCCAGAGAAGCGGTCGCGAGCTTCATCGCCGCGGATCGTGGCACTTACAGCGTTCGGCAGAAATCTTGTAACCGATCGAGACCTTTTTTGATGATGTCGATGCTGGTCGCGTAGCTGAGCCGGATGGTGCGATCATCGCCAAAGGCTGCGCCCGGCACCACCGCCACGTTCGCTTTGCTGAGCAATCGATCGGCAAAATTTTGCGACGTCAGTCCGAGCTGACTGACATTGAGCAGCACATAGAACGCGCCCTGCGGTTTGACCGCAGTCACATTTGGAATTTTGGAGAGGCGATCAATCATGTAATTGCGGCGCATGTCGAATTCCTCGCGCATGTCGGCGACGCATTGTTGATCGCCCTTCAACGCGGCCAGCGCGCCCCGTTGCGAGAACGAGGATGGATTCGCCGTGGTGTGGCTTTGGATTGAATCGACAGCCTTTGCCACTGCTTCCGGCGCGGCGAGATAACCGAGCCGCCACCCGGTCATCGCGTAGGATTTGCTGAATCCGTTGACGGTGATGGTCAGATCGTAAGCTTCTTTCGAGAGCGACCCGATGCTGACGTGCTTGGCATCGTCGTAAACGAGCTTCTCGTAAATTTCGTCGGACAAAATGTAAATGTCTTCACCGCTGGCGACTTCCACGATGGCTTCGAGTTCTTCGCGGGTGTAGACCGAGCCGGTCGGATTGCACGGAGTGTTCATGATCAACATCTTCGTCCGCGGCGTCATTGCGTTTTCAAAATCTTCCGGGCGCATCTTCCAGTTGTTCCGCTCCATCGTCGGAACAATCACCGGTTCGGCGCCGACTAGGCGCACCATGTCGGGATAACTGACCCAGTACGGGGCGGGAATAATCACTTCATCGCCCGGCTGGCAGGTGGCGAGAATTGCGTTGTAGCAGGCATGCTTGGCGCCGTTGCAGACCACGACCTGACCTGCGCGATACGCTAGTCCGTTATCGGCCGCTAATTTTTCCGCGATGGCCGCGCGCAATTCCGGAATGCCTGCGCTCGGCGTGTATTTGGTGAAACCAGCCTGGAGCGCTTCGATCGCCGCGGCTTTGATGTGTTCCGGCGTATCGAAATCCGGCTCACCCGCCCCGAAGCCGCACACGTCAATTCCCTCGGCCTTCATCGCTTTTGCTTTGCTGTCGATCGAAAGCGTGAGCGAGGGAGTCAGTAGGGCGGCGCGTTCGGAAATTTCCATGTTTATCTTGTTCGTTCTAATTCAGGGAGCGGCCACACTATTGGCGGCCATAAAAGTTTTCAATCAAAGCTTTAAAATTATTCTCCTCCACCCGCACGATTGCCATTTCGCGTTTCGCGTTCTCAATCGAGTCGGACGCGTGCGCAGCGTTGATCATGATCGTCTGGCCAAATTCTTTCCGAATCGAGCCTGGCGGCGCTTTCGCGGGATCGGTTGGGCCGAGCACTTCGCGAATTTTGCGAACGGCGTTTTCCCCCTGATAAACCAGGGCGATGCACTTTTCCGTGCCGGGCGCGTCCCGTTTTTCCGGAAGCGTATCGCTCGGCCGCGCGCCGGCCATAAATTCGACGATGTCTTCCCACGCGTCGCGTCCCTTGTTGTGTCCTAATTTCTCCTGCAATACCGGCAGCACGGGTCCGTAAAAATCCTCCGCCTGCGCCACACTCATCCGGTGAACTTTGAAACCGACAATGTAGAGACCGGTCCGCGAAAAAACTTCGATCACACCGCCGGGACGAATGTTTGGAAATTTGAAATTGTCCGGCTTAATTAGAACCAAGGTCTTCTCGATCTTCGCGTCCTTCGGAAATTGCACCGCTTGATCGAGCACGCCGCCATCGCGATCTGAAAATTGCGCCCAAAGTTTTAAATCCCGTTCGATGGCGTTGCGATTGAACTCAGCAACGACTGCTGGTTCGAAGTAAATGACTTTGCCCGAATCATCGGTCACGTAATCGCCGAACGTGTCGCGAATTGTTTCCCCGCTGGTTTCCTCGTGCGTAATGTGACCTACGGTCGCGCGGATTCTTTCCGATGCGTCTGGCCCGCGAAAGACGAGAAACAAAACGCGCGATTGCTGACGATCTTTTTTCGCGCCAAAATTTTTCAGGACGTACTCATGAATTAATTCCTGGGTCGCGCGATGAGCCGGTTCCGTTTCGCTCACAATCGTCTCGGCGTAGCGGCGAACCAGTTCCTCACTTGGCGCGAACATGCGCGCGGCTACCAGATCGAGACCCGTGCGCGAAATCAGCCGGGCGATGATCCCGCCGGTGCGCGATTTGCACATCGAATACGGCGTAATGATGGCGTAGGATAGTTCCTCGGTCTGCATGGACGTTTTGCCCGCGGCTTATGATAAACCGCGTTTATGCAGAAAACCGTAGCCGCTAAGGGTCGCCGAACCTACCTGACCGCCGTCAGAATCGCAACCCACTTTCCGCGCCGGCGAACCTGGAGGATGTCGATCTTATGCCGCATAAGTGCGTGAGTTACATCACTTTCCTGGTTTCGCAAAATTCCGGAAAGAATCATCCAGCGCGCGACTTTGAGTTTCGGCAAAATCTCGATTAACAGCTCGCTAAACAGATTCGCGATGATGATGTCGACTCGGTCGCCGTAGCCGCTTCGGCGGAGGAAGCTCTTTGACGGAGATCTCCAACGACGCACGTCGCTGACGCGGAATTGCACCGCGCGGATTCTGTTCAGCCGCGCATTTTCTTTTGCCGTTGAGATCGCGACCGGGTCGTTATCGATTCCGATTACCCGTCGGGCGCCTAACAAACACGCCGCTAGCGTCAGAATCCCGCTTCCGGTTCCAAGATCGATAATCGACCAGCCAGGCCTCCATCTTCGGGTCAGTTTCTCGAGCATTCGTAGCGACATCGCAGTCGTTGCGTGCTCGCCAGTGCCAAATGCCGCACCTAACGGAATAATTAAATTGTAGGGGAAGCTGCTAGCTTCCCGATCTTTTTGCGAGCGCAGCACAATCAGCCTTTTTCCGATCCTGACTGGCTCGGTTTTCTGTCCGCGCGAAAAGCGCTTTAACCAATCGCGTGGAAGTTTGTCGACTCGTCCACCGAATTGTTTCGCCAGGTTTAGCAACCCAACGCGGGAACTTGATACGACTTCGAACTGCAATCGTCTGCGACCAGCTTGTTCGATTATCGCCAACCGATCGCCCGCAACGGTGCGTAATTCCTCTGCGTTATCCCTCCACCACGTCTCACTTGCCTGTCGTCGCCACAAATACATGCGTTGAATAAGTCGTGGGAAACTTGTTAGCCTTCGGTCCGATTGTGAAACTTCGCGGAATTCATCATATCACTGCCATCGCGAGCGATCCTCAGCGCAACGTGGATTTTTACACCCAGATCCTCGGCCTGCGCTTGGCCAAGCGCACTGTCAACTTCGACGATCCATCGACCTATCATTTTTATTTTGGCGATCGGACCGGACGGCCGGGATCGACCATCACCTTTTTTGCGTGGCCGGGCGCGCGTCGCGGGATCCGCGGAACCGGCCAGGTAATCAGTGCGAGTTTCGCGATCCCAGCGACCTCGATCGAATATTGGAAAGCGCGCTTCGCCGAGCATCGCGTTTTCTGTGAGGAAATCCCGTCGCGCCTTAATGCGCCCGGTCTTCGCTTAACCGATACCGATGGACTGTTGCTCGAGTTAATCGAATCGGCGCAACTGGACGATGTCGATCTTAAATATGAAAGCGAAGTACCGCAGAAGTTTGCGATCCACGGGTTTCACGCGCCGACGCTTGAAGTGCAACAGACCGGGCCGACTGAGGAATTACTTAAAACACTCGGCTTCGAATTGGTCGGCGAAGAAGAATCGCGGCGCCGCTTGTCGGTGAATTCCAAATCAACCAGCGCTCAGGTCGACCTGGTGGAACGACCCGAGGGACAGTTTGGAGTGAATTCGGCGGGGACGGTGCATCACATCGCCTTCCGATGCGCGAACGAGAAGGAACAATCACGCTGGCGCAAAGAGCTGGTCGACCTTGGTTTGCACGTCACCCCGGTTATCGACCGCTTTTATTTTCATTCGATCTATTTTCGCGAGCCCGGTGGTATTTTGTTTGAGATTGCGACCGAAGGTCCCGGATTTACCGTCGATGAACCGGTCAAACAGCTGGGTGAAAGTTTGAAATTACCACCCCAGTACGAGCAACATCGGGCCGAAATCGAGCATGCACTTCCGCCGATTTTGATCGAGGCAAAAGCGAAAACTGCGGGTTAAATTTGACCGGAGGGTATTATTCCCGGTAAATAGACGACTTTTCACGCCATGCTCATCGTAATGAACGCCAGCGCCGGCAAGGGCGAGATCGACAATGTTGTGCGCGTAGTCGAATCGCTCGGGTTTCGCGCGCACGTCATGCCCGGCGCGAACCGCACCGCGATCGGTATCACCGGCAATCAGGGCGCGGTCGATCTCTCGCATTTTGAAAATCTCCCGGGCGTTTCGGAAGCGATCCGCGTTACCAAACCGTACAAATTGATCACGCTCGATCTCCGGCCGGAACGAACGATTGTCGATCTCGGAGACGGGGCCAGAATCGGTGACGGCTCGCTCGCAATTATTGCCGGACCGTGTGCGATCGAGAACCGGAAGCAGGCGTTTGGGATAGCCGACATTGTTCAACGTAGCGGCGCGAAATTTTTCCGCGGCGGCGCATTCAAACCGCGCACTTCGCCTTACGCTTTTTCCGGACTGGGTGAGCCGGGCCTCAAGATTCTCGCCGAGATCCGGAACGAGTTCGGTCTGAAGATCGTGAGCGAAGCGCTCGATGAAGCGAACGTCGATCTGGTCGAAAAATATGCCGATATGATTCAGATCGGTGCGCGCAACATGCAGAATTTCACGCTCCTTCGGCGCGTCGGTCGCTCGAAGTTGCCGGTGCTGTTGAAGCGCGGCATGGCCGCGACGTTGGAAGAGTGGTTACTGGCGGCCGAATACGTGATGGCGGAGGGAAATTACAACATCGTTCTGTGCGAGCGGGGCGTGCGCACGTTCGCCCAACACACGCGCAACACGCTTGATTTAGCGGCGGTTCCAGCGGTAAGAAAAATTTCGCATTTGCCGGTGATTGTCGATGCTGCGCATGGAACCGGCCGCAGCTACATGGTGACGCCTCTCGCGCGCGCCGGAATCGCCGTCGGCGCGGACGGTTTGATGATCGAAGTGCACGGGCGACCGGACGAAGCGCTCTCGGACGGCGCGCAATCACTCAGGTTCGACGAATACGAACAAATGGTGCGTGAAGTCCGCCAGATTCACGAGGTGATCTCGCGCAACGGCGCTTAAACGCGCAGAAAATTTGCGAGCAGCTTGCGTCCTTCGATTGTCAGGATCGATTCTGGATGAAACTGGACGCCGTGGATCGGGAATTGTCGATGTTGCAGTCCCATAATTTCGCCGTCCTCGGTCTCGGCGGTGA
>Ga0193729_1000327_pt1 | contig 24370 bp, 25 predicted proteins | sample U1c2metaG_FD_143036 | JGI IMG/M metagenome (GOLD analysis project Ga0193729, IMG submission 143036) | Soil microbial communities from a riparian zone of the East river system, Colorado, United States - U1c2 | ecosystem: Environmental > Terrestrial > Soil > Riparian zone | place: USA: East River...
GATCGGCGACACGTTGACCGAGATCTACGCACGGGCCGAGGCGACCGGTATGACGACCGCAGCGGCCGCGGATGCGCTGGCCGCTTCACGTCTTCAAACGTGATCCGGACGGCGTTCACCGAACTGATGGGGATCGATCATCCAGTGGTCGCCGCCGGGATGGGTGGTGGTCATACGAACGGCGAGCTCGTGGGGCACGTGTCCGAGGCAGGGGGTCTCGGCGTGATCGGAGCGTCGTTCGTCCCGCAGGAGGAGCTCGAGGAGATGATCGCCCAGGCCCGCGAGATCACGTCGAAGCCGATCGGCATCAACCTGCTGCTTCACGCGACCGACGACCGGTTGGACGACGTCCTTCAGGCCGAGCCGGCTGTCTTGTCGACCGCCTGGCCGCGCGACGATCAGGATCTGGGCTCGATCTTCGCGAAGGCGCACGAGCGCGGCATGCGCGTGATGCACATGGTCCCGAGAGTCGAGGACGCAGTGCGAGCCGCAGAAGCTGGTGCCGATGTGATCGTCGCGCAGGGGAACGAAGGGGGCGGACACGTCGGGGAGATCGGTACGACCGTGATCGTTCGGCAGGTCGTGAAAGCCGTTGCCCCGGTCCCCGTCTTGGCTGCGGGTGGCTTCGTCGACGGTGCCGGGCTTGCCGCCGCTCTTGCGCTCGGGGCGGACGGTGTCTTGCTCGGGACACGGTTTCTCGCCACGGACGAAGCCCCCGTTGAGACCGCCTACAAGGAAGCGATCGTCGCGAGCAACGGCGACGACACGATCGTGACGACCGTCGCCGACACGCTCAGCGGTCGTGACTGGCCTGGCGCGTGGGGACGCCTGAAGCGCACACGCTTCATCGAGGAGTGGCTCGGGCGCGAGCCTGAATTGCAAAGGCGTCGCGAAGCGGTCTGGCTCCAACTCGAGGCGGCAGAAGAAACCGATCCTGACAACGGCCTGAGGTGGTTCGGGCAGTCGGCCGGGCTGATCGACTCGATCATTCCCGCAGGCGACGTCGTACTCCAGATCGCGGCCCAGGCGGAAGAGATCCTACGATCGCGGTTCCCCGCCATGCTGAGTCAGGATTCTCACTGAGGTTCAGCGTTTCCGTAGCGATCCGGTCGTACCGATCGCGATCTCGGGGAGAGCGCCTGGCTCGAGCCAGCGGAGCACGTGCACGAGCACCGCGCGCTGCAGGCTGATGCAGCCGCTCGTCGCCTTGCCGATCTGAACGTGGAGGAAGATGCCGGAGCCGCGCCCCGGCACGACGGGATGCATGTTGTACTCGACCACGGCGAGGTACGCGTAAGCGCGCGGCGAGGTCGACATGTCAGGCGTTGTCACCTTGAAGGGCGGCCGGCGTCCGCAGCCGACCCGCTGGAAGGTGTTGTAGACGGGCGACTTCGAGTCTTCGACCCACCAGTCACCGCAGCGCAGCCGGACGTAGGGGAACGAGACGCCTGGACTCGGCGAATTGCCGTACATCCTGGGGCCGATCCGAAACGTGCCCGCCGGTGTCGCGCCGTCGCCCTCGCGTTTGTCCTTGCGGATGCCGTTCCGGCCGACGCGAGCCGTGTACGGCCCGTCCGTCGGCGCCCAGCAGCCGGCGACCCGGGTCCAGGTCCGCGCTGTCGCATAGGTGGCGCTGGCGTTCTTGGCCGCGATGGTGATCAGCTGGTTCGCGGCCGGCGGAGGCGGCGATGCGAGGCCGTTCCCCAGGTTCGACGGACACGACGCGGTACCGCCAAGTGCCAGCGCGGCGAGTTGGATCGCGAGGAGCATGGCGGCACGGTAACCGCGCGCGAGATCGCGTAGTGTCGATGCGTGTTGACGCCGGCTGAGCTCAGAGAGAGGCATCGCGGGCCGGTCATCGCCCCTGGCGACCGTAACTTCGACGTCGCGCGAGCCACGTTCAACGGGATGATCGAACGGCATCCGGAGCTGATCGTGCGACCTCTCGATGTCGACGACGTCGTGTCAGCGGTCCGGTTCGCGCGCGAAGCGGATCTACCGGTGTCCGTTCGGGGAGGAGGCCACGGCGTCGCCGGTCACTGCATCGGCGACGGAAGTCTCGTCGTCGACTTGCGCCTGATGCGCCAGGTCGTCGTCGATCCGGAGTCGCGGACGGCGACGTGCGGTGGAGGAGCGCTCTGGGAGGACCTGGACACGCCCGCCCAGCGTCACGGCCTCGCGACGCCGGGCGGCACCTTCGGAGACACCGGCATTGCCGGTCTGACGCTGGGCGGAGGCATCGGGCATCTGACGCCGTCTTACGGGCTCACGCTCGACAACCTCCTCGCTGCGACTGTCGTGACGGCCGACGGCGACGTGCTCACGGCGAGCGAGAGTGAGAACGCCGAGCTTTTCTGGGCGCTCCGCGGCGGCGGCGGCAACTTCGGCGTCGTCGTCGAGTTCACATTCCGCCTCTTTCCGGTCGGCCTCCTTCTCGGCGGTTCGCTCAATTACCGCCTGGAGGACGCATCCGTCGTGCTCCCGGTGTGGCGTGACCTGATGACGAACGCACCCGACACCCTTGCGAGCTTCGCGCAGGTCTACCGCGACCGCATCACCGGCGAGGGGCTCGTCAACGCCTCGGTCGCCTGGTTCGGCGATCTGGATGAAGGGCGTGAAGCGATCCGCGAGCTCACAGACGGCTTGTCGCCCGTCAAGAACGCCGTCAGGCCGATGTACTACTCGGAGCTCCAGGACATCTACGGACGCATGCCGTTCGGGCTGCGGAACTACTGGTCGGGTCGCTTTCTCCAGGAGTTACCTGATGAACTGCTCGCCCAGACGAGCGAGCAGTTCATCGAACTGGGAACCTTCGGCGGCGTTCTGTTCGAGCCGCTGCACGGCGCGCCCAAGCGCATCCCTTCCGCTGCAACGGCTTTCGCCGGCAGAGAGGCGAGCTGGAATGTGACCTTCATCAACGTCTGGTTCGACGCGGACGAGGACGAGCGTCAGATCGAGACCGCCCGCACGTATTCGAGGTCGCTCGATCCCTGGAAGATCGGCGGTGGGTACCTCAACTACGCGTCGGAAACTTCGGCGGGCGGTCTCGAAACGGAATACGGCGCTGAACGGTTCGCCCGACTACAGGCTGTGAAGCGTCAACACGACCCGTCGAACGTGTTCAGGTTCAACCACAACATCGCTCCCGATTAGCGCAGTTACATCCCCTTCGCGAGCCCGACGACGTGGCCCTCGGGATCGGCGAAGAGCGCGATCGTGACCTGCGGCAGCTCCGTCACCGGCAGGATCGTCTTGCCGCCGAGCTGCTCGGCCTTGTCGAGCGTCGCTTGCGGATCATCGGTGTCGACGTAGAACGTGACGTGGCCGTTGCCGTTCGGTGACTGGCCGATGCCGCCGCCGATGCCGCCGTCCTCCTTCTCGACCATTGCGTACGGCATGTCGCCGGGGACTTTCTGCGTCTTCCACCCGAAGAGCTCGGCGTAGAAACTGTTCAGCTTGTCGAGGTCCTTGCCGGTGACCTCGAAGTGCACGACTGCATGTGCCATCTTGATGTCTCCTCTCTAGCCGGCTTGCATGTCCTGGGTCAGCCAGGGGTCCTCGCCGGGGTCGCCTCCGGCCGCGACGACCTCGAGACGCGGCAGGTAGTGATCCCAGCCGTGTGCGTGCGACTCGACCGACTCGGCGTTCGGTAGATCGCGATGGATGAAGCGGAGGCTGGTCCCGTCGCCCTCGGGCGTCAGGTCGACCTCGATGGTGGACGAGCCGGGCGGCACGCCTTCCTGGTTCTCCCAGCCCCAGGTGAAGACGAGCCGGTGTGGTGGGTCGAGCTCGACGTACTCGCCGCGCGCCGTGTGTCCGGGGATGACCTCGCAGAGGTACGCGCCGCCCGGGCGCGGGTCGAGGTCAGCCTTCATGCCCTTCCAGCGAACAAGCTTCTCCGGGTCGACGAAGAACTCCCAGACGGTCTCCGGGCTGGCCGCGATCGTCAGCGTGCGTTCGTACACGGTGGTCTCAGTCGTTGCGTCCATGCTTCTTTCGCTCCTCCTTTTCCGCTTCGCGTTTCAGAGTCTCGAGCCGGACGTCCCAGAACTCCTCGAGGAAATCCTTGAGCTCGGCGAGCCCTTCGGGACGTGCCAGGTACAGGCGCCTCGTGCCGTTGCGTCGCTCGCTCACGAGCCCCGCCTCCTTCAGGACGCTCAGGTGCTGGGAGATCGCGGGCCGCGTCACGTCGAAGTGGGATGCGATCTCGCCGGCGCTCAGCTCGTCGTCGCGGACGAGCGTGAGGATCTGCCGCCGCCGTGGTGCAGCGATGGCTTTGAGCGCGGCCTCCATTGGGTCTATGTAAGCAGATCCTTTCGTAAGAGTCAACTTAAATTCAGGAACGTCAGTCCGAGCGCCGTGCCCTGAGCAGTCGGGCGGCGACCAGGGTGCCGATCACGGTGGCGGTCACCTTGACGGCCTTCCGGCCGCGAAGCTTCGAGACCCCGCCCGCCCGTGGTTCCATCCGCACAGGCACTTCCACGACCCGCAAGCCGGCGTCGCTGAGCCTGAGGAGTGCTTCGACCTCGGGCGCCTCCGTCCGGAACGGCTCGGCCAGTAGCGGGAGCGCCTTTGCATTGACCGCGTAGAGACCGCTCGTCGCGTCCCCGAAGGGTCGACGCAAAGCAAGCTTCATCCCACGCCGAAGCGCGGCAGTGCCCAACCGTCGCGCCGGGCTCGGCAGGTAGCGGTAGGGCTCGTAACCGTCACCCGACACGAAGCGCGAGCCGACTGCGACGTCGCAGCCGCCTGCGTGGACGAGTGCGAGCAGCCGTGCCAGTTCGGACGGTGGGTGCTGCCCGTCGGCATCGACCCGGCCGCAGTAGGCGTAGCCATGATCGAGTGCCCAGCGGTAACCGGCGGCGATCCCGATCGGCAAGCCTCGGTTGGTACCCAGCGAAAGGACTTCTGCTCCGCGTTCGCGTGCGATCTCGGCGGTGCGATCGGTCGAGCCGTCGTCGACCACGAGCACGTCCGCGCCGGGCAGCTCACGCTCGAGGTCGTCGAGGACGGCCGGGAGGTTCTCCTCTTCGTTCCAGGCCGGAATGAAGACGATGGTGTCACTCATCGCTGCCGCTGTTCTCGTTCCAGTTCCTCCTCGGCGGCGCGCAGCTGGCCCGACCGCACTGTCATTGCGCCGAGCTCCCAGATGACCGCCGACGGCGTGGGGACGACTCTCGGGGTTGCGAACGTCGTCCGAATCCCGCGTGCCGCGTACAGCCGGCGGAAGAACCAGCGGGCGCGGTAGACGTGAAGTGGTGAGCAGACCACGATGGCCTGCTCGATCTGACGCTCCACCAGGAGCGGTAGCGTCCGCGCCGCATTCTCAGCCGTCGTCGATGCGGTCGGCTCCAATACGAGCTCGACTTCCGAACCGGGCCAGAGCTTCTGCATCTGCTCCGCCTCGGAGACACCACCGCTCGGCGCCCAACCGCTGAATACCACGACCCGTGGCCCGAGCTTCTCGGCCAGCTGCGCGGCTTCAGCTACGACTCGCCGGCAGGCGCGGCTGATGCGGTACAGGCCGTCGCGGTCGCGGCGGCTGCTCCCGAGCACGACGAGTGCCGGCGGCGTCATACGAGAAGCGTACGCCGCCGGCCTCGATTTCCGTGGCTTCTCCGCGCTACGGGACCGTCGGGAATTGCCCCGCGTTTTCTTGCGCCTCTCGTGCTGCGCTTTCGCCGGCTTCGTGGCTGGCGTTCTCGTTCGGTTTGAACGTGCCGTTCGGCGTGCTGCCCGAGCTGTTGGTCGTCGTCGTGTTGTTCGATGCGGCGTTGCCGGTCGTCGCGTTGAGCACGATGCCGCCGAGGGCTCCACCGACGATGGAGCCGGCGGCGATGATGATCAGGACCCACTTTCGCGCGACATTCATGGACTCACCTCCTTTGCTTGTCGGTGACGGATGCGTGCACACCGTCGCGTCCGCACCTGAGAGGAGGCTGGGTCCCGGCTAAGAGCTTCCTATGAGCGTCAACCTCGTCTGATCAGTAGACGTGCAGAGCCGCTGCGACTCCGAGGTTGCCGCCGCCGCAACGTGCGGTGATCAGATAACGCTTGGCACGAATGGAGGTTCGGATCCGGACGAGCCGCGAAAAGGCACCGTTCGACCGGGCTCGGGTCGCAACGGAGTGGGGCACGAAGGCATTGCCGACGAACGCCGGCGAGATCAGGTAGACGACGTCGCCCGCCCTGCAGCCCCTGCCGCTCACCGTCACCCGGCCTCCGCGCGCCACCCTTGTCGGCTTGACGCTGAGTCTCGGGGTCGCGCCGGCCACAGTCCCGGCGAGGACGAGCGCAATGACGACAGCGGAAGCCGTCACGGAAGGAAGTTCTCTTGATCGCCCGGACACCACGCAATCATTACCGAACGACCAGTTACCCTCGCCGGGTGACCGTTTGCCCGGCCTGTGGCGCCGAGAACCCAGCGGGGTTCCGCTTCTGCGGTTCCTGTGGCGCCGAGCTGGCGGAAGCCGCGACATCGGCGCGCGAGGTCCGGAAGACCGTGACGATCCTCTTCTGCGACGTCACCGGCTCGACCGCTCTGGGCGAGCGGCTCGACTCGGAATCGCTCCGCCGCGTAATGGAGCGTTACTTCTCCCTCGCGCGCAACGTGCTCGAGCGGCACGGCGGCACGGTGGAGAAGTTCATCGGCGATGCTGTCATGGCCGTCTTCGGCATCCCCACCGTCCACGAGGACGATGCGCTGCGCGCCGCCCGCGCCGCGCACGAGCTGCGCGAGGAGCTCGGCGGGCTCAATGCAGACCTTCAGCGCGAGTTCGGCACCGAGTTGCAGGTCCGGATGGGCGTCAACACCGGCGAGGTGGTGACGAGCGAGGGCGGCACGCTCGCGACGGGTGACGCTGTCAACGTCGCCGCCCGGCTCGAGCAGGCCGCGGAGCCCGGGGAGATTCTGATCGGCGCCCGCACACACGACCTTGCCGAAGGAGCGCTCGAACTGGAGTCGGTCGAGCCGATCGAGGCAAAAGGAAAGTCGGACCCGGTCTCGGCGTATCGACTCCTGTCGGTTCGAGCGGATACACCCGGCTTTGCACGCCGCTTCGATGCGGCATTCGTCGGCAGAGAGGACGAGCTGGCGCAGCTGCGACAGTCCTACGCGCGGGCGGTCGGAGACCAGTCGTGCCACCTGTTCACGCTGCTCGGTCCGGCCGGGATCGGCAAGTCGCGGCTCGTGCACGAGTTTCTGGCGGAGCACGAGGACGCGATCGTTCTACGCGGACGCTGCCTGGCATACGGCGAAGGAATCACCTACTTCCCGCTCGTCGAGATTCTCGAAGCGCTCGCAGCGGATGCGCAGCTCGCCGGCCTGCTCGACCGTGACGTCGAAGGCTTGAGGATGCTGAACACCGTGTCGGCTGCGATCGGGCTCGTCGACCAGGCAGCCCTCTCGCGCGAGGACACCTTTCTCGCCGTTCGGCGGTTGTTCGAGTCGCTCGCAGGCGAGCGGCCGCTCATCCTCGTTCTGGACGACTTGCACTGGGCGGAGGCGACGTTCCTCGATCTCGTCGAGCATCTCGCCGATTGGAGTCGCGGAGCGCCGATCCTCCTCCTCTGCGCAGCTCGGCCGGACTTGCTCGACGTGCGCCCGGCGTGGGGCGGCGGCAAGCTGAACGCCACGATCACGCTGCTCGAGCCGCTTTCCGAGGACCAGGCGGAGACGCTCATCGACAATCTCCTCGGCGGGGCCGACCTATCCGAACTGCTGCGCAACCGCATCGCCGCCGCCGCCGAGGGCAATCCGCTGTTCGTCGAGCAGATGCTCGCGCTGATTGCGCAGAACGGGCACGCCGACGAGATCGCCATCCCGCCCACGATCCAGGCTTTGCTCGCAGCTCGGCTCGAACAGCTTCCGAGCAGCGAGCGTGTGGCCGCGGAGCGCGGGTCGGTGATCGGCAAGGAGTTCTGGAGAACCGCGCTGGTCGAGCTCGGCGGCGAGAGCAGCGCCTTGCCGCCACTCGTACGGAAGGAATTGATCCGACCGTACCGCTCGCCCATCTTCCCGAGCGACGACTCCTTCCGGTTTCGGCATCAACTGATTCGCGACGCGGCCTACGACGGAATGCCGAAGGAGCTGCGGGCGAAATTGCACGAGCAGTTCGGTCTTTGGCTCGAGCAGCATCGCAGCGAGTACGACGAGATCGTCGGCTATCACCTCGAGCGCGCTTACCTTCTTCGCGAGGAGCTTGGCCCGCTCGACGAGGAGTCCCGTGCGCTCGGAACTCGGGCGGGAAAGTTACTCGGGCAGGCCGGTCTGCGCGCGAGCGGTCGGGGCGACGTCCCAGCTGCCGTGAAGTTGCTTACCCGAGCAGCCGCGCTGCTGGACGAAACGGACGAGTTCCGGCTCGTTCTCCTGATCACGCTCGGCTACGCGCTGCAAGAGGCGGGGGATCTCAAGCTCGCATCGACGACCGTCAGCAGCGCAATCGAAGCTGCTCGAGCTGCTGGAGTACCCGCGATCGAAGCGAGGGGGCGGGTGGCGCTCGCGCTCATTGGAGCGATGATGGGCCAAGCTTTCACGGATGTCGCGACCGTGCGAGAGGAGATTCGGACGCTCGAGGCGCTCTCCGACGAGTCGGGCCTCGCCGAAGCCTGGTTTGTCGCGGGCACCTTCGAGGGGTGGAGTGGGCAATCCGAGGCCGCCGCCATGGCATACGAGCGAGCGAGCACGCACGCGACGAAGGCGGGCAACGGACGTCTCGCGGCACTTCCCGTGGGCGGTCGAGTAGTGATGGGCGGGTGGGGATACCTTCCTGCGGACAAAGGGCTCCAGCTGTGTGACGAATTGCTCGGCGAGCATCACGGGACCTGGCTCGAGGGATACCTGCGCGCCGCGCGCTCGATGCATTTGTCGCTGCTCGGACGAGCGGACGAGGCCAGAAGCGAACTCGACCGCGCGAACGACGTGTATCGGCAGTTCGGCAACGAGTTGTTCTCGGCGGCCACGGCGATGAGCGCAGCTGATCAATTCCTCCGCGTCGGTCGACCCGACCTCGCCGAAGGTGTTGCACGTGACGGCATTGCACGTCTCGAGCGCTTCGGTGAGCAGGGATTCCTCTCGACGACCACCGGGTTCCTGGCGGAGGCGCTCCTGGCGCAGGGTCGGTACCAGGAGGCAGACGAGCAAGCAGGGATCGTTGTGGACAAGGCAGCCGCCGATGACTTCGAGGCACAGATGCGTTGGCGAATGGTGCGCGCACGAGTCCTTGCGCAGCAGGGTGAGTACGGGGAAGCTGAGCGGCTCGCCCGCGAAGCGCTGGAAATCGGAGCGGGAACGGACTGGCATATGTTTCATGCGAGTGCGCTCCTGGCTCTTGCGGACGTGCTCGAGCTGGCAGGAAGGGGAAGCGAGACGCCGCCGCTCGTCGAAGCCGCACTTGCCCTCTACGAGCGAAAAGGGGCGCGCGTCGAAGCCGAGGCTTCACGTCGCCGTCTTGCTGAGGCAAGAGACCGATACTGACGGTTAGCTAATCGGCTGCACCATCCGAGCCGAGTTGCCAGACGGGTCGCGGAAGCCCGCGTCGATGCCGTAGGGCTGCTCCGACGGCTCCTGCTGGAACTCGACGCCCTTGGTCTTGAGCTCCTCGTAGGAAGCCTGGCAGTTGTCGGTCGAGAAGATGAGCCCGCCGCCGGCGCCCTTCGCCATCACGTTCATGATCTGGGCGCGTGTGTCCTCGTCGAACACGGGCGGCCCAGGGATCGCGACGAGGCTCACAGCCACGTCCTGTCCCGGGATTCCGACGGTCAGCCAGCGGAAGTTGTCCAGCTCCGGGACCGTGACGTCGTCGCGAAGCTCGAGGCCGAGCTTCTCGGTGTAGAAGGCTAGGGCTTCGTCCTGATCGTGCACCCAGATGGTTACGTTGGTGAGGCTTTTCAGCATTTGCGTCCCTCCGATGTAGTCGTGACCTTGGAGGACGACGTTAGCCGCGGCGATTGCCGTTGTCTTCTCGAAAACTGCTGTATGGCGGGCGGGCGTGGGCCTGGAGGATGCAGGTCGGAATGCGAACGCGAGCCGACGCCGGCGGGTGGCTCGCCCGGTACGCGGTGGGAGACATGCCGTACGCGCGGCCGAAGCTCGTCGTGAAGGATCCGACGCTTCGCAGTCCGACGGTGAGGCAGATGTCAGCCACGGTGCGGTCGGTGTTGCGTAGCAGTGCGGCCGCGCGCTCGAGTCTGCGGGTCAGCAGGTACCTGTGCGGCGTCTCGCCGAACGAACGACGGAACTCACGGCTGAAGTGCGCAGTCGAGAGCCGCGCCGCCCGTGCAAGTGCGGGCACCGATCAGGTCCTTGGCGCGGAGGAGATGGCGGGCCGGAGGGACGGGTGCGATCATCGTCCAAGTATCGCTGCCGCAGGATGTGGGCTCTCAGCGGCGCCTACGGCGACGCCCGAAGGCCGTGCGCTTCTTCGAGCTACGGCCCAGCAGCTCGCTCTCTTCGAGGCTGGCGCCGGCGCCGAGCACGACGCACTCCAGCGGCGAGTCGGCGACGATGACGGGTAGGCCGGTCTCCGAGCTCAGCAGCCGGTCGAGACCGCGTAACAGTGCGCCGCCGCCGGCAAGGGTGATGCCGTGGTTCGCAATGTCCGCGGCGAGCTCGGGCGGCGTCGACTCGAGTGTCCGTTTCACCGTGTCGACGATCGTTTCGATCGGCTGTGCAATTGCGGCGCGCACTTCGTTCGAATCGATCGTGCTACGTCGAAGCAGTCCGGTGATGCGGTCGCGTCCGGCAACCTGTGTCTCGAGTGTCTCCGGCAGCGGCCACGCCGCGCCGCACGCGATCTTGGCCGCCTCGGCGGTCTCGGGACCGATGAGCAAGCGTGCGTTCGTGTCGACGTGTCGAACGACCGCATCGTCGAGCTCGTAGCCCCCGACCCGGATCGACTCCCACACCACGATGCCGCCGAGGGCGAGAACCGCCACCTCGGTCGTGCCGCCGCCGATGTCGACGACCATCGAGCCCTGCGCCTCGCCAACGGGGAGCCCGGCACCGATCGCCGCCGCCATCGGCTCCTCGATCAGCGACACCCTGCGTGCACCGGCCGCGAGCGTTGCTTCCTCGACGGCGTTCCGCTCGACGTCGGTCGTCCCGCTCGGCACGCAGAGGACGACATGCGAATAGGACAGGCCGCCTCCGCCGCCGACTCGGCGGATGAAGTAGCGCAGCATCTCCGCAGTGATGTCGAAGTCGGCAATCACTCCATGCCGCAACGGGCGGATCGCGCGGATGGTCGCCGGGGTGCGCCCGATCATGCGGCGCGCGTCCTCGCCGACCGCGTGGACCCGGCCGGTTACCTCGTCGATTGCGACGACCGAAGGCTCGAAGACGGCGATTCCGCTGCCGCGAACGAAGACGAGCGTGTTCGCCGTGCCAAGATCGATCGCGAGCTCGCGACCCCGCTGAAGACGCCGTTGTGCCACAGACCCTCGCTCAACGGTACCGGCACGTCCGGAGATCGGCGTCGTCGGCCGGCCACAGCCGCTTCACCCGTGTGGGGGATACAGGTCTCATCTCTCGTGACGACGATGAGCGCTGAAGGACCGCAGCGGCGCGGTCCAGAGAGAAAGGTTCATCAACTTGTCACCCGGCGTCGATCGACTTCAAGTCGACTTCACAACTAAGAGGTTCAACATGCATTGCGTGTCATGGCGGGCCCGAACTGGCGAAGGGGGGTGAGTCCATGTCGTTCAGGGATCTTGTCCTTTACCTTCGCGCACGCTTTGCCGTCGAGGAGGGTCAGACGATGGCCGAGTACGGCGTCGTCCTGGCAGTGATCGCGGTCGCAGTTGTCGTTGCGCTCGGCTTGCTTTCCACGTCCATCTCCAGCGCGTTCGATTCAGTTCGCAGCAACCTGTAGTTCGCGGACGTACCTAGACTCCGAGCCATAGCCCTGGGCTATGGCTCGGCTGCGTCCGCACTCCGGTTGCTCGAAAATCGGGTAGGAAAGGACTGCTACCAACGCGGGAGGAGCAGTCACATGAGCGAAGCGGAGAACCTGTTCGGTGAGAAGCACGTGCAGCGCTACCGGGAGACCGGCGGCGAGGTCGGCCACCGGTGGAAGCGAGGGGCGAAGATTCTCCTGCTGACGACGAAGGGCCGCAAGAGCGGTGAGCCGCGCACGAAGCCTCTCATCTACGAGGAGGACGGCGACCGCTACGTGATCGTCGCCTCCAGGGGCGGCGCGCCCGAGCATCCCGCGTGGTACCGGAATTTGCAGGAGGACCCGAATGTCGAGCTGCAGGTGCTCGACGAGGTGTTTCCTGCGCGTGCACGCACTGCGGAGGGCGAGGAGCGTGAGCGGCTGTGGCAGCTCGTCAACCAGCAGTGGCCGGACTACGACAGCTACCAGACGAAGACCGACCGGGAGATCCCGGTCGTCGTCCTGGAGCGCACGTCCGGCTGACCGGGTCAGCGAGCGCACGAAAGCGTTCGCGTCGCCTCGCCGTAGCTGCGGATGCCGCCGAAGAGATGCGGTGCTGAGAAGGCGGTCTCGTTTGCCGACGGTTGGATCGTGAATGCCGGCACTCGCGCCATGCTGGTGACGAGGGGTCGGATCGGTTGGAAGTACTTCGAATGCCCGCAGGCGATCAACGCGGCGTAGAGCACCTTTTCCTTGAACACGCGGGTGCTTGCGAGGTTGAACGACAGCTCTATCCCGTAGCTGCCGGCGGAAGCCGCCGGCCAACTGAGAACCGCAAACTGCGTTCCGTCCTGCGCCCGCAGCCGCTTGCCGAACGCAAGCGGGACCGCGCTGAGCGGCGCCTGTACGGCGAGGTCAGCTTGCGACCCGGATTGGTCCGTCGCGGTTGCCCGAACATCCGACGCATCCAGCGGGAGCTGCACGATCACCGGGCCCGAGCAGTCGAGTTGGTAGGGCGTTCCGCGTGGCAGCGGCCGGGTGCGCAGGTGGACGACGTAGAGCTGCACGAGGAGGGCAGAGCCGGTGGCCTCTCTCACGTCGAAGGTGCCCGTGACGGAGCAGTCGATCCGAATGACCTGCCCGGCGCGTGTCGTCTTTCCCGTGACACGGTGCGGAGCCAGCTCCACCTGGGACGACTGCTTCACGACGTCTGGTGCGCCTGGTTGGAGCTGAACCGCGATCTGGCCCTCGAAGGCGCACCCTGGTAGGCCTGCGAGCACGAGCGCAGCGACGATCAGTCGCACCGCCCGGCCTACGCCTCGAGGAACTTGTCGATCGCGTTCATGATCTTGACGACTCGACGGTCGCCGGACTCGTCCGTCATTCGGAGGTAGCCGCGCGCCTGCTCGAGGCAGAGAGCGATCTCGGGGAGCCAGAGCTGGTTCGAGAAGAGGTGTACGCGTCGTTTCCAGTGAAAGTCTCTGGGTTTCGTCAATGCGCCCTCAGCTTCGAGTCGCACGATTGCGAGCGCGAGCTCGCTGCCGCTCATCCAGTCGTTTGCAGTTAGCTCCCAGACTTCGTTGCCGTAGAAGTCGGCCTCGCCGCGGTACTGCTCGCCGCGGTTGCCGTGGTTGGCCTCGTACCAGTCCTCCAGCCTGCCGTCGGCTTTTGCCTTGTCGAGGGAACGAGTCAGCTCGGCGCGCGACCATTCGGTCTGTCCCGGATCGGACCATTGGATCCGTAGCCGTAGCTCGGGTTCCCAGAAGTAGAACCAGGTTCTGACGTGGTCGCCGAGCTCATCATGGACAAGGGGATCGACGACCTCGAGCAGCAGTCTCGTGCGCTCGCCGTCGTCCGCGGCGGGAATGTTCACCTCGATCCAGTCGCTGGGCGTGCTGCTCGACAAGGCGGTTAGCGTCGCACATGCTCACACCGGCGCCAAGCGCGTATTAGATTCGGCCCGATGAGCCTGGACAGCTTCGCTCGCGTCCCGCTGTTGTTCGGCCCGTCGCCGGTGCATCGACTGGAGCGGCTGAGCGAGCACCTCGGCGGCGAGGTCGAGATCTGGGCGAAGCGTGAGGACTGCAACTCCGGCCTTGCGTACGGCGGCAACAAGACGCGGAAGCTGGAGTACCTCGTCGCCGAGGCGCTCGCGCAGGGCTGCGACACACTCGTCTCGATCGGCGGCGTGCAGTCGAACCACACGAGGCAGGTAGCCGCGGTCGCCGCGAAGCTCGGTCTCGGCTGTGTCCTCGTGCAGGAGCACTGGGTCGAGTGGCCGGACGCCGTCTACGACAAGGTCGGCAACATCCTCTTGTCGCGGATCATGGGCGCCGAGGTGCGGCTCAGTGCGGCCGGGTTCGACATCGGCATCCGACCGAGTTGGGGGGAAGCGCTCGCGTCAGTCGAGGAGCGCGGCGGGAAGCCGTATGCAATCCCGGCCGGCGGATCCGATCACCCGCTGGGCGGGCTCGGGTTCGCGCGTTGGGCGCAGGAGGTGGCAGAGCAGGAGCAGGTGCTCGGCGTCTTCTTCGACACGGTGATCACGTGCTCGGTGACGGGCTCGACGCAGGCGGGCATGATCGCGGGCTTCGCGTTGCAGGACACAGAGCGCGAGGTGCTCGGCATCGACGGCTCCGCGACGGTCGAGCAAACGTGGAATCAGGTCGCCCGCATCGCGCGGCAAACCGCCGAGGCGATCGGTCTGGATCGCGAGCTACGCGACGACGAGATCGTCCTGCTCGATGAGTGGCACGCGGGCACGTACGGCATCCCGGATGCGAAGACGATCGAGGCGATCCGCCTGTGCGCTCGGCTCGAGGGCGTGCTCACCGATCCGGTGTACGAGGGAAAGTCGATGGCGGCGCTGATCGACCTCGTGCGGTCCGGGCGTATTCCGCCTGGATCACGCGTGTTGTACGCGCATCTTGGTGGACAGCCCGCGTTGAATGCCTATTCAGGTGTCTTCTAACAGCCTGAACCGCTCGTTTCGGGCGACATGCTGAACGCGCGGCCCGAGGATCGTCGTGACTTAGGCAGCAGCGTCGCTGAAGCGCTCAAAGCGTTCTGCTAAACGCTCTCGGTCGGGTCTCCAAGCTTGCCGCAAGGGCACTTGAAGGTCCGCTTCATGAAAACCCTTTAACAAGTCGAGCATTGGCCCATCCTCATCATCAAGCAGGCGCCTTGAGACATGCACCTTGTACGCGGGTGAAATGCCGACAAGATCCTGATCGAAGGCACGATGGTGAATGCTGCAGAGACTCAGCCCATTGCTTACGACCGCCTCGCCCGCCACTTGGAGGTCGCCGATTATGTGCGCGGCGTCGAGGAGTCGGCCTTCCTTAAGACGACAGATCGCGCACTGGCTCATGTATGCGGGTAGTACGCGTCCCCGAAAGCGTGCTTGATGCAGTCTCACCTTGGTCTCGCGGACGACGTACCGTCGTTCGACCGGATCGTCCACAAAGACGGGCTCCTGTTCGTCGAGCGGCCCAACCATTGCCCCAGGCGTGACGACTACGAAGCGGGTCGTGGAGTCGTCCCCCGTAATGAAGCACGGAACCACCGGTCTGTACCAGCCCGGTCGCGTCCCGATGAAATAGACGAGCGGGACTTGGAGTTGGTGTGCCGCGCGCAGAGCACGATTGTCGGGCTGGTCAATCGCTCCAGCGCGATAGGCGTACAAGAAGCCCTCTTCGGTTGCCTCATCGGCGTATGGAGACCGGTAAGACGTGTTGATAGAAAGAGCAGCTGGCCCGCGCTGCAACGCCGCCCTGTAGATCCCTTTCTGGTAGTTCAGGAATGGAATCCGCCGTCCGCGGAACGGGAAGCCCCGGCTAAGCCCGCCGACGTAAGGAATGTCCTCGCCAAACTCAGCCCAAAGAATTTCGAGGTGCGAGAAGCACGAGGCTCGGATGTCTTCGTCTAGTTCGGCCATTCAAGAAATGGGTGCCTGAAGGCGCGTGGCAGCGTGGCTAACGTCGACTGCATCGATCCGCCTACTAAGGAGCCACGGCACCAAGTGATTAGCCGACATCACCCACGCTGCGCCCTTCAGTGTCGGTCGAAACTCGTGGCCTACACACACAACCGGGACGACCCGACCGAGCCCGAGCTTGTACTGAGCGAACTTCGCGCCTCCTTGCGCTTGGCCTACCTGCCGCCATGCGAAGCGGCCACTCTTTGTTTCGATCGCATACGCACCGTGCGGACCGCACACCACATGGTCGACGTCTCCTCCGAGGTCTTTCACTAGCCGATGAATGACGAGCCAACCCTCATCCCGAAGTGGTTCAAGTTCAGCTCCCACCCGCATTTCCGCTTGACCGCCGATCAGCCAATTGAGCGCGCTGTCGCCTCGACGCTGCACCTCCATGAACAAGAGAATCTCCATCCCGCAGAGCGCGAAGATTGCAACGGAGCCGCGTGCATCCCGCTGCCAGTGGTGTAGAGCACCTATGAGACTTGTCGTAAGGGTGGCGACCAAAGCGATGAAAAGCCCGACGACCTGCGCCATTTCCACCCGGAAGTGGCGCAGTGCGTGAGCCCCACCCGTCTCGTCAGGGCTCGTGTCGTAGCGAACCCGGAGTGCCACCAGAAAGACGGTGAAGCCGAGGATGATGGCGCCAATGAAGAACTCGCCCACCAAGAGGTAGAGGAGTGAGAGCAGGACGCCAAGCACTGCAGCCGCTGATTCCCACAAGCCGAGCCTCATCGCTGCCAATAGTCGGCAACTTGTACCCGGGCGTCAACCCCTGCTTAAGGCCGCAGACGTCGTCTCGGCTCGAGCCGCACGATCGGCACGGGCGAGCGAAAGGTCCCACGAAGCAATTAGGTAGAACACCGCGACCGAGCAGCGGATTACGCGAGTTCAAGGCGGACGCGGAAGACCGTTCGCAGGGTTTCCCTGCGGTTTCGCGGATGTCCGACTTCCGCACGCGCCCCGGCGGCGAGGAAGGGCAAGAGCCGTGTGGTTCATCCGAACTGGTCGGGGCCGGGCCAGGCTCTGCAGAAGCTTTGTGCTGACTGACTTCCCGGGACCGCGGCTCCGTCATCCATGCAAAGGCCAACGTCCTAAAGGGCCTAAATAACGCAAGACCACCGATCACCATCAGCGAGGCGACCCAGGTCGTCACACTTGCTGCGCCAAAGAATACGAGGGCCTCGCGCGGGGAAGGCCCTCGTTAACAAGGTCGCGAATTGTGGACTACGAGCAGCCGGTGTTAGTCCCGCAGTCCCGACAGGTGTAGCAACTGCCGGTCCGCACCATCCGCCCGCCGCACTTGGCGCACTCCTGCGCGTCCTCGAACGCGTTGAAGAGCGCGGTCTGACCGGGCGGGGCCATTTCCACCGGCGCCTTGATAGATGCAGGCCCGTCCCCGCCGTTGCGATAGCCCTCCGCCAGGCGGGCTCGCACCTCGGCCGACAGGATTCCGATTTCCTCCTGCTGGTCGACGGTCAGGAACTTCTTGCCCATCCATCTGAAGATGTAGTCGACGATCGACTTCGCGGCTCGGATGTCCGGGTCGTTCGTCATCCCGCTCGGCTCGAAGCGCATGTGCGCGAACTTCGAGACGTACACCTCGAGCGGCACGCCGTACTGCAGGCCGAGCGACACCGAGATCATGATCGAGTTCATCAGGCCGGCGAGGGTCGTGCCCTCCTTGGCGATGTCCACGAAGATGTCGCCCGGGGTGTTGTCCTCGTACAGCCCCACGTGGATGTAGCCCTCGTAGTCGCCGACGCGGAACTTGCGGCCGACCTCGACGCGGTCGTCCGGCAGGCGGCGCCTGCGCGACGCCGGCAGAGGCGGAGCTGCGGTCGCGGCATCGAGCAGCGTTGCCTGCTCTCTTCCGTCCTTCTTGCCGGACAGCGGCTGCGCGACCTTGCAGTTGTCGCGGTAGATCGCGATCGCCTTCACGCCGAGCTTCCACGAGTCGGCGAAGAGCTTCGCCACCTCGTCGACGGTCACTGTCTCCGGCAGGTTCACGGTCTTCGAGATCGCGCCGGAGATGAACGGCTGGACGGCGCCCATCATCTTCGTGTGGCCGGTGTAGTGGATCGCCCGGTCGCCGACCGCGCAGTCGAACACCGGATAGTGCTCCGACTTCACGTACGGCGCGCCCACGACCGTGTTCCGCTCGTCGACGAACGCGACGATCTCTTCCGCTTCGGCCGGCGTGTAGCCGAGCTTCTCGAAGGCCATCTGCACCGACTTGTTCACGATCGTGATCTCGCCGCCGCCGACGAGCTTCTTCGACTTCACCAGTGAGAAGTCGGGCTCGACGCCTGTCGTGTCGCAATCCATCATGAAGCTGATCGTCCCGGTCGGCGCGAGCACGGTCGCCTGCGCGTTGCGGTAGCCGTTCACCTCGCCGAGATTCAGCACGTCGTCCCATGCCTGGCGGCAAGCCGAGAGAAGGTCTGCCGGAATCACATCGGAGTCCTGGATGTTCCCGACCGCGGCGCGATGCTGTGCCATGACGCCGATCATCGCCGCCGCGTTCGGCTTGTAGCCGGCGAACGGCCCCATGCGGCCCGCGATCTCCGCGGATTTGCGATATGCGCGGCCCGTCATCAGCCCGGTGATCGCAGCTGCGTACGCACGACCTTCATCAGAGTCGTAAGGAAGCCCGCGCGCCATCAGCAGAGCGCCAAGGTTCGCGTAACCAAGTCCCAGTTGGCGGAACGCCTTCGCGTTCCGCTCGATCTCCGGCGTCGGATACGACGAGTTCCCGACCGCGATCTCCTGCGCGAGGAACAGGACGTCCACCGCGTGCTCGAACGCCTCGACGTCGAGCTCGCCGTCCTCGCGGCGGAACTTCATCAGATTGAGCGAGGCGAGGTTGCAGGCGCTGTCGTCGATCGACATGTACTCCGAGCACGGGTTCGATGCGTTGATGCGGCTCGTGTTCGGCAGGGTGTGCCAGTTGTTGATCGTCGTGTCGTACTGGACACCAGGGTCGGCGCACTGCCAGGCCGCCTCGGCCATGTCCTTCAGGAGCTTGCGCGCCTTGACCGTCTCGACGACCGTTCCGTCGGTTCTGGCCGTGAGGTTCCAGTCGCCGTCGGCCTCGACCGCCTCCATGAACGCGTCGGTGACGCGCACGGAGTTGTTGGCGTTCTGGTACTGGATCGACGCCCAGTCGGCCGAGTCCAACGACATGTCATAGCCGGCCTGCTCGAGGACGCGCGCCTTGCGCTCCTCGTACGCCTTGCACCAGATGAACTCTTCGATGTCGGGATGGTCGACGTCGAGCACGACCATCTTCGCCGCGCGCCGCGTCTTGCCGCCGGACTTGATCGTCCCGGCAGACGCGTCAGCGCCGCGCATGAAGGAGACGGGCCCGGAGGCGTAACCGCCCTTCGAGAGCTGCTCCTTCGAGGAGCGCAGGCTTGACAGGTTGACGCCGGAGCCGGAACCACCACGGAAGATGACGCCCTCGCGCCGGATCCAGTCGAGGATCGAGTCCATCGAGTCGTCGATCGAGAGGATGAAGCAGGCGGAGCACTGCGGCTTCTCCTCGAAGCCGACGTTGAACCAGACGGGCGAGTTGAAGGAGGCGAGCTGGTTGACGAGGATCGCCTTGAGCTCGGCCTCGAAGGTCTCGGCCTCTTCCTCGGTGGCGAAGTAGCCGTCGGCGCGGCCCCAACCGGAGATGGTGTCGACGACCCGGCCGATCATCTGCTTGACGCTGCGCTCGCGCTCCGGCGAGGTCATGCGGCCGCGGAAATATTTCTGGGCGACGATGTTTGTCGCAGTTTGCGACCAGAACTTCGGGAACTCGACGTCCTTCTGGTCGAAGACCGGCTTGTCCTTGCCGGGGATGAAGGCGTCGCGGATCTCCCAGTCGATCTCGTCGAACGGGTCGCGACCCGGGATCGTGAAGTAGCGGCGCACGGCCAGGCTCGCCGTTTCGTCGACGACGGTGTTCTCGGCCGGCGGGGTTGCCGGGCCCTGAGTCTCTATGTGCTTGGCGGTCGCCATCCTGTCCCTCCCGAGAGCTAGTCCTACGGATATCAAGTCTCGATCGGTGTGGTGGTGCGTCTTCTAGGAGGCGCCGCCGATCGGGATCTGGACCATAGAAACAGCCCCGGACGTAACCCCAAGTGTAGCCGCGAGGCCGCTTCCCAAGCCGGATTCCGGCCGGCGCGAGGGGTCGAGGTTCAGTCCCTCGGACGAGTGATTCGCCGCAAGTTGGGGCAGCGCCGCCGTTCTTCTCCCCCACGCGAATGCGGCTCAGATCGATGACCGGTTGGCTGCCCATGCTCGTGGCGGTCGCTCTTGCCCTGACCGCAGGGGGAAGCGCCCGCGCCGAGGTATGCGTCGTCGTAAATCCGGTCCTCGACATCGGTTGCCGCGATGTACAGGGTGCGCCCGCTGGAGGGGAACCGACGGCGAGCTCGGAGCCGGCGGGCGCACCCCGCGAACCGGAGCCCATGGTGCGGAGCTCGTCCGTGGTGCGCTACGACCCGCGTCGCGTGGCCGTCACCTTCAAAGCCGGGGTCACGCGCGCGCGGATCGCGGCGGTGATCTCCGCTGCGGGCGGGACGCTCGAGCAGGCGATTCCCGAGATCCACGCCTACCTCGTCGGCGTCCAGCCGGAACGGCGGGCCGAGGTGCTGTCCTCGCTGCAGTCGTCGTCCGCGGTGGCGAGCGCGTCGAAGGAACCGATCTCCGAGGCGTTCGACACGAGCCCCGACGACGTGGACTGGCCGCAGCAGGACGGCTTGCGTGTCGCGGGCTTCCCCAAAGCCTGGGACGTGACTCAGGGCTCGAGCAAGATCGTCGTCGCCGTCATCGATACGGGCGTCGACTCGAACCATCCGGATCTGCGCGGCGCGCTCGTGCCGGGCTGGAACTTCATCGGCAACGACGCCAATCCGATGGACGACCACGGACACGGGACCGCGGTGGCGGGTGTCGTCGCGGCGCGTTCCAACAACCACGTGGGTGGAGCAGGGATCTGCTGGCGCTGTCTCGTCATGCCCATCAAGGTGCTCGACGCGAAAGGAAGCGGCGACGACACGCTGATAGCCGCCGGCATCGTGTGGGCTGTCGACCACGGCGCGCGCGTGATCAACCTCAGCCTGGGGGGTCCCGGCTCGAGCGTCGAGCTCGCGAACGCCCTGGCCTACGCCAGCGCGAAGGGCGTGATCGTCGTCGCCGCTGCCGGCAACGCCGGTGTCACGACTCAGTTCTTTCCGGCCGCGGATCCGCATGCGATCAGCGTCGCGGCGACGACCGTCGCGGATCGCCGGTATTCGTGGTCGAACTTCGGTTCGTGGGTGCGCCTCGCTGCTCCCGGTTGCAACGTCGCGCCGATCCTCGGCGGCGGCTACGGCACGTTCTGCGGTACGTCGTCGGCGACGCCGGTCGTCGCTGGCCTCGTCGCGCTCGAGCTCAGCGCGCAGCCTGTCTCGACCGCGAGCGAAGCGGAGGACGCACTTGCGCGCGCCGCCGTTCCGCTGCCGGGCTTCGTGCAGTACGGCCGCATCGACGCGGGGAGGACGCTCGCGTTGCTGCATCCGGCCGCAGCGACGAACGTCGTCTTCAAAGGAACGCTCGGGAGCCGGGTCCGTGCGCGCTCGTACAACCTGGACGTGGGCGCCGGGACATTCAGCGCAGTTCTTCGCTTCACCGGCGGCAGGCGGCTCACTCTTGCCTCGCCGATCGGGCGAGTCACGGGAAGCAGTCCGATTCAGCTGAACGGGACGTCGACCGCTGGGACGTTCACGGTGCGCGTCGGCGGGACGGGCGTGAAGACGGCGTTCGTCCTCAGCGTGACCTACGTGCGGTAGGTCGGGCGGCGTCCCTCGATCGAGTGATTCCGCGCAAGTGCTGCCAAATGGAGCGGTCAACTCGAAGGACCGCAACGAAAGAAGGGGATATGAGAGCAAAGCGTTTACTGGTGATCGCAGCGTTTGCTGCGCTCGCCCTCGGCACAGCGCAGACCGCGTTGGCCGACAACAACGCGACGGGCTCGGTGGGAGCGGTGCAGGCCGGGCCGGTCGGAGTCACACCGACAGCGGGCGTGAGCCAGGCGGGCGCTACTGCCGCGGCTTCCGCCCCCGTTGCCGTGGGTGGCTCGGGCAACAACACCGCGACGAACTCGGTGGGCGCTGTGCAGGCCGGTGGTGGCAACACCTCGAACAACTCCACCGGCAGCGTGCAGGTCAGCTCGGTGAGTGCGTCACCGTCGGCGTCCGGCGGTGCATCGGGCTCGAGCGCAAGCGCGAGCGTCCCGGTGACGGTCGGCGGCGGTGGTAGCAACACCGCATCGGGCTCGACCGGCGGGGTTCAGATCGGCGGTGGCAACGCGTCCAACGGCTCGGCTGGTGTTCTGCAGGCAGGTTCGCCGCAGGCGGCGCCGGCCGTCGGCGCGTCCATCGTCGGCGAGGCGGTCTCCGCTTCCGCGCCGGTGGGCGTTGCAGGAAGTGGCAACAGCGCGGCCGACTCGGTTGGAGCAGCACAGGTCGGCGGCGGTAACACGGTCACGCGTTCGTTCCTCTCGACTCAGTCCGGCGCAATGACGGCCGGCACTGGGGCAGGGGCAGGCGGTACGACGACGTCGGCGCCCGTGACAGTTGGCGGCGGCGGAACGAACTCCGCCACCGATTCGACCGGCTCCGCGCAGGTCGGTGGTGGGAACACCGCGACCGGTTCGACCGGGACGGTTCAGTCCGGGGCGGTCGCCGCAACGCCGTCGGTCGCTTCTGGTCCGGCCGCGGGTGCGGGGTCGACTGCGGCCGCCGGAGCGTCAGCAGCCGGAGTGCCGTCGCCCGGCACGCGTACGTCCGAGGGTGCGCCACGCCCGACTCGCAATGCGTTCGGCGCCACGAAGACGCCGACTAGCGGGCCGCAGGCGCTGGGCCAGCTCCCGTTCACCGGGCTGGGCCTGGCGTTGTTCGTCGTGCTCGGATTGGTCCTCGCCACGACGGGTCTCACGACCCGCGCGCGCGTGCGCCCGAGCGTCTAGAAGGACGGGCCTGCGGGCGGCGGATCGGCCGCCGCCCGACGGGCCTGGAGCCGTCGAGCGAGCAAGCTCACGCCGGCGGCGGCCATCAGGGCGAAGGCGAGCCCGCCGAGAATGAGGAGCGGGATCGGAATCGAGTCAGCCGTGCTCGGGCCGAGCCACTGCGCGACCTTGTGGAAGATGCCGCCAGTGCCTCCGGTTCCGTTGGGTCCACTGCCGCCGCCCGGACCGGGGAGCGGCACGACGAGCGTGTTGCCGTTCACGTGACCGCCGTGCTGACGGACCGTCGCCTGGAGCGCGCGCGTCAGATCCTGGCGAAGCGTTCCGTAGACGGCCTGGTCCTCCGGAATGTTCTTCAGAGCCTCCTTGTAGCAGTGCAGCGGGTACGTCTTGTCGACGCGGCCGTCGACGTACCAGTCGTGGATCAGCGCACTCGAGCACGCACTCATCGATCGCGCCTGGGCCGGCTGCGCCGTGCCAAGCGTGGCGGCGCCGATGCCCGCGGCAATGGCGATGAGGATGAGGGGCTTCCAGAATTGGGGCATGCGGGTGCCTGGCTGCGGCGTGCGCGAGACTCTAACGACGATCTTGCCCACCTTGCCGGATGGGAGTGTGGGTGCCATGAGTCAGTTGTAAGCGCTTTGTAAGCGGGAATCGCAGGTCGTGGGTCAGTTTGAATGTTCGGCCTCACGACGGACGGTTCGGGTCTTCTCGTACCGACCCCGCTTCGTCGTCACTCCCTCGGCTTCCTCTAGCAATCCGATCAACTCATCGACGGACCAGACGTGATCCGTGACACCGGCGGCCATGGCTGGGGTCTTGCCGTCGAGCGATCCGTGGACCCGGCAGAAGTTGTAGTGCGCGAAGTGGATGCTGACGGCGGCGGTCAGATTCTCGACCTTCTTGCTGAACGCATTGGTCAGTCGCGTGTAGCGGCGCATCGACATTCGCATCCCGAGGTTGAGCCGCTCGATGTGGCTCGTGCTGATGTAGTCGGGATCGGGGTCGCCGTTGATCGGGAGAGGGTCAGCGCCGAGGCAGACGCTGGGCGAGTAGCGGCGTTCTGGCCGTCGCGGGTCGGCTTCGTTGCCGTAGGTCTTGACGAGCTGCGCGTAGTCCACGTTGTCTCCGAACGCGGCGGGCACGGCTGTCAGATACGGCGGGAAGGCGTCGGTGGTGAGCTGGACGCGGTTTCGCAACCGTCCGGCGAGATCGACCATGAAGGCACGAGCCGAGCCGGTGTCACGCGGCCCGATATGGAATGTCGGCACGAGCTTCGTATCCGGGTCGAGCGCGACCCATGTCCAGACGTCGCCAGCTTCGCCGCGCTTTTCGACGGGCACGTTCTTCTGCTTGCTGTAGACGAACGCCCATATCTCGTCGCATTGGATTCGCTCGCACGGAAGGTCGCGCATGGTGCGGTCCAGGTGGATCGAGCAGACCGTGCCGAGGTCGCCCAGGAGCTTGACGACGGTGTTCTTGGCTACGCCGGTCATGCGGCAGGTGGAGCGGATCGAGTTG
>Ga0193729_1000329_pt1 | contig 24311 bp, 22 predicted proteins | sample U1c2metaG_FD_143036 | JGI IMG/M metagenome (GOLD analysis project Ga0193729, IMG submission 143036) | Soil microbial communities from a riparian zone of the East river system, Colorado, United States - U1c2 | ecosystem: Environmental > Terrestrial > Soil > Riparian zone | place: USA: East River...
CACGATCTCGTATTGCCGTTAGCCGCCGACGAAGCGAGAAAGGTACCAACATGCTTTCGCATCAAGACAACGAAACCCTGGTCCGGGTTGGACCGGGCACGCCGATGGGATCGTTATTCCGGCTGTTCTGGATTCCATTCTTCCAATCAAAGGACCTGATCGCCGATGGCCAGCCGAAACGCGTGATGCTGCTCGGCGAGGACCTGGTCGCCTTCCGCGATTCACGGGATCGCGTCGGACTGGTGGCCAATGCCTGCGCGCATCGCGGCGCCCCGATGATGTTCGGCCGCAACGAGGATTGCGGCCTGCGCTGCGTCTATCACGGCTGGAAATTCGACGTTACCGGCGCGGTGACGGACATGCCGGCCGAACCGGCTACAAGCCGGCGTAAGGACAAGGTCAGGATCACGGCCTACCCCTGCAGGGAGCGCAACGGCATCGTCTGGGCCTATATGGGCCCGGAAACGGCGGATGTGCCGCCACTGCCGAATCTCGAATGGAATCTGGTTCCCGCCGGGAGTGTCGTCGTTTCGATGCGGGTGCAGGAATGCAACTGGCTGCAAGCGCTGGAAGGCGAAATCGATTCGGCGCACGCGCCGATCCTGCACGGCCGGATCGACTCCAAGGGGCAGATCAACGAGTGGCTCGCAAAGCGCGACTTGCGGCCGACCTTCGAATGCATCCGGCAGGACTTTGGCATGAGTATCGCCGCCAAGCGGCAGCTCGGAGATGAGAGGCTCTATTGGCGGGTGAACCAGTTCATGATGCCGTTTTACTCGCTGGTGCCGCCGCAGTCGAAATTCCCTGACCTCAGCGGTCACGCCTGGGTGCCGATGGATGACAATCACACGCTCTGCATCTTCTTCTCGTATCACCCATCGGAGCCGCTGCCGGCGCGCACGCGCGAACTGTTCGAGGAAGGCCATAACGGCCGGGAAACCGGCCATCCGAGCAAGCATGCCTTTATCAAACGGGACGGGACCGTTCCCTATGCGGACTACTGGACCAAGTTCACGCGCGAAAACGGCTACCAGTTCGACTATCAAAGCCAGGTCGACACCTGGTTCTCCGGGCTGCCGGGCCTTTGGGTGCAAGACGGTGCATGCCAGTCCGGCATTCGTCCGATCTTCGACCGCACCAAGGAACATCTCGGTTCCAGCGATACCGGCATCGTAATGACCCGGCGGCTTCTGCTGGAAGCCGTCAGCGCCTATCGAGACCGCGGTGTCAAGCCAAGCGGCGTGACCAATCCCGATACCTTCATGGTTCGCGCGGTTTCGCTCACTTTGCCGGAAAGCACTTCGTGGGTCGATTTCGGCCGTTCGCACATGGCCGCGAAACTCGGTGCCGACTTCGGCTATGCCCTGTAAGTGACCTTGACGTTCGGCTGCATCGCAGCGGGCGCATCGTCATACGTCCGCGTCAACGTTGCCTTGTCCTATCGCAGATCACTTGATCCCTAGATTGCGGTCAGACGCGCTGCGAACAGCGGCCCGTCCCTGTAGTTGAGAACCACGATCTCCACCGCGGCGTCGAGCTTCGGCTCGATCTCCGCCAACACCCGGGTTGCGATCCTCAAGCCCTCGTCCAGATCGACAATACCGACCCTATACGGCACTTCGTCCTGAAACACTGCCGGCGCTGCGTGCACCACTGTCTGGGAGTAAAGTCTGCCGCGTCCGGATAGCGGCACCCAGGCAATCGCCTTCGACCAGCAATGCGGGCAGAACGGTTTTGGCGGAAACGTCAGGCGTTCGCAGTCGTCGCACCGTGTCGTCTCAAAACGCCCCGTTGCAAGACCTTGCCAAAAGCGCTGGGTGAATTCCGTCATGCGCGGCGGAAAGGCGCGCGGGCGATCGACGATTTGCGAAGTCAGGGTCATCGGACGCCCTCCAGCACATGGACCAGCGCTGCGTTGTAGTTGCCGAGTTCGGCGCTGGTGACGCCGAGGCGGGCCCCCGCGACCTGGCGCTCGCCGGCGCGGCCGGTGAGCTGTTCGTTGATCTCAAAAAAACTATAGAACGGGGTGACATGTGCGGGATGGCCACGCGATTGCAGGCCACCCGACGTGCACACCGGGATTCGGCCGCCGAGCGACGTCACGCCCTCGGCGCAAAGCCGCGCGCCCTGCCCGCGCGGCACCAGGCCGAGGGCCTCGCTGGCCAAAACCTCGATGATGGTGCAGGGCGCATAGAGCTCGGCGAGATCGATATCAGCAGCGGTTACTCCCGCTTCCTGATATGCCGCCTGTCCTGCCCTCTGCGCCGAAACCAGCGCGATCATGTCGTTCGGCACTTCATTGATCTGGTGCGCGCCTTCGTGAAAAAAACCCTTGCCGCGGACACGGACGTAAGGCTTTCCGGACGCTTTGGCGATTTCCTCGTCGACCAGAACAATGCAGGCAGCGCCATCGCCCCGCGGCGGCACCTCGTAGAACCCGAGTGGTTCGACGATCGGTTTTTGGGCCAGCACCTCGCCCAGCGTGATGGGTTTGCGGAATTGCGCGATCGGATTGAGCGAAGCGTGGCGGCGGTTCTTGACCGAAACGGTTGCAAGCTCCTCGCGCGATGAGTTGAACTCATGGATGTAACGCGCGGCGTCCATCGCGTACCAGGAAATCGGCGTAAAACCGAACGGCGCATGAAAATCGACGTCGCCGGTGGCGCGCATCGAATTCATCATGTGCTCGACGGCGGGGATTGCCGATTCAAAGTTGATCCCGAGTGCAAGCGCGACCCTTGATTTGCCGAGGCGAATGTCATTGGCGGCGACCTCGAACGCCAGCGCCGCCGTCATCCCGTTGCCTAAAACCTCCTGCACCGAGCCCGTGCAGGGCAACCGCAGGTAATTCGCGATGAAGGTGGCAAAGTATTTTTGCTGGGTATAGGGGCGCGGCTGCGCGAAAGCGAGCGATGAAATCTCTGCCTTGTCGACGCCGGCATCCGCCACCGCCTCGATCACGATCTTGGCCAGGATTTCGTGTTCGAGTACCTGCAGTTCGGCATCGCGCGGCCGCTGCCACTTGGCGACGGGCAATACCGCCGCGCCCAGAATTGCAACGCTTCTTGTCATCGCTTTGCTCTCCTGCAGATCACCGGATGCGCCATCATCGGCATACGACCAGTGCGTCGGCGGCCATTACGCCGCTGTTGCCGGCAATGACTGGATTGACATCAATCTGGTCAACCACATCCTTCAGGTCGTGCGCGAGCTCGGACAGCCGGCAGATGGTATCGACCAGTCCGTCGATATCTACGCCAGGCTTGCCGCGAAACCCGGTCAGCAGCGAGTGGCCCTTCAGCGACGCCAGCATCGCGCGCGCGGTCTCTTCATGGACGGGCGCAAGCCGCACCGCGGTATCGCCGAGCAATTCGACCATGATGCCGCCGAGTCCCGCCGCAATCAGCGGGCCGAACTGGCGGTCGTACTTGACGCCAAGCACGATCTCGACGCCTGACGGTGCCATCTGCTGCACGCTGATGCCGTCGATCCTCGCCGCCGGCGCATAAATGCGCGCTGATGCCAAAACGTTCCTGGCCGCTTCGCGGGCGTCCTCCGGCGTCGATAGCCCGAGTTGGACCCCGCCGGCTTCGGTCTTGTGCAGGATGTCAGGCGATACGATCTTGACCGCCACCGGGCCCGCGATACGATTTGCAGCCCGTGCCGCCTGTTCCGGATCGCGTGCCAGAATTTCCAGCGGGATCGCAATGCCGTAGCAGGCGAGTACTCGCTTCGAATCCGTCTCCGAGAGCGCGGCACCGCGGCCCCTCACCTCGGACAGGATCGCGCGCGCCGCCGGCTCGGCGGACAGCGGCGATCTACGCTTGGCTTCCGTCTGCTGTCGCGCCCGACCTTCATGCCAGTCGAACCAGGCGCGCAACGTCGCAAAGCAGCGATCGGCCGAGCGGAACATGCAGACTCTGGGATCGGCATCGAGAACATCGCTGCCCGGGCCCTGATACCATTCGTTCATCCAGACCACCGCCAGCGGCCGATCGGTGCGGGCAGCCGCTTCCACAATGGTCGGCGCCCGCGCGCCGCTCGACGAGGCGTGGGCGAAGATCATCGGCATCACCAGCGCGCTGAAGCCGGAATCATTCAGGAAGGCATCGAGGCAGAACCCAAATGTCTCCGAGGTTTTCAGCACTTCGGCGGAGAGATCGGATGGATTGGCGACCGAGCCGAAGTCGGGAACCACCTCATGCAGCGCACTGGCGGTTTTGGCCTCGAGCGGTGGAAGCGGAACGCCGTGCGCTTCGGCCTTGTCGGCACAGATCACCGCCGCACCACCCGAGGTCGAGAGGATACCGACGCCCCGGCCGGGGGTCGGCGCTTTTGTCTTGGCCATGAAGGAAGCTGTTTCAAGCACCGCTTCCATATCGTCGAGCGCGATGGCGCCGGCGTCCTCGAACGCCGTCCTGTAGGCGACCGCCGATCCGACCATCGTCCCGGTGTGCGACATCGCCGCCTTGCTCGAGGTCTCGCTGTTGCCGGTCTTGTAGACGATCAGTGCCTTGCCGGCATCGCGCGCCTTTCGCGCGGCTGCCAGGAAACGCTCCCCGTCCTTCACTCCTTCCAGCAGACAGATGATCGCCCGGGTGTCGTCGTCTTCAGCGAGATAGGAGACAAAATCGCAGACATCAACGTCGCAGGAATTGCCTGCCGCCAGATAATGCGAGAACCCAATGCCGCGCTCCATGCCCTGCAGCACGGTGTAACCGAGTGCGCCGCTTTGCGAAACGATGCCGATCGGGCCATGTTTGTGGCCCATGCCGGCATAGTCGGGCATGAAATTCAATCCGGCGCGCGAACTTGTATTGGCGAGACCGACGCAGTTCGGCCCGACCACGCGCACGCCCATGCGGTGCGCAAGCTCGATCAGGCGCTGCTGGGCCTCGACGCGATCGGGCTTTGCGGTTTCCGCAAAGCCCGAGGCGTAGACGATGACCCCGCCTGCGCCGGCCGCGGCGGCGCTCTCGACCATGCCCTCGACCATGGTTCGGGCCACGCATAGCACCACGCAATCCGGGCGTTCCGGCATGTCCGCCAGCGACGGCACGCATGGCCGACCGAGCAGGCTCCGGTATTTCGGATTAATCGCGAAAACCTTGCCGGTGAACGCCGACATGTTCGACAGCGTGCGCGTCTCCGAGGCGCCGACCACCGCGACGACTTTTGGATCGATCAGACGATGGAGGTCGTCATGGTGATATAGCGCTCGCGTTGTCGTGTCGGCCATGCTCAATCCTTGTTCGCCGTAAACTCGTCGCGGGTCTAGCGTGCGCGATACCGCACCGGCAGCCGCTTCACCCCGCCCAGGAACGACGTCTCCGTCCAGGCCGGAGTCCCGGCAAGTTCGATCCGATCGACCCGCTTCAGCAGTTCGCGAAAGAAGGTCACGACTTCGGCCTTGGCCAGGTGCCTGCCAATGCAGGCATGAATTCCGTAGCCGAAGCCGAGATGCCGGTTGGGGGACCGGTCAGGAACGAATTCGAACGGACGATCGAAGGCTTCCTCGTCGCGGTTGCCGGACGGAAAGCTGAGGAAAATATGGTCCCCGGCCTTGATCGTCTTGCCACGAATGTCATAGTCCGCGACCGCCGTGCGGAAGAAGTGTTTGACCGGTGAGACCCAGCGCACCATCTCCTCGGCCGCGTCAGGCAGCATATCAGGCTCGCTCTGCAAGCGAGCCATGGCATCGGGATTTTCGATCAAGGCGAGCAGCCCGCCGGCAATGGTGGCGCTGGTGGTGTCATGGCCGGCGCTCGCCAGTGCTATGTAGTAGGAATAGGCTTCAAAATCGCCGATCGGCTTGCCGTCGATCTGCGATGCCGCGATCACGGTTGCGACATCGTCCTTGGGGTTCTGTCGTCGCTCCTTCGCGACGTCCTTGAAATAGTCGACATAGGCCTTGGTCGCGTCGATCAGGTCGTTGCCCTGCTGCATTTCGGGATCGCCGCCGCCGAAATAGGCCTGGGTGATCTTCAGCAGCCGCTGCTCGTCCTCGCGCGGCAGCCCGAGGATCGTCATCAGAACACGCAACGGATAATAGATCGCGATCTCGTTGTAGAAATCGCATTCACCGCCCATCGCGCAGAGCCGATCGACACACTCCTTCGCCAAGGCCTCCATCCGCTCCGCCAGGTTGCGCAGGTGACGCGGCTGAAACCAGGTGTGGGTGAGTTTTTGATACTTCGAATGGTCCGGATTATCCATTTGCGGCAAGGCGCGGACGAGCATAGGCCCGCCCTTCATGGCTTCTCTGACCTTGCTTTCGAAATCGATGCTGAGCAGCTTGGTCCGCGGCTGGTTGATGAAGCGATCGGCCTGGCGTTCGATCTCGACGATGTCGGCATATTTCGAGATCGTCCAGAACGGACGATACCCGTCGGGCTCTGTCCAATGGACTGGATCGTCGCGCCTCAACCCGGCGAACAGCCGGTGCTGTGCGTCGACGTTGCCGTATGTCTTGTGATCGGCGATTGCACCGTCCAGCGCCCTGTCGAGCATCTTGTCTTCCCTTCTGTTCGGTTCACGCCACACCTGATCAAGGCGTATTGAACCCCTTGAGAACGGGCTTTGCGTTGGCCTTCTCCGGCGGCCACACCGTCACCAGTCTGTCGCCCTGGAACTGGGTCACCGTGGTATCGCGGCCCTTGTTGCGGCCGTTCTCGTCGAATTCAAGATAATCCGACGAGGTGATCATCTCGTCCTTGCCGATCTTCACCTTGCGTAGCGCGTCGGCAATGTCTTCCGGCTTGAAACTCTTGGCCGCATCGAGCGCCCGGATCGCGACCATGGTGCCGAAATAACCGAGCGCCGAATTCAATGTCAGCGGCTGCTGGAATTTCTTCTCGAAGGCGTCAGCGGTCTTTGCCGCCGCCGGCAGATCGGCGGAGAACGGCGTCACCGCGAACTGCCAGGCCACCAGGTTGCCGATCTCGGGCCGCAATTTTGGATCGCCCGACATGCCGCCGGTACCGATCACCACGGGATGGAAGTCGAGCTGCTCATAAGCTTTCGAGGCCAGCACACCGGCGCGGAAATATCCGACCTGGATCACCACATCCGGCTGTGACGCCTTCACCTTCAGCACCGGCTGCAGCAGGTCCTGCGCCTGAAAACCATATTCGATGAATGACGTCACCTTCAGATCGGTGCGCTTGGCCAGTTCGGCCTTGAGCTGTTTGCCCATCTCGATGCCGTATTCATTATCAGGACAGAGCACGGCCACCTTGCTCAATTTCGGATCGACCTGGTGGACCATGTCGAGCGCCCGAAAAATGCCGGTGACGTAGTCGCCGTCGACCAGCGTGCTCGACCACGTCCATTTCAGGCTGCCATTGGTCAGCGATTCCTGCTGCGGGATCGCATTGATGTGGGGAATGCCGTATTTTTCCGCGACCTGCGAAAGCGGGATGGTTTCGTTGGAGGTCCCGGCTCCCATGATCAACGCGACCTTGTCCTGATTGATCAGCCGTTCGGTTTCGCCGACCGCGTTGACCGGCTTGCTCTGCGAATCGCCCTTGACGAGTTCGATCTGGGCGCCGCCGTGATTTTTCAGCCCGCCGGCCGCATTGGCCTCGGCAATCGCCAGTTCCGTACCCCTGATGCCGTCGCCGCCGGCAACGGCGCCGGCGCCTGTCAGCGCGTAGACCGCGCCGATCTTGACTGCGTCGGCCGCATTCGCATCCACAACCGTCAGCAGCACCGCCGTCGAGAGAAGAAATCCCACCATGCGTTTCATCTGCGTCTCCCTTGTTTCGCTTAACCTTTAAATTCCGAGATAAGCTTGTCTAACCCGCGGATCCGCCATCAGGCTGGAAGCGGGGCCTTGAATTGCAAATCGGCCCTGCTCGAGCACATGGCCGTGGTCGGCAACTTCGAGCGCCAGCGCGGTATTCTGCTCCACCACCAAGATGGTCAGGCCCTGTGCTGCGAGGCGGCGCACCGCGACAAAAATCTCGTCGACGACGATCGGCGCGAGGCCAAGGCTGGTCTCGTCCAGCAGTAGCAATCGCGGCGAGGCCATCAGCGCGCGGGCAATCGCAACCATCTGCTGCTCACCGCCCGACAGCGTGCCCGCAAGCTGTGCCTTGCGTTCTCGCACCCTCGGAAACAATTCGAGCACCACGGCGAGATTCTCATCCCGCTTGCGGCGCGCGGCCGGCGACGATGAACCGACCAGCAGGTTTTCCAGCACCGTCATGTCCGGAAACAGCCGGCGGCCTTCCGGCACCTGCACCAGCCCGGCCCTGACAATATTTTGCGGCGGCATCCCGACGATATCCTGCCCGTCGTAATGGATCGTCCCCGCCTCGGCCGGAATGATCCCGGAAATCGTGCGCAGGAGCGTCGTTTTGCCGGCGCCATTGGCGCCGATAAACGCGGTAATGCTGCCGGCTGATATCGAGAGGTCGATCCCCCGAAGCACAGGCACGTCACCGTAACCGGCGCACAGGCCAACCACGTCAAGCAGGGCCATGATGCCTCCTGCCGAGATAGGCCTCGATCACCGCCGGATCGGCGGCGACGGCAGCCGGCGGCCCCTCCGCGATCTTGCGGCCGTTGGCCATCACCACGATGCGGTCCGACAAGGACATGATCGCGCGCATGACATGCTCGACGATCAGCAGCGCGATTCCGCTTCGCCGGATATCGGCTAATATCACCATGATCTCGTCGATCTCGGCCGGCGTCAGGCCGGCCATCACTTCATCGAGCAACAACAGGCGCGGACGGGTGGCGAGCGCGCGCGCAATTTCCAGGCGCTTTTTCTCCGGAAGCGACAGATTGCGGGCCAGTGCCGAGGCGCGATGATCGAGCTTGACGCGGCTCAGAACCGCCATCGCCTCGGCGGGCGGATCAGAGACTTCCCGGTTCGGCCCAACCACGCCGGCGATGACATTTTGCAGCACGGAGACGTCGCGAAATGGCTGGACGATCTGAAAGGTGCGGCCAATTCCGAGCCGCGCCAGCCGGTGTGGCGGCCGGCCGGTGATATCAGCGCCGTCGAACCTGACGGTTCCGTTGGTCGGGCGAATAAAGCCGGAAATGGTCTCGAACAGCGTGGTCTTGCCGGCGCCGTTCGGCCCGATCAGGCCGACGATCTCATCGCCGGCAAGATTGAACGACACCTCATCGACTGCCCGCAAGCCGCCGAACCAACGCGAGACGCCGCGAACCTGCAGAAGCGGCGGGCTCATTTCGGCCTCCGCGGCATCGAATCCCGCAACAGGCCCCACAGGCCCCGGGGCGCGAGCCGCATCACCAGAATGAGAATAACGCCATAAACAATGAGATGAACGCCGGCGAGCCTGCCCCCGAGCAGACTGCGCAGCAATTCGGTCAGGGGCACCAGGACGACGGCGCCGAGCAGAGGACCAAACAGCGAGCCGAGCCCGCCGACAAAGGAAAACAGCAACGCATCGATCGAGAGCGGCACGCCGAGCACGGATTCCGGATCGATAAACAGCACGTAATTGGCGTAGACCGGCCCGACCAGTGCTGCCAGCGCGCCGCTGATCGCGGCAGCGACGACCTTTCCCTGCACCACATCGATGCCGAGCGCGGCCGCGGAGCGCTCATTCTCCCTGATCGCGAGAAAGACATAGCCGAGGCGCGAGCGATGGATGACGAGGATGGCGGCTGACACCACGGCGAGAATGCCGAGCGCCGCATAACAAAATCCGAGTTTTGAGGCGAACTGGAAGCCCACAAAATCAGGCTTCGAGGGTATCGCCAGTCCGTTCGCGCCGCCGAGGCCCGCGATATTGCTGACGATGTGCAATGCCATTTCGGCCACCGCGAGCGTGATCAGCGCAAAATACACCCCGGACAATTTGCGGCGAAACACCGTGTAGCCAATGCCGGCGCCGAGCGCGCCGCCGATCGCGGCCGCCACCATCAGGCCGATCCAGGGGCTGACGCCGAGATCGAGATAAAGTGCCGTAGAAACATACGCCCCGGCGCCGACGAACAAGGCATGGCCAAGCGACATCTGCCCGGCCATTCCGCCCAAAATATTCCAGGCCAGCGCAACCGATCCGTAAAGCGCCACCAGAACGAAAATGTGCTGTCCGTAGATCGATAACAATGGCGCAATGCCGGCGAGCAGCACGACCGCGAGCCCGAGCAGGAGCATCGGTCTCATAGCCGACGCCCCCCAAGCAGGCCTTCCGGCTTGAACAGCAGGAAAAGGATGAAGATGGCGTAGGTGATGATGAAATTGATCGAACCGCCAGTCACCAGGCCACCGACCGCCTCGACGACGCCGATGATGAAGCCGCCGATCAGCGCGCCGGCGAAATTGCCCATGCTGCCGAGCACCACCACGATGAAGGCGGTCAGGGTGAAATTCGAGCCGACGCCCGGGCTGACATAGTTGAACGGCGCAATCAGCGGCGCGACCAGGCCGAGCGAGCCGACACCAATGCAAAATGCGAGCAGATACATGCGATCGACATTGACCCCGCACATCAGCGCCGCATCCCGGTCCTGCGCCGCGGCGCGGATCTGCCGGCCGAGTTCGGTCGAACGCAAAAACCAGTACAGCCCGAGACAGAGCGCGATCGACACCGCGCTTGCGATCAACGCGGCAGCCTGAATGAAGACATTGCCGAACCGCACGATATGCCCTGACAGAGCCGAGGGAATGGCATGGAGATCGGCGGTGAAGATCGCCAGCATTGCGTTCTGCAGGATCAATGACAGTCCAAGCGTTACCACGATCTGGTTATGCTCGGGGGCGGCGATTACCGGCGCGATCAGCAATCTGTAGGTACAGGCGGCAGCCAGCGTCACCAGCGGCAGCACGAAAATCAGCGACAGATAGGGATCAAGACCAAGCAGCGTCGCGCCGAGATAGGTCAACTACAGTCCGATCGCGAGAAAGTCGCCATGGGCGAAATTGACGATCCGCAACACACCGAAGGTCATGGTCAGCCCAACCGCGACGATGGCGTAGACGCCACCGAGCAACAGTCCGTCCGCGAGCGCCTGCGGCAGAAGCGGCAACAGGTCCATCAGGACGCCGCCACATTGGGCCGCTGCTGGTGCATTTCTCCGCCCAAGACGCCGTCCCTCCGTTGTTTTGTCGGTCGCTGCGTCCGTTTTTGGAGCCGGCGGTGCTCCTGGCGCGCTTTCCAGGCCGTTCGGCTTCCGAGCCGGATCGGCGCCATGTCCCCGGCCCGGTTCGGGCTTAAAGGTCATTGGACAGACCATTGATGCATTTTGGTTCAAGGCCGTCAAGAACGATCGGTTCTGCTGTCCATCGCGATGATGTTGGTATAAAGAACGAGCGCACCGGTGGCGCGTTTTCGAAAGGCGGACAAGACCGTGACCAGAAAGATGAAGATCGCCGCAACGACGCCGGCTCGCGCCAAAAAGCGCCCTACGAAGCGGCAGCCCGCAGCCAAGACGATCAATCCGGCTGCCAAGGACCGCTCGCAACCGAGATTCGCACCGATCCGCACCAAGCGCGTGTTCGAGGAAATCTGCGAGCAGGTGCGCCGCGAAATGGCCGCGGGTGCGTTGCGTCCCGGCGACAAGCTCCCCCCGGAACGCGAACTGGCGCTAAAGCTCGGGGTCAGCCGGGCGGCGGTGCGCGAGGCGCTGCGCAGCCTTGAGATCGCCGGCGTGGTCGGCCTGCACAAGGGCGCGCGCGGCGGCGCCTTCATCCTGAAAGGCGATCCCGATATCGTCACGCGGTCGATCCGCGATATGTTCCACCTTGGCCGGATCTCGCTCGACAACCTCACCGAAGCCCGCACCCTGGTGATGCAGGTGGCGATGCAGCTGGCCTGCGAGCGGATTCGGCCCACTACCGTTGCGGCCCTGGAAAAAAACGTCGACCGCCTGACGACGCTCCCCAGCTCAGGAAAAGCCGCAGAACGGGTTGCCATCAGCGCGGAATTCTATCGTTTGATCTCGCAAGCCACCGATAACACCGTGTTGCAGGTGATCATCGAAGCCCTGACCGACATTGTGCTTCAGCAGGTCGAGGATTCGAATATCGAATTTTTCCCGAACCTGATCGCGCACCGGCGCCGCCTGGTCGAATACATCGCGACCCGCGAGGTCGACGAGGCCAAGCGGGAAATGACCGAGCATCTGCAGCGCCTGCGCCGCCACCTGATGCGCGCCGAACGCACCGCCACCGAGAACAAGACGGTCCGGGCGCTGGCCGAAGAAGCGTCGCGCTAGGATACCCTCACCTTGCTTCTCGTCATTGCGAGGAGCGAGCGACGAAGCAATCTAGTTCTATCCATGTAGAAGCCGGATTGTTCGAGACTGCGCACTCGCGGCATCGGCGGCGCCATGCGTCATCCTATGCCCGCCATGCCAGTCCGGCGTTTGACATTCAATCCGGGCTGCACGTAGAATGGTCTGACCAATAGCTCTGTAGCAAAGAAACCGAAAATGGCCCCACCCGATTGCTCGATGGCGGAATTGCAGGCGGTGCTGCTGGCGCGCGATCTGGGCGACGGCGAAAAGGCCATCGTGGGCACCAACAGCGACGTCCAGGTCGCGGCCTGCAACCTGGCACGGTGCCGGCAGGCACCGACGCTGTGGTGGGTGTCGGGGCCCGGCGGCATGGTCAATTGCAATGAGCCGGTGATCCGCTCGACCGCACGCGCGGAAAATATCGCCTGGAGCGAGGCGATGATGGACCTGCCGCAGATGGTCGATTTCATCGACTGGAAAGTCCACTTCTTCGATTTCGCCATTCTCGGCGCCATCCAGGTCGACCGCTTCGGCAATATCAACACCGTCTGCGTCGGGCCTCACGACAAGCCCAGGCTGCGCGGACCGGGGACGGTGGGCATCAGCGCCCTCTGCGCGCTGGCGCGGCGTTTCTATGTGGTGATGGCGCGGCACGACCGCGGCAGTTTTCCGGCGCGCGTCGATTTTCTCAACGGCCCCGGCTTTCTCGAAGGCGGAAGTTCGCGCACCGATCGCGGCCTGCCGGAAGGGGGGCCAAAGCTGGTGCTGAGCCCGTTCGGCATTTTCGATTTCGAACCGGTGTCGAAACGCATGCGCGTGATGTCGCTGCATCCGGGCATCACGGTCGAACAGGTTCAACAGCAGACCGGCTTCGAACTGCTGATTGAGGGAACGCCGCCGGTGACGGCGATGCCGTCGGCTGAGGAACTCGGCGTGCTGCGCGAACAGGTCGACTCGACCGGCGTGCTGCGCGAACGCCGACGCGCCTGACCCGACAACGAACAAGAACATGCAAGGGAAACGTCCATGTATCTGACCGAAGAGCAGACCGCCTTTGTCGACAGCATCCGGAAAATGGTCGAACGGCACATTGCGCCAATCGCCGCCGAGATCGACGAAAGCGATCGCTTTCCCGAAGAGCTGGTGCCGATCTTCGGCGACATGGGCCTGCTGCAGCAGTGGGTGCCGGAAGAATATGGCGGGCCCGGGGGCAATTTGACCCTGCTGTGCCTTGCCAAGCACGAGATCGCCAAGGTCTCGATGGCCTGCTCGATCCTGGCGGGCCAGAATTCGATCGGCATGGCGCTGCCGGTGCTGCATTTCGGCACCGAGGAGCAGAAGCGCCGGTTCCTGCCGCTGTCGGCAAAGGGCAGGACACTGACGGCGGTCGCCATGTCCGAGCCGCATTGCGGTTCCGATGTCGCGGCGATGAAAACCAAGGCGGTGCGTGACGGCTCGTCCTACGTCATCAACGGCCAGAAGTGTTTTATCACCTTCGGGAGCGTGGCGCATTGGGTGCTGCTGTTTGCACGCACTTCAGAGGGCCGCGGCGTCGACGGCATCAGCGCCTTTATGGTCGATACCAAAACCTCGGGTTTCAAGGTCGGCCGCAACGAGCGCAAGATGGGCCTCGGCGGCGTTCCCAACGTGCAATTGTTCTTCGAGAACATGCGTATTCCCATTGAGAACCGGCTGGGCGAAGAGGGACAGGGCTTCAAGGCCTGCATGCATATCCTCAACCTGAACCGGCCGACCGTGGCGGCCGCCTCGATCGGTCTCGGCCAGGGTGCGCTCGATGCGGCCATCACCTACGCCAAGGAACGCAAGGCCTTCGGCAAGGCCATCGCGAGTAATCAGGGCCTGCAATGGATGATCGCTGACATGGCGATCCTGCTCGAGGCCGCCCGCGCACTGTTGTTCGAATGCACCCGGCAGGTCGATATGGGCGACTTCAGCCAGCTTTCGATGATGGCCTCGATGGCCAAATGCTTCGGCAGCGACGTCGCGATGAAGGTGACGACCGATGCGGTGCAGATTTTCGGCGGCGTCGGCTATCTCAAGGATTATCCGGTCGAGCGGATGATGCGCGACGCCAAGATCAACCAGATCTGGGAAGGCACCAATCAGATCCAGCGCATCGTGATCTCGCGGCATCTGCTTGGGAGGGAAGCCTGATGTCCAAGCTCAAGGCACTCTCTGAGGCGCTTGAAGGCTTAGAGGACGGCGCGACCGTCGGCATCGGCGGCTGGATCTTCAATTCGCAGCCGATGGCGCTGGTGCGCGAGCTGATCCGCCGCAACGCGCGCAACCTGCGGCTAGTGCCGGCCCCCGGCAGCATCGCGCCGGACATGCTGATCGGCGCCGGCTGCGTTGCCGAGACCGGATGCGTGTTCATCAGCTTCGAGCAATTCGGCCTGGCGCCCCATTTCCGCCGCGCCGCCGAAGTCGGCACCATCAAGATTCACGAGCTCGACGGCCCGGCGATCGCCGGCGGCCTGCGCGCCGCGGCCTGCGACCTGCCCTACGGCCTGATTCCGGACATGTGCACCGACCTGCCGCGCGTCAATCCGCAGACCTATCAGCCGGTTGCGCGTGCGCCAGGCGAGCGGGCCATGCTGAAAGTGCCGGCGATCCATCTCGACGTGCTGCTGCTTCACGCCCAGCAGGCCGACGAGCTCGGCAACATCCAGTATTTCGGCCCGGTGTTCTTCGACGTGCTGATGGCGCAGGCGGCAAAGAAGGTCATCGTATCCGTCGATCGCATCGTGCCGACCGAAGTGATCCGGCGCGACAATCACTTGACCAAGTTACCCTCAGCTTTCGTGCACAGCGTGGTCGAGACGCCGTTCGGGGCGCATCCGACCTCGAGCGGCGGGCTCTACGAAGCCGACGATGAACACCTTACGGAATATGTCCGGGCCAGCGGCGGCGCGGCTTCGTTCGCAAAATATCTCGAAACCTATGTCAGCGGCGTCGCCAGTCATCGCGACTATCACAAGCGCATCGGCAGTCCCAAGTTGCGCGAGCCTGCGACTCGACAGGCCGAGGCTTGACGATGACCGTGTCCGCGTCTCCGCCGAAACCGCGGCCGGGCCCACTGCAGGGGATTCGGGTGCTCGATTTCACCGCGATGCTGGCGGGCCCGCACTGCACCCGCTTGATGGCGGACCTCGGTGCCGAGGTCATCAAGGTCGAGGGACCAGAGGGCGACCTGATCCGCGGACGTGCGCCGCTGCGCGACGGTCATAGCACCTACTTCGGTGCGCTGAACTGCGGCAAGAAAAGCGTGGCAATCGACCTCAAGAGCGGCGCCGCAAAGCAGGTCGTCCACGGACTGGCAAAGGTCTGCGACGTCGTAGTGGAGAATTTCCGCCCCGGCGTGATGGCACGGCTCGGCTTCGACTACGCCACGCTGGCCAGGCTCAATCCCAAAATCGTCTACTGCTCGATATCGGGCTATGGACAATCGGGCCCCGGCGCCACGCGCGCCGCCTATGCCCCGATCGTGCATGCGGCGAGTGGCTTCGACGCGGCAAACCTATCCTATCAGACCGAACAGGATTATCCCGCTTCGACCGGGATATTCACCGCGGACATTCTCTCCGGCGCCTACGCGTTCGGCGCCATCCAGGCCGCTTTGGTGCATCGCGAACGGACCGGACAGGGACAGGCCGTCGATGTCTCGCTGATGGATTCGATGCTGAATCTGATGGTGTTCGAGTGCCAGGAAGCCCAGTTCCCGAGCGAGCACAAGCGCCCGGTTTACGTGCCGATGAAGACCAAGGACGGCCACGTCATCATCGCCCCGATCAGCCAGAAGAACTTCGAGCAGATGGCAGATGCGATCGGGCGGCCCGACCTGAAAACGGATGACCGGTTTGCGACCAACCAGGGACGGGTGCAGAACTGGATAGCACTCATGGCCCTGATCGAGCGATGGACTGAACAGCGCAGCGGCATCGAGATCGAATCGATCATGGACGCCAACAGCGTTCCCTGCTCCCGCTTTCTCACCGTCACCGACGCCATGAAAGATCCGCAGCTGGCCGAACGCGGCAGCCTGTCCGAGATTCGCGATCGCGCCGGTCCGTTTCTGGTGACCAACGCGCCGTTTCAGTTTCTCGGCACGCCGGCCGCGGCCGGTCCGTCGGTCGCCGCACTGGGCGCCGATGGCACGGATGTACTTTCCGGCCTGCTCGGGCTTTCCAGTGAAAGCATCGACGCGCTGCGACGCGACGGCGTTCTTTCTTCGAAACAATAAAAGGTAAGCATCATGACCGATCTCGTTTCGCTCCAGGGTCGTACCGTGATCGTCACCGGAGCCGCCCAGGGCATCGGCAAGGCAACATCAGAACTTGCGATCAAATTGGGTGGCGCCGTGGTCGCGCTCGATCTGAACGGCGATGCGTTGAAGGCCGCCATGAAGTCCCTGCCCGCCGATCGCGTGATGACGGTCACCGGCAGCGTGGTCGATGCCGAACTCGCCGCGCATACCGTCGAAGCAGCGCTGAAGCGATTCGGCGCGGTGCATGGTCTCGTCAACAATGCGGGGATCACGCGGCCTGCCATGATCGAGAAGATGACGATCCAACAATGGCAGGAAGTGATCGACGTTCACCTCACCGGCGCGTTCTACTGGTTGCAGGCCGCTGGCCGCCACATGGTTCAGCGCGCCAAGGCGGGCGACAAGAGCGGCGGCTCGATCGTCAATATTTCCTCCGACGCCGGCCGCAAGGGTTCGATCGGGCAGATCAATTATGCCGCGGCAAAGGCCGGCATGTTCGGCCTGACCATGACCGCGGCCCGCGAATGGGGAAAATTCAATGTGCGGGCCAATTCGATCTGCTTTGGCGTGGTCGAAACCCCGATGACGGAGGTGGTTCGCGGCGACAAGTTCCGCGACGGAATATTGGCGCAAATTCCGATGGGACGCTGGGCCCAGCCTGAGGAAGTGGTGAAAACCGTGTGCTTCCTGCTGTCCGACGCCTCGTCCTACACCACAGGCCAGCATCTCGGCGTCAACGGCGGCTTCCACGTCACCGTGTGAAGCAAAATTGAAATAATCGATCGCGCCATTTCTCAATCGGTTGCGACATTGCGGGGAGAGAACAAAAATGGGACCATTACCAGTCCTTCGCGGTAGGCATCGCCGACATCTGACGGCGATCATCCCTGTGCTGATTTCCGGCCTGCTCGCGGTAGCCGGCAGCGCCGGTGCCGCAGAGAAAAAGTACGGTCCCGGGGTCACCGACACCGAGATCAAGATCGGGCAGACGGTGCCGTTCAGCGGCCCGGCCTCCTCCTTCGCCATCGTGGCGCGAATCGAGGCCGCGTACCTTCAGATGATCAACAGCAAGGGCGGCATCAACGGACGCAAGATCGAGCTGATCCAGCTCGACGACGCCTATAGCCCGCCGCGCGCCGTCGAGCAGACCCGCAAGCTCGTGGATAGCGACGAGGTGCTGGCGGTTGCCGGCACCGTGGGGACGCCGTCAAATCTGGCCGTCGCGAAATATCTCAACAGCGCCAAGGTTCCCCAAATTCTCGCAATGAGCGGATCGGCGTCGCTCGACAATGCGCAGCTCTATCCCTGGACGACGCTGTTTTACGTGCCGCAGGTGGTCGAAGGCCGCATCGCGGCGCGCTACATCCTCGACACCAGGCCGGATGCCAAATTGGCGATCCTGTTCCAGAATGACGAATTCGGTAAGGGGTATCTTGCTGCCTTCAAGGCCGAACTGGGCAGCAAGGCGCAGTCGATGATCGTCAAGGAGGAGTCCTACGATCTGACCTCGCCGACCATCGACTCGCAGATCGTATCGCTGAAGGCGTCTGGCGCCGACGCGTTCTTTCAGGCCACCACGCCGAAATTCACCGCGCAGGCGATCCGCACGGCGCACGAGATCGGCTGGAAGCCGCTGCACGTGATCCTGGCTACCTCGTCGCAGCCGTCGACCACGCTGAAATCCGCAGGCTTCGACGCCTCGACCGGCGTCGTCACCTCGATCTGGCGCAAGCTGCCGGGCAATCCGGAATGGGCCGACGATCCGGCGATGAAGGACTATTTTGCCTTCATGAAGCAATGGGCACCGAAGGAAGATGCTGAGGACCCCACAGCATTGCTGGGTTATATCTGGGCGCAGATGCTGGTGGAAGTGATTGGCAGGTGCGGCGATGATTTGTCGCGGGAGAACCTGATGAAGGAGGCGACTACGATATCCGAGCTTCAGATGCCGATGTTCCTTCCCGGCATCAAGATCAACATCAGCTCGGCCGTCCGCACGCCTTGGCGGGCGGCGCAAATCGTCTCCTTCAATGGCAAGGACTGGATTAGAGCCGGCGGAATCATCACGGTGCCGCTGGAGAACTGACCGGCAGATCGAAATATTTCGGCGCAACCGTTGAACAGCCATCCAGTGAGCCCGCATGAACGCAAACCAGATATTTCTCGACGAGCGATCCACCGATCGCGAGGTGGCGCTGGCGAACGCCGCCCGCGCGGCAACCGGCCTTGACGCCATCGGGGTCCGGGAAGGCGATGCGGTCGCGCTGTTGCTGCGCAACGACTTCGCATTCATCGAGGCGACGCAGGCCTGCGCGCTGCTCGGCGCCTATTGCGTCCCGATCAATTGGCACGGCAAGGCGGACGACGTCAGCTACATTCTGGACGACGTCAAAGCCAAAGTACTTGTCGCCCATGCCGACCTGATCGCGCCCCTTCGCAGCACGCTTCCGCCGGGCTTGACGTTTCTGGTGGTGCCGACGCCGAATGAGGTTGAGGTCGAGTTGGGCAAGGCCTGCGAGCTGATGCCGAACGATACGCTCTGGCATGATTGGTTGTCGGCTTACGCCTCCTGGGCCGGCGAGCCGAAGCGGAGCCGCGCGACGCTGATCTACACCTCGGGGACAACGGGGCGTCCGAAAGGCGTCAAGCGCCAGCCTTCGACCCCGGAGCAGGCGAGCGCCTATGCCGAATTGATGCGGACGGTGTATGGCGTCACCAAGGGCTGCCGCGTCCTGATCGGCGGCCCGCTCTATCACGCCTCACCCAATGCGTGCCTGCGCCAGGCCATCGCGCAGGCCGAGATCATGCTGCTGCAGAGCAAATTCGACGCCGAGCGCACGCTCGCCGCCATCGAGCGCCATCGCATCACGCACGCGGTGATGGTGCCGACCATGTTCATCCGGCTGGTGAAGCTGCCGCAGGAAGTTCGCCAGCCGGATGATGTGAGTTCGCTGAAATGGATCATCCATACCGGTGCGCCCTGCCCGCCCGAAATCAAGGCGGAATTGATGGCGTGGTGGGGACCGGTGATCTACGAAACCTATGGCGGCACCGAGGTCGGCGCCGTGATGCTGAGCACGCCGCAGGATTGGCTCGCGCATCCCGGCAGCGTCGGCCAGCTGACGCCGGGCGCGCGCATCGCGATTTACGGCGACGACGGCAGCCCGGTCGCACCCGGCGGTATCGGCGAGATTTTCGTGCGCCAGCCGGCATTGGCGGATTTCACCTATCTCAACCAAGATGAGAAGCGCCGGCAGATCGAGCGCGACGGTCTGATCAGCGTCGGCGATATCGGCTACATCAAGAACGATCGCCTGTATTTGTGCGATCGCCGTTCCGACATGGTGATCAGCGGCGGCGTCAACATCTACCCTTCCGAAATCGAGCAGGCGCTGGTGCAGTGTCCCGGCGTCAGGGACTGCGCGGTGTTCGGCATCCCGGATGAGGATCTCGGCGAAACGCTGATGGCCGTGGTCGAGGCGGCGCCCGACGCCGCGGTCAACGCCGACGACATAAGAGCATTTCTTGGACAGCGTATCGCGAAATACAAAATCCCCAGGAACATCAAGTTCCAGGACTCGCTGCCGCGAGAAGAGAGCGGGAAGATTTTCAAGCGTCGACTGCGCGATCCATTCTGGGAATCTACTGGCCGTCGTATTTAGCCAATGTTGCATCCATGTCTCGCTTGTTCTTTGCTCAGACCCTTTCGATAATGATCGCCGGGGCGATTCCGCCGGCAGCGCACATGGTCACGAGCCCGCGCTGTTGGCCAGGTGAGATCGATCCAACTCATCCTGCCCTCATGTCGTGCGAAGCATTATCCAGTGAAAGCTCTCTCACCCACTGGACCGCAGGCTCTTCAGTGAGGGCATATCGACCTTCTTGATCAGCCTGTTCTCTTGCACCGTGATGAGATGCTCGGATGCTTAGATAGGTCGGCCAGTCAGGGTCCCTGTCCCGCGTAGCGTGCCGCTGTTCGAATTCCCCCATTCCACTGAAACCCCAGAGATGAACGACCTGGTTCAGCTGTCCGACCGCGCCGGTAATTCCGAGGTCATCGCGGCATATCTCGGCAAATAGCAGGCGGCGCCGGCGAGGGCGACCGTTCGGGAGCGGACACCGTCGCCCCCGATCGGCGCGCGTACCCAGGCATATCGACGAAGACGACGGCGTCCCTCAAACACGTCCAGCAGTGTCGTCCTCCATGTTCGCAAACGAGCGGCGTGGCACCGTCCACCGCGACCGTGGGAAGACGTCGGCGGGCGGCCGCGATTGCGTCACCTTCCCGGGTGTGGGCCTTCTCTCGAAACCGCAATGCGTTTAGCGCGGCCTGGAAAGTACTTCGATTAACGACCTCAGGGGCTCCAGATTCGTCGTCCAAGATGCTTCTCATCGTATTGCTCTTTGCTGCACAGGCGTGGAGAGAGAGATGATTCAACTACCTGACGGACTGCACGGCGCTTTCGCTTGTGCGTCAGCGACGCCGCTGGTCGCACTAGCCCTTGCGGTTACGAAAAGGCCTCCACTCCGGCATCCGAAACTTCGACCCATTTCGGTTCGGATGCGGCGCCCGGAACATAGCTGTCGTTCCAGTTCCACCATTTGTACGGTCGGCTTTGGGGATAGCCTTCAGGCGAGTCCTCCCATTCCTCCTGGCGCCCGAGCGCCGTCATGTCGAGGTAGCTCCAGAGGGTGCCCATCGCCTCATCGCCGCGCCAATTAATGAAGTAGGTGCGGTAGACGCGATCGCCGTCGCGGAAGAACGCGTTGTGGCCGTGCCACTCATCCACCTCGAAATCGGCGTCGAAACTATCTGTCATGGTAACCCAGGGGATATGGTCCCACCCCATCCGCGCCTTCAGCCGCGCAATATCAGCCTGTGGCGCTCGTGAGGCGTAGACAAGGGTTGTGTCGCGCGCATTCAGGTGGACGAGACTGGAGACCTGGTCGGCCCCGAGCGAACAGCCAATGCAGGCATGCTCCGGCCAGCCGTGCACGCCGGGTTCGAAGAAGGCCCGATAGACGATCAGTTGAGGGCGGCCTTCGAACAGGTCGAGCAGGCTCGCTTTGCCCTTGGGCCCGTCAAAAATGTAAGTTTTTTCCACGGCCATCCACGGCATCCGCCGCCGCTCGGCGGCCAGGGCATCATTGGCGTGCATCACGGCCTTCTCCTTGACCAAAAGTTGCTCACGCGCAGCCTTGCATTGTTGCGGCGACACAATCGGCCGTGGGTTGATTTTCGGCTGCCCGCCTTGCCGCGTCTCAGCTGGCTTGGTCATGGTTCTGCATCCTCCTGCTTTGTGCAGGCCTTGCTTGCGCGCCTGCGTTCCAGCGGTGACCGCAGGCGAGCCGGCAAGAGGTCCGATATCAGGATTTTCGGTCGAGGATTTTTGCCGCAACGTACCGAGTTCGTCCGCTACCGCACATAATTTCCTGGTCCACGCTTGACCACGGAACCTGATCGGGGGGCTATAAGTTGATGCCGGAAGCGATCGGACTTTAAACTGCCCAAGGAAACTGCCCAAGGAAACTGCCCAAGGCTGGGAGCCATCGTATCCATGTTGCAATTGCGCGCCGCGACGCTCGTACGTCATCCTGTGGCCGCATCGGCCTCCATGCGCGCAGAAGTTTTGGAAATGCGCGCCCTGAACAGCGAGTTCAGTCACGAGTCCGATACGCCGAGCACGCAGATCGTGTTCCCCGTTCAAGGGTTGCACTATATCGGCACCGGCCCGCGAGAAGTTTGGCTTGATCTCAATCAGGTAGCCTTCGTGCCGCGCGGGATCACCACAAAGGATCGCCATCCATCGTTCGGCGACGTGGTTTGCATCGTCGTAACACCGTCGCCTGAATTGCTCGATGAGGTTTGGCATGGGCCTGATGCGGATCTTCCCGACATGGCGGGAGATACGTGTGTGATCCGGCCGATGGAGCCCAGATGCGAGCCGGACTTCTGGCAACACGTGCGCGTCTGGAAGCGGACAATACGGCCATCGAAGAAATCCTGGTGGCCATGCTGCGGAGAACTGTACGACGTCGTTCTGACAAAAGCGTCCTCGCTACTTCTCGTTCGCTGGCACTGGTAGCAAAGGTCAAGGAGCTGCTGGCAACGACGGGCGAACTGCTCTCCCTGAGCCAGATTGCGAACGCGATAGGTGCCTCTCCGGCATATTTGACCGACTTGTTTCATCGGATCGAGGGCATGCCGATCTATCGCTACCAGACCCGCTTACGGCTTGCGCGAGCGCTTGGACAACTTCCTCATGCTGAAGATATCACCCAATTGGCGCTTGACCTTGGCTTCTCCAGCCACAGCCATTTCTCCAGCACGTTCCGCTCGACGTTTGGCGTTACGCCCTCCAATTATCGCGAAAATGCACGTGGGCGATCTGACGGCGTGGTAATCCCGCCTGGCATCGCCTAGCTTTGGCGTAGGATGCTCGTGGGCACCCCACTCGTGGAGACAGAGCAAGACCGTTCCATCCGAATCGATGATTTGACCGAAATGGTCGCGAGCAGGAGTCCTCTCCGGCAGGCCGAGTAGGCATTGGTACCACTCGAAGAAACATCGACCACGCCAATGATCGTCCGCATGCGTTTTATGGGCTTCTCCGCGACCTAGCGATCACTAAAAATCCCTGAATGATGCCAGTAGTGACTATTGAAGGTCGGCTCATGGCACGTGGCCCGTGCGTTATAATCGAAAGATCAGTCAATCGCCTCGACGCCTTGTTCCGTCAAGCGTGCGAGATGGTCCTTCATTTCCTTCAGGCGCTCGGGGGAGTGGCTTTTCCACTCTCTGACCTCGCCCGTAACCCGGAGCAGCTCGCGGGAGCGGTGGGACTGCGTCGGATTTCCAGGAAATTTTTTGTCTGTCAGGTTGGGGGCGTCCACGATCGGCCCGGTCGGCTCCACAATGTAGATCCTTTCCCGTCCTTCGCCGACGGCCAACTCGGCGCCCCAGATGGCCGCATCCAGCGTGCCGGTGAGATAGACCCAAGACGCCTGTTTCCGCGTGCCGTAATTGGAGCCGTAGCCGGCCGCGATCAGGCCTCCCGGTTTCAAGTCGGCCCGGGTGCCGTGGTCGAATCCCTTCGGTCCGCTGCTCATTCTGCACCCGTCAAGCGTGTGGTCCTGTTGGCACTCCGTCGCATCACTCCATGCACGTACAGGAATCAAGCGGCTGGGCATTGGTTTCTGACGCGCTATAGGTCAAATTTTGACAGATACAGGGTCGGTTCCGCGCGCCGAGCGGCGTTGCCCACGGTGTTCCTTTTAGCTTTGCGGTGAGGTGGCGATGTAAGCTTCTAGCACTCAGCGAACTGGGCATCCGACCCAACGACCGCTTTGCGCCAGGAGCGGTCATTCAATAACTGATAAGCTTTCGCTTATTTTCTTATCAGTCCGCAGACTGACTCCATTTTATGCCAAACTTATCAGTCGGCGAGCTGACTCCAATCTTTTCATTTCCAAGCCAGTAGCGGCAAGTGCGCTTGCGCGCAGACGAGCTAGTTCGCTGCGCTATCCAGGTAAGACGTGGACAAGGCGGCACCAGGGTTAATTACCGCCAAGAGTCGAGATACGTCTTCGCGGTCTTCAGATCGACAGTGTCAAAGCCTTCGCTGAAGCGATCGTACACCGACTGCAGAAGGCTGCGTGCCTCGGCGACCCGACCTTGACCATGCTGCAAGCGGGCAAGGCTTGTGGATGTTCGCAGCTCCCATGACAGGGCGCCCTGCCGGCGTGCCCAATCGAGCGAGCGCAAAAAGTGCTCCTCAGCCGCCGTCGCGGCCTGCGGCGC
>Ga0193729_1000330_pt1 | contig 24255 bp, 15 predicted proteins | sample U1c2metaG_FD_143036 | JGI IMG/M metagenome (GOLD analysis project Ga0193729, IMG submission 143036) | Soil microbial communities from a riparian zone of the East river system, Colorado, United States - U1c2 | ecosystem: Environmental > Terrestrial > Soil > Riparian zone | place: USA: East River...
GCGACTGTTCGGGAAGCAATAGATGTTTTGCGGGAACAAGCAGCCGAGAACGATACAGGTCCTGAAGGACAGCGAGGCGTCAATATTGTGCTGCGGCTTGTCCCAATCGGGCAAGTTGCTCCTCCATCACTGCCGGCGTTGCCAGCTGCGCCGCCCACGGGCACCGCTCCTTCGGCAGCCGGTGGTGCGCCTCCGGCAGGTGCGCAGGGAAACGCACCGGTCCAGGCGAGTCCGGGTGCAGCGCCGGTTGTCGGACCCGTGGCGGGACCGGCAGGCGCGCGCATTACTGTCACTCTGGACAACATTCCGTTGGGTGAGGCCCTGCGCTACATCGCCACTCAAGCCGGATTGAAAGTTAAGGTGGAACCGTACGCGGTATCCATTATTCCTCTCACCGAACAGACCAATGACCTGATTACGAAACGATATCACGTACCACCGGAATTCTTCGGTGGTCCGCTCGACGTGGGTTACATTATTGGAGTCACCACGACCGGTGGTAGTGGGGGTCAAAGTGGGGTCGCGCAACCGGTCCCTGTCGCGACCAACGTGCTTGAGAAGGAGGCGGTAAATTATCAGACCACTTCGGCAGCCGGTCAATCGAATCTACAGCAAGGGGCCGCGACGACTCGCCAGAGCCTGGTAAATGATCGTCAGCTCGTCGGCAGGGCGGACGCCATAACGATGTTACAGAGCATGGGGGTTCAGTTCCCCCCGGGCGCGAGCGCGACCTTTTGGCCGCACAGCGGAATGCTGATCGTTCGCAATACGCAGGACAACTTGGACTTCGTCGATGCATTGGTCGATCAGGCAAATATTTCACAGCCGAAGCAGGTCGAGATTGAATCGAAGTTTGTCGAGATCAATCAGAACAATCTAAAGGAACTCGGTTTCGATTGGCTGCTTGGTCCGTTTAGCCTGAATGGAAAAGTTTTCGGCGCAGGGGGAACGGCGGGGAACGGCGCGCCGGTGAATGCGGCAAATTTTCCGTTCGATGCGAACGGAGTCCCGATCGGACAAGATCCTGTCACGGCCGGAAACCGCAGCGGCAATTTCGCAATCAGCGCGAATGCGCTTGATGCGCTGTTGATGCCAGGTATTGGGCAAGTTGCTGGCGCCGCTCCCGGAATCTTTGGATTGGCCGGTGTTTTCACTAATCCGCAATTCCAAGTTGTAATCCGTGCGCTGAACCAGAAAAAAGGCATCGATCTGCTTTCCGCGCCGAGGGTAACGACGAAGAGTGGCCAGCGCGCCATCGTCGAAGTCATAAGAGAATTTCGATACCCGAGAACATATTCAGCGCCCCAGGTTCCATCGATTGGCAGTAGTACCACAACCACGAACGCAGTCGTGCCGGTCGTGGTCACACCGACGACGCCTCAGGATTGGGAGACCCGCAACACCGGCGTGACTCTGGAGGTCGAACCTGTGGTAGGAGGGGATGCGACGACCATAGATTTGAACCTGGTTCCGCAGGTTGTCGAATTCGAGGGTTTCATCAATTATGGCAGCCCGATCAATGCAGTCGGTGTGAACACGATTGGCGGCGCCATAACAACATCCGTGCCCGTCGAGCTCACCGCCAACGTTATCAACCAGCCGGTGTTCAGCACGCGCAAGGTAACGACGAGCGTGAGCGTTTACGATGGACAAACAGTGGTGCTCGGGGGGTTGATGCGGGAAGACGTGCAGAAAACCGAGGATAAGGTCCCCATCATAGGGGACATTCCGCTGGTCGGCCGCGCCTTTCGCAGCAATGTCGAGCAGCACACTAAAAAGAACCTGGTCATCTTCGTTACCGCGAAGATCATCACGCCTGCAGGTGTGCCGCTGAACGAGGAAGAAGAGGAAGGCTTGCTCCCGCCGGCGCTGCCAGAGGTTCCCGCCTATAAGAAATAGGCGGGAACAGCTGACCCCGAAAGCTTTCGGGGTTCAGAGGGTGAGAACCGCGGATAGCACGGATATTGCGGATTGGGCTGTAGCCGGCATCGGTGATGCCGGTTCCGGGCTAACGGCTGTTAACTACACAATCTGCCCACGAAACACACCAAAGATGCGAAAAGGTTTGGAGATTTTCCTTTCGGAATTTTTTGGCATCAATTCGCGTGATTCGTGGGCTCCCTCTCTTCGTCATTCGGATTTCGCATTCTCTGAATATCCGTGTCATTCGTGTCATCCGTGGTTATCTCATTCTTAGGGATTAATGGCTTTTAAGAATCTGTGTGAATCTGCGTAATCTGCGGATCAACTTTTCGAAGATTTTTGAGAACTTCGTCCAGCAAATCCCGGAGAAGGATGATGAGACCACGAATGGAGACCAATAGACACGAAGAATTGGGAGAACCACGGATGTCACGGAGTGCACAGATTCAGCATTCCACATTCGTCATTCCCGTCCATCCGTGTAATCCGTGGTCCTCTCTCTGTTCCCAACATTAGTGTTCATTCGTGGTTTTCCGATCCCAAAGAAACTAAGAAATAACTATTGACTTTACCCGTGAACACGGCGATAAGCCGCCTTCAACTCAGACCAACCCTCAGAACCAACCCCAACAAGAAACCAAAAGCAAAACCCCAGAACACTTGTCCGCCGAAGCCCCGCCACTGCGGGACGAAGGTGGAACCCCCAAACAAAACCCTCTGAGAAAACCCTCAGAACAACCGCAGAAATAAAAACCCCAATATGAAAATCAAAATAAACAAATTCTTCTCAGGATTCACCCTGATTGAGTTGCTGGTCGTGATTGCGATTATCGCGATCCTGGCCGCACTGGCAGTGCCCGCACTTACGTCGGCGCTGTCCAAGGCTCAACAGACCGGCACAATGAACAACGCGCGCCAGCTTTACCTGGCTCAATTCCAAATGTCGAATGACGGCTCAGCAACTGGCGACGCCACTTCAGCGTGGCCCGGCGATCTGCCTACGGTTCCACAGAGCACGACGGCTTACCTTAATGTGCTGTGCGGAAAAGGTTATCTGAGAGGCGCCGACGCCATCAAGTTGATGAATGCTCCTGGCGCCCAGTACACTGCTACGGTAACTACCACCGGTGGTACCGACTCGCTAACTGCCCCTGTCGGGACATCCGCCCTGAAAGTTTGGCTGGTCGGAGACGCCGCTCCGGCGACTGCGATTTTTTGCACCAGCCGGAACTACACTTATGACACGGCACTCGTCTCGACCGACGTTCCTTACGGTACGAAAGGTTTCATCACCATAAAGAAGGGCGGCGACGCAGCGATCTATAGGGTGGGCCAGGCCACAACTAGCGGTTGGCAAAACAACGATACAGTGTTTCAGAATTCAGTCGGCTATAAGCCTACGGATAGTGTCGGAACTGCGTCTGTTGGCGATCTCCTCGTTCCCTCGCCAGGCGTGCTGCCTCCCCAGTAAGCGAATCTGGCTCGTTTAGTTTAAGTTAATTCAACCCAGCACTTTGCTAGTCAAAGTGCTGGGTTTGTTTTTGGGGGGATCGATTTCCCTGGTAGGGGCGATTGAAACTCGCTCGCTTCCCAGCTCACTCGCCGCTGCCCATCGCGGCTTTACCTTCTATCTCGCCGATCCCTCGGCTCGATTGACCACAATCGCCTTGGGCGGTTCGGGTGAACCGCCCCTACCTGAACTCGGCGTGGCGCTTTTGTTTGCTGTAGCGGCAGGCGTGCCGCCTGCATTCCGATTGATGTTGCAGCCGGCACGGCTGCCTCTACAAATGATTTCCGCGGTCGGAGACTGCCAGTTACAAGCGTTGTAGCCGGGATCGGTGATCCCGGCTTCTGCTCATCACGTACCAGCGCCGGCATCAACGATGCCGGCTACAGCGCGAAATCCCAAATGCGATTGCGCAAGCCAGCAATTTGGGCCAGGCAATCGCCGGGGTGCTGCGCCTTGAATTCGGTCGGCGTATTTGCTTAGCGCCAATGGCGCGGCATTCATCGCCAGCCTGGGGCAAGCGCCCAAGGTTCCATGGATCAAAAGAACCCCAGCGCTGAAGGCGCGACTCACTGAATCGCGCTTTCAGCGCTTCGTTTTTGCTACGATCACATCCCTGGGGCGTTGCCCCAGGCTCATGTGAGAAGAGCGCCGTTGGCGCTAAGCAAATGCGATATCGTCGAGCAAAACGCTCGGCTCGCGTTTAGACATCGATGAATTCCAGTTCTATCTGATAGTCTCGCAAGCGGAATGGTTAAACGGACCGCGCAAAAGCGAAAAGCTGTCGGCTTTACCGCGGCCAACGAACGAACTCCGAAAGCTTTCGAGGTCAGCCGCGTTACAACATTCGAGCGACCCGACCTTCTGATCCTGCTCGGTTTGGTGATAGTAACGTTTGGGATCTATGCGCAGTTGATAGGGCATCACTTCATCACGTTCGATGACCCCACGTATATCCAGGATAATCCAATGGTAAATCGCGGCGTTACGCTCGCGGGAGTCGCCTGGGCGTTCACCACTTTTCATCAGGCAAACTGGCATCCACTCACATGGATCGCACATATGACCGATAGCCAACTTTTCGGCATGAAGGCAGGTGGCCACCTGCTGGTTAACGCGCTGATTCATACGGCAAACACGCTGCTTGTGTTCTGGTTTCTCTTGCGAACAACACACGCCCGCTGGCCGAGCGCGCTGGTCGCGGCGCTTTTTGCGCTTCATCCGTTGCACGTGGAGTCGGTCGCTTGGGCGGCTGAACGCAAAGATACGTTGTCCACATTTTTCGGCTTGCTGTCGCTGATCGCTTACACGCGTTACGCGGAGGCGCCTTCGATCAGGCGCTACGCATGGACGGCCATTACGCTCGCACTGGGACTATTGACCAAACCGATGCTGGTGACGTGGCCTTTTGTCATGTTGCTGCTCGATTACTGGCCGTTAGGACGATTTCGGCGATCAGAACTCAAAGGTCAGCCTGCCCGCCTGCCTGCTCGCGAAGACTTTCGGAGTAGCCTTGGCGAAGGCGGGTGGTCAGTAGTCCGTAGTCTTGTTGTCGAAAAAATACCGTTATTTGCTCTCGTGGCGGCGTCCGCCGTTATCACATCGGTCGCGCAATCTCATGGAGGCGGTGTGCGTACATTCACCGAGTTCCCCATTGCGCTGCGGTTGTCGAACGCGCTTGTCTCGTATGCGAAATACTTGCTGCTCGCTTTCTGGCCGAATGATCTTGCCGTGTTTTACCCATTCCCGAAGGCGGGCGTACCGGCCTGGCAGATCATCGGCGCGGCGTTGCTATTGACTGCAATTACGGCATTCTGTTTTTCCCAACGGAGAATCCGGCCTTACCTTATCGTAGGCTGGCTTTGGTTCCTGGGAACACTGGTTCCCGTCATCGGGCTTGTTCAGGTTGGCGCGCAAACCATGGCGGACCGCTACTTTTATATTCCGTCAATCGGTTTGTTCATTGCGATCGTGTTCGGATTAGCGGACATCGCGGAGAGACAACGTGTTGCGCCGTGGGTCAGCGCGGCCGTAGCCAGCGGGATCCTACTGGCTCTTGCTACTCTTACCAACGCGCAAATTCGTCGCTGGACTGACAGCTTCGCTTTGTTTCAACACGCGCTCGCAGTCACCCCGCCGAACTTCACTATAGAAACCAGCCTGGGGGTTGCTTTGGGAAAGAGCAGTAGATACGACGACGCGGAGGCGCATTTTCAGAAAGCCCTAAAAATCAGGCCCGATTTCTACGACGCCCTGTTCAACATGGGCGCTACCCGTTTTTACCAAGGGCGGCTGCCCGAAGCCGTCGAGTATTATCAAGCAGCAATCCATTCGCAGCCTGGCGCGCCCGAAGCGCACATGCAGCTAGCGTTGGTATTATGGAACCAGAACCGAAGCGAAGCCGCGTGCGATGAAATGCGCCGCGCGTCACAGTTGGCACCCAAAGACGCAATGATTCGGAGCGACCTTGGACTCGCCCTAGCCCGGTTAGGCAGAATTCCGGAGGCTATTGATCAACTCCACGAAGCGCTCCGGCTGAATCCTCACAGTGCCGAGGCTCATAACAATCTGGGCTTGGCCCTCCTTGAATCCGGGCGAACCCGGGAGAGCATTCCGGAATTTGTGGCAGCGCTGCGCCTTAAGCCCGAGTTGAAAGGTGCGGCCGACAGTCTGCGGCGCGCGCAGGTGGAGTTAAGCTCGCAAAAGTAGCGAAAAGACGAGAATTTCGCTTAGTTTGGCAGAAAAGACAGACCACCACGGATTTGCCCCGTAGGCGAACACCGTTTCGGTTTGTTGACTAAATCTTTCGTAATCCCACGGGGTAAACACGGATTGCACGGATGAGCGCAAGACGGAGAATTCAACAGAAGGAAACGAAGATAGCGAAGCGTTTTCTGTCCGAGCAAAAGACGGTCTTTGTTTCCTTCGCTGCCTTCTGTAAATAATTTGGGGCTCTGATAGAGTCGCAAAGGGCATGGCAAAACAGACCGCGCAAAAGCGAAAAGACCGGCGCGACTCCGCACCTCGGCAGGAAGATTCCATTTTCAGCTCGCGCGAACGCAAGCTCGCCACGGCGAGTCCGTCCGGTGGCGGACGAGACGCATGCGCTACTGCAACATTTGAGCGACCCGACCTTCTGATCCTGCTCGGCCTGGCGGTAGTAACGTTTGGGATCTATGCGCAAGTAATCGGGCATCGCTTCATCACATTCGATGACCTTTCGTATATCGAGGAAAATCCAATGGTGAATCGCGGTGTTACCCTCGCGGGACTCGCCTGGGCGTTTACCACTTTTCATGCGGCAAATTGGCATCCCCTCACATGGATTTCACACATGATCGATAGCCAACTCTTCGGCACGTTTGCGGGTGGCCATCTGCTCGTTAACGCACTGATTCACACAGCGAACACGTTGCTTCTCTTCTGGTTTCTCTTGCGAACAACACGCGCCCGCTGGTCGAGTGCGCTCGTCGCGGCGCTTTTTGCCCTGCATCCGTTGCACGTGGAATCGGTAGCATGGGCATCCGAACGCAAGGACACGTTGTCCACATTTTTCGGCTTAATGTCACTGATCGCTTACGTGCGTTACGCGGAGGCACCTTCGATCAGGCGCTACGCATGGGTCGCAATCCTGCTCGCACTGGGGTTGTTGGCGAAACCAATGCTGGTGACGTGGCCTTTTGTCATGTTGCTGCTCGATTATTGGCCGTTGCGCAGATTTCAGCAATCAAAAGTCAAAGGTCAGCCCGCCCGCCTGCCTGCTCGCGAAGACTTTCGGAGTAGCCTTGGCGAAGGCGGGTGGTCAGTAGTCCGTAGTCTTGTTGTCGAAAAAATACCGTTGTTTGTTCTCGTCGCAGCATCCGCGGTTGTCACCTTCCTCGCGCAATCTCATGGAGGCACTTTACGCGGCTTTACGGAAGCTCCTATTACGCTGCGACTGTCGAACGCGCTTGTGTCGTATGCGAAATACTTGCTGCTCGCTTTCTGGCCAAATGATCTGGCTGTCTATTATCCGTACTCAGGGCCGAAAATACCGACCTGGCAGATCATCGGCGCGGCGTTGCTATTGATTGCAATTACGGCATTCTGTTTTTTCCAATCCCGAAAGCATTCGGGATACCTCATGGTTGGCTGGCTGTGGTTTCTGGGAACACTGGTTCCCGTTATAAGGCTCGTTCAGGTTGGCGGTCAAACCATGGCGGATCGCTACTTTTATATTCCGTCAATCGGTTTGTTCATTGCACTGGTTTTCGGATTAACGGACGTCGCCAAGAGTTGGCGTGTTGCGCCATTGCTCGGGGCAGGAGTAGCTCTCGGGGTTCTACTGATTCTTGCTACCCTCACGAACGTGCAGATTCAGCGCTGGCGTGACAGTTTCACTTTGTTTGACCACACGCTCGCAGTCACTCCACCTAATCTCCTCATAGAACACAATCTAGGCCAGGCCATGGGCGATAGTGGTAGATACGATGAGGCCGCGGTGCATTTTGAAAAGGCGTTGCAGATGGACCCCAATTTCTACGACGCCCTGGTAGGCCTGGGCGTTACTCGTGAGTTCCAAGGCCGGCTGCCGGAAGCCATCCAGTATTTGCAAGCTGCAATCCATTCACAGCCGGACACGCCCAAAGCGCACGTGCAGTTGGGTCTCGCACTATGGAAGCAGAACGATTATCAAGCCGCCCTTGAGGAGATGCGCCGCGCATCACAGCTTGCGCCCGAAGATGAAGACATTCGTGCTGATTTCGGAATCGCGCTGGAGCTGGTGGACAGACTACCAGAGGCTATCGTGCAATTTCACGAAGCGCTCCGGATGAATCCCAACGATGCCGAGACTCACAACAATCTGGGGTTGGCCCTGCTCGCCTCCGGCAAAGCGCGAGAAAGCATTCCCGAATTTGAAACGGCATTGCGCCTCAAACCGGAGCTGAAAGGCGCAGCGGACAATCTGCGCCGCGCGCAGTCCCAATTAGGCTCGCAAAAATAACAGCGGCCAAGCACATCTTAAGCGGAACAATCGCGGCGCGGCGATGTCTTCTGCATCATAAAGCGCGAACACCCCATCCGAACAGCCAAGGCGTAAGAGGAGTGGATGCGAAACAATTTGAGCGTTTTGTGCGTCAAGCCCATCTGATAATCTCGCAGAGGCATGGCTAAACGGATCGCGCAAAAGCGAAAAGCTGCCGGCGTTACCGCAGCCAACGAACGAATTCCGAACTCCGAAAGTTTTCGCGAGCAAGGAGCTTTCGAGGTCAGCCACGCTACAACATTCGAGCGACCCGATCTTCTAATCCTGGTCGGTTTGGCAGTAGTAACGTTTGGCATCTATGCGCAGTTGATAGGGCATCGCTTCATCACGTTCGATGACCCCACGTATATCCAGGAAAATCCAATGGTGAATCACGGCGTCACGCTCGAGGGACTCGCCTGGGCGTTTACCACTTTTTATGCCGGGAACTGGCATCCACTCACATGGATCGCGCATATGATCGATAGCCAACTCTTCGGCATGTTTCCGGGTGGCCATCTGCTCGTTAACGCGCTGATTCATGCGGCAAACACATTACTTCTCTTCGGCTTTCTCTTGCGAACCACACATGCCCGCTGGTCGAGCGCACTGGTCGCGGCGCTTTTTGCGCTGCACCCGTTGCACGTGGAATCCGTAGCGTGGGCATCCGAACGCAAAGATACGCTGTCCACATTTTTCGGCTTGCTGTCGCTCATCGCTTACACGCGTTACGCGGAGGCGCCTTCGATCAGGCGCTACGCATGGGTCGCCATCATGCTCGCGCTGGGGTTATTGGCCAAACCAATGCTGGTGACGTGGCCTTTTGTCATGTTGCTGCTCGATTACTGGCCGTTGCGCAGATTTCAGCGATCGGAAGTCAGAGGTCAGCCTGCCCGCCTGCCTGCTCGCGAAGACTTTCGGAGTAGCCTTGGCGGAGGCGGGTGGTCAGTAGTCCGTAGTCTTGTTGTCGAGAAGATACCGTTGTTTGCTCTCGTGGCGGCGTCTGCGGTTGTCACGTCCGTCGCGCAATCTCATCTCGGCGCTGTGCGCACTTTCACAGAGGCCCCTCTTACGCTGCGATTGTCGAACGTGCTTGTCTCGTATGCTAAATACTTGCTCCTCGCGTGCTGGCCGAATGGTCTTGCCGTGTTTTACCCATTCCCGAAGGCGGGCATCCCGGCCTGGCAGGTCATCGGCGCGGCGTTGCTGTTGATTGCAATTACGGCATTCTGTTTTTTTCAACGCAAACTCCGGCCCTACCTGATCGTAGGCTGGCTTTGGTTTATGGGAACACTGGTTCCCGTCATCGGGCTCGTTCAGGTCGGCGCGCAAACCATGGCGGATCGGTACTTTTATATTCCATCGATCGGTTTGTTCATTGCGATCGTGTTCGGATTAGCCGACATCGCGGAGAGGCGACGCGTTCCGGCGTGGCTCAGTGCAGCAATAGCGAACGTGATTCTGCTGGTTTTTGCTACTCTTACCGACGCGCAGATTCATCGGTGGCATGACAGCATCACTTTGTTTAAGCATGCGCTCACACTCACCCGGCCTAATGTTATCGTAGAAGACAATCTGGGGTTGGCCATGCATAAGAGCGGTCAGCTCGATGAAGCCGCGGCGCATTTTGAAAAAGCCCTGCAAATCCAACCCAATGACTACACAGCGCTGTTGACCATGGGCGTTACCCGTTTTCACCAGGGCCGGGTGCCGGAAGCCATCGAATATGCCCAGGCGACAATCCGTTCGGAGCCGGACACGCCTAAAGCGCACAACCTGCTGGGCATGGCGTTGGCGAAGCAGAACCGAAACGAAGCCGCGCTCGATGAAGTGCGCCGCGCGTCAGAGTTGGCGCCGAAAGACGCGGAGATTCGGAACAATCTTGGACTGGCGCTGGTGCGGGTGGGCAAAATTCCGGAGGCTATTGATCAATTTCACGAAGCGGTGCGGCTGGACCCCCAGGATGCTACTGCGGCCCATGCCAATCTGGGGTGGGCCCTCCTTCAATCCGGGAAACCCAGGGAGAGCATTCCGGAATTTGAGGCAGCGCTGCAGCTCAACCCGGAGTTCAAAGCTGCGGCCGATGGTCTGCGTCAGGCGCAGGCACAGTTAAGCTCGCAAAGGTAGCGGAGCGAAAAGAGTGTGCTGCGATCTTAGATTTGACGGAAGAACTGAGATCACTTGCGGAATAGCGCGGGCTTCTGATTACCGAAAGAGAGAAGAGAACCACGAATAACGCGGATGACGCGGATTTTTTGAGAATGACAGACATTATTGAGAAGCAGAGAACGGTGCGCATCCGGTAGGGCTCGCACTCCCGTGCGAGCCGCTCGGGCCCGGAAACGGCGCGCAGGGGACTGCGCGCCCTACCTGACACGCCCGCCTGCTGCGCCCGCATCGGTGTTCGGAATGACGATGCACAAATGAGGAATGACCAGACTGTATCCGTGATATCCGTTTGATCCGTGGTTGTACTCGTCGAGAATCGACATTCGTGAACCGAGGAAAAGGGATTTCCGAGATAGAAGGCAAAGGCGCGATGGGTAGCGCCGAGCAAGGCGGGAGCCGAGAGAGTTCAATCGTGCTCCGATGACAGCCCGTATTCGAAATTTTGAACAGGGCATTCAGCTGTGCTGGTGGATCCTTCTGGCAGTTGTCATTGCCGTGGTCGTATTGATCTGAATCCATTTCCTTGCAATTCCGCTTGAACGTGATGAGGGCGAATACGCCTATGCGGGCCAACTCATGCTGCAGGGAATCCCGCCCTACCGATTAGCTTATAACATGAAGTTCCCCGGAGTTTACGCTGCATACGCTTTGATGATGTGGATCTTTGGCGAAAGCAGCGCCGGCATCCACCTTGGCCTGTTGATTGTAAACATCGCCAACATCGTAATTGTATTTTTGATTGCGCGGCGACTGACAGGTTTGATAGCCGGCATCGCCGCGGCGGCCAGCTACGCGATTCTCTCGGCTAGCCCGTCGGTACTCGGACTGGCTGCGCACGCGACACATTTGTAATGTTGCCGACCCTTCTCGGCGCTCTCGTGTTGTTGAAGCCGGTTTTAACAAAAAGATGGTGTTCGTTAGCGAAAGCCTTTCGGCGGTCATCACTCTTTTCCATCCAAAATCGTGCTTGTGGTCGCGTAAGACGGCCATTCCAGCTTTCCCGGCACACAGCGCAATGATTTGTCTTTTAAGGATTGTGGCAGGAAAACGTATCGACGAAGCCCTCGTGGCGAAAGTAGTCGCGGCGCCCTCGCCACGATTGCATACCTGTGAGATGGCTCGTAGTAACACACCACACTACTTGACCCGAAAAACGAGATAAGGCTCCGGCGGGATTCGGGCAAACAGCCAGGGCAACGGGCCCCATCTGCTCGAATAAAATCCAGCACCCGTTTCTGGACTCATTGTTGCCAACAAAAACTGGGGAAAATTAACTTGCTCCATCCGACCAGGTGTTGCCGGCAGACTGATATTGGTGTTATTCACTGGAATGATAACTAGATCACCAGAAACTATCCCGCGCTCATTCTGGTCCACCGGCTTTGCCCTCCATTGCTCCATATAGTATTGGAAGCCCCAATGTCCCTCGAACCATACCGTCCCTGGCTCGGTCTGGAATCGTTTCTGGAAGTAGCTGGAGGCCAGCCGTGCCGTATTGGCAACCTTGTAATCGGCCGTTGTAACTAAAAGTGAAACCAGCGCGGCCGGGAGAAGTGGCCACCAAAGCGTGCGACCATTACTTGCCTGGGAGGTGTTGAAGCGTCTGAGCAAGAGAATCATCACCGCGGGCGCCATCGGTAGGAGCGTTCGAGCGGTGATAGACCAGTTCATAATTGCAGCGAAAAAGAAGGTCCCGATTACCCAAAGGCTGAGCAGAACCGAATCCGCTGTTCGCCGCTGGGCGACATCGGTCACCGCCAGCGCAAGAATCGCAATGCCGATGGTAGCAAACAAAGCTTCGGGGGCCGTGATCGCGATGGAACCGGTCGCGAGTCCGCGGCCAATGCCGAAATAGAGTAGCAGGAGCAGGGCGACGAAGATCGCGAGTCCGCTGATGAGAACGCGCCGTGACTTAAGGAAGGGCACATAGAAAACAGCTGGAAATAGACAACCGCCGGTGAACGAAAGCCCGATAATAAATTGCGCAAACAAGTGCTTCTCCGCGCTCCTCCTATATTTCCACGGATAAATGATAGCGTTGCTGAAAAGGCCCTCACCGTATTTGGCTTTCGTCATTACTTCATACATAATGATGACCGTGACCGGGATGAGAAGAAACAGAAGTCGGTAAGTGAAGCGGCGGTCTCGCACCAAAGTATAAGCCGCCAGAAGCGGCACCAGACTGGCTCCAAAGTATTTCGTCAGCGCGGCCGCGGCGGCGAGAACGGATGCTAAGAGAAGAAACCGGTAGCTATGACGCTCGAGCCCACGCAACCAGCTCTCGACTGACCACACCCACAGTGCCAGCAGCCAGACATCGCACATTACTCCCGTTGCCGAGACCAGGAAGACGGGCGTGAAAAGCGTAAGAAGGGCGGCAAGTAGCGGTGAATCGCAAAGGCGCCGCGCCAGAAAGAACGTTCCGAGTGTGGCCGCGACTGCTGGAACGAGGAAAGCGCCATGCATTGCCGGCTCGCTCCAACCAAGGAAGGTGGCGGCCAGGGCCATGTAATACGAACTTAAAGGGGGATTTTGCATGACCGAAAACATTGGCTGAGCAGTTTCATACCAGTTCAGCGAGAACCCGTACGGGTCGCCCGGATGCTGAGATACTTGCTGCGCAATCCACAGGAAAAGCGGATCGTCGATGTGAAAGGCTTTGTTCAGAAATGGACAGAGAGCAGCAATCACCGCAAAGATGGCGAAGAACGCATCGCGAGTTGCCGAATTCTTCACCCCCAAACTAATAGCAGGTTAAACGTCAACCTGGAAGCGTGTAAGTATTCTTTGTAGAATCGGCGATGAAATGACCGTTTGCATTCCGCCGGGTTGGGGCCAATGCGCTGAGAGAGCGCCTCTTGGGTGTGATACGAAGCACCGTCTGTGTGGGCGATCCGCGCATGTAACGCGCGCGTGGAATGAGTCACACAGCAATCTCCGTCTCTGTATTTTCGCTCTGTTACAAGAGATACCGAAGTCGATGATTGACGGGCGACAGTTCCGTCGCTCAATCTCAAGACGCATGTCATTGAAGCGAATACCGAAACTTGGAATAGAAACGGCGGCAGCGCTGATTGGTACCGCTTTCTCCGCCATACTGCTGGTGCTGACGGCGATGAATGCCGGGCCGTTGTGGCGTGATGAAACCAACACCTTCAATTTGGCGCACATGCCCTCGCTCCGAGACATCTGGAACAACCTGCAGTTTGACTCATGTCCCCTGCTCTGGCCGCTCGTGGTGCGCGGATTCGGCATGTTGGGGCTGACCAACGGCGATATGGGCATCCGTATTTTGGGGCTGGGTGTTGGTTTGTTCTTTCTGACCTCGCTGTGGCTGTGCCAGCGTTGGATTGGGGGACGCGCGCCAACTTTGAGTATCGCGTTGCTGGGCGGTTTGCCCGCGTTCGTTTTTGTCGTGGGAGCGAATCGCGCCTACGGTCTGGCAGGTTGCCTGCTGGTGCTCAGTTTCGGCACGATCTGGAGGATCCTGGAGTCTCCGACCAAGTCACGGACGCTTTCAGCAGGTTTTATCTGCCTGCTGTTCACCCAATCTCTCTATTATGACGTGATCTTTCTCGGGGCGATGCTGTCCGCTGGAGCCCTGGTGGCAATTCAACGGCAACAGTGGAAAGCATTTTGGGCAATGGCGGGCATCGGTTTGGTGGCAGGCGCATCTTTGTTGATTTATCTGCCGATCTTCCATCAGCCTCCGGAATACCTGTCGCTTGTGCGCTCGCCGTTCTTTACTGCTGCAACCCTTTGGAACGGGCTCGGCGACGCTCTGGCCGCGCGGAGTAGTGCCAACCCTAACGGTGCCAACGGCCCGCAGATCTGGATTTGGATCGGGCTTTTGTTGGCGGGCATCATAGTCGCCCTGATAATGCAACGAAGTCGCGTACGCCAAGGGCCAAAACCGGAAGGTGCTTCGAATGGTGCCAATCGGGAGTGGTCCGACCGGGCACTGTTCTGTGTCACCAGCGTGTTTCTGGGAATTATCGGGTATACTGGGTTCCTGCTGAAATTGCAGTTTTTCGTGCAGTCATGGTATTACGTCGAAATTCTAACCCTCTGCGCCATTTCCCTCGACGGCATCTTAACTGCGAGCTGGCCGGCGCTGCGTCCCTGGGGGTTGATGCGCATTGTATTCCTGATGGAAATGATGGCGTTAAACGCCAGGCCGGCGTGGGCGGAAGCGCACACCCGTCGGAGCAATCTAGATGTGGTTGCCGCTTTTCTCAGCCACAACGCTTCGGCGGGCGACCTCATTGTGGTCCAGAACGCATGGGAGGGTATCACGTTCAACCGGTATTACCGCGGCCGCGCTCAATGGCTCAGCGTACCTCTGATCGATTCGCACGAGTTATATTGCATTGATCCAGTAATGGCAGAAATGAACCAACCGGAGGCGATGACACCGGTGTTACATGCAATAACCAAGACTCTGGCCAGCGGCAACCATGTTTGGGTGGTGGGGAGCATACCCATGGCGCGTTGGAAGGATGCACCACCCGGGCCAACTCCGCTGCCGCCCCTGCCGTCCGAAATGCGCACCCGATGGTGGTTGGGGTCGTATTTATATTGGTGGAACCAACAGGTCACAACGCTCCTGCTGGATCACGCGCAGCAAGGAAAGGCTGAAACAATTGCTGCGCCCGGACCGGTGAACCATTTCGAAAACGTTTCAGTCGTACGATTCACCGGCTACAAGCCTGAGACCGAATGATCCGATAGGCTATCGCGGTGCCGTTCTCCTCACTTACGATGCAAGCGACCCTAACAGGCTTCGAACCCGTGTTACGACTGTGAGAACAACACAAGCGCCCAAAGCTTGCCGGTGTGCGAGTGACTCAGCCCGTCCTGAGCCTCGAGCAGCCATAAGTCGCAAGAAATCTATAATTACGTTTTCCGTTCGATGACGGATAGCGGAAGGTAATAGTCGGTGCGTTCCCGTGATACGATATTGACAAGCCCGTCCAATCGGAAGTCCTCCGCCGCGTATCTGTGCATCCATTTGACGATTTCGGTGTCAGAATTAGGCCGCCTTAACCAGGACGTTCTAACCGCGACAAGGACCAGATATTTTGGCCGCGCGGCCTCTATTTCCCGCATCAATTCGCGCTGCATTTGCCCGGCAAACCTTTGAGGCTCCATCAATCCATACGTGTAAATGTAGCCAGTGGCGCAATGCCGATCCGCATAAAAGTAAATTTCGGGTTCCGCTGGACTGTCGTATTGCTTGCATGAAATTGCCGCGTCGCGTGTGTCACGTAGGAAGAAAAGGTCGGACACCTGAGGAACAAAATTTGCAATTTTCGCATCTTGCCGAAAAAATCTTGTGACTTCTTGATATCTCGACAGAGAGATCAATGTTTACCATCTTATCATCGTGACCTCCAGTCTGGACCTGACCGACCTGAACAGCCTTGCGCAGGCGAGGCGACGCTGCGCGGCCAAAATTCTTGAGCTCTACAAAATGGCTAACGCAGGCCATATCGGGTCGTCGCTCAGTTGCCTCGAGATTTTGGTCGATCTTTGTTTTGGCCGAATGGAAAAGGAGGACGTCCTTGTGCTTTCCAAGGGTCACGCCGCGGCTGCACTCTACACAACGCTTTCATTGTCGGGCCGATTGCCGGAGACAGAACTTTCTACTTTCTACAAGGATGGCACGGTTCTGTCCGCCCACCCCCCGTGTTCAGGCGCGATTCGGGCCATCCCGTTCGGGACCGGCAGTCTCGGTCACGGTTTGGGTCTCGCCTGCGGGATTGCGTTTTCGTGCCGTTTTACCGGGAAATCATTCAAGGTTTTTACAGTGTTGTCAGACGGCGATTGCAATGAAGGGTCCACTTGGGAGGCCGTGTTATTCGCCAGCCAGCAGAAGCTATCCGCCTTGACTGTTGTCGTCGACCTAAATGGTGTCCAGGGAATTGGGTATACAAAGAATATTCTTAACCTAGAGCCTATCGTCGATAAGTGGACATCATTCGGCTTCGCAGTTGCGGTCGCCGAAGACGGCAACGACTTCGGCAGTCTTTCCCAGGCCCACAAGGCGGTAAACAACTCAACCGTGCCGCGATGCATCATCGCCCGAACCGTCAAAGGTCACGGAATCTCTTACATGGAGAACCGTGTGGAATGGCATTATTTACCGATGAAAGATGAACATTACGCGCAGGCGTTATCCGAGCTTGCGGATGCTGGCCTAGATTAACCTTGGTCTAAGACGTCTATGCGTAAAGAATTTTCAAGCTGGATCGAGAACTTTGGCCGAAATGAGAGCCGGTTCATCTTCCTCACCGGCGATCTCGGTTTTGCAGCGCTCGAGAACGTGCAGGCAGCGCTACAGGAACGTTTCGTAAACATGGGCGTCTGCGAGCAAAACATGATATCGGTGGCTGCGGGACTTGCTCAGCAAGGGCTAATCCCCCTTTGCTATAGCATAGCACCGTTCGCGGTTTTCAGGCCCTATGAGCAGATCCGAGTTGATCTGGCCTTGCACCAAATGAATGTCAAGATTGTAGGCAACGGCGGCGGTTACGGCTACGGGATCATGGGAGGGACTCATCATGCTCTTGAGGACATCGCCGTCCTATCTGCCTTGCAGCACTTCGCTTGCTTCATCCCGCTGTGCAATTCGGACGTGGACGGCGCGTGCGCCGCGCTTTTCCGGTATGTCGGGCCTTCCTACCTCAGGCTAGGTTTTGGGGTGTGGCCCGATGATGCCGGAGAGCTAGAGGGATTCAAGCCCATAAGGAAGCTGGCCGGCAGTCGGCCGGCACCCCCGAAGGCGACGATCGTTGGTCTCGGGCCGGTTCTGCTGAATGTACTTCCCTGGATATTGGAAAGGAGAGTGACCGATGTTTTCGCTGTTTCCCAAATGCCGCTCGCCGATCTTTCGGACGAATTGCTCGCGAGTCTCCGAGCATCCGGTTTACTATGGGTGATAGAGGAGCATCGAGCTCGCGGGGGCTTAGGGGAGCACTTGGCGGCGCGCATGGCGCAACAGGGAGTTCCATTCCGCCTTCATCACACATACGCGGTTGGCTATCCCGATGGTCTGTATGGCAGCCAATCATATCACCAAACTCGTTCGGGTCTCGATCCTGTTTCATTGCAGCAAACGTTCCAGCGGTTGTCCGCTTAGATAACGCGAATGTCTGCCAACATCACCCATCAAGACGGCGACCTTTGCTCGGACACGTGGACTGAAGTTGACCGCGAGGACGTACAAAAGCTTTCTGGTCCGATATGGGTCGTAGGCGCTTCAGGTTTTATCGGGGCTAAGCTTTTCTTCTCGCTCGCTCGAACCCGCTCCGACGTTTTCGCGGTCTCAGATCTCGTTGAGAGCAGTTGGCGCCTGCTGCATTCCCCTTATGGCAACCGGATAGCTTGTGACATTACTCGAATACAGGATGTGAATGCGGCTATTCGGAAACACCGGCCGCGGACTATCTTCAATCTCGCCACCTACGGTGGTTACGAGCGGCAGAATGTGGCGGCTCAGATTCATGCGGTTAACTACATGGGCACATTCAATCTGGTAACGGCGCTGCGCGACGCCGGATGTGACGCATTCGTTCAGGCAGGTACATCTTCGGAATATGGCCTGAATTGCGCCGGCCCAGATGAATCGGCACCGCTAGAACCTAACAGCGATTACGCTGTCTCGAAGGTGGCGATAAGTTATCTCATGAACTATTACGGTCGATTGCAGAACTTTCCTTGCACGCATCTGCGGATCTATTCGGTCTATGGTCCGTGGGAGGAACGTGATCGTCTCGTGCCGCGCCTAATCAGCCTGGGACTGCAAGGGAATTATCCGCCACTAGTCGATCCTCATATCTCTCGCGATTTTATTTACGTTGATGATTGCACGAGGGCTTTTGTGCGCGCCGCGCTCACCACCTGCCGCTCGGCACCCGGAGAAGTATTTAATATCGCCACAGGTACCAAGACATCGCTCGGCGAAATCGCACTGCTGGTGCGTACCCTCTTTAGTATACCGGAAGAGCCAGAGTTCGGGTCGATGCCGAATCGCAGGTGGGATCTCTCGAATTGGTTTGGCGATCCTCACCTGGCTCGTGAAAAACTGGGCTGGACCCACAGGCACAGCCTAGAGGACGGGCTTCGGCTCACTGCGGAATGGGAGCGCCTCGCAGACTCGCAAATCCGTTTTGGTATCTTACCACGGAAACCGGAACGCCTCTCGGCTATCATCGCATGTTATAGGGACGAGCAGGCGATACCGATCATGCACGAGCGCCTGACGCAAATCTTCGCGCAGCTAGGCGTAGACTATGAGATTATTTTTGTTAACGATTGCAGCCCCACAAATGACGAAGCGGTGATTCGCCAACTGTGTGATCAGGATTCCCATGTCCTTGGCGTTTCCCACTCGCGGAATTTTGGTTCACAAAGTGCCTTTCTGAGCGGGATGGAGATCGCAACCGGCGACGCAGTTGTTCTTCTGGATGGCGACCTTCAGGATCCGCCAGCGATGATAGAAGCGTTCTATCGCCAGTGGAAAGAAGGTTATGAAGTGGTCTACGGGATACGTAGCAAGCGCCAAGCTTCGTGGTATATGCAATTGCTTTACAAGGCGTTTTACCGCGTTTTTAAACATCTTTCGGAGGTCGAAATCCCACTTGATGCCGGAGACTTTTCACTGATCGACCGGAAGGCGGTCGAACATTTGCTCCGTTTTCGCGAGCGCGATCTATTTGTCCGTGGCTTGCGGGCGTGGATCGGTTTTAAACAGGCGGGGGTGTCGTATGAGCGGCCGGAGCGCATGTTTGGGCGAAGTACGAACAAGTTTTTAAAGAATGTCTGGTGGGCCAAGAAGGGCATATTTTCATTCAGTCTCAAACCGCTCTATTACATTCAGGGATTTGGCCTTCTCATTTTTGCCGTCAGCATCGGTCTGGCGCTATTCTATTTGTTTTACTACCTCTTGCACCCATCGGCGCGGGTGCCAGGCATCACAACAATCGTATTACTGATACTGGGCTTGAGCGGTGTTCAGCTTCTGTCGCTCAGCATTCTAGGCGACTACCTTGGCAAAGTGCTTGAGGAGGCCAAGGCCCGTCCTCGTTTCATCCGTTCGAAAATAATCAAGGGCGCCGACACAATCAGCTCTGAGACCGAAATCGAGTTACTGATCAAGGACTGCAGAGCAACCGCGACAGCACGGAGCAATGTCAAGTATAGTTGACGAACGCGGGTTCAATCAGGGTTATCAATTAAGCATTGCGCAAAAAGCCCGACTGCTGCGGCGGGCGAGAGCAATAGTTTCGGAAATGCGCCTACCCGCGGAGCGTAACCGCAAGCTCGACGTGCATATCCTTGAGCTGGGCTGCGGAACGGGTGAGCTCGCCTTTGAACTCGCAAAGATCGCCGGCGTGCGTGTAACGGGAGTTGACCGTTCCCAAAAGTTTATCGACTACGCGACTGCCAACTATCGTCACCCCAATCTTAGCTTCCTCGTCGCAAATTTCAGCGACTCCTCGTGCGGCGCTGCTCAGGGAAAATATGATTACATCGTTGGCAATGGAATCCTACATCATCTTTACTATCGGCTGGACAAGTTTCTGCCAACACTGGCGTTTTGGCTTCGCCCAGGCGGCCGACTGATCTTTTGGGAGCCTAACTTAAAAAACCCCTACCTCTTTCTAATCTTTAAGGTAGCTCCATTACGACACATGGCACGCCTTGAGCCGGAAGAAATGGCATTCACACCACGATTTATTCATCGGAAGCTGACCGCCGCGGGTTTTTGTCAGGTCCGGGCTGTCACGCGCGACTTCCTGTTGCCCAATACGCCGGCGAGTTGGATTTCATCCCTAGTCAAAATCGGCGATTTTCTGGAGAAGGTGCCGGTGGTAAGGGGATGCGCACAATCCATATTTCTAACTGCGACTGCGAGCTGACCGAAGATCGCTCTGTGGAGCGAGTTCAGGCGAAGACTGACCGGTGCAATTGCCAGGCTTTAAGAAAAAGCTAAGTCGCCCAAACGCCAGTCTCACGTCATCCGTCGTGCGACGATAACTGTCACCGCGCATCCGAATTTGTTCACAAGAGGGAGAGCTTCAACGACCGGCTCCAGGGCTTTCATGGTTCGTGCGATCACAGGCGGACAAAACATCGGCACAAATCCAGCGAACCGTTGGTAAACGATCACGCCGCCGCTCTCTTCGATCCAGTGTCTCATCTGGGTCGAAGTATACGATTTTTCGTTATGCTCTCGATGGTAGCGTGAAAGCTTTTCAATGACCTTAAGACCGAAATTATTTCCGTTTGGCTCGTGGATGACAATTTCGGGCGCAACACGAAATGCTTCGCGGATGACATCCTTCGGGTTGTCGTCGTGGTGCAAAATGCTCTGGACAAGTGCAACGTCGAAGCTGTTGTTCGAGAATGGCAGTTGGTGCGCATCGCCGACGAGAAATTTGACCGGCCGATTTTCTTTATTTGTATTCGCGACCGCGATGGCTTGACCCGCAGGGTCAAGGCCGACCATTGATTTTGGTTGAGCTGTATCCCAAAACCGAATTGTGTAGAAGCCGTCGCCGCAACCAACATCCACGACTGAGCGATTGCAGAGACGCTCTGTTGCAAGAATCGCGTCTGTCGAACGTTGAGTGGCGAGCCGACAACTTAGTTGAACACTCTTAGTGTAAAAGTAACCCTTATTGGTTTCGGCATCACGATCGAACACATCCACGTTTTTCCTTTGGACGCTGGTCGAGAGTGAGTGTTCGGGTACGCTCATTCGTTGTGAGAAGTCTGTATTGTAGTGAAGAATTATCCACGCTGAAAAGTAAAGTCTTCGCATCTCACGTGACTTTCAAGTGCGAGCGGCAGTTCCGAGCAGAGCCAGGTAATCGAGGCCGTGCGCGGATTTCGTTGCTAGGCAGCATGCCCTGGTAGATGACATGATGGGGATTGTTGGATCCGGTTTTTGGACCTACACCCGGCAATCTGAATAGTGTTTATCACACTGAGTTGTCCTCATACGAGAGAACGCGCTGCCAGTTCAATGGCGGCGGATGCACGATCAATCGTTTCGTCAGGTCGCCGGCGGATTAAGAGACAATGAATTTTTTCGAGTTGCTTCATGGGGGATACGTTCACAGAAGACGCATTTCAGTCCTCAGTGAGTGTGCTCAAGTCTAATGCCGCGGAACGCCAGCGTCCTTGCCGTTGGGTTAGTGATCGCCGCTTGCCCGCGTCATTGCCGACAAGCGACCGGATATTTTGATTGATGGGATCGATGTTCGCCTACGCGCCGATGCTGCCTTTCCCATAAAGGCGTTCGACGGCAAATCCATACCATTCCACGAAAGCAGCTTCGATGTTGTGATGCTCGTTGATGTGCTTCATCAAACCGACGACCCGATCGGCCTGCTTCGCGAAGCAGTGCGTGTCGCGCGACAGGCGATTGTTATCAACGATCACCTGCTTAAAGGGGGCGCTTGCTTACGCGACGCTGCGACTAATGGCGCTTTTGTTTTCTGTAGCCACGGCTCTGCCTGGCACGCCGAAGCGTGGCGAAGGCGGGTGAGCTGTCACCTCCGCCCTCGCCGAAACGAACTTTGTTTTAACCACGAACTCCGAAAGTTTTCGCGAGCGGGTAGACACGAATGGCTTCGCTGACGTGGAAGCGTTAAATCGTTAAATCGTTGAATCGTTAAAGCGGGTTGTGGAGCCAATCGATTGCTGCAGTGGCAGGCGTGTCGCGTGCAGGGGAATTGCAGCCCGAACGCTTTCGGGGCTCCCTGTACAGAAAATCCCCCCGGAATACCGCGGCCCGAATTAGAGATTGCGAAATTCTTCTTCGGTTAATCCCGCCTGTTTAAGAATACTGCGGAATGTTCCTCTTGGGACATCCTCGGTATGCATTGCGACGTAAGTCTGTCGCCCGTCCTCGTGACGCAAGACGACGTGCGATCCCGACTGCCGCTTGACTACAAAACCGGCTCGCTTTAGCCGGGCGAGGACCTCACGCGCTTTGTAGGGCACTTTCGGAAATCTCTACCGTTGAGAAGAAAAATTCCGAAGGCAGATCGATGACTTCGCCGGCTGCCTTTTTTTCTGCAAGCCAAAGCTTAATCAGATCCTCTGCCGCAGCGCGCGCTCCTTCAATTCCTAGCCCGTGTGTCGTCAGGCCCAGCGCTGGTACGTGGGCATAATAAAAGCCATCAGGCAGTTCGCCGCTAGGCGCTTTTTCCACGAGGATCCCGTACGTCATTGAACTTCTCTAGCAAGATAGAGTCGCAGCGCTGGTCTTGCCATCTTGTTCTTCCATCATGTCCAGCACACGAAAACGTTCGTCAGCGCGACGATCGCAATCGCGAAGCAGGTCGGCCTCTTCTTCCAGTTCGAAGATAGCAACGACGTTCTTTACGCGACAGCTTTGGAAGCTCAGCAATCATTTCGGATGCGCTCACGTCGCAAGGTAAGTTACGCAGAGACGATTTCAACCGTCTCCCGAGAACTGATAAACGCGGTAAAACGCTTCACAGGATTTACCGCCGCCTTTGCGTGATGCTTCGGGTGATCTACAGCTGCTCGGTCCGAACGCTTACGTGGGTTGCCGGCGCGATAACTGGTTTTGCGCGGGGAGCATCGGGGATCGGTTCGACCATCCACTTCCAGCCGGAGTGGCCATTTTTATCGAAGGTCCAGGCTGCGCCACCGCGTTTCCAGATTTCCATTCGCCAGTAAGTGTTGTTGGCCGGAATTGCGAATACATACGTGACAGCGGCCGTTATGATTACTCCGCACAGCGCTCCAATCAGAAATGTACGGATCATTTTTCTTTTCCCCACACCTCCCTAATAAGGCATCGAAGCTCGGTAGCAAGCGGGTTCCTTTCGTGACTGGTTGAAGGGTTGAAGTGTTGAAGCGGGTTCGCTGTGCTCGCGCTCTCTGTTCGCTGCGGTTTGTTCGAAGCCGCGGATCAACACCCATCGACACGGATGAGCAGAAATGATCCGCCTTCGCGGGAGGCTACGGCCGACAGTCGAATGCCGAATGTTGAGTAACGAAAGGAATGGCCAAGACCGAACCCCAAATGCGTGCAATCTGTGTCATCCGTGGTTGAATCTCAGCTTGGTGTCTATTCGTTGTTGAATCTTCGTCGCCGGTCGACACCGATGCAACACGCGCGAGGTGGATGCAGTTTTCGAATGACAAGTTGAATAAACCGCGAGGCAGCTAAGTCGAACGCCTCGTAACATTTTTATCATTATGAAAAAATTTCTACTTGCATTAAGCATGCTGGCTTTTGTTGTGTCGGCTCTTCCGCAAGCGCGGGGTGCGGACGTTTCGATCGATTTCATTTACGATAATCTTTCCGGGGGGAACTGGATCGAGGCCGAAGGTTACGGATACGGCTGGCAACCGGACGTCGCAGTGAGCGATCCAAACTGGCGCCCGTACGCCGACGGCTACTGGGCTTATACCGACTACGGTTGGACCTGGATTTCTTACGAAGACTTCGGCTGGGCCACCTACCACTATGGTCGCTGGGCGACTCTCGCCGATTACGGCTGGGTCTGGTTTCCGGGAAGCGATCTTGATTGGGGACCGGCCTGGGTCTCGTGGCGGACCGGTGGCGATTACATTGGCTGGGCGCCTTTGCCTCCACGCGGGC
>Ga0193729_1000331_pt1 | contig 24255 bp, 23 predicted proteins | sample U1c2metaG_FD_143036 | JGI IMG/M metagenome (GOLD analysis project Ga0193729, IMG submission 143036) | Soil microbial communities from a riparian zone of the East river system, Colorado, United States - U1c2 | ecosystem: Environmental > Terrestrial > Soil > Riparian zone | place: USA: East River...
CTTCGATCGCTATCAGCCGCGCCAGGACGGCAAACCGGATTGGACCGCCGGCCCCAAGATCGTACACTACGATCGCGTGGTCTGGACCACGATGCCGGATGCGGCGACGGGGGTTTCGGCACTGCAAACGCGCGAGCAGGATTGGCAGGAAACAACACCGCACGACTTGCTGCCGGTGCTGAAGCGCGCCGGCGGCATTACCACGCGGATTCTCGATCCGCGCGGCTACACCTGCATGATGCGCGTGAACCATCTACAACCGCCGTTCGACAATCCAGCCATTCGCCGGGCGCTGTTGGGCGCGATCGATCAGTCCGCTTTCATGACGGCGGTCGCCGGCGATGATCCCGCCTATCAATCCTCACCGATCGGATTCTTCGCGCCGGGTACGCCGATGGCGAGCGACGTTGGCCTCAATGTGTTCCGCGGACCGCGCGACATGGCAAAGGTCAAAGCCGATCTGAAGGCCGCCGGTTACAACGGCGAGAAAGTGGTGCTGCTCGTTCCCACCAACTCGCTGGCACAGAAGCCGCTCGGCGACATCGCGGCCGACATGCTGCAGCTGGCCGGCATGAACGTCGAATATGCGGGCATGGACTTCGGTGTGCTGTTGCAGCGGCAGTTGAAAAAGGACCCGATCGCCCAAGGCGGCTGGAGCGCCGGCGTCGGCAACTGGCAAGGCATCGATTGGCTCAATCCGGCCGGCAATTCCAATCTGCGCGGCGACAGCAAAGCCCCCGGCTGGTACAAGAGCGAGAAGATGGGGGCGTTGCGAAGCCAGTGGCTCGCCGCCGCCAATCTTGCCGATCAACAGCGCATCTGCCGCGAGATTCAGGCATTGTCGTTCGAGGAAGTTCCTTATTTTCCGATTGGTCAGTACAAGCAGCCGACCGCGCACCGCTCAGGCATCACCGGTATCCTTGACGGGACGGCGGTCTTCTGGAATGTGCGCCCGGCATGAGCACGATCGCGATCTTCGGTAGTTATGTATTGTCGCGCAGGGACGGCACGCAGGAAGTGCTGCGCGATCATTGGGTGTTGCTGGAGGGCAGGCGGATTGCTGCTGTCACGCGCGACCGGCCGTCCGCCACCGAGGTTTTCGACCGACCGGGCCGCTTTGTGCTGCCCGGCCTTCTGAACCTGCACAACCACTGCTTCAGCGAAGCCGTCGCCCGGACCCACACGGAGGATGGCAATGGTCGTCGAAACAACCAGAGCATCGTCTACACGGTGCTCCTGCCGCTGACCAAGCGCGGTGCCGAGCTATTGTCGCCGTCGGAGCGACTGGCTATCGCGCGGCTCGGCATCCTGCAGCTGCTCAAGGGTGGCGCCACCACGGTGATGGAGTCGTTTCGCAATACAATACCTGAAATGTTCGACGCCGCCGAGGAAATGGGCATCCGCTTCTATGGCGCGCCCTATTTGTTCTCGACGTCGGATGCCAAGGCCGATCCGGATGGCGTGGTGCGCTATGCGGGCGACGATGGCCAAGCCGACATGGACACCTGGAACGCGCTCTACCAGCGCTGGAATGGGCGCGGCGACGGCCGGATTGGCCTCGCGATGAGCCCGCACGCGACCGACACCTGTGGTCCGGACCTGCTGCGGGCGTGCGCCGCCCGCGCGCGCGAACTCGACGTTCCGATCACGATCCATCTCGCGCAGAGCCAGGCCGAGGTTGCTACGATCGGGAGCCGTCACGGCGGTCGTACGCCGGCCGAATATCTCGACTGGCTCGGCCTGCTCGCGCCAGACCTTCTGGCCGCGCACTGCATCGCGAGCACCGATGGCGATTTGAAGCTGATGGCGGCGCGAGGCGCCACGGTGCTGAACTGCCCGCGCGTTTTTGCGCGCTCGGGCGTCGCCGCCGCGTTCAGCCGATTTGCTGGGCACGGGGTCAGGACCGTGGTCGGGACCGACGGCTACAACATGGACCTTCTCGGCGAACTCAACGCCGCCTCGATGATCTCGAAAATTACATCCGGTCGCGCCGAAGTCGCGAGTGCGCCGGAGCTGATCGAATCGGTCACCGCCACCGCCGCCGCGCTCATCAAGCGGCCGGATCTCGGTTTGATCACGCCAGGCGCAACCGCCGACCTCACCGTCGTCGACCTGACTCATCCCCATTTGCAGCCGCTGTTCGATCCGCGACGCGGCCTGATCGCGCTTGGGAACCGAGCCAATATCGACCAGGTCGTCGTTGATGGGCGAGTGCTTATCGATGCCGGCCGGTACATTCACGGCGACGAGAGCGCGATCATGTCGGCCGCAACCGCGGCGATCGGCAAAATCTGGGATCTGCCGGAAGCCCAGGCCGCCTTCAATGGCTGACGGCCCGTCATTGCACCTGCTATCGCAGGCGTGACAGCTGGCCTCGCCGTTGGTTGTGCACTGGCCCGAAGCAAGCGTCGGCGACGCCGTTGCCCTTTCAATAGAGATCTTACGGAAGGTTTTGCATCGATGCACGGTGATCTGGCGCGTTCCAGATCGGTCCGGCGCCACGATCCAATTTCATCATGTCCCTCACGTTCTATTGAGGTGTTTCCCGAACTGTGCCGACGTTGCGTTGCGCTTGATCTATCATCGGTGCGTTTGATCAACGCGGACTTCATTACCAGAGCAGATTTTTATTTCGGTTGAATGTAAGTCGTTCTGGGCGTTTCATCGCCTCGCTCACGTTGCCATGTGAATTGAGGAAAGAATGTCCAGCAAAGATTTGCGTCGGCCGGTTCGGAATGCATTGAGAGAAGGTCGCTATATGTGTGCGCCGGGGCTCTCGTGCGCGCTATGTATGCGGTGGGAACACAGGTATAACGATTTGGTCTTCAATCGGGGCAGATATGATCCTAGAAAGACCCAGATATGGAGTCTCGCTCGCGCTAAATTCTCCAGTCGGCCCGACCTCTTGCCGGAACGATTGGAGGCATAAAAGATCAACGCAATGAATGGCTTAGACCGCCGATTTGCCGTGGCCCCGATGATGGACTGGAGTGAGAGTTCAAGTTTTTCAAAGCGTTAGAAGGCTGTGGCTGCACGATGTGTGCACCTGGGAGATCAAAGAAAATCTAGAGACAGCCAACGTCGGCTCGCGCGTCATTTCGAACCAGCGCCACCGCGGGCTTAAGAACTCTGCGCAGGTATTGGTCTTCGAACGCTTCCTCTGATTGGTCGTCCTGGGATAGCTGGGCGGACGCCGTCGCAATGCCTCTTGAAGTTCCGCAATCGATGTTGCCTATGAGATGCGGAAGTATGATGCGAGGCCAAATGCCGAACCGGGAACGACTGCGAGGCCGACGGCACGCAGCAGATATTTCGCAAATGCCGTATCGCTTTCGATGATGCTGCCGTCGGGCGATTTCTTGCCGATGAGGCCCGCACAACTCGCGAACGTGTAGAACGCCCCTTCGGGCACGCGGAAGGCAATTCCGCTGATCTTATTCAATGCGGAGACGACGAGGTCGCGGTGCGACTGGAACGACCTGCAACGTTCACGCACGATCTCTTGCGGACCGTCGAGGGCTTCCACAGCCGCGGCCTGGCTGATCGATGATGCGCAGGACGTCGATTGGCTCTGGACGATGGCCATGGCTCGAATCAGCTCGCTTGGCTCGCCCGCGTAGCCAATGCGCAACCGGTCATCGCATAGGCTTTGGAAACCCCGTTGACCGTCAGTATGCGGTCACGAAGTGCCGGTTCAATGGCGGCCGGTGTTACAAAACGGAAATCGTCGTAGGTAGACGATATGCTCATATATGTCGTCAACGATTATCCCCGATCTTGCGGCTGTCGAGATCGCAGTCGTCCTGCGTCCCATGCGAATGGCGATATCAAAGCCTCCACGGATGATATCGACGAAGCGATCGCTGATCGACCGAGCGCCTGCGCGTTGCATGTGAGCGGATCGGGACGGCTTGCGGCAGGTTGAGCTGATCGCCTAACTAGCGAGCGCGAGCTAGAACAAGCTGTTCTTGGGCCGCTGCAGCCCGAGATGATCGCGCAGCGTGGTGCCTTCGTATTCGGTGCGGAACAGACCTCGCTCCTGAAGTATCGGCACCACGAGCTGTACGAAATCCTCAAAGCCTTCGTGGAAATACGGCGGCATCACGTTGAAGCCGTCCGCCGCATGCTCCTCGAACCATTGCTGCAGCGTGTCGGCGATGCTGATCGCCGAGCCGCACAGCACCCAATGGCCGCGTGCGGCGGCGGTGAGATTATAGAGGTCGCGCAACGTCATGTTCTCGCGCCGTGCCTTGGCAAGCATGACCTTGGCAAAACTGTGATAGCTGTCGGGCAGCGCAATATTCGGAACGGGTCCGTCCAGATCATAAGCCGACATGTCCTGACCGAAGCGTTCGGAAAGCATGGCGATCGCTTTGCTGCCGCTGACGAAGCTCTGCAGCACGTTAAGTTTCTCGAACGCCTCCTTGTCGGTGCGACCGACGATCGGCATGACACCCGGCAGCACCGTGACGTCCTCCGCCTTGCGCCCGAACTCAGGTAGGCGGTTCTTGAGGGAGGCATATCCGGCCTTGGCTTCGTCGATATCCTGCACGACCGAGAACACGATGTCCGCCGTGCGCGCGGCGAGCGCCTGTCCGGCCTCGGATCCACCGGCTTGCAGCACTACTGGAAGGCCTTGCGGGCCGCGGCCGATGTTGAGCGGTCCCTTCACCTTGAAGAACGCGCCCTCATGATCGATCGAGCGCAGCCTGGCGGGATCAATGTAGAGCCCGCTTGTCCGGTCGGCGACGATGGCATCGTCCGCCCAGCCGTCCCACAGGCCCTTGACGACATCGAGGAACTCGCCCGCCATCTCGTAGCGGTGAGCGTGGTCGGGATGGGTGGTGCCGAAATTGGCGGCGGTCGTGGGATTTGCCGTCGTCACTGCATTCCACGCGGCGCGGCCGTTGCTGATGTGATCGAGCGAAGCGAACACGCGCGCGACCGTGAATGGATCGCTGTAGGTGGTGGAGACGGTCGCACCCAATCCTATATGGCTGGTCGAGGTGGAGAGCGCAGCCAGCATCGTCAGAGGTTCGAGCCGCAGCGTGTAGGAGGGATGGGCGGCAGCATCCGCGTAGAGGTTGTCGCCCATGAAGATCAGGTCGAATTTGCCGCGTTCGGCGATGCGGCCTATCTCCTGAATTGCGGGAAAATCCTGGAAGCTGTCCACCGCGCCAGGATAGCGCCAGCCGGCAACATGGCTGCCAGTCCCCAGGATGAACAGGCCGAGATGCATCTGTCGTTTCATCGGATCATGTCCAAAACAGAATTTTGCGTTCGAGGAAGCCGATCAGGCCGAAGAAGCTCAGGCTGGCTGCCGATGCAACGAAGATCGCCGACCAGACCTGCACGAAGTCGATCTGCAGCACGGCCTGGTAGATCACCCAGCCGAGCCCGCCATAGGCGCCGAGCATTTCGGTGATGATCGCCACGATGACGCTGCGGACGGTGGAGACGCGCATCCCGGCCAGCAGCAGCGGCAAGGCGGTCGGCAGGCGCAGACGCCACAGGATGTTGAGCCGCCCCGCGCCGAAGCTGCGCATGAGATCGACCGCGCGGCGGTCGACGCGGTCGAGGCCGGCAAGCGTCGACAGGAAAACGGTGAAACTCACCGCCATGGCCACCATCACCATCTTCGACGCAACGCCGATGCCAAACCAGAGCAGGATCAGCGGCGAATAGGCGACCACGGGCACCGAGTTGATGGCGGTGGCAGCAGGCAGAATCACGGCGCGGAGCGGCGGCAGCATGGTGATGGCGACCGCAAGGCCGATGCCGATGAGACAGCCAAGCCCGTAGCCCACCAGCGCTTCGAGCACGGTGTAGCCCGCGGCCTCACCCAGCAGCGCGCGCTTGGACCAGACGCCGACCAGAATCTCGCTAACGGCGGGAAGAACGTAGGACGGCAGATGCAGTCCACGCGCGAGCCCTTCCCAACACACTACCAGGAGGACCGCACCAAGGATGCCCCGTTGCAGGGCAAGTGGAGAAGAGGCGAGGGACGAGCCGCTCATTGCTCCGCGCTCCAAAATACCAGCCGTCGTTCGGCCGCGGCGACGACGGCATAGAAGCCGGTGCCGAGCAGTGCTGCGGCCAGCAGCGCGCCCCAGATCGCGACCACGTTCTCGGTGAACATGGCCTGCAGCAGCAATACGCCAAGACCCGTAGTGTCGCCGAACCATTCGCCGACGATCGCGCCGACGAGGCTGAGCGACGAAGCGAGCCGCAGCGCCACGAATATCTGCGGCAGCGCGGTGGGTAATTGCAGGCGCAACAGCAACTGGTGGTTCGACGCGCCAAAGCTCCTCATTAGCGCCACCTGCTTGGGATCGACCATCTCAAGTCCGAGCAGGGTATTGACCGTCACGGGGAAGAACGTGAGATAGAACGCGATCACCGCCTTGGCGAGGAGGGTGTTGCCGAACCAAAGCACCACCAGCGCGCCGAACGCGATCACGGGAATGGACTGCGACACCACGAAGATCGGGAAGATCATCTCCCGCAGTGCCCGCACGCGGAAGAAGGCGATGCCGGTTAGCACGCCGAAGGCGCTGCCTGTCATGAACCCGATCAGCGTTTCGGCTGATGTCCGCAAGAGGCCGTTGACATAGGCGCCGGGCGTCGCCGCGATTGCCATCAGGATCGTGCTCAGCCGCGGAAGATAAGCCGGCCTGATGCCGAAGAGCTGCACAGCGCCCTCCCAGATCAGCGCCGCGACGGCAAGTCGGAGCAGCAGGCGCGCCGTCTTCCGCAACCAGCCAGGCAGGCTGGTCGGTTGCAAGCCGGCAGCTGCCTTCCCCTCAGCGAACAGTGCCGTCGAGCCTTTGGTCACGGCTTCCGATCCGAAAGCGGCACGCTTTCGATGAAGCTTGCGTCATAGGCGGCAGCCAGATCGAGCGGCTTGGAGATCACGCCGTATTTCAGGAAGAAATCGTGAGCCGTCTTGACGGCGTCGGGGTCGATCCAGAACAGGCCGTTTTGTGCCGCGTTGCCTGCCGTCATCAGACGCTTCACTTCCGTGAGCATGAACTCCTGCTGCGGGCGATCGAGTGTCGGAGCAACGGCCATCACGGTCTCGACGGCGCCCTTCGGATCGGCGAAGGCCTCTTTCCAGCCCTTGAGCGAGGCACGCAGGAACGCTTTGACGAGGTCGGGCTTTTCCTTGGCGGTCGTCTCCGCGACGATCAGCGTATCGCGGGGGAAGGTAATGCCGTAGTCTTCGGCGACGAAGGTCTTCAGGCTGTCCTTCGGCATGCGCGACTGGATCGTGTAGAACTCGTTGTAATAGGTCGCCGTGATGACGTCGACATTGCCGTCGACGAACGGCGTCACCGAGACCTGCTGCGGCTGGATCTTCAGCTCGTCGGCCTTGATGCCTTCCTTCGCAAGCATGCCGTTCAGCACATGGTTGGCGCCCGTGAACCAGGTGGTGACGGTCTTGCCCTTGAAATCCTGCAGCGTCTTCACCGGGCCATCCTTGCGCGTGACGAAGATGAACGGCGTGATCTGATGCGAAACGCCGATGCATACGATCGGCAGGCTCTTGTCGCGCGCCGCGAATACGCTGTCGGTGCCGCCCGACAGGCCGAACGTATCGGCGCCGGTCGCAACCAGATTTTCAGTCAGCAGATTGGGGCCGCCGGGATTGATGGCGAGGTCGATGCCTTCGGCCTTGTAGTAGCCCTTTGCCAGCGCGACGTAGAAGCCGGCGAACTGCGCCTGCGGCAGCCATTTCAGACGGAGGCTCGCCTTGGTGAGGGTTTCGGCAGCGGCGGGAAGCGAAGTTGGCAGCGAGCCGGCTGTCAGCGCGACGGCGGTGAAGGCGGCGAGGGCATGGCGTCGGCTCAACATGGTCTACTCCTGGCGTCGATGTGAGGATCAGTTGCGATAGGTTGGATCGGTGCGGTCGAGCTGGCGCATCAACGCCGGCCATTCGCGCTCGCCGGGAACGAGAATATCGCCTTGCAATTCCCAGAACTGCGGCGCGGCCTTTTCGCAGACTTCATCCGGCGGCATCACCAGAACGGCGCCTGCGGCGGCCGCCGCCTGTATCTGCAGCTGGATGCGCGCGGCGCGCTCGAAATAATACAGCAGCATGAACGCCTCACCAGGCGTGCGGCCGACGGTCAGGATGCCGTGGTTGCGCATCAGCATGACCTTGTGTGCTCCGAGGTCGCGCACCAGCCGCGCCTGCTCGTCAAGATCGATGGCGACGCCTTCATAGTCGTGGAAGGCCTGGCGGTTATAGAAGCGCATCGCGAACTGGCTGAGCGGGAGCACGCCCTTCTCCTGGCCGGAGACCGCGACGCTGGCGTCGGAATGGGTGTGCAGCACGCAGGCGGCGTCGTGGTGTGAGGTGTGGATCGCCGCATGGATGACGAAGGCGGCGACGTTGACGCTGTGCGGGGTGTCGTCGAGCTTATCGCCTTTGGTGTTGATCTTCACGAGGGTCGACGCGGTGATCTCGTCGAACAGCAGGCCGTAGGGGTTGATGATGAACTGGTCTTCATGCCCTGGCACACGCGCCGAAATGTGGTTGTAGATCAAGTCGTCCATACCGAGCCTGGCGACCATGCGATAGCAGGCGGCGAGCTTGACGCGGGCCTCCCATTCGGCGGGATCGATTTTGCGCGCCGCGGGAGAGGGCGGTTGGCTGATTGATTTCACGTTCACGTGGCCTTCTCCTGGGCAACGGCGGACTGAAAGGATTTCATGCTCTCCTCCTCGATGGCATCGAGCAGGGTGCGCTTGAGGCGGACGAATTCGGGGGCGGTAACGATCTCGGGCCGGCGCGGGCGTGGTAGATCGACGACCTGTTCGAGCTTCACCGAGCCGGGGCGGGCGGTCATGACAAGCACGCGATCGCCGAGGAAGATCGCCTCGTCGACATCATGGGTGATGAAGAGAATGGTGCGCCGGTATTTTTGCCAGACGTCGAGCAGCCAGCGCTGCATCATCGCGCGCGTCAGCGCGTCGAGCGCGCCGAACGGTTCGTCCAGCAGCATCAGGTCTCGCTCGAACAGGAAGGTGCGCATCAGCGCCACGCGCTGACGCATGCCGCCGGACAATTGATGCGGATACTGCTTCTCGAAGCCCGCGAGGCCGAACTCCGGCAGCATCTTGAGCGCCTTGGCGCGGGCCTCCGCGCGCGGTACGCCCTCGACCTCGAGCGCGAGGATGGCGTTGTCCACGACATTGCGCCAGGGCAAGAGCAGATCCCGCTGCGGCATGAAGGAAACGCGACCGAGCAGGTCGGCGGCATGGCAGCTGTTGGCTTCAAAGCGCAGGCTGCCGCCGGCGTCCGGTTCTTCCAGGCCCGCTACGATATTGAAGAGCGTGCTCTTGCCGCAGCCGCTGGGGCCGACCACGGCGACGAACTCGCCTGGGGCGACGCTCGCCTCAAGGTCCGACAACGCCGTCACCGGGCCGTAGGTCTTGGTCAGTGCGCGCAGTTCGAGCAGCGGCGATGGCTTCGCCGTGGCCTCCGGCGATCCGACGATCGGCATGTCTTTCGTTTGGATCGCAGCCTGCACGGAGGGCCCTTTGTATAATGATGGCCATCTCGCGCATACGCAGATGGGCCGCTCCAGCTTTGCTTAGCAACTCGTGTGCCAGAGCTATTTTTCGACAGATTGGGCATGAAATTTGCCGGGCTTTGGCGTCTAATCTGGGCGAGTCGCTGCTATCTTCGGGTGAATTTGGGCTTCTGGTTGGAATAAGGTGCGCCATCTTGTATACTGAGATGCACATAGGAGAAACATCGTGACGACTTATGGTGCACCCGGTGTAGGCAAGCGCGTCAAAAACGGGCAGGGTTCGCTTGCCCAGATCCCTGGCGTGACGCTGGCGGAGAGCCTGCGCCAACAGCTCGAAGGGGCGATCGCAGCCGGTCACCTCGAGCCTGGCAGCCGGCTCGATGAACAGGAGATCGCGCAGCGCTTCGGCGTTTCGCGGACCCCGGTGCGGGAGGCGTTCCGGCTGATGGCCGCCAACAATCTGGTCGAGTTGCGCGGGCGCCAGGGCGCCACCGTGCGCGCCATCAAAGCCGAGGCGCTGATCGAGATGTTCCAGGTGATGGCCGAGCTCGAGGGGCTCTGCGCGCGGCTTGCCGCACGGCGCGTGTCGCAGGTTTGGGGAAACGAAATATCGAATATTCATCAGCGGCTTGTAGCTGCCAGCGAAACCGGCGACATCGACGTGTTTTACGACGTCAATCAGGAGTTCCACGAGGCGATCTATGAAGCCTCGCGCAGTGCCTTTCTAGCCGATCAGACGCGAAAGCTGCGCAACCAGGTCGCGGCCTATCGCCGTCGGGTGACGCGCATGCCGAACCGGATCGCCGACACCGTGCGTGAGCACGAGGCGATCATGCAGGCGATCCTGGCCCATGATCCGGAGCGGGCCCACTGCACCATGCGCGACCACGTCAATCTGCTTGGCGACAACCTTCTGGACTTTCTCGCAGCCTTTAAGTAACCGCCCCGTCTCTTGGTATGCAAATTGCTTCGATTTGTATATCCGATTGGCGTTCTGGAGATTTGGCGTGGAACTTAAGCTGACAAACAAGACGGCTCTGATCACTGGCGCGTCGAAGGGCATCGGGCTTGCGGTGGCCGAGGTGCTTGCCGCCGAAGGATGCCATCTGCATCTGGCGGCCCGCAACGGCGAGGCCATGCTGACGGCCAAGCAAGACCTCGAAGCCCGCCATGGCGTGAAGGTGACGATCCACGCGCTGGACCTGTCGGGCACGGCGGCGATGGAGCAGCTCGCGGCCGAAGTTGGCGACATCGACATCCTGATCAACAATGCCGGCGATATCCCGGCCGGTTCGCTGGAGATCCTCGACGACGCCGCTTGGCGACGCGGCTTCGATCTCAAGGTGTTCGGCTACATAACCCTGTCGCGTCTTTATTATCCGCGGATGAAGGGCAAGGACGGCGTCATCCTCAACATCATCGGCAATTCCGGTGAAAACTGGGATGCGAGCTATATCGCGGGCAGCACCGGTAATGCGGCGCTGATGTCCTTTACCAAAGCGCTCGGCGGCGCAAGCCTCAATCACGGGGTTCGCGTCGTTGCCGTCAATCCGGGTCCGGTCGCCACCGACCGCATGCTCAAGATCATGAAGCGCAAGGCGATCGACATGCTCGGCGATGAGAGCCGCTGGGAAGAGCTATTCGATAAGTATCCCGGCAAGCGTCCGGCCACGTCGGAGGAAGTCGCCGATCTCGTCGCTTTCCTGTCCTCGCCCAAGGCCGGCTATATCACCGGCACCGTGGTGACCATCGACGGCGGCATTGCCGCCCGCGGCTCTGTGATCTGAGACGGCAAGGCCATGTCCAAGTTTGAATCCACGGCGTTGATCCGCAACCGCTATTTCGACGAGCTCTCGGCGACGCCGGGCCTCTATTGGCTCGGCCAGAACACTAATCACATCGAAAGCCACCCCGCAGTGCGCGAGGCGATGCTGCGCTCCATCGAGGCCGGCGAGTTCAATGCCTACGCGCCGCCGCTGGGCTTCGAGGCGCTGCGCAGTGCGATCGTGACCGATCTCGGCACGCCCGGTGCGGAAGCGCTCGTGACCGAAGGCGGCGTCAATGCGCTGGCGATGATCTGCCGTGCGCGGTGCAAGCCAGGCACGACGCTCGTCACCACCGATCCGACCTGGAAATGGCCGTGCCTGTTCGCGCGCCAGCAGGGCGCGGAGGTGATCGAGATCCCGATCTACGATCCCGCCTGCAACTACCGGCTGACGGCCGACGCGCTAAAGGCCCATGTCGACGAGCGTACGGCTATCATCTATCTGGTCGATCCCAACAATCCGCTCGGCATCCGCTATAGCCGTGAGGAAATCGAAAGCTTTGCGGCGATCGCGCGCGATTGCGGTGCCTTGCTGGTGCACGATTGCACCTATCGTGATTTCGCTGATGGCCACACCCCGGCGCTACATGTGGCACCGGAAGGCGCCGTCGTCTCGATGAGTTTTTCCAAATGGCTCGGCCTCGCCGGGCTGCGCATCGGGGCTCTGGTCGCGGCACCCAAGCTGTTCGAGGAATTGGCGCAGACCTCGACCAGCGTGCTGGGCGCCAGCGTGATTGCCCAGCGCGCCGCGCAGGCCGGGCTCGCCGTCAAAAGCGAATGGATGAGCAAGGTCCGCACCATCGATCGCGACAACAAGGCCATGATCCGGGAGGCGGCGACGGCAATCGAGGGCCTCGCACTTCCGATTTTCCCCTCACACGGCAATTTCCTGGTGCTGGAAACCATCGCGGCCGGCATCCGTCCCGAAGCGCTGGTCGAATGCTATCGCCGGCAGGGCATCATGATCCGCCAGGGCACCTATCACACGCAACGCTTCGGCGATCGTTTCGTGAAGGTCAGCACCTCCGTTCCGTCGTCCTGGGTGGAAAAGTTCTGCACGCTGCTGCCGGAGATGGTGGCGCAGGCGCGCACGCTGAACGATTTGCCGCCGCAATTCTGAAAGGGGTTGGCCGATGACTGTTATCACCACCAAGGATGGCGTGAAGCTCCATGTGGAGGCGGCAGGGGAAGGCGCGCCGATCCTCTTCATTCATGAATTCGGCGGCAACCACGCAAGCTGGGAGCCGCAGCTGCGCTACTTCAGCCGCCGTCATCGCTGCATCGCCTATGCCGCACGCGGCTATCCGCCGTCAGACGTGCCGGAGAGCGTCGATTCCTATTCGCAAGCCATCGCTGCGGATGATGCCGTCGCTGTGCTCGACGCCCTGAAAATCGTCAAGGCGCATATCGTCGGGCTCTCGATGGGTGGCTTCTGCACGGTGCATTTCGGGCTGCGGACGCCGCAGCGCGCGCTGTCGCTCACGGTCGCCGGCGCCGGCTACGGCTGCGAGAAGGAGTACGAGGAGTATTTTCGCGGCGTCTCGCTGGAGGTTGCCGACAATTTCGAAAAGCAGGGCGCGAAAGAATTCTCGAAAGTGTACGCGCTCGGCGCGAGCCGCGTGCAGTTCCAGAACAAGGATCCGCGCGGCTGGCAGGAGTTCGCCGATCGCCTCGCCACCCATTCCGATCGCGGTGCGGCCAACACCATGCGCGGCGTGCAGGCGCGCCGGCCGTCGTTCTACGATCTCGAAAACGGGCTGAAGCAGATGCACGTGCCGACGCTGGTGGTGGTCGGTGACGAGGACGATCACTGCCTGCAACCGGGCATCTTCCTGAAGAAGACGCTCCCGGCTTGCGGACTTTCGGTCTTCCCGAAAACCGGCCACACCCTCAATCTCGAGGAGCCGGCGGCATTCAATGCGCTGCTGGCCGAATTCATCGCCCAGGTCGAGGCCGGCCGCTGGCTGCCGCGCGATCCGCGCGCGCTGCCGGGCCAAATCATGCGCACCAAATAGATCGATGGCCCCCATCTCCCTGATCAACGCCGATCGGCTGTGGACGCGGTTGATGGCGCTCGCCGAGATCGGCGCGACGCCGGGCGGCGGCGTCAACCGCCAGGCGCTGAGCGACGGCGAGATTGCGGCCTGGCGTCGCGTCATCGGGTGGGCGCAGGAGGCGGGGTTGACCGCGGCGACCGATGCGGCGGGCAATTTGTTCCTTACGCTTGCCGGGCGCGATCGCGCGGCGCCGCCCGTTCTCGTCGGCAGTCATCTCGACAGCCAGCCGACCGGCGGAAAGTTCGATGGCGCGGCGGGTGTCATAGCCGCGCTCGAAGCCGTGGTGTCGCTCGTGGAGGGGGGCGAAACGCCGAGGCGTGATCGTCGTCGCCTGGATGAATGAGGAAGGCTGCCGTTTTACGCCTGGCATGATGGGCTCGGAAGCTTTTACCGGCGCGCGTGGCATCGAGGCGATCCGCGCCGTGCGCGATGCGAGCGGCATCAGCGTCGGTGACGCGCTCGACCGATTGCATGCGGCGTTTCCCGATCTGGCGCGCAAGCCGCTCGGCTTTACGGCGGCAGCCTATTTCGAATTGCACATCGAGCAGGGGCCGGTGCTCGAGGCGGCGGACCGCGTCATCGGCGTCGTCACCGGCATCCAGGGCAAGAAGACGTTTCAGGTGGTGGTCGGAGGTGCCGAGGGCCACGCCGGCACGCTACCGCAGCAGGAGCGACGCGATGCGCTCGCTGCTTTCGTGCGGATGGCGGCCGCGCTCCATGCCGAGATCGGCGCGATCGATGCCGAGATCAAGTTCACCATCGGTCGCGTCACAATCGAACCCAACGCGCCGTCAGTGGTGGCGTCGCGGGTCACTTTCAGCATCGATCTGCGGCATCCAGATAATGAGGTGCTCGACGCGGCCGGCGCCCGTGTCGAGGCGCTCTGCCATCAGCACGCGCCGCCTTGCGCGGTCACGATCACGCGGCTGGTTGACGCGCCGTCGAACGAATTCGATTCCGAACTGCGCGAACGCATCGCGCGGGCGGCGCACGACCACGATCTGCCTGCCATGGCCATCCTGTCTGCAGCCGGCCACGACGCGCGCCATCTCGCCAAGGTCTGCCCGGCCGCGATGATCTTCATCCCGTGCAGGGACGGCGCGAGCCATGTCGAGCACGAATCGGCGGAGCCCGGATATGTCGCTGCCGGCGCGTCCGTCCTGGCGCAAGTGCTGCGTGACCTTGCACTTGCCGATCAGCCATTCGCCGCCGGGGCCTGAGGAGCGCGTTATGTCGAAAGTTTCCCAGTCAGGATTACCGCGATGCGATGGCGTGTCTCGGCGCCGCGGTCAATATCGTCACCACGGATGGCCGCGCCGGCTTCACCGCATCTGCCGTCTGCAGTGTGACTGACAATCCACCGACCTTGCTGGTGTGCATGAGCCGCGAATCGTCCGCCTATGCCAGCGTGACAAAGAACAGCGTCGTATGCGTGAACGTGCTGTCGGCCCGGCACGAGCGGCTGTCGCGGCTGTTCGGCGGTAGGATTCCGGTCGGCGAACGACTTGCGGCGGCGGCCTGGTCGACGCTGGAAACCGGTGCGCCCGTTCTAGCCGACTGCGCGGTCGCTTTCGATTGCCGCATCATCGACGTCGCCAATGTGGGTACGCATGACGTGCTGTTTTGCCGCGTGGTGGCACTGCAGAGATCGGACGGTGCGGACAACCTGATCTATTTTGGCCGCGACTATTACATTGTGCGGGCCGGAGCGACCTGACAGCCGTCGGAATGATCTCAAAGGTTTCGCCAGACCGTTTGCAGCGAAAAACCGTGTTGGCTGGATCGGAATGCAATTGAGCGATGGTCCTCTTGCGTGTGCACACGGGCTTTCCTGTACACTATGTGCACGGCGCATCGCGCTTCGCTACGCGCAGCAAAAGCCGGTCTTGTCCTCTTCGAGCGATAATCTGAATCTCGAACGGAAGGCCGCATGCGTCGCGGCACGGAATTGAAACTGCTGGTTTGGCGCCGGCGAAGTTCTGTGCCGCGGCAAGTCGAGCCTGGTCTGAACTGTCGGCCCCGGCGCGAACGGGCATCGAGTAGCAGGGGTATCGCTCAGGATACGGACTTGCCTCAATGTCCGGCCGCAAAAGATCGGCCGTCGCCTAAGCCACCTCCCGGCTGGCCTCGATCCGGTTGAGCGCGCCGGCGACCCGGACACGGACCCGCAGTGAATTGCCTGGCAGGTAGGCGATCGGCATATCCTCGATCTCGATCGTCCTGAGGCTGCGGGGATCCGCGCCGGCATTGATCGCCTTGCGTTCAGCAATTTCCAAGGCCGCTGCAATGGCTTCGTCGCGTGTGAGATCGCGGAAGACCTGGTCGGCTTCGCCGCTGACGCGGGCAATCGCTGCGCCGACAGCATTGGCGCAATCGCCGAAGGGGACGCGGACGATCTGCGAAACGCCGGCCAACTTTTCGGGCACCAGGAAGGCGCCGCCGCCTACGGCAATCAAGGGCGCGTCGCCAGCCTCGGTTTTCATGCGGTCGATATTTTCTTCGAGCTGCCGCGTGGCGTCGGTGAGCGCCGCGGCGATCAGATCCTTGGAGACCGACGCGATGCGGGAGCGATCGCCAATGTCGAGCAGCCCGGCGGCGACCGCGATATCGGTCGCGGTCAACTGTTCGCCACCAAAGACAAACGCGTCCTGCGTCAGACGGTAGCTGACGCTGAGCGGGCCCATCTTCGCCGACGCTGGATCGATATGGCTGCCGCCCCCGAGACCGATCGACAGGAGGTCCGGCATGCGGAACAGTGTGCGCACGCCGCCGACCTCGACGACCGCATTGGCCTCACGCGGAAATCCGTGACGCAATTGGCCGATATCGCTTGTTGTACCGCCGACGTCCACGACCAAGGCGTTTTCGAGCCCGGAGAGATGCGCCGCGCCGCGCATCGAGTTGGTCGCACCGGAGGCAAAACTCATCACGGGGAAGGCGATGGCCGTTTCAGCCTGCATCACTGTGCCGTCGTTTTGGGTGAGGAACAGCGGGGCGTCGATGCCGCTTTCGGCGGTCGCCTTGCGGAAGGCGGCCACCGTTTCGACGGCGAGGTCGTGCAGCACCGCATTGAGAAGCGCCGCGTTTTCGCGCTCGAGCAGACCGATCCGCCCAAGATCATGCGACAGCGTAACGGCGACGTCCGGGCAGATCTCCTGCAGGATATCGCGTGCCGCAATCTCGCAGCTTGGATCAAGCGGTGAGAAGATCGACGAGACTGCCACCGAGCGCAGCCCCAGATCGCCGATGCGTCGTGCGGCCGCACGCATGCTGGCTGTGTCGAAAGGTACGATCGGCCGGCCGTCATAGTCGTGACCGCCTTCGAGCATGAAAATCTCGCCGCGGACGCGTTCGGCGAGATCCTGTGGCCAATCGCAGAATGGCGGCAGCGAAGCGCTGGCCGGCATGCCGATCCGGATGGCCGCGACCTTCATCAAATGCCGGCGTTGGACGACGGCGTTGATGAAGTGCGTGGTTCCGATCACCACCGCATCGACCCGCCCCCGCGCGGCGGGATCGGCGCGCAACGCCTTCAGGGCGTCGAGGATACCGGATGTGACGTCCTTCGTGGTGGGACGTTTGACAGCGAAAGCCACTTGGTCGCCATCAAGCAGCACGGCGTCGGTATTGGTGCCGCCGACGTCAATTCCAATGCGTCGCATCAATTTATACTCCAGCGCCAGCGCGCTCTTCGAAAACGGAACGGAAATCCAGGTCGTAGCCAAAGGCGCGGGGGCCGACAAATTCGAGGCCACGCGGGCTCGTCAGGACGGCGGGAGCCGGCAGCGCCACCACGGTGACACGTTGGCCGTAGCGGACCGTCTCGGTGCCGACCGCATGGCCCGAGACGCTCTCGAGCACGCAGATCAGGTCGGGCGACATCGCGACGGCCTTGCCTTCGCGCCAGGCGACGATCCACTCGTTCTGGAACGAGAGTTCCAGCCGGGAGCCGCGATCGTCATCGATACCCTCGATCGCGACGGAGCCGCGCAGAAAGCCTTCCGTCGTCCGGCGGGCGACATCGACCACCTTGCCGGTGAAGAGCCGCTTGCCGCCCTCGCTTTCGAGTAGCGCGGCGATTGGATCGGTATGCAGGCGGTTGGCTTCGCGTACCAGTCGGCCGATCCGGATCGCAGTGGTGGTCGTGAAATGAATGCCCCAATCCTTCACCTCTCGGCCGGTGCGGGGAGCCTTGCTGGTCGAGGCGATCGAGCCCATTTCGACGCAGATCTTGCGGCTTGCCCGCTCCATCCATTTCCAGCTTGGCACTTTCGTGACAATCGCCTCGATGCCGCGCGGATCGTACAGCGTGCAGGGGTAGGGTTGCAGCCCTCCGATCGCCACCGAGGTCATCTGCGCCTCGGGAAAGGCGCGTCCCATGCAATCGGCATCGACGACGGGTATATTGAGATGCGCGGCTGCCATCAGCGCCTGCGTACCGTTGCCGCCACCGATCTCGACCGACATCACGGCGCGGAATTTGAAGCCGCCGAATTCCTCCTGCATCTCAACCGCGCGGGCGATGTTGCGGCTGTCGGCCAGGCGCTCCTGACCGATCAATGGCGCCCCCATGTTTGAGACGACCGCGACGCGATCGTCATCATCAAGATCCAGCGGCGACATCAATCGCACGCGATAGCCTTGTGCGTAGAGCTGGCGCAGGTTGAGTAGGCCCAGATAGGGGCTGCCGCCGCCACCGGTGCCGAGAATCCAGGCGCCGACGGCGAGCGATTCGATATCCTCAAGCGTAATCTCGGTGAGAGCTGGTTCGTTCATGCTACCAGCTCCTCGACGGTACGTGCGGCGGCGGCGATGGCGAGAATCACCGGCCCGCCATAGCTCAGGCGCACACGCGCCTTGTTCACGCGCGTGTAGCTCATGCAATCCATCACGACGAGGCCTGGCGACAGGGCGGCCATCTTCCGTGCCGCCTCATCGACGGCCTCGGCATCGGAGCCCGGCCGCATCGTCACGCCGACAACTTCGACGTTTGGTCGCTCCCATTTCCCGGCGATCAGCGCGGTTTGTTCCGGTAGCGGCGAGAAGACGCCAAGACGCCCCTTCGGGAAAACTGCCTCGACCATATGGTGCAGCACGGCCGAGGGCAGGATCACCAGACGGTCCGGCGCGAGATTGGGAAACTTGCCGGTACAGGCGAGCATGGCGACCTTGACGCCCTCGCGCGCGAAATTCTCGATCTGGATCGCCGCCCGAGTCTCGACCGCCTTCTTGCTGATGGTGACGCTGTCGCCATTCGGCAGCAGGGTGAACAGGGCGTCGTGGCCGTCGCTCGGCGGAATCGCGTCTATCTCGGCGCGCGTCATGCCGTCGAGTGCCCCGCGCAGGTCGATCTCCAGCCCGAGCGATAGCACCGCCGCGAGTTCGTCCACGACGGAAGGTCGCGGGCTCTGACCGATCACGACCACCCCCATGCGTTGTTGTTGCATGATATCAATCCCTCAAAATCACGATGTCGGATGGTTTCCAGCGCAGGGCCACGGCCGCGCCGGCTTGAAACAGCTCATGCGAGCCATTGTTCGGTTGTTGCGCGAGCAGGCGCCGGCCGCCTGCCGTCTCGATGCGGTAAAGCACCGAGCCGCCCTGGAAATTCGCGCTCTCGACGACACCGTCGAGCCCATGCCCGGTTAGCGCGGGTGGGGCGGCTAGACTGATCTTTTCCGGTCGAAGCGCGATCGACAACGGACCAATCTCCTTGGGCTGAGCGGCGAGTTCGATCGACAGGCCCTGATCGACCTGCAAGACGGATTTATCCCCTCCGTCGCGGATCACCTCGCCGCGGAACAGGTTGGTGTCACCGATGAAATCGGCGACGAAGCGCGTGCTTGGCCGGTCGTAAATATCGGACGGCGCGCCGATCTGCTCGACCTTGCCGGCATTCATCACGGCGATCCGGTCGGACATGGCGAGCGCTTCTTCCTGGTCGTGGGTGACGAAGACCATGGTCAGGCCGAGTTTGCGTTGCAACTGCTTCAGCTCGAACTGCATCGCTTGCCGCAGCTTCTTGTCGAGCGCGCCGAGCGGTTCGTCGCACAGCAGCACCCGCGGTTCGATCACGATGGCGCGGGCGAGGGCGACGCGCTGCTGCTGGCCTCCGGAGAGCTCGCCGGGGCGGCGATCCTCGTATCCGACGAGTTCCACCTGTGCCAACGCATTGGCGACCTTGCGAGCAATCGTGGCGCGATCCATGCCGCGCATGCGCAAACCGAAGGCAACGTTTTCACCGACCGAGCGGTGCGGAAACAGCGCATAGTTCTGGAATACCATTCCCATGTCGCGCTTGTGCGCCGGCACATGGGTGACATCGGCCCCACCGACCTCGATGACGCCTTCGGACGGCGTCTCGAAGCCGGCGATCATTCGCAGCGTCGTCGTCTTGCCGCAGCCGGAGGGCCCCAGCAGCGAGAAGAATTCTCCCTCCCGGATGCTCATATCGACGGCATCGACGGCGCGCGTGTTGCCGTCATAGGTCTTGGTGACGGCGATAATGTCGATGCGCGCGCTCATGCGCGGAAGATGCGGTTGACGCGCGAATCGATCTCGTCCTTGCGCGCGTTGTACCATTTCCAGTCGGGCTGGATCAGCGTGGCCACCTTCTCCGGCGTGGTCAGAAGTTTTTCGTTGTACTTGTCGTCGAGCTTCACCTTGCTGTTGGCAGGTGAATACCACACCGACTCGGCCAGCGTCTTCTGCACGCTCGGGCTCAGCATGTAGTTCACATAGGCGTTGGCGAGTTCGCGGACCTTGGTGCCCGGTGTGAGCGCGAGGACTTGTTCCAGCGAGAGAACGCCCTCGGACGGCGCAACGAAGGTGGTCGGCGCGTTCTGGCCGTCATAGCGCAGGATGCCGGAATCATGGATCACCGCAAGGCCGACTTCGCCTGAAAGGATCATTTTTTCCATCGTGCCGGTGAAGTCGACGAGTTTGACCGGCTTCAGCTTTTCCATCGCCGCATAGGCGGCGTCGAGATCGGTCATCCCCTTGCCATAGAGTGCGCCGCTCATCATCAGGAAGGCCTGGCCGAGGCTGTTCACCGGAATGACATAGCCGCCGCGCACGCCGTCATAGGCATGGTCCCAAAGGTCCTTCCAGGACGAGACCTTGCCGTAGCCTTTGTCAGTGCGCATGCCGAGGCCGATGGCGCTGGTGAAGATGCAGACGCCGACCATCTTGTCGCTGACGGCGTAGGGATAGACATCAGCGATATTAGGAACTTGCCTGGCGTCGATCTTGGCTTCGACGATTCCCATCTCCAGGGCAGCCCATTGCTCGTTGGAATTGGTGTGCAGCACGTCATAGACCGGCGCTGAACGTGAGCTTGCCTGGAGTTTGGGCAGATACGGAAAGGCCGAGTCCGTCTCCACCTTGCACTTGAATTCCTTCTCGAAGGCGGGGATCAACTCGCTCGACATGGTTTGTCCCCACTTGCCGCCCCATCCGGTGATGCGCAGCGTCGCGGCATCGGCGCGGGCGATGTGGGGAGCGGCGATCATGCCGATGCCGGCGGCGGCGCTGGTGGCGAGGAATTGACGGCGGTTCAGTGGCAGGCGGGCCTTGGTCATGGGGTGATCCTCTTTTGGGGAATGGCAGTCATAGCTTTGCATAGGAGCGGAGCCCGACCGTGCGATCGAGCCCGAAGACGACCAGCACGGCGAGCAGGATCGAGACCACCGAGGCGGCGCCGATCGTTCCGTCCAGATCGAACTTCAGATAGTTGAACAACGTGATCGGCAGCGTTTCGCGGCCCGGCGAGACCAGGAAAAGCGATACCGGAAACTGGTCGAAGGAGACGATGAAGGCGAACACGGCTCCCGCCATGACGCCGGGCTTGGTCAACGGCAGCGTCACCTCGAAATAGGTGCGTAACGGGCCGGCGCCGAGGTTGCGTGCAGCCTCTTCCAGGCGGGTATCGAAATTCTGCAGAACCGCCAGCGTGGTGCGCACCACATAGGGAATCGACACCAGCGTATGGCCGAGCACCAGTCCCCATAGCGGCCGGCCGACGTCGAGCAGGACATAGGTCTGGAACAGTGCCAGGCCTGTCAGAATCGCCGGCAGCATCAGCGGTGACAGCATGATCGCGGTGATGACGCGGGTGCCGGGCAGCCCACCGCGCGCCAAGGCGAGCGCGGCACTGGCGCCGAAAAGGGACGCCGCGATGGTCGTCATCACGGCGACCTCAAGGCTCAACCGCAGGGCGTTCATGAAATCGCGCGAGGCGAAGAATTTTTCGAACCAGCGCAACGAAACGCCGACCGGCGGAAACTGGATATAAGGGGTCGGATTGAGAGCGAACACGAACACGATGGCAATCGGCGCCAGCAGGAAAACCACCACCGCGATGTTAAGGGCGAGGTAGCAGAAGCGGCCAAGGCGAGGGGTGAACGGCGCGGCGGTCATCGGCCGCTTCACTGCAGATCGCGCTGGCCGGAGACCAGCCCGAGGATGTGATTATAGGCGATGACCAGAACCAGCGAGATTGTCAGCAGCACCATGCCGAGCGCCGCCGCAAAGCCGACATTGAAGCTCGAGGAGATCTGCTGGTAGATCAGCATCGGCAGCGTCATGATCTGGAAGCCGCCCATCAGGATCGGGGTGACATAGGCGCTGATGGCCAGTGCGAAGACCAGCAGCGATCCGGCCAGGATGCCGGGCAGGCTCAGGGGCAGCGTTACTTCGAGGAAAGCCCGGAGCGGCGAGGCGCCGAGATTCTGCGCCGCATGTTCCAGCCGCTCGTCGATCCGCCCGATGACGCCGACCAGGGTCAGGACCATGTAGGGGACGTAGATATGCGTCAGGCCTAGCACGATGCTGAATTCGTTGTACATCAGCGGCAGTGGCTTCGAGATCAGGCCGAGGCCGATCAGGGCCTGGTTGATCGCGCCCTTGTCCGACAGCAGCGCCATCCAGGCAAAGGTGCGGACGACGATGCCCGTCAGCATTGGCGTCAATACGGCCATCATCAGCATGGCATAGGCCGTGCGACCACGGATGCGCGCCATCCAATGGGCCAGCGGGTAGCCGATCAGCAAAGCCGCCAGCGTGGTGAGCAGACCGATCCGGAGCGTGGTCCAGATCACCTCGAAATAATAAGGATCGCCGAGAATCCGTTGGTAATATTTGGTCGTGAAATCGACATTCGGTTGCACGACCGGATTGCCGGTGAGCAGGCTGATCATGGCCATCAGCCCCATCGGCAGGAAGAAGAACAGAGCAAAGAGAAGAGCGCTCGGTGCGATCAGCCAGGCCATAGGCGTGATACCCGTGCGGACCGCGTTCATCTTGCCGCAGCCTTGTGTCTTGGTGCGGCGTCATCTAGTGCCACCCAAATTGGATCATCGAAAAGCCGGCCGAGGTCGACGGCCATCTCGCGCAGAGCTTGCCAAAGCTTCGCGCGCTCTTCGGTCGAGGTCAGCTGGCTCGGATAGGATACCGCGACCCCGATCGTTTCATTGGTGTCGCGACGGGTGAGCGCGAAACCGAGCGAGCCCACGCCCGGCAAGGATTCATTGCTGGCTTCGGAATAGCCGGTGCGGCGGATTTCGGCGATACGCGCCATGAGCCCGGTCACATTTCGCGGCGCAGACGGCGAGATTGCAGGCAAAGGTTTTGGCATGCGGCCGCGAATATCGGCATCGCTCAAGCGCGCAAGCATGGCTCGGCCGTTGGATGTCGCGAATGCCGGCGCCCGTACGCCCGGCGGCGTCACCACCTGTAGCGGATTGGATCCGGGGACGACGCGCAGCACGACCTGTTCGGCGCCGTCGAGCACCGAGATGTAGCCGGTATGGCCGGTCTTGGTACAGACCGCACGCAACCGCTGCTCGGCGAGGGCGACAAAGTCATTTTGGGTTCGATGCAACCGGCCGAGTTCAAAGACCAGCAGGCCCGGCCGATAACGGCGGGTCAATGCGTCCTGCTCCAGCAGCCCACATTCCCTAAGTTGACGCAGCAGCCGTGACGTCGAGCTCTTCGGCTTGCCGGTGAGCCGGATCACGTCAGCATTGCTGATCCCCGGCCGCTGCGGAGCGAAGCAGCGCAATATCTCAATAGCGTTGTCGAGGGCGCTCATAGTCTTGCAAGGGCTTTCCAAGCAGTTCCGAGAAATGGAACTTAGTTTTTAATTTTGAGACTTGGAAATGTCGTCGTCAACGGGGGCTGCGCGGCATTTTTGAACAACCCACGCTCAAAATTCGCGCAAATGACCAAAGACTGCTTGTTTGAGAGACCTCGCTCCATTGGATCCCGATGTTTTCATCGCGCCCACCACGTTGCGATGTGGACGGAGGAGCTCGAACTGAAGTCCATAACGGGCCAGCACCTCGCCGCGTGTCACCTTCATGATGCCGACGGGCCGATCGACGCCGCCGCGATAACGGTGGCTTCGGCAAACGCACAGCAGGTAGTCGTTGTGACATGAGCGGTGTACCCCGCACGGCATAGACGTTGCTTGGCGAGCCGGGCAATTTGGTCGCGCTTCGTTGTCGCGCCGCCCAATCTCCGAAGTCGAGGGAGGGGACGGAATTCCCGGCCGGAGTGCTCGACGTAACCAAGCTCGGTGAGCGTAATCAGACATCTTCGCGCTGCGGCACGGGTGATGCTCGATGCACGAGCTGCGTCGGAGACGCCGAGAACACCGTGGGTTATGAGCGCCTCAATAATGGCCAGCCCTTTGGCGAGGCCTCCCATGCCCTCGCTTGATCTCTCATTTGATGCAGTTCGTGGAGGCATCGCCAGGCGTAACGCTCGACCGCTTCTGCGGTTCGGGCATCACCAGCGTCAACATGGTCGCGGCCTCGATCATGTCTGGCCTGGA
>Ga0193729_1000332_pt1 | contig 24232 bp, 19 predicted proteins | sample U1c2metaG_FD_143036 | JGI IMG/M metagenome (GOLD analysis project Ga0193729, IMG submission 143036) | Soil microbial communities from a riparian zone of the East river system, Colorado, United States - U1c2 | ecosystem: Environmental > Terrestrial > Soil > Riparian zone | place: USA: East River...
AGTTTCACGAAAATGGGAAGGCGGTTGGTGTCCATGAAAAGCAGATGGCTCTGAGGATCGTACGCGGCGCTGCCCCAGTTCACTCCGCCGACGTTGCTGGGGAAGGCCAGCGTGCCCTGCAGACTCGGCGGGGTGAAAATCTCTCCGGATCGCGCGGCCTTGATTTTGTCCGCGCACCATTGCTTCTCCTGCGCATCTTTCCCCCAGGCATCCTCGGGCGACAATCTCTCCGGAACCACGGAAATGGTTGGAGCGGGCTGCGTCGGCCAGGACTCCTCGCCGGCAATATCGCTCTTCGGGACTGGGCGCTCCTCGACGGGCAGGAGCGGCGCTCCCGTCAGCCGGTTCAGGACGAACACTCGCCCCATCTTCGTCGTGATGGCGATCGCCGGCGTCCCGTCTTTCCAAGCGAACAGCGCCGGTTGCGACGCTACGTCATAATCCCAGATGTCGTGATGCACCACCTGAAATCCCCACATGAATTCACCAGTGCTCGCGCGCAAGGCCACCACCGAATTCGCCCACTTGTTGTCGCCCTTTCGGAAGCCCCCGAAATAATCCGGGCTCGCGCTCCCCGTTGGAATGAAAACAATGTCGCGTTCGGCATCCACCGAAATCGTGGACCACGCATTGCCAGCGCCGGTCCGCGGCTCCGTTTTCAGCGTCCAGGGGATGGGATCCCATGTCCAACGGAGTTTCCCGCTTCGCGCGTCGAAAGCGCGAACGATGCCGCGCTCCAGCGTCACCGCCCGGTTGTCCCCGATCGAAGATCCGGTAATCACAAGGTCCTTGAAAATGGCAGGGGCGGACGTGACCTGATAGTCACCGGGGTCGCGCAGTTTGACGCCGCCCGTGAGGTCGAGCTCGCCGTCCGATCCAAAGTCGGAGCAGGGCTTTCCGGTAGCACCGTCCAAGGCGATCAAACGTGCGTCAAGTGTCCCGACGAAAATCCGCAGGGCGCACGGTTTACCAGCCTTGGCACGCGTTTCTCGCCAGGCAGATACCCCGCGCGAGGTGACTTCCGAAGAGCCGTAGGGCAGCTCAAGCTTGGGGTCAAATTCCCAAAGCTTCGCGCCAGTCTCCGAATTCAATGCGATCACGTGATCGTATGGAGTGCTCAGAAGGAGCTCTCCGTTAGCGAGGATGGGCGTAGCCTCAAACGCAGCTTTCTTGTCGAGTTCTTCATCATGCGGCAGTGCCCCGGTGCGATAGGTCCACGCGGCTTTGAGTTGCGTAACATTTGTGCGGTCGATCTGCGTTGCCGGGGAGTAGCGCGTACCACCGCCATCGTTGCCGTAGTTGGGCCAGCCGGAGTCAGGCTTGGTTTGCGCATGAGAATCGGAGGCCAGCCACAAGAAAAGCAAAACGGAGACAACGGTGAGAAAGATGCGGCGCAGACTTGTGTTCTTCATGGCAAGTAGTAATATCGCGAACCGGCTGCGACGCGCAATAGGTGAGGGATTGAGAGGGATAAATGGGTCAATACGGGGACTACTGCGCAGCTGCCCTACTCTTGAGACGCTTCGGCGGGAAGAGTTCTTACGGAATAACTGCCACTTGGGGGCTCTGATTCAAGCTGAAGGGAGAGAATCAGTGGCGGCGAGTGTTGGAGAAATCGATGGAACTGATAAACGTGACCGCTACCAGAACTACCAGCGCGGCGAGCAGGGCTAGGACTATCACAGCATTCTCCTGAAGAACCAGGAAGGGTAGTGCAAGTCAGACGCCAAAAGGGCACGTCATTTGTTTTCAATGGGTTGCAATGGAACGAGTGTGCAGAGAAGTTGCCAAATACGGACAGATGTACGCTCTCTTTGACAGCAACCGAGCACTGGGACTAGAGTGGACTAACTTGCTCTTGTTTCCCCGTTCGAGGAGCGACACGCCTTAGCTCTTGCTCAGCCGGATCGAGCCATCACCCGTATGGATGGTCAGCGGCTGGCCGCCACCGTTCATCTTGCCGTGCATTTCCGAATTTTTAAATGTTCCCTCTACGGTAACCGGGATACCCAGACTGATGTGGCCGTCGCCCGTGCTGGCATCGATATTCGTCTGAAAATCGGACGGGAGCACCAAGTCCACGCTGCCGTCGCCCGTTCGAATCGTCCAGCTCGAAACCATTTTGGAACCTGGCAGAACGCGCGTGTCCACGCTGCCATCGCCCGTCTTGACGTTGAGTGCATCGAAACGGCCGGCGATGCGGATATGGCCATCGCCCGAGTCGGCCTCCACCTTGCCATCGAGATCACGGGCCTCAATCGATCCATCCCCGGTGCGGAGGCGCATGTCGCCTTTGAGATTTTCAACGGTAATGCTGCCGTCGTTGGTGTGCAGGTCGATCGTGCCGTTCAGCGAGCTAGCCTTTACCGACCCATCGCCGGTATGAACATTCACTGTCCCATTGATGGATTCGGCTTGTACGGACCCGTCACCGGTTTCCACCTGAAGATTGGCCTCGCGAGGCATGCGGACTTCAATGTGAAGGTGCCGCGAATTATTACCGAAAGAGAAGCCCCAGTGGCCGGTGACGCGGGCCGTCAACCCGACCTTGTCGCCGTCCTGATGAGCGTCGACGCGCAGATTCTTTCCCAACTCGTAGCCCTGGTATTCGACGCGAAATTCCACCTGTTTCGAATCACCGGAGGTAACCCGCACGCTCCCGTCATTGGTTTCCACGCGCACGTTGGCGCGTCCAGACACGGCAAATGACTTAGTGACGTCTTCAGCACGGGCGGCGACCGCGGAAGCAGCCAAAAGGGCTATACCGGCAATTCCCAGCCGGATACCGGCCGAGCTGTAGGGAAGTGGCTTCATGTCTAATGACCTCCGTAAGATGGCCTTCTGACACTATATACGACGGTCCGGAACGAAAGGTTCCCCATAACCTAGTCGAACTACCTCCTCATCGTCGACTGGGGGCGCCGAACTTCCAAGTGCCAAAAAGGAGGTGGATCGCTAATAGGTTGGGGGGTGAGTATCCGTTCGGCAGAAGAGGCATCGCCGTGGATGACCAGCCCAATGCCAGGCGAACCTACGGTCACTGGAGCTGAGACAAAGCTTGCGTACGCGATGGGAAGACCGGAGCGGTTTGGGCTAGTCTCTACGTTCGCCAGCCCGTCGACTTGCGCAGTCACCAACAGGACAAAAACCCGGCCCGCTTGCAACGTGATGGGCGGAGTCATGGACGTCTTGGCAGTGCTGAACTTTTCGGAAGGGAAATACAGCATGCTGCCATCCGGCTGCGTTCCGAGCACGAAGAGTTGCACCCCATAGCTGGTCGGCGTCCCGCTGCTTGGCGGGGACCAACTCAAAGTGATTGCTGTGGAATTGATCGTCCTTGGCACGGAGAGGCTGACGCCGTTGATCGTCGGATTCCGCACTGCGGAAACCAATGGCGCCACAGGCCCTGTTGGCAGGGCGGTGCTCTCTCCGTCCACCAGGAGGAACGGAACGGTGGCACCGGAGTTGGGAATCGGGATCTGCAGTGAAGCTTTTTGGCAAAACGAAAAAATCCGCAACCAGGCAGAAGGAAACGGATCACCGTACAAAAGGGTGCCGAAACTCTGGTCGGTGAGGATCGGCGGCTGAGAAGCAACGGGCAACGTAAATAGCGTGTCGGAGGAATTGTCGCAACTGGTCACTGCTCCGCTCGGCGAACCAAAGCTGATGCCCTGCGACGCCGATGTGAACAAGGGCAAGTTTGGTCCCAAGAAAGAATTCATTCCGGAGGCTAATCGGCTGGTTGCAAAAGGTTGCGCGGAAACAGTCAAACGGACCCAATGGGGTTGGCAGTAGCGGGCCCGGCATTATTGAACAAAGGCGCCCACGATGATCCGTTAATGGAGAGTACAAAGGAAGACTCTGGGGAGGCATTGAGCGCTCCCGTAATGGAATTTGTTGCCCCATCCTGCACGGAAAGATTAGACAGCGTGAGCGCAGGTCCTAGCACGAGCCCGTTCATAGAACCCAGGGACACCGGCTCAAATTGCATCAGGAAGCCCGTGCCGGCCTGCAAGAAGTCGATATTCGAACTAACGATTGCCGACACGTCAACGGTCGTCGAGCCCACGGGGACATTCCGAGGGAATTCAATATCGAGCATCTGCTGGTCCGTTAGGAACCCGAACCAATCCTCCGTAAATAACGGATCGAGTCCTGAAGCACTGATATTGAAGATGGTGTTCTGGACGCCGCTCGTGGCACGCAGGGGAGAACCAATCACATCGTGGCCAAAATCAAACGTGCTGCTGCTCGTCCAGTAGGTCGCCAGCGGCGCCATGCGCAGCCAATAGAAGCCTCCGGGCACATTCGGGATGCTGAAGGTACCGTCAGCATTGCCGGACCCTTTCAGCACCAGAAGGGAGCCGTCTGCCTGCGGAACGAGTGCGGCCCCCTGAGCGGCTGATCCAACGTTCTGCGTCCAGTCGAACGGAACAGTAAGGGGACCGCTGGATTTCCAATAAGTGTCGATCCAGCTCAAATGAACGGTGCCACTGGGGGTAACGGCCCACGACTGGGTGCTGACGTCGCCCGCAGCAGCGGTTGCGGTAACGCGGAATTTGTTCGCGACCCGCGATTGGGCGGTCGTGGGCGTCCAGGTAATCGTGTTGCCGCTCAATGCCGCGCCCGCAGGAGCAGTGGTTAGCGCAAAGCTGACCGCGGTTCCTCCCGGGTCGGTCGCCGCAATCTGATATGTGTAAGCGACACCCTCGCTCGCCTGCGTTCCGGGTGTGGTCGTGAAAAGGGGACCGGGCGGCGTAACATGCGTAGCGCTGCCGCAGGCAGCCAACATAGGGATGACAAGAATAACGACCGCGAGGAAGGGTGTTCGCCGTTGCATGAGGGGCCTCTAATTCTTTTCAGCGGGACCGGGGAATTATACCGTTGCAGGCCGCGCAAGCAAACATCACTCCCCATAAACCATGCCGCGTAACCCACGCCCGGCGCGCGGGGCACATTTGTGCAGGATGGGCGAGCTCCACCGGTAGCGTGAACGCCACTTCCGTCTCAGCCGCGTCTTGCTGCGTGCCTCTTTCCCGCAATCCGCGTGGGAGAGCCTGATTTCGGGCGTAGCGCAGCCAGGAATTCAGTAGTCGGCAGGGTATTGATGACATCCTTTTTCTCGAGCCAGCCGCGGCGGGCCATGGTAACGCCATAGCGAATAAAAGAGAGGTTGGCGGTGTTGTGGGAGTCCGTCGAGATCACCACCTTGACGCCGCGCTCCTTGCACATGCGGAGATAGACGTCTTTCAGGTCGAGGCGGTCCGGATAGGAATTGCACTCCATGGCGGCGCCGTGTTTCGCGCACGCCTCCAGCACCTTTTCCATATCGTAATCGATGGGATCGCGCCGGAGCAGCAGTCGTCCAGTGGGATGCGCGATGATCTGCATGTAGGGGTTTTCGATGGCCGCGAGCATGCGCTCCGTCATGGCGGAGCGGTCGAGGTTGAAATAAGAGTGGATCGAGCAGACCACCACGTCGAGCTGCGCGAGAATTTCGTCGGAGTAGTCGAGCGATCCGTCCTTGAGGATGTCCACTTCCGCCCCTGCCAGAACGCGGATGCCCAGGTCTTTGTCGTTGGCAGCGTGAATTTTCTTGATGTGCGCGGCCATGCGCTTTTCGTCCAGGCCGTTGGCGACCGTGACGGCTTTCGAATGGTCGGTGATGGCAATGTACTGGTGGCCGAGTTCGCGCGCCGCTTCAGCCATTTCTTCAATCGAGTTCTTTCCGTCGCTCGCCGTGCTGTGCATCTGGAGGTCGCCCTTCATGTCCTTCAGGGTGATCAGATGCGGCAGCGTGTGGTTTTCGGCGGCGGCGATTTCGCCGGCGTTTTCGCGCAGTTCCGGAGGAATGAAGTCCAGCTTGAGTTTCGCGTAGATCTCTTCCTCGGTGCGCCCAGCCACCCGCTTTTCACCCTTCAATGTCGCCAACGCATATTCATTGAGGGTTAGTCCCATATCGTTGGCGCGGCCGCGAAGGGCCACGTTGTGCTCTTTTGACCCCGTAAAATAGAGCAGGGCAGCGCCGAAGTTTTCTTTTTCAAGGATTCGAACGTCGACCTGCAATCCGTTCTCCAGCGTGAAGCTGACCTTGTTTTCTCCGTGCGCCAGCGTTTGATCGATGCCGGGAAATGCCAGGATGTGCTTGGCGAGCGCGTCCACGTGCTTCTGCGAGGTGTGGCCATCCGCGAGGGTGACAAGAAGGTCGAGATCGCCCACGGTCTCTTTGCCTCGCCGCAGCGAGCCGGCGGGCGTGACGGATTCGACGGCCTTTCCTGCCTTTTCAATGTGTGCAACAACCGCGGCTGCCGCGGCTTCGGCGGTATTTACATGAAATCGTCCGCTGGATTTCTTGAAGACTGCCACCGCTTTGAGGATATTTTGTTCGCTCTTTTCGCCAAAGCCGGGGAGGTCGCGCAGTTTGCCCTCTTTCGCGATTCTCTCCACGTCGGCGACCGTGCCGGCTTTAAAATTGGACCACAGGAAGGCGACCTTCTTCGGCCCAAGAGACTGGAGTTGCAGCAGATCCAGAATCGTCGCCGGGTATTTTTTCAGCAGCTTCTTGCGCAGCGCATAGTCGCCGGTCTTTACGATTTCCTGTAGATGCTCGACCATGCGGTCGCCGATTCCCGGTAGTTCTTTGAGCTTTTCCGGCTCCTTCGCGAGTTGTTCGATGGATTCGGGCAGGCCGTCGATCAGTTCCGCGGCCTTTTCGTAGCTGCGATATCGGCCGATAATGGCGCCATCAATTTCCAGAAGTTGCGCAGTTTCACGGAGAATGCGGGCGATCTGTTTGTTGTCCATGCCAGGAGATTATAGAGCCATCCCTCGCTCCAAGAAAGGTGAAGGGCCCAGATTCGCCCCGCCTAGTCTGACTAGGCTGCCACCGGACGAAGTTCTTGCAGATACTCTCGCAGGTAGGTGAGCAGCCGCTGCTTCTTCGCTTTGCCGCGTTCCGAGTTTAATTCTTCTGGAACCCTATCGGGAATGAGACCGGGGCTGAGAGGTGTCACGCGATCGTAAATCGACCGCCAGGTCTTCTTCACGGCAGAGAGCGAAATCCCGAGCGCGGCGGCAAGATCCTCGTCTGTTCCGCCTTGCAGCGCGGCAAGCATCAGGCGTTGCTCACTGGGACGGAAGCCGAATTGCGGAGAGGGGTAGACGAAAAGGGAACCTATCCACGTACCGACGTGGGCCATCGCCAATTCCCGCGTCAGGCCAATGTGATGAGGCGCAGCGAAAACTTCGGGCAGCGGCGTATCCGGGGATTCAACATAGCGGCCATCAACGGGACTGAAAAACAACCCTCCACTGCGAATTGCCCCCTTCAGATTCTCGAAGGTCATTGCATGTGCGGTGATTTCCTTCAGCAGAAAACCCCGGTGCACCTCGACAAACGAAGTAATCATTGCCGCCAAACCCTCCACAGACTGCAACTATTGGCGTTGGCGTGGCGCACCTGCTTGTCTGAAAGCAACGGGGAATCGCGCAGGAGGCGCTTGGTCAGTACGGGTCCGTTCCAGGAGAACCGCGGTGTTTTCATGTCGATGAGAAACTCGTCCGAAACGAAGACGCTCACACCGACTCTTACTCTTCGAACCTGGGAATCTGCCGCATCCTCAAATACGAAACCGCGAAAAGCCTCGCGCCCCAACAGGCTCAACCAAACAGATCGCAAATCCCTAACGCCGCTTCCATATTGCGGACCGAGCAGAGGGTGCGCCTTCACGATTTCAACGCCTTCCCAAACGTCCTTCGGTTGCATGGAGCGATGATCTCTCAGGGCCATGTACCCCCTCCAAAAAAGAGGCTCAGGGTTTTCTGGCGGGGAGTCTCTTAGGTCACTTGTTTGTAGAACTGTAGTACCTAAGATTGCATTCCGCAACACGCCCGGTGCGAGGCTTGACCTGGCTTCCCAGGCAGCGTCAAGGAACGACACTTCTCCAGCCCGCGCGATTGTCGTTCCTTGTCGCTTGCCCTGCCCGGAAATGCTCCATAGGCTTCACAAGAAAGCGGCGGACCGATTTCATGACCGGCCACCGCCCCGTGACGGTCAAGATTCACTCAAGGAGAAGAAATCGTGAAATCCAAGATTCCAGCAGTCGGTTCCATGCAGCAACTAGTCTCTACTTCCCGCTATGAGGAGGTGATAATGATCTATTCCAACGCATCCGCGAGGGTTTTACATCGCCTCGTCTTCTGCTCCATTTTGGTTGCATCGGTGCTGCTCGCAGCCAGCTCGGCATCAGCAGCCAACTTAACAGTAATTTGCCCGAGCGGTGGACCGGGCGCCTATCCCAGCATCACGTCGGCCCTAAACGCAATCACTAACAACGCGGGCCCGAACTCGATCACGGTAAGTGGTACGTGTACTGAGAACATCCTCATTCGTAACCAGAACGATCTCAACATCCAGGCTGCCCCAGGCAGCACGGCGGTGATCGCGAACGCAGCTAACCCTGCTCAAATCACGGTCCAACTTTTCGGTTCGCGCCTCGTTTCGTTCACTGGGCTGAGTATACAGGGCGGCAATCCCGGCGTTTTTGTGAACCAGGGTTCCGAACTTCAGATGTTTAATTCAGTGATCGAAAAAAATGTTGGCGGGGGAGCTGAGGCGCTGATCAAGTCCGACCTCAATCTGATTTCATGCATCATCCGCAACAATGGCGGATTTGGCATCTTGGTCGGCGATTCAAGCGTCGTGATGGTTATGACGCCCATTCAGATTCTGAATAACAACGGTCCCGGGGCCGCAGCCTTCTCGAACGGGTACATTAAGTTCCAAGGCACCGGCGGACATATAATTGAAGGAAATGCAGGCGGTGGCGTCGAGGCCGACAGCGAGGGGCACGTGTTTCTCCAAAGCGATCTTCCGACCGTGATCCGCAACAACGGCGGCGGCGGGCTTGTTTTTGTGAGGGGTTCAACCGGTAGGGTCGATGGCCAGAACACAATCGAAAACAACGGCGCGGTCGGTGTTCGCGTAGAGTCCAGCGCGGTGACGTTCATTGGTGCCTCAGCCGGAAGCACTATTACGGGACACGGGTTTGCTGGCGTGGACGTCTCACGTGGAGGCGAGTTGACGTTCATGGGCCCTCACCAGATCACCGGCAACGGAAACCCGACAGATGGAGCGGGCATACGCGTCGAGCGCTCTTCGCTTATAATTAGTCTTCAAGACGGGGCAACAGTTTCAAACAACATTGGAAGCGGCATCCTCGGCGACGCGAACAGTGGCATAGTTCTCGGCCCAACTGCATCGGTTACAAATAACACATCCACGGGTATTCGGCTTAGGCACAAGAGTCTGGTCGGCCTTACCGCGCCAGTGACGATCCAGGGCAATGGAGGCGCGAACATCGCGTGCGATTCCACCTCCCTGGCGTACGGTCAGCTTGCCGGTATCACAGGTGTTCATTGCGAGCAATGAACGGAGTTCTGACGCTCTCTACAACCTAACCCGGGCCCCGACCGCAGTCGAATGTTGGGTGCAGCGGTCGGTAAAGCTCTGGAGCCCTTGCCCGAAGGGACCGGCGTAATCCAGGTCCTTGTAACGCTTCAGTAGAGGCATTTTGGCGTCGCGATAGGTGAGATTTTGGGCGGTTGCAGCGAACAGCGGAATGCTTATAGCCGCAACCGCCCATTGTCCCAAGTCCAGCGCGCAAGGAGTTTACGTTGAGTGATAGCGGCGCAAGTCATCGACTGGAAGTGCAAGCCTTCCTGATTCTCGAGAGAGTGGCCGGCTCGAAGGAGTTAGTTGTATCGATTCTTCTTCAGGCGGATGGAACATTCGTCGGGAAAACCTCTCTAGGAATTGTCGCTGAGGGCCAGGAAATCTTGCTCTCCTTGCGATGGGATCAGCCGAAGCAACGTTTCGTGGCCAGCTCTCAGGCAGCGGGAAGCGCGCCAATCCTGTCATTCATCGCATTTGCACCGCCTGGCGCGGCCCGCGACGTTGTTCCCCCGGAGTTCTCGATGGCGAAGAAATTCGTGCTGAACTCGGATAGGAGCAACAATACGGAAGCCCATGAAAATCAGAACTGAAGACCGGTTTGCCGGCACGCACAACGTTTGCCGTTTTCGATGTCACACAAAGGGAGTCTCAGGTAACTTTGTGTCTATAAAAAGGAGCGAGATATGAATATGCGCAATGCTGCGTTGGTGTGTTTTCTGATTCTGATTCCGTGCTCGCTGCGTGCCCAGAACAAAAGGGACGATTGGAAGGTGCTATACGGTCTTCGCTCTGGTGAGAAGATTGAGCTGATTGAGACTGGCATGAAGAAGCACGTCGGTACTTTCTCAACGGTCACTGAGGAAGCAATTCAGTTGCGCGAAGGATCAAACGACATCGGCATTCGCAAAGAAAACGTCGCGCGCGTGACACGGCTCGAGAAGAGCCATCGGCTCCGCAACGCTGCGATCCTCGGAGTCGTCGGCGCGGGCGCAGGCGCGGGAATCGGCGCAGCTGCATCGAGATGTTCCAGTTCGAATGGTTCGTTCAACCTATGTGGTATCGGGCGCGGCGCCGAGGTCGCTATCGCCGCGGTGGTTGGGTTGGCGGGTGGCGCCGGCATTGGCGCCGCCATACCCAGCCATCCCACAATTTATCGAGCAGAGCCAGCGAAATCGAATGCGCCCCATTGATGCAATGTCCTCTCGCCCGGATCGTCTCTAAATTAAAAGAGGCCGGCAGTTGGGCGCGTCTGCCGGCCAAATGAGTGCTTACTCCTTCAACCACCGGCCTTTGAGACGTTGGCCGCCTGGGGGCCTTTCGGTCCCTGAACAATTTCGAATTCGACCGGGTCTCCTTCCTGCAAGGTGCGATAACCATCGCCAGCGATGGCGGAATAGTGTACGAAAACGTCTGGGCCGTCATCGCGCCCGATGAAGCCGTATCCCTTGGAATTGTTAAACCACTTCACGGTTCCTTGCACTTCGCTTGCCCTCCTGACAGGGACTTCGAGATTTTGCACCACGCCGCCAGGCGAATAATCCTAACGACGTTTAAGATTCGAATGGCGCGGAGTGTACCAGAATCGAAGTTCGAGTCAATAGAACATTCTTCTTTTATAGCAACGTTTTGTGGCAAAGATAAATTTACGTTTATCTTTCTACAAAAACGATTCAATAAGACCGGTGGGATTAGCGTTTTTGCGGGGAGAGAAACCGGAGATAATATAGAATTCCGGCGATGGATTTCGCGTCACGAAGTTTTCCGGTGCGGATCATCACCTCCAGTTGCTTGCGATTATAGACACCGGAAATTATTTTCTCATCTTCTTCCGGTTCCGCTTCGCCGGCAGTCAGGCCTTCTGCTAGGAGGATGAACATGCGTTCCTCCAGGAAGCCGGGGGTCGGGAAAACGTCCAGGAAAACGCGAAAACGCTTTGCGCGATACCCCGTTTCCTCAATAAGTTCGCGGGCCGCGGCCTCTTTGGGAGTTTCGCCGGGATCGATGCGGCCAGCGACCAACTCCCATAGATACTGCCGGGCGGCGTGGCGGTACTGCTGGATGAGCAGGATTCTCCCGTCGGGAAGAACGGGGAGGACCACGACGGAACCCGGATGGGTGATGACTTCGCGGATCGTTCGAACGCCGCTTGGCTCGATGACCTCGTCCCGGCGAATCCCGAAGACCGGGCCTTCATAAATTGTGGTGCTGCTGAGAACGCTTGCCTTCTTTGCGCGTGGCGTACCTGAAGATTTTTTCATTTTTGTTTTCCTGGTCCTGTTTCTCGTGCCACATGATACCGGGAAACGGTAAATTCGCCACGTCGAGCCGGGCCTCAGACTTGTTTGCTGCGGAGACAGGGAGCGCCTATACTCGGCGTTTGGGATCACCGTGGAAGGGGGGCACAGGCTGAGGCCTGCGCTACTGCATGTCCATAAACACGATCATCGTGGATGACGAGAAGCCGGCGCGGGACGAGCTGGCCTTCCTGCTGAAGGGGTTCCCCGAGATCAATGTGATCGGGCAGGGGAAGAACGGCGTGGAGGCAGTGTCGCTGATCAAGGAGCATGCGCCGGACCTGGTGTTTCTGGACGTGAAGATGCCCGGGCTGGATGGGTTCGGCGTGTTGAAAAAGATCGTCGAGCGCAAGATGAAAATGCCGCACGTGGTCTTTGCCACCGCGTTTGACCAATATGCGGTGCAGGCGTTTGACGTGAATGCCGTGGACTACGTGCTGAAGCCGTTCGATAAGGCGCGCATCGCCAAGGCGATTGCGCGAGCGCGAAAGATGCTGGAGACGCAGACTTCGGCCACCGAGCGGCTGGAGCAGCTCGTTAGCCAGCTAGGCGCAGCGAAACCGAGTTCTTCGCCGCCGGTGAAAATACTGGTGAGGTCGCAACAGAAATTGCTCCTGGTGGACGGCGAAGATCTGATCTGGGCCTCCATCGACCGCGGATCGATCTCCGTCATGGCCCGCGGTGCCGAGGGCACGTCGAATTACCGCACGCTCGAAGATCTAAGCGAGGCGCTGGATTCGGAGTCGTTCTGGCGGCCGCACCGCTCATTCCTGGTGAACATTCATCACATCAAGGAAGTGGTGCCGTGGTTCAACTCCACTTACATGCTGAAAATGAACGACAAGAAGCAAACGGAAATCCCCGTTAGCCGCTCGCAGATCAAGCGCATGCGCGAATTGTTTAAGTTGTAGGCGAACAACCGCCGCACCCTATTCGTGGTCTCGCTCGCCAAGGTGGAATGGCCTATTCAGCCACAGATGCCAGAGCACCGGGGTCCCGTTTCCGTTTAGGGCAGCATGGACGAATAGATTTCCCTCAGTACTCCGCGGGGCACTGGGGGAAATCTGGGACGGGTTCCGCAACAGCCTCAAGAACAATCGTTATGCAGCGGGCTAGGTGCTGGCGGGCCTGCGATACATGGGATAGCACTCAGATATTCGTAGATGGCACGGAGGTCATGATCCGTCATGTGCTGATAAATGGGCCATGCCATGATTTGGAGCAGATCCTCGTCGAATGGAGGCGGGACACAGTTTGTGTTTGGCATTCCTGTACAGGTCGGATGCAGATGATCGAAGTCTTTGCCAGTCCTGATGATCTGTGCAAACTCCGAAAACGTGTGGCCCCCTTCAGGCAGTCCGTTCCTGTCCGGTGTTAAGTTGCGGGAAATAATGTGCAAGGGAGAATTTGGCGCTGGGAACCCACCAAAATCCCTGCCGCCACCCAAGTAGGTTGCAGGATTGATCTTCTCCGGCTGGCCAAAGTCGGGGTTCCCACCCGGAAGGAATTCGGTAGGAGGACCGGCGCTGTGGCAGCCATTGCAATCACGAGGAGATGCCGAGCTAAGCCGGAAGTGATCTTACGAGTCCGGGTTGAGAACTTCGCTGACTTTGCGGGCAAGGGAGTTCAGTTCAAAAGGTTTTTCGAGGTAGTGGTCGCGATGTTCGGAAACGCCGCGGCGAATGGCGGCATCGTCGGTGTAACCAGACATGAATAGAATCGGAGTAGCCGGACGGGACAGTTTCAGTCGGTCGGCCATCTCCCGGCCCCCCATAACCGGCATAATGACATCGCTAATCACGAGATGAATCGGGCCCTTATGAGACTTGGCTCTCGCCAGGCCGTCGGCGCCATTCGCGGCCGTGAGAATGGTGAAGCCGGCGATGCCGAGATAATCGGAGATGAGTTCCCTCAGACTGGGCTCGTCTTCAACCAATAGAATGGTGCCGTACGCCGGCTTTAGCGGCAGAACCCGGTTCTCGATCGGGGAAGCAGACACGAGTTCGTCTGTCGCCGGAAAGTAAATCTTGAACGTCGTGCCTTTGCCCGGCCCTGAATCGACTTCGATTCGTCCGCCGCTCTGTGAAACCGTTCCATAGACCATGGCGAGTCCAAGCCCGGTCCCTTTGCCGCGTTCCTTGGTTGTGAAGAAGGGTTCAAAAATGCGCGGAAGGAGTTCCGGAGGGATGCCGCTTCCCGTATCGCTGACAGTCAACAGAACACCTTCGGTGATTTTTTCAAATTTCGAGGTAACCGGCAGGGTTTCATTTTCCGTCCGGAATCGGAGCGTTCCTCCCGCGGGCATCGCGTCGCGAGCATTCACCGCCAGATTCAGCAAGATCTGTTGCATTTGATTGGGGTCCGCCATGATCCTGCGGAGATTTCGACCGGGCCGAACGTCAATATGAATGTCCTCACCGATGAGGCGGGGAAGAAGATTGGATATTTCCATAACGGCGTGGTTAAGGTCGAGGACCGAAGGCTTGAGGATCTGCTTGCGGCTGAAAGCCAGCAATTGGCTCACGAGGGCTTGCGCGCGGTCCGAGCCCTTCATGATTTCCGTTATTTTGCGGCGGAGACCGTCATCGCCGGGCTTGGTTGGAAGGGCCAACTCCGCATAGCCGCGGATGACGGTCAAAAGATTGTTGAAATCGTGGGCGACACCGCCGGCAAGCCGGCCGAGCGACTCCATTTTTTGCGCCTGACGGAGCTGCTCTTCGAGCGAGGAGACTTCCGCTTCGGAGCGTTCGTGTTCGGAACGGATGCGCAAGGTCGAAATGCCGTAGGCAAGATTAGTGGCAAGTTCCCGGAGCAGAGTCACTTCTTCAGCGTCAAAGACATCTTCTTCCTCTGAATAAATTGCCAAGCAGCCGATCACGCCCTGTTCTCCTGAAAGAGGAAGTGCAATTACGGATAAAAACTTTTCCTCCGCGGCCCGTCCGGCCCAGGATGCGAAGCGCGAGTCCTTCAAAGTGTTGTGAATGATGCATATCTCGCCGGTCCTAATAGCGACCCCGACGGGGCCGCGGCCTTCCGGTGTGTCCGCCCAAGACCCGTGCACGGAAGCAAGATAGCCACGGGTATCGCCGAACTGCGTGGCAACACGAACAGATTTGGTTTGGTCCTGCTCGGGGAATCCGACCCAGGTCATGCGATAGCCGCCCGTATTGACGATGATCTGGCAAACGCGTTCGAGGAGTTCCGATTCGTTCGCTGCTCGGACGAGCTCCTGGTTGCAGCGGCTGAGTGCGAGAAGCGCTCGGTTAAGGCGCTTGAGTTCACTGGTATCGCGAAAGATGGCGAGAATGACAAGCCGGCGCGGACTATCGAGCTCGATGCGGCGAACGCTGACGTCCACTTCAACGGAACGCCCGTCGGCCCGCCGGATTTTGAGTTGAACGCTGTGCGACTCGCCGCCCGAAAGCCCCGCCCGAAAGATTCTGGCGTAGTCCTGATCTTCACCAGTGGGAAACAGAGAAGATTCCGGGACGAATGCCAGGCGCTCGGACGGAATTCCGAAGAGATCGGCGCCCCGCGCGTTCGCTTCCAGAACGATACCTGTCTCGTAATCTATAATCAGGATGGCGTCACTGGCGGAATCGAAAAGGCGGCGATATTTCTCCTCGGAACGGCGGACGTTGCTGAGCAGGTGGCGGGAAGTCCCTATGCCTAAGACCAGGAGAAGGGCGCTGGTTCCCACGGTGAGCAAGTTGAGCAAATTACGGATCCAGCGGTCACCTTCTGCCAACGTCGAAGAGAAGTGATTTTCCGTAAGAGTGAGACGCGAGTCGCACGCTTCGATTTCCTCGAGGACGCGCCGCACCGTTAATGGATTTGGGTGGTCTGAAAATGTCTCCGCATGGAGCTGATCCGCGAGCTCCGTGAGATTGTCGATCTCATGATCCGCAGCCGTCCAATCAGCAATTGCAACTCGCATGAAGCTGAAATCGTGAAACCAGCGAAACATGCGGACCATGCCGGGGATATCATCAGGATTGATCTGGCCCCTTGTAAACCCCTGATACACGATCGTCATATCTGGAGCGGGTTTTTCAAGCTCGATGCGGGCAAATTTATCTCCGAGGGGTGCCCGGATGGCATTCAGGTAAGCTTGGAAGTCCGCTTGGGAACTCGAGCTGGCGTACTGCATCAGACTGATAACCGCTTCTTTTTGTCCTTTAGACCAATAATCCTCACCCTGGATGTAGGCACGCACCGAAGACAAAATCATGGAGCGGAAGGCGCCGAGGAGAAAAACAAATAGGACGATGCTGACAAAGAGAGAAACTACAACAAAGAGCTTTCGGCCCAGGGTCGATTGACGATGATCGCTGCGGAATGCCATTTTGCGCGCCGTGTGCAAAAAGATAACCAAGACTGGGGCTTTCTTTAATTCTGCAACATCTTTGTTGTGGCTCGCGGACCTGTGTTCAGATCGGCATATCCGGTTGCGACACATCCTCGGAAGTGCGCTTCAGCAGCAATCGGAGGGCCTTACTCGCTTCTGGCGCAGTTGGGTTCGGGGGAGTCTATGCTGTTTCCTCCTATGCCTACGCGGAAAGCGTGCCGTGTCTTAGCATTTCTCATACGCCTCGCGTACTTTTTTTCAATGCGAGTGCGTTGCGGTCAACGGACACGATGGATTTTTCGCTTAACGACCACCAAAAACTGATACGGGATACGGTTCGCCAATTCATGAAGGCGGAGGTGCACGCGCTCAGATTTCTGACAATTCCACTCGTCCTAAAGCAGTGATGGTACGCGTCCCGTCGTCTGAGGACTGTGTCGCAAAGACAAAAATATCTCCTGCAAAAGATCTCCAATCTGGTATCATGTTTGTAGGGCGAGTTGTGGCTCACACAACTCGCCCTTTCCCCTTTTGCGGGTGGCCTGCCCCGGATCGCTCTGGCTTTCAGCCTGCTGAAAACTCAACGTTAGTCCGTACTGGTCCTTCTAGCCTCGCGGCCGCCGTGCTCCCACTCCTTCGCTCAGCGTGAAATTGTCATCCCGAGCGCAGCCAGGGATCCGCTTTTTTCTCTGTGACCTCTGTACTCCGGACTCTGTGCTCTCTGCGTTAAGTCTTTGTCTCTTCTTTCGCCTGTTAACTGTCGACTGTCAACTTCTCCTTTTGCCCTAGTCGTCACAAATCTCCCTTCGCCCGCGCGCACACCCGCGCCTGCGCCGCTCGCCCGCAAAGGCCGCCCACGACTTCATCCCGCGAACCCCTGAACCCTCCTATCTTCAGTGCATGGCAATGAATATGGATGCGCCGCGACACGGGTCGCGTACCATATTATTAGTGTGAAGTGGGCCATCGAGATGGCCGATGGAAGTAACTATTCCTGTGAACATTCGCCACAAAATCACAAAACGGAGTACCGATCGACGAAAAAAAGGCCGAGCACCATGCCGAGGAAATGAGCCTGTGCGATCCCCGCAAAGCTAGCAAGCTCACGCGGGCTCAGCGGCTCGTCCGCAAGCACGTCAGGCAGGGCACCTCTCTGGTTGACGAATTGCTTGCCGAACGCCGCGAGGCCGCTCGAAACGAATAGGATCGTGCATACAAAATGGATATGAACTTCAAAGTGCCACTGCTTCAAATCTCGTCATTTGGCAACGATCAGGGCAAAAACCTGGCAAAGGGCGTCCAAGCCTGCCGCGAGGCCAAAGCGCTGGGAGCGAATTTGGCTGTATTCCCAGAGCTTTGGAATATTGGCTTTCCTCCGCCCCCATTCGATCTTGAAGGACGGCGGCGCTGGATAGCCTTGGCTATTGATCAGCAGAGCAGTTTTTTTCAGGCTTTCGCCGCTCTGACACGAGACCAGGAAATGAATGTTGCTCTCACCTATTTGGAGAGTCATCAGCCACTGCCGAGGAATACGGTTTCCATTCTCAATGGCCGGGGCGAGACCACGCTCAACCCAAGACCAGAGCCTTTGAAAACCTACTTGGCATAGCGATGACGAATTATCCCGGCCTAAACAGGGGAAACTCTCAGTCGCACAGTTGCGTGGCGTGGCGGCCAATCCGTTGACACTCTGACTGCAAAGGCCGTAGAGCGGGAAGAGATTTTTCTCGCCACGTTTTACATGGACGACATTCGGGCATTCAGAAAGACAGAAATGTGGCGAATAGATTACCGCAAAGCATGGCATCGGGAACTGTTGTCCACACCTCCGAAACAGCCCCACTGACCGGCACTCGCTTTCTGCTTCTCGGCGGGCCATGTTAGCATCGTGCGTACTTCTTTTCTGGCAAGCGCGGGGCGTTTGACGCGTACAACGACACGATGGATTTTTCGCTTAACGACCACCAAAAACTGATACGCGATACCGTCCGCCAATTCATGGAGGCGGAGGTGCGCCCGTTCGTCAAGGAGTGGGAGAAGTCGGAAAACTTTCCGGCGCAGGCGATCAAGAAACTTGGGGAAATGGGCTGCTGCGGGATGCTGGTGCCGGAAGAATGGGGCGGGCCGGGACTCGATACCGTTTCGTATGTGTTGATGCTGGAAGAAGTGGCGCGGGTGTTCACGGCGATGTCCACGGCGATCAGCGTGACGAATTCGGCGGTGCAGGCGCCGCTGATGCTGTTTGGAACGGACGCGCAGAAGAAAAAATATTTGCGGAGCATGGCGACGGGGGAGACGATGGGAGCGTTTTGTTTGACGGAGCCGGCGGCAGGGTCGGATGCGGCGGGTATACAGGCACGAGCAATCCGCGACGGAAATGTTTACAAATTGAACGGAACGAAGACCTGGGTGACAAACGGGAGCGCGGCGGGCGTGCTGATTGTGTTTGCGAAGACCGATCCGGCGGCGGGTGGTAAGGGGATTTCGGCGTTCTTGGTCGAGCCGGGATTCGCGGGGTTGCACGTGGGGCGGCATGAGGACAAGATGGGGCAGCGGTCGTCCCCTTCGGTGGAGATTTTGCTGAATGAGTGCGTCGTGCCCGTGGAGAACCGGCTTGGCGAAGGGGGCCAGGGACTGAAGATTGCGCTGAGCGCGCTGGATGGCGGGCGGATCGGGATTGCGGCGCAGGCGGTGGGGTTGGCGCAGGGGGCGCTGGAAGAAACCGTCAAGTACGCGAAACAGCGGAAGGCGTTTGGGAAGAACATTAGTGAGTTTCAGGCGATTCAGTGGATGATTGCGGATATGCAGACGGAAATTGAGGCAGCGCGCGGGCTAGTGTATTACGCAGCGTGGCTGAAGGATGCGCACCCGACTCAGGCAGGCGCAAGCGCTTCCAAGGCAAAGCTTTACGCGAGCGAGATGGTGAACCGTGTGGTGTATAAGGCGGTGCAAGTGCATGGGAGCGTGGGGTATTCTCGGGAGTCGGATGTGGAGCGGATGTACCGGGATGCGCGGGTGATTACCATATACGAGGGCACGAGCGAGGTCCAGCGGATGATCATCGCCCGCGATTTGCTCGAAAAATCCGGCAAGGCGCAAGAGGTCACGCAAGCCCTCGCCGACCCCGCGAAAAGATAGCGGGGAATATACGCCCACAGGTTTAGCGATACCTTGTAGGGTCGCAGCATGCTGCGCCCCAGCTTGTAAGGTGGAATGAGCATAGAGCTAGGGAGAAATGGTGATCACGGCGGTTGAAGGAAAGAGGGGCAGGGTTTTGAGCGGGATGCGGCCTACGGGGCGGCTGCATATTGGGCATTACTTTGGGGCGCTGCAGAATTGGGTGCGCTTACAAAATGAAGTCTTACCGGTTAGCCGTGTAGTGGCGCAGCATGCTCTGCCAGTACAAAGTCAAGAACCGGCTTATGAGTGCTTCTACTTTATTGCGGATTGGCATGCGCTGACTAGCGATTACGCGGATTCGTCGGGAGTGGCGGAGAATACACTGCAGATCATGATTGATTATCTGGCGGCGGGGCTCGATCCGGCGAAGAGCGTGATTTTTCAGCAGTCGGCGGTCTCGGAGCATGCGGAGTTGCATTTGTTGCTGTCGATGGTAACGCCGTTGGGGTGGCTAGAGCGGGTGCCGACGTATAAAGAGGCGCTGGAGAACGTTAAGGATAAGGACCTGCACAATTATGGGTTCCTGGGGTATCCGGTGCTGCAGACGGCGGACATTGTGATTTATAGCAAAGAAGGGGCGCCGCTGGTTGTGCCGGTTGGGGAGGATCAGGCTTCTCACGTGGAGCTGAGTCGAGAGATTGTTCGGCGGTTCGATTTCTTTTATGCGGGAAAGATTCGCGCCGAATTGAGTGAAAAAGAACGGAACGATGCACGTGGGCTCGTGATTCTCAATTTGCCCCCGGGACATTACGAAGCTAGCGCGGGCGGGGACGCTTCGATTTTGTTGTCTCACGCACGAAGCGAATTGGGCCTGGCTAAATATTTGCAAATGATCCGCGGCAATCCGCAATACTTCACACCTCCTGACGTTCTCGCGGAGCCCACGGTCCTACTAACGAAGACGCCGAAGGTGCCGGGGCTGGATGGGCGGAAAATGTCGAAGAGTTATTTTAATGCGATCACGTTGAGTGAGAGCGACTCGAACATACGGACTAAGACCAAGACGATGAAGACTGATCCAGCCCGTCAGAGGCGGACTGATCCGGGAAATCCGGACGTGTGTCCGGTGTATGACTGGCATAAACTGTTCTCTGCGGAAGAGCCGGGGCGGTTGGAGTGGGTGCGGCAAGGGTGCACGACAGCGGGGATTGGGTGCATCGAATGCAAGGACGCGATGGCGACGAATTTGATCAAGTGGATTGCGCCGGTGCGGGAGCGGAGAGTGAATTACGAGCAGAACCCGAAGCGAGTATTGGAGATTTTGGACGAAGGATCGAAGAAGGCGAGGAAAGTAGCGCAGGGGACGATGGAACGGGTGAGGGAAGCGGTGTTTGGGTGGGGGAAGAAGAGGGATGAGATTGGCGGAGCGGCGGCCAAGGCGTAAAGATAAAAATAAAGTCAAAGAATATTAACACAGAGGTCGCAGAGAACAAAGAGGGCACAGAGAAGAGGGAAAAGAAGGAACGAATGGCGACGCCGTACAAAATTAATATACCGATGTATGAGGGGCCGCTGGACCTGCTGCTGGATTTGATCAAGCAGCAGAAGATGAATATTCACGATATTCAGATTTCGAAGATCACGGCGCAATACCTGGAGTACTTGCACAAGCTGGAAGAGCTGGATGTGGATGTTTCTGCGGAATTTATTTATATGGCGGCTACGCTGATTTACATCAAGTCGAAGATGCTATTGCCTCCCGATCCGTTGGGGGAGACGGAAGACGCGGCGGGTGATCCGCGGGCGGAGCTGGTGCAGCGTTTGGTGGAGCACGAGAAATTCAAGAATGCGGCGCAGCTTTTGTACCAGAAGCAGCAGATTGAAGAGAACGTGTGGTCGAAGCCTGACAAGTCGCTCTACAACGACGCAGGGACCGAGGGCGAGCTGGTGGTCTCGCTCGTGGACCTGGTGAAGGTGTTCCAGCGGGTGCTGGAGCGGCGGAAGGAAGTTTCGCGGATCGAGTTGCGGCACGAAGAGTTTACCGTAGCGCAGATGATCGCGGCGTTGCGGGCGCAGATTCTGGCGAGTGCCGACAATTCGGTGAATCTGATCCAGTTTTTCGAGGCGTGCCCGTCGCGGCACGCGATGATCGTGGCGTTTCTGGCGGTTTTGGAGATGGTGAAGCTGCAGGCGGTGGCGCTGCTGCAGGAAAAGCAGTTTGGAGATATTTTGGTGCGGAAGCATAAGATGTTTGATTTGGTGTTTGATGAGGGCGGGGGGATCAAGCAGATTGATGAGGAATACGGATAGAGAAGTTAACAGTCGACAGTTGAAAGTTAAAGGTTAAAAGCAGGAAAAAGATTTAACGCAGAGATCACAGAGAGCGCAGAGGACACAGAGAAGAAGAGGAAAAGAACCGGTCTAAAGACCGGCCATTACAAAAAGAAGGAGCCGGCAGTGATGGCGGCGCTGCCAAAGAAAAAGGGCAAGAATAGCCTATGACAAACGAAGAGAGAAAAGCGGCACTAGAAGCGATTATTTATGCGGCGGACGAGCCGGCTACGATCGAGCAACTGGCCAAGGCGCTGGGGGAGGAGAAGCTGGCGGTGCAGGCGTCGCTGGATGAGTTGGTGGCTAGCTATGCGACGGAGGAGCGCGGGATCGAAGTTCGCGCCGTGGCGGGCGGGTACAAGCTGTATACGAAGCCTCAGCAGCATGACGTGGTGCGGCGGTTTATCAAGAGCTTGCGGCCACCCTTGCGGCTGTCGATGCCGGCGCTGGAGACGCTGGCGGTGATTGCTTACAAGCAGCCGGTGACGTCGCCGGAAATTTCGGAGATTCGCGGGGTGAACACTTCTGGGGTGATCAGCACGCTGCTGGACAAGCACCTGATTACTACGGCGGGACGGAAGGAAGTGATGGGGCGGCCGATTTTGTACAAGACGTCGAAGGAATTTTTGATGCGGTTTGGATTGAGCGATCTTGAGGAACTACCGAGCTTGAAGGAGTTTGAAGCGCTGGCGCGGGAAGCGCTGGGGAGCGATGAGGGATTCGCGCCGGCGGGGGAAGGTTCGACGAACGAGGCTAACATCGGAGAGCCGGCGACTGAGAACACCGCGAGTGCGGAAATGGAAGCGCGGGAGGAATTGCTGGAAGAGACGACGGCGAATAATGAGGGGATGCCAGAGCCGGGGAGCGGCGAAGCTCATAAAGCGGCGGCGGCGGGAGAATAGGAAAAGGATTTAACACAGAGGTCACAGAGGACACAGAGAAGAAAAGAGAGATTCCTCGCTTCGCCCGGAATGACAATATTTTGGTTGCGCGCTTATAGAACAAAGAGTGGCCCAGCAAATCGGCCTTTCCAGAAAGACGAAATCCGAAAATGCAGGAAAGATTGCAGAAGATTATTGCGCGAGCGGGGATTGCTTCGCGGCGCCATGCGGAGCTGCTGATTCTAAGCGGACAGGTGCGCGTGAACGGGCACGTGGTCAAGGAATTGGGGAGTAAGGCGGACGCGGCGAAGGACCGGATTGAGGCGGCGGGGAAAGTCGTTGAAGCGAAGGAGGGGCGGCGCGTTTACATTTTGCTGAACAAGCCGCCGGAAGTGGTATCGACGATGGCGGACCCGGAAGGCCGGAAGACGCTGCGAAATTGTTTGCGGGGATTACCGGAGCGAGTGTTCCCGGTGGGAAATTTGGAGTATGCGGCGTCGGGGCTGGTGTTTTTGACGAATGACGGCGACTTGGCGGCGGAGATGCTGAGGAACTGGGCCAAGCTGGAGCAGGTCTATCACGTCAAGGTGAAAGGCATGCTGACGCTGGCGGACCTGGAGCGGTTGGGAAAAGAGATTGGCGTGAGGATGCAAACGGTGCGGCAGCCGGACGCCACGCGTGGGCGCGCGGCAAATTACTGGTATGAAGTGCGGATGAGGGATACGAAGAAGGAAGAGTTGCGGCGGGTGTTGTTCAAGGAAAAGCATCCGCTGGAAAAGTTGAAGCGGATTGGATTGGGGCCGCTGACGGTGGAGGGAATACCGCGGGGGAGATACCGGTTGATTGAGCAGAAGGACGCGGAGAAGTTGGGGAAGTTTGAGAAGAGCGGGCAAGGCAATGGGGAAAGAAGAAAGAGTTTGGCGCAGAGGGCACAGAGGACGCAGAGAAGAGAAGAAAAAGCAGATTCCTCGCTTCGCTCGGAATGACAATTTTACGGTGGGGGGCGCAGAGGAGAAAGAAGCACCGGTCTGAACACCGGCCACTAGAAGAGCGGCCCGCCTCGGAAGGCGAGCGCTGCAAAAGCGAAAAGAACGAAAAGCAAGAAAGAGAAAAGCCTCACCCCTGAAAAGAAAGGGAGGGCGGTGTAAAGACTTTTGTGTAAACGGCCTTCGGTTTTTTTCCTTTTTGATTCCTTTTTCGTTCCAGTAAAACAACCCGTCGCCGGAGCTGTGGGAATGTGGAAATCTCGCGTTTTCTGCGAGATTTCCAAGGAGCTGTGGAAAGCCCGGTGTTGGCTTTCCATAGCTCCGTCATTTCCACAGCTTTGTTCTGAGTTCCCCCGTGCAAGTCTGGCCCAGGCTGTCATACACGCTCCGCTGCCGGCATGCGATCCGGCCACAGAATGCTGAAGCGGTTCAGTGCCGCAGTCCAATTCTGTACTGGCATCGTCCATTTCTTTGAGGCGTTACGCAGCGCCAGGTATAGCAACTTGAGAGCGGCCTCCTCGTTCGGAAACGAACCCCGCATTTTAATGATCTTGCGCAGCGACATGTTCAGCGATTCCACCGCGTTGGTCGTGTAAATCACTTTCCGTATATCGGCCGGATAGGCTAAAAATGGCGTGATCCGATCCCAGTGCCGGCGCCAGATCTGGCTCACCACCGGGCACTCCGCATCCCAGTTTTGCGCAAACACATCCAGCTGCTCGCTTGCATCATCGGCCGTCGCCGCTTGATAGATCTTTCGTAGGTCCGCTCCCACTTTCTTGCGCTGTTTCCAGTTCACATAGCTCAGCGAGGCCCGT
>Ga0193729_1000334_pt1 | contig 24115 bp, 18 predicted proteins | sample U1c2metaG_FD_143036 | JGI IMG/M metagenome (GOLD analysis project Ga0193729, IMG submission 143036) | Soil microbial communities from a riparian zone of the East river system, Colorado, United States - U1c2 | ecosystem: Environmental > Terrestrial > Soil > Riparian zone | place: USA: East River...
GGTTGTGGTGGCGCAGGTGAACGAAATTCGCGAGCACCTGCCGCGAGTCGATATACCCAGTTCATGGATAGACCTGATAGTGGTCGCGGACCGGCCATATGCCATCGAGCCCTTATTCACCCGCGACCCCGCGTTGATTACCGATGTTCAAATATTGATGGCCATGCTGGTGATCCGCGGAGTTTATGAGCGGCATGGTGTACGCCGCCTGAATCATGGCATCGGTTTCGATACTGCCGCCATCGAGTTGTTGCTACCGACATATGGAGAGTCGCTGGGACTGCGCGGAAAGATCTGCACGAACTGGATTCTCAATCCTCATCCGACGCTCATTCCCGCAATCGAAAGCGGCTGGGTGGAGAGCGTGCATTGCTTTGGAGGCGAAGTCGGCATGGAGCGCTACGTAGCAGCGCGACCTGATATTTTTTTCATCGGCACCGATGGCTCACTGCGCTCTAACCGGGCATTCAGCCAGATGGCGGGCTTGTATGCGACGGATTTGTTCATCGGGTCGACATTGCAAATGGATGGTGAAGCCAACTCGTCCACCGCGACTTCCGGGAGAATAGCGGGTTTTGGCGGAGCGCCCAACTTGGGCAGTGACTCGCGAGGGCGCCGCCACGCCACACCTGCCTGGCTGGAAATGAGTTCCGGAAGTGGTGAGCAGGTTCGCGGACGGAAAATTGTCGTGCAACTGGTGCAAACGTTCCGCGAAGGAATGCTGCCTTCATTTGTGGAAACTCTCGATGCCATCGCCGTCGGCCGAGACGCCGGGTTAGCCGTCCCGCCGATCATGATTTATGGCGACGACGTGACACACGTCGTGACCGAAGAAGGCATCGCGTACTTGTATCGAGTTAACAGTTTGAAGGAGCGTCGTGCAGCGCTGTCCGCGATAGCAGGAGTGACGGCCCTGGGCGCGGAAAGTTCGCATGAAGCCAGGAACGACTTGAGGAGTCGAGGAATTGTAGCGTTGCCAGAGGATCTGGGAATCCGCCGGTCAGATGCTCGCCGTTCGCTGCTCGCTGCGCACAACGTCAAGGAACTCGTCGAGTGGTCGGGTGGCCTATACAGTCCACCTGTGAAATTTCGGAGTTGGTGATGACCCCTTGCGTGCAGGTCGACACTCCGCATGCTGGAAATTGCGTACGCCGCTCATCAGCAGAGTATCTGGCTGACGGTGCTATATGGTCTTTGATCGAAGAGGCGAATCTTACGCCGAAGCCGGCACTTGTGGATGCGCGCGGTTGTGGTGCTCACCTCGACATGAATCTCGAGATGCTCCATCGTTCTGCTCATTCTCTGTGGCCGACCTTCGTGAGCATTGCCGATGAAGCTTGGCAGGCTCGCGAAAGCATCTCTCTGCGAGAGAGGCTTTCGCGCTTGGGTCGCGAAGGTGAACGAAACATGCTGCGTACGACGCGTGGCGTGAATACCCACCGCGGTGCGATATGGACGCTGGGATTGTTATGCGCCGGCGCTGCCATGTTGCCGGGAGAACGAAACTCTGCGGAGAATATATGCGCGCAAGCGTCCCGAATCGCATGTCTCCCTGATTCCTATACATCACGGACCAAATCTCACGGACAGGAAGCCTCTCAACAGTTTGGAGTGCGCGGCGCCCGCGGGGAGGCCGAGAGCGGCTTCCCTCACATCACAGAAATCGGTTTGCCCATGCTGAAGAGCTCGAGATCACAAGGCCCCAGGGAAGAATTTGCGAGACTGAACGCTTTAGTCGCGATCATGGCGAACCTGGATGATACCTGCTTGTTACATCGCGGAGGGCTTACCGCTTTGGCCTCGGCGAAGGCGGGCGCAAAGACAATTTTGCAATCTGGGGGAACTTCGACGGCCGATGGTTTTCGCGCGTTGTGCAATCTCGATCGCAGGTTACTGCATATGAACGCATCTCCCGGCGGTGGCGCAGATTTGTTGGCAGGAGTACTTTTCCTCGATTTTATCGAACGTAGTTTCGATTCGCAGAGAGAACAAATTGGAAATATTACATTTTGAATTTCGCGCCGGGCGACAGTTTATCCAACGCAGAGTGCAAGTCGGAGTGGTGGCCTCGGGAAATCTCGAGGTGCTGCTCGAACCGGAATTTTCGGCAGTGTCGAAAGTTCGTGTGCGCACCAGCGTGGATGGGTACCGGGAAGAGTGGACGGCCATTCTGCGGACTTTTTTTGAACGCCACGATGTTGCCGCGGCGATCGAAATTAATGACGGAGGCGCTTCACCACCCATCGTGCTGCTGCGCCTGGAACAAGCGCTGGAAGAATCGCGAAAATGAAAATTGACAGCTTTGCGGAGAAAACAGCGCGGGATCGCGCACGTTCGCTACTGGATGCAGACACTTTTCGCGAGTTGCTCGATCCGTTTGTTCGCCTCGAATCTCCGCATTTGCCGGTGCAAGAAATAGTTCCCCAAAGCGACGATGGCGTAGTCATTGCGCGAGGAAAGTTCGGCGACAAAAACGCGCTGGTGCTTTCCCTGGAAGGGGGATTTCAGGGTGGGTCGGTCGGCGAAGTTAACGGGGCGAAGATCGCCGGCGCACTGGAGTTAGCGCTGAGGGATGCTCGCGCGGGGAAGCTCATTTTTCCCGTGCTGATTCTCGATACTGGGGGAATTCGCTTGCAAGAAGCGAACCTCGGATTGTTGGCGATCAGCGAAATTCACTCTGCCATCGTGGCGTTGCGTGAATTCGTTCCGGTGATTGGGGTTATCGCTGGGCGTGTTGGCTGTTTTGGTGGGATGGCAATCGCGGCCGCGCTGTGCACGTTCCTCATCGGGAACGAGGTGGGGAGATTGGGACTTAATGGGCCTGAAGTGATTGAGCAGGAGGCCGGAACGGACGAGTTTGACGCACACGATCGAGTGCTGATCTGGGAGACTTTGGGCTGTCGTCGAAGACTCGCGATGGGACAAGTTGATTTATTGGTCGACGATTCAGTTCAGGCCATAAAAGAGGCTATCGTCACGCGGATAAATATTGGCGCGGCGGAGAAACAGCGCGGAATTGTCCTAAGGACACGTGAAATCGCGGTGCAAACACAAAAAATCCAGGATCACGCGACGCCGGATTTGGAACCTGACGCCGAAAAGTCGTTTTCTTCTGGACGCGGGCGGCGATGGTACAACGCGCTCATGGAGAATGCGGCTGAACATGCGGAGGGGAAATCACTTCTCGTTGGCGACGCACAATGGGGGACGGAGACGATCCGTGCGATCAGTGTGGTCCCAAACCCGCTGGCCCGATTTCCCCGCGCCCGCCAGGGACAAATGGGAGTTGAGGAAGGGTGGGGAATTGCTCGCGCGATCTGGGAGGCGATTGATAGCGATAACGAACCCGGGAAAGTCAAGCATGCGATTGTCGCCATCGTTGATGTCCCGGGACAAGCTTTTGGATTGCATGAAGAACAACTGGGAATCCACCTCGCTTTGGCTGCTGCCGTGGATGCGTACATCACTGCCAGAGAATTTGATCATCCAGTCGTGGCTCTCATAGTCGGGAAAGCAATTTCAGGAGCTTTTCTCGCGCATGGACTACAAGCCAGCGAAATTCTTGCGCTAGACGACGCCGGTGTGGAGATACACGTGATGTCGGAAGCATCGGTGTCGCGGGTAACTCGCCGCAGCCTGCGGGAAGTCGCGGCGCTGGCGCAGATCGCTCCTTCGACGGCGCGCGACGTGCACTCCTTCGCCTCCCTTGGAGGTGTGAGTCGTCTCTTGAAGGCAGATGATGCTGATGAACCCAGTCCGCAATCCGTTGAAGAAGTGCGCAGTGAAATATTGCAAGCGATTCGAAGAGCTCGCGCCGGTGCGAAAAGTCCGCCGGTGCGTTTGGATTCCCCCGCAGCACTTGCATCGCGAACCATGTCGCGCGAAGTACGGAGAATGTTGGAATCTCAATGGTCGATGGAATTGTGAGACCGCACGATCTTCTCTGGATCGCGGATGATGCGGAATTATGCCGGGAGCTTCAGCCAGCCTGGGCGCGTGACGCTTTGAGCCGAATGCCAGTTGTCGTAGTGCGGCGGGTGGAGGCACCGCCAGGGTTCGCTGCTGTCGGCATCAGGGGCCCGAGACGAGAACTGCGATTTGCAGCGTTCGTGAAGTTGAGGCATGTCAAGAATCTTCAAACGCCGGAATCATTAGCATCAGAACGCGGGTGGCATGAGAACCTTGCCGCAATTCCGCCACGCCTGCGAGAAGCTTTGACGTTATTTAACGAGCTCAGCGTCAGACAGAAATTTGTATGGGGGCCGGTGGGCAGTGTTGGATATCAGCTCGCGACGGGCTTACCAGTGACAACCGGCGAAAGTGACGTTGATGTTTTGATCCGGTGTCAGGTGCCGCCGGATCCTTTGATGCTTTCTGCTGTCCGCGATGTTGCGAGAAAAAGCTTGAATCGCCTCGACGTCATTCTTGAGGGGCCGCCAGGGGCGGTCGCGCTCGAAGAACTTCACTCCCGCGATGTATTGTTGAAAACCAGTCGAGGACCACGCATCGCAGCCTTTACGTGGTAAGAATCACGAATGTCGGCGTGAAAATTTGCCATGTATAGTACGCAGATTAATGCCCAGGCTCCATTTTCGCGTTTAACTAAACTCGGCACTCTACGACTGCAAAGTTTTCACAAAATAAGCTTCAGCGAACCACCATAGTGTTTATCCGCTTGGGCACTTCTCCCGCGGGTATGATTGCCAGGAGTTGGCCTTTTTCGGTGTCTATGGCCGAGACTGAGCGATCTCCTGAATTTGAAACGTATAGAACTTTTCCGTCTGGCGTGAAGGTGATCCACTCGGGAACGGAGCCGCTTGGTTTCTGTCCTTGCGGGTAAACATGTGGCAGTTCAACATGCCCGAGGAGCTTCAGAGAAGGCAGCTCGTATTGAAAAACTGCGTTGGCTGCGGTGCTGGCTATCCAAAGTGACTTGCCATCCGGAGCCACGCCGATGCCGTGAGACGGCGTGCCGGTTCTGCCTTCTGCAATGCCATAACCGCCGGGCTGATCAGGCAACTTAATTCGTTCGACTTCGACGTGTTTTGCGAAGTCCACTACCGCGAACCCATGGAAGCCTGATAGCTGGGCAAAAATCCGTTTAGTCGAACCGTCAGGATTGGCCTCAAAGGCCATGGGGCGCACGCCGCTACCCAAATCCAGATTCCAGACGGCTTGTTCCGATTGCAAATCCACTACGGTTAAGTTCTTCGCATCGATGGAACCCGCCACGGCGTATTTGCCATCCGGGGTGACATAGACGTTGTGGACTGGACCACTCACCGGAATGCTCTTGGTTTTCTTCAACGTTGCGCTGTCGATGACTTCAAGCCAGCCCGAATTCTCGCGAATTCCAACCAGCACGCGCTTGCCATCTTTGGTGATGGTGAGATTGTTCGGATGACCGCCGAGTGGCACTTTTTCTAGAATACGTCCGGTACTTCCATCTACCACATCAAGGATACTTTCGGATTCGTTACTAATGTAAACGCGGGACCCGTCGGGGCTGAAGACCACACCATGCGGAAGCTCGATGCCATCAATAGTTTGGACCGTTTTGTTGGTCGCCGGATCGATCACATCCACGGTATTCCCCGCGCTATTGGTGACGTAAATGCGTACTTTGGACCGATTGGCGAGCGTAGCGTCTGAGCGGTTGAGGCCCTTCACCCATTCCGCAATTTTTAGAAAGTCTGGATCATTCTGTGACGCAAATTGTCGGCCGCCGGAGTGAAATAATTCTCCACCTGATTCAGGCGCGAGCGGATGCATCAGCAATCTGCTCGACGTAGGATCGCCGGGTGTGACCAATTGCAATACGTTCTGAAAGTTCAGTCGCGATTGTTCTTCTGTCCAGACCGCACTGCCGGCTGATAATTTGACGAGGTGAAAAGCCCGGTTGCCTTCTGAGTGGCAACCATAGCATCGCGCATGTCCCGGACGTTCTTTCAAAAAGATAGGTTCGAGGTTGGCTCTGAAAGATTCGAAGCCCGCTCGATCACCGCCGTCTTTAGTTTTCTGCCGCGGCGCCGTTGCAGAGCTGCCTGCATTTCCGACCCATGCCGCGATCATTTGCCATTCCGGATCATTCTGCGAGGCCCAGAATTTTCCGCCGGTATGCGTCGGATCTCCGCCAGCTTCCGGCGCCAGCGGATGCAAAAGCAGGCGGCTCTTCATTGGCTCGTTGGGCGTAACCAATCGGGACACTACCTCGAAGTTCTGGCGCGATTGCTCCTCGCTCCATGTTGAGTCTCCAGCCGTTAGTGGTTGCAATCGGAGACGTGTGTTCATTACCGAGTGGCAGTCGTAACAGCGCACGTTACCTTGGCGCATCTTCAGGAAGACAGGCTCGATCTGCGCGCGATAGGTTTTAAAGTTCAGAGATGAGGATGTGCGCGAATCAGATTGTTGGTTTTGTGCTGGCGCTGATGATTTTTCGTCGGCGCCTATAACCAATGGCGTAGAAGCGGCGGCAAATACAGCCGTGCATCCGGCAATACACAGCAACAGGGCCTTAAATCTCTGGGAATTATATATTTGCATCGTTCAGTCAATCCGTGCAGTGCGCACAATAGCAGTGAGTTTCATGTCGCCCGGAGCAATTCAGAAGTAACGCGGCGCAATCGTACTGCGATTAGTGATAAATCTTAAATTAAGTTTTAGTTATGTTGTAGTGCGGTAGGAAAGGTCGGTCTACACTGACGGCGGCAATCACGAACATGAAATGCCGTTAAAACTAATTGGGAAAAAAGATCAAAGCGGTTGCCGCCACCGGAAATCTTAGTACCGGATTTCGGGAGGAGAGCCTCGCCCGCGCGGTGCAGCAGGGAGCGCACTTTGTAGGCTGCGATGGGGGTAGTACGGATTCGGGCCCATATTATCTGGGCTCCGGAAACCCACGGGGACCACGGCAAGGAGTAAAACGAAATCTTGGGCTCATTTTGCGCGAAACTTTGCGCGCCGGTATTCCCGCGATCATCGGTACCGCTGGACACGCGGGCGGGCGGCCGCATTTGCAGTGGGTTGTTGAGATTGTGCGTGAACTGGCGCGAGAAAATGGATGGCATTTCAAACTCGCAGCGATTGACAGCGAGATCGATCCTGAGACGCTTGTGGATGCATTCCGCAAAGGCCAGATCAAGCCGCTTTCGCCGGCGCCTCGCTTTGATGAAGAAGTGATTCGGCAAGGCCAGCGATTCGTGGCCATGATGGGCATTGAACCGATTCAATCCGCGTTGGCATCCGGCGCGCAAGTGGTGATTGCAGGACGATGCAGCGATGTAGCGATTTACGCGGCTTTGCCGGTGATGCAGGGAATTCCTAAACACGTAGCGTTTCACGCAGGAAAAATTCTGGAGTGTGGAGCGGCTAGCGTGGCGCAGCGCTTGTACGCTGATTGCATGGCCGCTGAACTGGATGAAAACGGTTTCACCGTGGAGCCCCCAAATCCCGAATTGCGATGCACACCGCAGAGCGTTGCGGCGCACACTCTTTATGAAAATGCCGATCCTTATATGTTGGTTGAACCGGGAGGACGTTTGGATACCACTGCAGCCACATATGAAGCAGTCAGCGACCGAGCCGTCCGCGTGGAGGGTGGCCAGTTTGTCCCCGCTAAATATACGGTCCGGATCGAAGGTGCCGCGCTGGCTGGTTATCGCTCCATTGTGATAGCAGGAATCAGAGACCCGCTGATCCTCGGGCAGCTTGATCCCTTTTTATCAAGCTTGCATTCGGCAGTGGAACGAAAGATTGCCGACAATTTGTCACCGCCGCCGGGAGCGTACAGCTTGAATTTTCGAGTATATGGCCGGGACGGGACACTGGGTCCACGTGAGCCCAATCCCAAACTGGAAGGCCACGAAATCGGACTGATTATCGACGTGGTCGCATCCTCACAAGAGTTGGCCTCGGACATTTTGCCGCTGGTGTGGCATTCCGGACTGCACCATCCCATTCCCGAATATCAGGGACTTATCAGCAATTTCGCGTTTCCATTTTCGCCGCCCGGAGTTGACGTGGGGCCGGTGTATCGATTCTGTGCCAACCATGTGTGGGAGCTCTGTGAACCTTGCGCCCCGTTTCGTACTACGTGGGAAACTTTTTAGGAAAGACTCATGCGAGAGCTCTGGCAATTCACGAGATTGATCCGAAGCAAGAACGCCGGGCCCTTTGAATTGACTTTTGACATCATGTTTAAAGATCGCGCCGGTTATGACCTGGTTCTAAAGAGTGGCGTGTTGTCAGCGGAATCGATAGCCAAAATCTATGGCGTGAAATTGGAAGAAATTCGACTTTTTAATATTGAGCAAATTTTGACCGTCAAGTTTTCCATTCCCCGTAAAGTATTTTCGGGCGATGTCGCCGATACCGATGTGTATGGCGGTCAATTCCATGGTCCGCTGGTTCGCCTGCTCATCGATGAAGCCTCATGAGATTCTTGATACTAAACATAAATTAATATGGGTTTTAAGTTCGGGGGGCGCGTCGTGAAGTATGCTCTCCGAAAGAAATAGGCTTGGCTCGCTACATCAGCCGGCTGTCGGGCGTTTCATACAATTGATAAACCGTAATATTTTTTTTGCAAAAGTAAAATTTCGGAGGTCGCCATTCATACAGGCCGCCATTTTCTTCAGATACCCGGTCCCAGCAACATACCGGATCGTGTGCTGCGCGCCATCGATCGCCCGGTGATGGATCATCGCGGAACTGAATTTGCCTCCATCGTGAAAGAATCTTTGGAGGGCATGCGGAAAATTGTCCAAACCCGCGGTCTCATAGCGATGTATCCAGCTTCAGGATCCGGGGCCTGGGAAGCGGCCATCGTAAACACCCTCTCGACGGGCGACCGAGTGCTGATGTTTGAGACGGGACATTTTTCGAGGCTGTGGCGGCAGGTTGCCGAGCGATTTGGAATTCGCGTTGATTATCTCCCTGGCACGTGGCGCACAGGCGCGGTAACTGCAGATATCGAAGCAAAATTGTCTGACGACAAGAACTACGAATATAAGGCTGTGATGGTGGTACACAATGAAACCTCCACCGGAACAACCAGCAAGATTTTTGAAATCCGCCGAATGATGAACCGCCTAGGACATCCGGCTCTATTGATGGTCGATTCAGTTTCTTCCCTGGGCTCGATTGAGTATCGCCACGATGAGTGGGAAGTCGACGTCATGATTGCGTCGTCACAAAAAGGCTTGATGCTGCCTCCCGGTCTTGCATTCAACGCGATTTCTGAAAAAGCGATGGCTGCCAACAAGGCGGCGAAACTGCCGCGATCGTATTGGGACTGGCAAGAGCTCCTGGAGTTGAGTAGAAATGGCTTTTTCCCATACACCCCGTCCATCAACTTGATTTTCGGGTTGCGTGAAGCAGTTCAAATGCTATTAGAAGAAGGCTTACCCAATGTTTTTTCGCGGCACCAGCGTCACGGAAACGCTACTCGCGCCGCCGTGCGCGCCTGGGACCTCGAACTTGTTTGCGAAGACCCCACAGAATATTCCAACACCGTTACAGCCGTTTTCGCGCCGGCGGGGCACAGCGCCGATGCATTAAGAGCAACTATTCTTGACAACTTCGATATGTCTTTAGGGGCCGGTCTATCGAAGCTGGCAAATCAAGTTTTTCGGATCGGGCATCTTGGACACTTTAACGATTTGATGCTGGCCGGTACGCTCGCCGGAGTGGAGATGGGGCTTCGCCTTAGCGGTATACCTCACAGCGAGGGCGGAATCATGGCAGCACTCGACTCTTTGGCGCCCAAGTCCAAGCCAGTCGTCGTGCGGGTATAGTTATGACGCTGCCGCGATACTCTGGCCTGGTTCGCAAGTGAGCGAAGCTTACTCGCGCCCAAAAATTTTCTCGGCAACGACAAATGTTTTGAGTCTACTGTGCATTATGTACGCACTAACGTACATCGACCGTAATAATGTCAGCACCGCGTCATTTGTTTTCAAACAAGACTTGCATCTTACGAATACCCAGGTGGGCCTGGTTTTTTCCGCGTTTGCTTATCCGTATCTGATTTTTCAAATTGTTGGCGGTTGGGTCAGCGACCGCTTCGGTGCGCGGATGGCTCTAACGGTTTCCGCCATTATCTGGGGCGCAGCGACACTGTTAACCGGCAAAGCCAACGGGTTAACTGCTTTGGTGTGCGCTCGACTCCTCCTGGGCTTTGGTGAAGGCGCAACATTTCCAACAGCGACGCGGGTTATGAGCGATTGGCTGCCAGTGGAAAAACGCGGATTTGGCCAGGGCGTTACGCATGCAAGCGCGAGGCTCGGCAATGCTCTCACTCCGCCCATCGTGGCCTGGTTAATCGCATCTGTCACGTGGAGAGGATCGTTTATTATTTTGGGAATTGTCAGTCTAGCGTGGGCTCTCGCGTTTGGACTGTATTTTCGCGACGATCCGGCGTGTCACCCCGCTATCACTAGCCGCGAATTGGAAAGACTTCCCGACTATTCCGCAAAACAAAGAAGCTTAAGCAAGTCTGTGCCGTGGATGAGTCTGATGTGGCGAATGTTGCCCGTCACAGGGGTTTATTTTTGCTACGCGTGGACCTTGTGGCTATATCTGGCATGGATTCCATCGTATTTTCTTCATAGTTATGGCCTGAAGCTGCAGAACTCGGCGCTTTTCTCGGCTGGCGTATTTTTTGCGGGCGTTGTTGGCAACACATTGGGCGGAGTCGTCAGCGACCGCATATTAACCCGCACCGGAAGCCGCAATAAAGCTCGTAGAAACCTAGTGGTGTTTGGTTTCCTTTGCTCGCTAGCTTTCATGCTGCCTCTGCTGTTCTCGCAGAACTTAACTTGGGCGGCAATTTGTCTGAGCCTGGCGTTTTTCTTCTCAGAGTTCACCATCGGGCCGCTATGGGCCATTCCCATGGATATCGCGCCCAGGTTCGCAGGCTCTGCCAGCGGACTCATGAATACTGGGACCGCATTCGCCGCCATCATTTCTCCTTTAGTATTCGGATTCGTGATCGACAAAACGGGCAACTGGGATCTTCCCTTTATCGGGAGTATTGGACTGCTGCTTTTGGGAGCTATTCTAGCCTTCTGGATGAAGCCCGAGGAATCCCTTTGCGGGGCGGAGTTGCTGGACTACGTGCCTAAAAGTGCGGTGGTCAAGTGTTGACTCTTAGCGGCAATCCAATCGCCGAAGTTATTTTCACTGTATCCCACTAACCTAATCGTGCGACCGCTCTCTCCACTGCCGCTAAGCTCTCACGCCAAGCCAATCGATGTATTTGACCAAGCGGCTGTATTGGAAACGGAATTGAAGCGCACGTTAAAGGGAGAGGTTCGCTTTGATCGTGGCAGTCGCGCGCTTTATGCCACCGACGGCTCAAATTACCGCCAAATTCCCATCGGGCTTGTAGTTCCGCGTGATGATGCAGACGTAATCGCCACAGTGACGGCTTGCCGAAAGTACGGCGCGCCGGTATTGGCCAGGGGAGCGGGCACGAGTTTGGCAGGGCAGTGCTGCAACGTCGCCGTGATCCTCGATTTCACGAAGTATATGAATAAGATTATCGAAATAAATATTGAGCAAGGATTTGCGCGCGTGCAGCCGGGCGTCGTTCTAGATACTCTGCGCAACCAGGCGGAGAAGCATCTGCTGACTTTCGCGCCTGATCCCTCAACTCATAATCGCTGCACCATCGGCGGAATGATCGGCAACAATTCTTGTGGCACACACTCGTTGCTGGGGGGGAAAACTGTCGACAACGTAGATGAACTGAGGATTCTGCTCTACGATGGGACGCAATTAACGGTTGCGGCGACCGGCGATAAAGACCTAGAGACAAAGATAAGTGACGGTGGGCGTGAGTCTGACATCTATACCAAGCTTCGGCTGATCCGCGATCGCTATAGCTCCCTGATACGCGCGCGCTTTCCGCAAATTCCTCGTCGCGTGTCCGGCTACAACCTCGATGAACTGCTGCCGGAACGTGGGTTCCACGTCGCTCGAGCTTTAGTTGGAACCGAGGGCACCTGTGCGATTGTTTTGGAAGCTAAGTTGAAATTAATTCACAGCCCCCAACACAGAACTCTCGTTGGTATCGGTTACGAAGACGCTTTCGTGGCTGCGGATCATGTGCCCGAAATTCTGGAGTTTCAGCCTATCGGTCTCGAAGGTTTTGAAGGAAGTATTGTGGACGGGCTCAAAAGTAAGGGAGCGGCACATATCGATCTCCTCCCTGAAGGCCGCGGAATTTTGCTGGTGGAATTCGGTTCCGATGATCCCGCTCAAACTGAGACCGTTGCAAACAGCTTGGTCAAGCGCTTGAAATCTTCAGATGCAACTCCCGCTGTGCGGATTTACACAAAGCGTGAAGCAAAACATGTATGGCACTTGCGCGAAGCGGGGCCGCGCGCTGCCGCGTTTGCTCCTGGGGCAGTGGCGGAGTGGGAAGGATGGGATGACGCCGCGGTCGCGCCAGAAAAGTTGGGCGGCTATTTGCGCGACATCAGAAAATTGATGAGCGAGTTCAACTATCGCGGTTCGTTTTATGGGCACTTCGGGCATGGTTGCATTCACATGCGAGTGAGCTTCGATCTGCAAAGTGAGAACGGGATTCGAAAGTATGGTGAGTTCATTGATCGTGCCGCAGATCTGGTAATCAGCTATGGCGGATCGCTTTCTGGGGAACATGGCGACGGACAGTCGCGTGGCGCACTGCTTCCAAAAATGTTCGGCCCTGAGCTGATGCAGGCCTTCAAGGAATTCAAGGCCACCTGGGACCCTGACAATAAGCTGAATCCGCACAAAGTGGTACATGCGTATTTGCCAACGGAGAATTTGCGACTGGGCGCGGACTACAAGCCTCTGGAGCCCAAAACCCATTTCGCCTTTGCGGCCGATGACGGCTCCTTGGCGAAGGCCACGTTGCGATGCATCGGACTGGGAGCCTGCCGTAAGCAAGATGGTGGCACGATGTGTCCAAGTTACATGGTGACCCTGGAAGAAGAGCACAGCACTCGCGGCCGGGCCCATCTGCTTTTTGAGATGTTGCAGGGAGAAGTTATCCGGGAAGGCTGGCGAGACGAGCACGTTAAGAAGGCTTTGGATCTGTGCCTGTCATGCAAAGCATGCAAATCGGAATGTCCCGCGAATGTGGATCTGGCCACCTATCGCGCAGAGTTTCTATCGCATTACTACGAAGGCAAGGCGCGACCCTTATACGCGCACGCGTTTGGCAAAATTGATCGATGGGCGCGAATGGTGTCGCCCATTTCTGGCCTCATTAACTTTGTGAACAGCAGTCGCATGCTGCGACCAATCGTGAATCAATTGCTTGGATTGGCCACCAAGCGCGAAATTCCTCAGTTTGCCGCTGTTAGTTTTCAGCGCTGGATGCAAAATCGTCAGCCCACGATAGACCCAATTGAGAAAACATCTTCGGCGACCGCAGAACACCCGGAAGTCATTCTGTGGGCCGATACCTTCAACAATTATTTCCATCCGGAAACGAGCCGCGCGGCTCTCGCGGTGTTGGAGGACGCCGGATTTCGAGTCACGACACCACGACAACATTTGTGTTGTGGACGCCCGCTATATGATTTCGGAATGCTCGATGAGGCGAAAAACTATCTTGTCCGCATTTTGCAAGCCATGGGCTCCCAAATCGACGCAGGATTGCCCGTGGTTGTGCTGGAGCCAAGCTGCGCGTCCGTTTTTCGAGATGAACTGGTTAATTTATTGCCGAATGACGAACGCGCTAAAAAGCTGCGCGCACAGACTTTCCTGCTTGGTGAATTTCTGGAGCAGCGGGCTACTGCTTATAAAGCCCATCAGCTGGTGCGCCGCATTCTAGTTCACGGCCACTGTCACCATAAAGCCTTAATGAAAATGACCGATGAACTTTCATTGCTGCAAAAAATGGGAGCGGAAGTGCGCTCGCCGGATGCGGGCTGCTGTGGGATGGCTGGCGCGTTTGGATTTGAGAAAGATAAGTTCGAGGTTTCACAGGCTATCGGAGAGCGGGTGTTGCTGCCGGCAATACGTCAAGAGTCAGCAGAAACGCTGATCGTTGCCGATGGTTTCAGTTGCCGCGAACAAATCAAGCATGCGACGGGACGAAACGCGCTGCATTTAGCCGAAGTATTGCAACTGGCGATGAAAGAAAGACGCGCGCCGTAATAGCTACACGTGTCTTGAATCTTTGAGATCGTCAGGACGCGAGCGGCTCGCCAGAAGTGATCGGTTGGTCGGCATCGACAAAAAACCAAGCCAGTCCACTGACTACGGTAATAGCCGCTGCCAGATTGAGAGCGGGAGTCCAACCAAATTTCGCAGCGACGTAGCCGGTTAAAACCGGTGAAACCCAACCTCCCAGGCTCCCAAACGTCGACATGCTACCTGAGATGGAACCCGAGAACTTTGCGGAAATATCATTACATGTAGTCCACAAAACCGCGGACGCCGCGAAATTAAACCCCGCGGCAACCGCCAACTGCACAAGCGCCAAAGTATTATTCGCAGTTTGGCTGCCCGACCATAACAGCAGCGCGGAACCCGCGATCGCCAGCCACGCCGAACTGCGCCGGCCCATACGCTTGCCTAGTCTTTCTACCGTGCGGTCCGACAACCAGCCCCACAGCGGAACCATAAACACATTGGCTACAAATGGAGCGGAAGCCCAAAAACTCGCTTTGCTGATGGTGATGCCACGGGCCTTCATCAGATAAACAAAAAACCACGTAAAGAAAATATATACCGGGTACACCAGACAGAAATGGCTGATCATCAGCGCCCAGATTGAACGGGTGGACAGGATTGCTCTCCATGGGACTACCCTGACTTTCGTAGTTAGTGATGCGCCGTCTCTCTCAATTTTGCCGGGCCCGTGAATGAGAGCAAGCTCTGCGGCGTTCACGCGTGGATGATCTTCCGGGCGGCTAGTTACGTACGTGTAGCAAACAATCGCCAACGCCGTCCCTACCGCACCCGATACAAAAAAAGATGCTCGCCAACTCCAGCGTCTTATCAACCAGGAAATAAAAAATGGTGCGACGACTCCGCCTACTCCGACTCCTGCCAGAAAAATGCTGGTGCCAAATGCGAGTTCCTTCTCGGCCAGCCAGTAGGCCATCAATTTATTGCCTACTGGCAACGCCGCAGCTTCACCCAGACCCATCGTGAAGCGTACGATAGCAAACGCCCACACTGGTCCCAGAAAATTTAAAATTGGCAACCTTGGGGCGATGGCTGTGAGCGCGGTAAAGACGGAAAACCAAAGAATAGCTGCGGCTAAGACCCGACCCGGACCGTAGCGGTCTGCAAGCCATCCGCCCGGCACGTGAAACACGGCGTATCCCAAACTGAACGCGCCGAGTATCCAACCCATGCTCTGGGTGCTGAACTTATATTCGTCGAGAATGAACTTTGCGACGATCCCAAGATTTAACCGGTCGATGTAGGTGACGCCAGCGACGATTGCCAACACAAGGACAATCCGCCAACGCACGCCGGTGGATGTCAAATCGGTCACGAATAACTTATGTACTCCTGAAGGCCGTAATTTACATCTACCGCAAAAAAGATCGACAAAAGTTATTCCGGCAATTCCCGCGTTTTCTCTTTTTGCACCGCTTGCAATGCCTGCGGATTGAGCCCCAAAGCGCGCAGAATTGTCGGAGCAATTTGGGTGGTCTGTACCGGAGTCTTGATTACTTGCGGTCGCAAGCCTGGACCCGCCAAAAGCAGCGCGACGTTGATGTCTTGCTTGTGGAATCCGCCATGCTCCGCCAGAAATTTGGTGTCCGCCTCCATATAGAGCCCGCCTAATCGAGGTACTAGCAGGATGTCTGGAGTGCGTGAATCGCGGAGCGGGTCATTGAACATCAGCTTGAGCGATTCCCCGGCAAGAATTTCCTCGACGTCCGTGGCAGATTCGTTTTCAGGCTTACTCAGGGTATCGACGACCTTTTGAGTCTGGCCCTGGTCTTTGAGCCAGACTGAAGCGAGATCGCCATCCTGATACGCAAACGTCAGCGCTCCCGGATGCGACGTCTTCATGATTCCTTCGAGGATAGTATCGGCGACCAGTTGACGCTTCCTGGGATCCATCGGTGACTCGCCGTGTTTGGAAGTGACAATCACTAGCGTGGATTCTTCCAGATTTCGCTGGCGTAGCGCCGCCATCAACTTGCCGATGGATTCGTCGGTATGTCGCAGGGTTTCCGAAAGAACATCGCTGGGAGTTCCCATTTCGTCGGTGTAGCCACCCAACTTCTGACCCATGCTGAACGCCTGAAGTGAAGTTCCAAAGAGATTAGGAGTCGGCGCATCCTTTGAACCCGTATGATCCTTGCCGTTAATTTCGTGCAATACCGCTTCTATTTTCTTGTCGTCGAAAATCTCCGCTGCTTTCACATCGCGACTGGCGCCCGAGGCCGCCAGCTCGGGAGTGAAAAGGTCTTCAACCCCTTTACCCGACGGGCCGTTGACCATTTCGTAGGAAGGATGCTTGTCTACCCAGGCGGTACGCATGTTTGCTTGGTGAACGACCTCAAAAATTGTGTTTACGCGAAGATAATCGTGCGGATACACAGGAGAGCAACCCCTGGTTGGGTCGAGGGGAAGCTTCGCAGGATCGATGCCGCCGCCATCGAACTGTTTTTTATTTCGATCGATGCCGCTGTCCCAAACAATTTCCGTGCCGCTTGTTTTGCAACCAGACCCGGCAGGCGACAGGTCGCGCGCGTAGGCCCCTTCGTACCAGAGCCCAGTGGAAATGGGAGAGCCACCGGTCACGATAGACATCAAACCAGGAAACGAATCAGAAGGCTTGGACGTGGACGCCTGTGTGTAGGTAACTCCGCGAGAGCTCAATTGGGCGAGATTCGATTGCGGATTTGATTTTACGAAATTGGCCAGATCCAAAGCGTGTAGCCCGTCCAAGCTGATAAGCAACACATGCTTGATCTTCCCGTGCGCGGGAGTCGCAGAAAGCCCACCGCGGACAGACATGATCCCGACCAGTGAGGCGAATGCCACGACGCTCGCAGCAATGGCACTTTTCTGAGTGAACAGACGGCTTGAGTTTCTAAAATTGAACAGGGACAGAACCTCTCGATTTGCTGCGACCGCGCTATTTTTTATACTCAACGGTGCTCTCCTCGATCCGGTAGAACTCTTCGAGTCCTATGGTGTCCTCTATCTCCTTACGCACTTTCCTGAATACCTCCTGGTCCATTCCGGTCTGGCCGGTCTCTTTGAGGCGAACGAAAAGCTCTTTCACGGATTTGAACATAACGGTGATCGCGCTGATCGCGTCGTTCACCATCTTGTAACCCATGTCTTCCAGTTCCCGAATGCCGAAAATAGGTCTTCCAAGGCGGTTACCTTCGCTGTTGACGTAAATCAACGGGGTATTCACCTCGTGTGGCGCCTGGCGAACCTCGCTTGCCGTGTTAGGGAAAATCATGATCAGATCGGCGCCGGCTTCGGCGTAAAGGTTTGCCCGGCGGATCCCTTCGGCAAACCCATCGGTGCGCATCGCGTCGGTACGAGCGGCGATGACAAAACCTGCATCGCGACGGCTCTTCGTTGCGTAGCGAATTTTCTCGCACATCTCCTCGGCGGGGATGACGTGCTCCTGGCCTTTGTGGTAGTGCACACGCTTGGGGAATACCTGATCCTCAATGTGCACGGCGGCAGCCCCGGCTTGCTCCAAAACTTGCACCGTACGCATCACATGAACTGCATCCCCGTAACCCGCGCCTCCGTCGACCATGATCGGAATATTCACGACAGCAGTCATGCGTCGCGTAGCCATAGCAACTTCCTCCAGGCTGAGCAACGGCTCTGGAACACACGAACTCGCGCCCAGTGCGTAGCCACCAAGGTCCAGAGCGCGAAACCCAACTTGCTCGGCAATTTTTGCGCTGAGCGGGTCGTAGGCGATCGGGGCGTGAATGATTCCCGGGGATTTTAGCATCTCTCGAAACACATCCGTCATGCTCTTCAAGGTCTTCGCTCCTTTATTGCTTTAAGAACTTAGAACCGGTTTCGGCGGTAAATACTCTCTGCTAGGAACCTCCACGTTGTTGCTAGCATCTACAAAAATCCACACAACCCCGGCAGTAAAACTCATCAGCGCGCCAAAATCTAGCGCCTTCGTCCAACCAAATGTCGTCGCGATGTAGCCGGTGAGAACCGGCGCGATGCCTCCCGCGCTGTTCGCACAGGTATTCATCAACGCGGAAAGCGAGCCCGAATGGTTTGGAGCCAGATCGATGCAAGACGCCCACCAGCTGGGTGCGGCAAAATTGCTGAAGCCCGCAGCACCCGCGAGGAGCAGAATCGCTGCCACACTGTTTCCCGTGTGACTCCCTAACCACAGCAGCAGCGCGGACGTCGTCATGCCGATCCACACGATGCTCTGCCGACCTCGCTTGGTACCAAATCGTTGGACGGCTCGGTCAGACAACCATCCGCCAATCGGGGACAAAATTGTCATAGCGATGAAAGGCGTAGTGGTCCAAAGCCCGCCCTTCGCAATGGTGAGTCCGCGAACGCGTGTGAGGTAAATGAAAAACCAGGTGAAGTAGATGAACGGGGTGTAGCCGTGAAAGAAATAACTAGTCAGCAGGCCCCACACCGACCGATTGGAGAGAATGTTTCGCCATGGCGTTTTAGTGGATGCGTTTGGCCCACTGCCAGATTGATGGTCCGCAGTGAGAATCTCAAGCTCCGCGGAATTTATTCTCGGATGTTCTTCTGGACGATTGGTGGAAAACAGAAACCACGTTATGGCTATGACAACCGCGAGGATGCCGGAAACGAGAAATGACGAGCGCCAACCCCATCGCTGCATGGTGGCGGCAAATAATGCCGGAGCCATCACACCACCCGCACCCACTCCGCCGAGCAGCAAGCTGCTCCCGATCCCGCGTTCGCTCTTGGTAGTCCAGAACGCGACCATCCTGTTGGCGTTTGGGTAGCTTGCAGCCTCGCCAAGGCCAGTCAGAAATCTGGCTACGCCGAAGGTCCATGCCAGATTCAATGAGAGACGCAATGCCAAGAAGGGAACTGCGTTCATCGCAATTGTGAGCGTGGCCCACCCTAGCATCGCGAGTGTAAGTGTTTTTCGCGGACCAAACCGATCCGCCGCCCAGCCGGAAGGAATTTGAAACAATGCATATCCAAAAGCAAAAGCTCCAAATATCCAACCCATGGCTTGAGTCGAAAGATGAAATTCTTCCTGTATCGATTTTCCGGCAATTCCCAGATTCAAGCGCCCGAAAGCGGTTACCACCATAATCAGAGAAAGAATGGCCAGGATTTGCCAGCGAACCGAAGTAGGACGTTGACTGCTCAGTTGAATTCTCATCCTTTTTGCTGACTTGGGCGCACGCGCGTGACGGCCGGAATTTAAGTGGCTGAAATTTCAACGATGCGCGGATGCTACGTCGCGAGAATTTTCGAGTCAACGCCGAATCGCACCTGACAAAGGAACGTGAACCCCAAGATGAAGAATTGCCGCGTATTCTCCGCAAAATTACGCGTAGAGCGGCCTCGACTTAAACGAAAATTAATCTTCTTTTAAGTCCAAAAACGCGCGGATGATCTATTATTTCGGTGCCCGTTGAACATGCAAGTTCAATCCATTACGCAATTCCAAACATCTCAATCCCGGCGCGCCATCGGCAAGGGAGAAGCATGCCGGGCAAAAATTGCGTGACAAAAATTCAGGAGAAGAAATGAAAAAACCGTTTTTGGCATTCCTGGCGGCTCCTCTTTTATTCGCTGGTGCTGTTAAGTCGGAAACCCAACCTCTGAAGCTGGTACAAACGATCAAGCTTCCGGCAGAAATTAAAGGACGCTTCGATCACTTCGCGGTGGACTTAGTTGGAAACCGGTTGTTCGCCACGCCTGAGGACAATCACGCCGTTCTGGTTTTTGAGTTGAAAAGCGGGAAATTAATTCACACCATTAAAGATATCGGCAAGCCTCACGCCATTCTTTATCGTGATGATCTGAAACAAATTTATGTTACCGACGGCGACGCTGGCGATCTGAAAATTTATGACGGAAAAACGTACGCCCTGAAATCCACCGTCAAGCTCCTCGAAGACGCGGATTCTATCGGATACGATCCAAAGACGAAATACTTGTACATCGACAACGGCGGTGGAGACGTGCACCAAACGTATTCCATGTTGAGCGTTGTGGATACCACCAGCGGGAAGAAAGTGGCGGATATCAAGGTTGACGGCGAAACCTTGGAAGCCATGGCTCTGGAGTCCTCCAGCTCCAAAATGTATGTGAACAACAAAGCCAAGAATCGCGTCGATGTAATCGACCGCGAGAAACGCGAAATTCTGACCAGTTGGCCGATCAGTAAGGGCAAAACAAATGTGGCCATGGCTCTGGATGAAGACAATCACCGCTTGTTTGTGGCTTGCCGCAGCGGCGACCTTGTGGTGTTTGATACCACTTCAGGGAAGGAAATCGCCACATTGCCAATCACCAAAGGTGTCGACGACTTGGTGTTCGACAAGGACAACAAGAGAATCTATGCGGCGGCCGACGGATTCGTGGACGTGTACCAGGAAGAAAGTCCGGACAGTTATAAGCTGGTCACTAAGGTTCCCTCCGGTCCATCGGCTCGGACAGCCAGGTTGGTGCCAGAATTAAAGCGCTACTTCGTTGCGGTCCCTCAGCATGAAACGACTCCGTCGGAAGTGCTGGTGTATGAAGTTCAATAAGTTTCTTCTTGGCGAGCAAATGAGGCACGGCTCTGCCAGTCGGGCCTCATGTTTTTCTTAACCGCATAGTATCGGTCACAGCCTAATTTGATGCGCGGAGAACTCCATTGAATTCCTGGATAGCACTTCTGTCGCTGCTGTTATTGCTTTTCGTCGGCGGTTTTACTGCTAACGCGCAAGTGAGCATTGTGGCGATTCGCGCCGGACATCTATTCGATAGCAATTCCGGCAAGGTCTTGGAGAACCAAATCATTCTTATCGAAGGAGAGAAAATAAAGTCCGTTGGTTCGGCGGACAGCACAACCATCCCTCCGGGCGCCCAGGAAATCGATCTAAGCAAAGCGACAGTGTTGCCGGGATTGATCGACGGTCACACCCATGTTTTTGGTTTTGGACTCGATGGCATCAAACCTGGTGGACCACCATTTGCGAATGCTGTTAACGACACTCGCGAGCTGCGCACGCTGTTGGCATTGGCCAACGCCCAAAAAGATATGCGCGCCGGCTTCACCACCCTGCGTGATCTGATGAGTCACGGTGGTGGCTACGCTGATGTGGACATCAAGAAAGTCATAAACCGCGGAATCTTTCCCGGGCCTAGAATGCAGGTTTCCACCATGGGGCTGGTTGCAACGGGGGAAGGAATAACAGGTTCTCCTGAAGTGAACTTGCCGCGCAACTATCAAACTGTCGACAGCCCTTGGGCCGCGCGTCAGGCGGTGCGTGAACAAATTCACTATGGAGCTGATTGGATCAAGTTTCATTCTACCGCTGGTTATGAATTTGAGCCTGACGGCAGGTTATTTAGTGACCCTACTTTTACGAAGGAAGAAGTGGCAGCCATAGTCGATGAAGCGCACCGTCACGGGAAGAAGGTGGCTTGCCACGCATTCGGGGGTGAGGGTTTAAGGAACTGTATCGAGGCCGGCGTCGACACCATTGAACACGCCATCGAATTGGATGAAGCCCTGGCAGACGCGATCAAGAAGAAGGGCATCTACCTCGAGCTCACCGCGTATCACTACTCGCTTTCGGAATATACCGAAAAGGACGCGAAGTCTACCAGCGGGAAATACAGTTTGGAAGCCATGAGGGAAAAGAGTGGACGCCTAGCTATCTCCCGCGGGCTTAAGATTTCCTTCGGAAGTGGAGTTGGACCATTTCCGCACGGAAGCCAGGGTAAGGAGTTTGCGTATTTAGTGAAGTACGGCATGACGCCTGCACAAGCGATTCAATCGGCAACCATTGTAGCCTCGGAAATGATGGGCTGGCAGGACCGCATCGGGTCCATCGCTAAAGGCAAGTTCGCAGATATCGTGGCGGTTTCTGGCGATCCGCTGAAAGATATTACTGAGCTCGAACGCGTGGGCTTTGTAATGAAGGGCGGTCAAGTCATCCGGAACGATATTAAGTAGCGGCGAATCCTTCGAGCCCGCGTGTGGATCAGAGCTATTCGCCCGCTTAAGTCTCCTCCCAGTGTGGTTAGCAAGGTTTTATGCGCATTTTATTAGTCGAAGATGAAAGAAAAATTGCCAGCTTCATTGCACGTACGTTGAGGGAAAATGCGTACGTTGTAGACATTGCTGACACTGGCGAAAAAGCTCTGGCGCTTGGTAGTGACGCAAGCTATGACGCCATCCTTCTTGACGTTAGATTGCCCGGGATCAGCGGGATAGAAGTTTGCCAGGAACTACGCCAACGTGGCGTCGAAGCTCCGGTAATGATGCTCACCGCGCGAACACTAATAGAACAAAGGGTTGAGGGTTTAGACGCCGGAGCCGATGATTATCTGACCAAGCCTTTCGTCCTAGTCGAGTTTCTCGCGCGTGTCAGGGCACTGGTGCGCCGCGGTTTTCACAAAGGGAATGCCCGGCTTCGCTTTGCGGACTTGGAGCTGGATCGTCACCGCCGGCGCGCTACTCGCGACAACGAAATCATTCCGTTAACCTCCAAGGAATTCGCGTTACTGGAACTTTTGTTGTTACACGCCCCTGAGCTTGTAACACGCAGCGCGATTGTCGAACATGTCTGGGATTATCATTTCGAAAGCGAAACTAATCTGGTCGAGGTCTATATTAACCGTCTGCGCCAGAAGATAGATATGCATGGCGCCGCAAAACTCATCCACAATGTTCGCGGGATTGGATATTTTCTTGGGAATGCTTGAATAGCACGATGAACCCGAAAAATTTACGGCTTCGCATGATTGTATTGTTTTTGCTCCGTGATCGCCGGTCTTCTGGCCGTTTCCCTACCTGGCATTCTGGGTCGCGAGGCGCGGCCCTCCACTAACCGACAACTGCAAGAAACTGCTCGTCCGATTATCGCGGATTTGATTTCCGAGCCCCATGTTGAGGATAATCTCAACACCCCAGACGAATTCTTTATGCCCAAGACCTCGATAGCCCGGTGCGGCGCGTGCAAAAAATCTAACCTGGCCGCTGAATTTAAGGGGCATCGATACCCGCAGTAGCGAGCCGCCTTCGGTGTTGGCATAGACAACGACCGGCGGCACGTTGGCACCGCACGGATTGCATTTCAACAGGTTTCCGAGCCGCGCGTCTTGCTATGGCTCTAAAGATATGCTTTGCCAGCGTTCTTCATCGTTATTTTAACTCTCAGTCATTCCGCCCCATTGTTCCAGGTCGAATAAAAATTTTGCATCGTTGTAGCTAAATTTTTATTAATTCGCTGTTAAGGCATGAAAATTGACTTTGCGTTAGCCTCACGGGCAACTAGGGGGCTCTATGATTCCTCGTATTCGCTTGAGAATTTTCGCGTACCTCGTAAGCGTAGCCATTGCGCTGCTCTTGACCAACGCAACTCCGTCGCGAGCGCAGGTCGCCGGCGCCACACTCACGGGGACAATTACGGATTCTTCCGGCGGCCAAGTTCCAAATGCTCAAATTGTCATTAAGGATGTTTCCACAGGAGTGGAGCGCACCGTCACTACCAATAAAGATGGCTTTTACATCGCCGCGAACCTATTGCCCGCGGAATATCAAGTGACTGTTTCAGTTCCGGGATTCAACACTGAAATTAAAAATGGCATCAAGCTCAATGTCGGGATGGAACAAGAGTTCAACCTCGTGCTACAAGTCGGCACGGTAACTCACCGTGTCGAGGTTACCGCGGAAGCTCCGGCCGTGCAACTTTCGACTTCAGACATTAGCGCTACCGTCCAGGCCACCACCGTCCGCGAATTGCCCCTAAACGGTCGCAGTTGGACCGATCTCGCGGCGTTGCAGCCCGGCGTTGACACCATTCAGACGCAGCCAAGTTTTTCTTCGGGTGCGGATCGCGGCAATCGTGGCTTCGGTCAGCAACTGACCATTTCGGGTGCGCGACCCCAGCAGAACAACTATCGCCTGGATGGCGTCAGCTTA
>Ga0193729_1000335_pt1 | contig 24104 bp, 20 predicted proteins | sample U1c2metaG_FD_143036 | JGI IMG/M metagenome (GOLD analysis project Ga0193729, IMG submission 143036) | Soil microbial communities from a riparian zone of the East river system, Colorado, United States - U1c2 | ecosystem: Environmental > Terrestrial > Soil > Riparian zone | place: USA: East River...
CGTCGCGACCCGCGCGTCCGGTCTCCTGATAAAAGCCTTCGACGTTCTTCGGTAGATCATAATGAACTACAAAGCGGACATTCGGCTTGTTGATGCCCATGCCAAAAGCAATGGTCGCGCAAATCACCCGCACGTCGTCGCGCAGAAACATTTCCTGGTTAGTCGCCCGCGTCTTCGCGTCGAGACCGGCGTGGTAAGGCTGGGCATTGATTCCATCCGCTTGTAAACGCGCCGCCACGTTCTCAGTGCTGTTCCGGCTCTGACAGTAAACAATTCCGCTATCATCGGGTCGCGCGTTTACAAAGCTCAGCAATTGTTTGTAAGAACCTTGCTTCGCCAAAACGCGATAAGTGAGATTGGGACGATTGAAGCTGGCGACATAACAGTTCGGCTGATGCAAACGAAGCTGTTTGAGGATGTCACTCCGCACGCGTGGGGTGGCAGTCGCGGTCAGCGCCATCAGAGGAGTTTGCGGAAACAGCTCGCGCAGTTGAGCGAGCTGCCGATACTCCGGACGAAAGTCATGTCCCCACTCGCTGATGCAATGCGCTTCGTCAATCGCGATTTGATTGACGTTCCAGTTTTTCAAATTCGCCAGAAAGCCGGAGAGCATCAAACGCTCCGGCGCGACATACAGCAATTTGTATTCACCATCCCGCAGGCCCAGCATGCGTCTTCCGGCTTCATTCGGGGTAAGCGTTGAATTAAGAAACGTCGCCTCAATCCCGCTCGCTTGCAGTGCATCCACCTGGTCCTTCATCAACGAAATTAGCGGTGACACTACGACCGTCAACCCTTCCCGCGCCAGCGCCGGCAACTGGAAACAGAGCGACTTGCCTCCACCCGTAGGTAACAAAGCGAGCACATCGCGGCCCGCCAAAGCATCGCGGATGATCTCCTCCTGCAAAGGCCGAAATGAGTCGAAGCCGAAAGATTGTTTGAGTAAGGGAAGGAGTGGGACTGATTCAGAGTTCATGACGGAATCGAGGCTCATTGCGGAAGCAACCGAATGAAGCCGGCTTGTTCGAAGTTTTGATCTGTCGTCAGAGCCCGGTCGATCGAATTGGCAGTCATCAGAAGGAAACTAACCGCGTCGCACAGGCTCCAGCGCTTGTCTTCAACTTCAATGAGCAACCGCATGGCACTTTCGTGCACGTGTGCATCTACCCAGATGGTTTTGATTTCATCACTGCCATGAATCGCTTCGATGAACCGTAATGCATCAGCGAGTGGGGCGCGCCGCGCTATGGCCAGCGCAACGAATTCAGCGAAAACATAGTTGTGAACTAATCGTCGAGTGGCGGAGTCGTAGTGTGTCTTGGCGGATGCGTGCCGAAGGTCTCTTCGATCAAAGAGACACATCAAACCCGAAGTATCGAGCAGCATTATTAGCGTGCCTCGTGAGAGTCATATTCGCGAGCAAGGTCCGCGTCGAGACGATCGTTATCAGCAGAGCGCAGATCTCCACTATCCCAAATGCCGAAGAAAGAACGCACCGACCGCGTCCCGTTTCCGTTTGAATTGTCATCGCGCCGATGCAGCAATGATTCCGCGGATTGAACCGCATCGTTCTGCAGTTCACCGGCTAGTTGCTTCAACAGGTCATCCAACTTGTTTCGATCGACTGCCATAGTAATTAGCCTCTAGCTAGAGAATACACTGCCAATCTAGATCAAGAAAGATTAGAGCAGAATCGAATGTTGGTGATGGAGGGTAGAAAATTGATTGCATTTCCTGCGTCAGGCGGCTTTCAACCTGAATTGTTCGCTTAGGGTGATGACTTCCTGTCGAAGATTGTCTGCAGAATTCATAAAGAGAGCGCTGTAACATCCAGGGCTTGCAATGGCGTTTTCAACCGCCTGAAGACGTCGCAATGTCCCACTGTCCATGCTAGGAGACGTAAGGTTCAATCCCAAAAAAGCACCTTCATACAATCTAGCCTTCAAATACCAGTGAGACGATTTGAACGTCGGATTCGATTGCAGACAGAAATTATGAAAAACCTCTTCCGATACCAACTTCGAGGAGGGATTTGTATCGAAAACGTCGCCGACCAGTTGCCTTAGTTCGAATACCTCTTCTTTGGGCGGCAGCAAATGGTAAGCCTTTTGCCGAAACGATGCTTTGTGCTTTCTAAGCGCCCGCAACCGTATTACGTCGTCAGAATTTAGCATTCCCATCTTCTTAAGCTCCGCTAGAATCGCAGAAAATGAGAATAGATATTTACCCTCATTGGCCAAAGCTAAAATTGCCAGATTTCTAAATCCCACCGCCATCACATCCAACGCCCAACCAATCCCATAAGGAGTATCTGGGAAGCATTCAGTCACAGACAGCAGTTCGCGAGCGATATCAATCTGGTTCGTGTATGTGGAGTCAGGTGAAAACTGAGACAGAAGGGAGCGCAGCTTTTGACCCTTGTCCATTACGATTCGCGACTCTTGTTTCAGATGTTGCAGGAATAAGGCTTTGCGACCGGCTAAGAATTCAAGTTTGACCCATGAATAACATGCGCAGGAGAAGCCATTCGCCTCCATCCAGGCCTTTCCCTCAATCAACGCGGCTTCGTCATCGGACACGAGTAGTACGTCGCGGTCGCTAAACCGATCGCGATCCCCTCGGACCAAGGAACCGTAAAAGGCGACGGTATCAACTTTATTTACAATCGTCGTCATCTCAACACCTTCTTGATAAGGACGCTGGCTAGCAGGGCTAGCCAAACCAGTCCTAGCATAGCTTCTAGAGAGGTCACCAACAAACCAAAGGTCGACTGCGGAGTAATATCACCATATCCGAGAGTGGATAGAGTTACGACTGAGTAATAGACGGCCAGCGGGAAGGTTTGATGCCCCACGGCCAACTTTGAATTGCTGTGAAAATCAAACCACTGCCAAGTGAGGTAGTTAGAAAGAATGACGAAGGAAAGAAAACATAGAAACCAAAATACTACTCGAGATGGTTTGAGACCATAGCCTGAAACCATAAAGAAAAACATGTTCCCTGACCATCGTCGCGCCGTTCTCCACGTTCGACCACTAGTACCACGCCACCGCGAGGCTAATTCGTAGCGTTGCCAACGCCTAAACTCGTACTCCGCAGAATTCTTGAAATCCGGTTGGAGCATTTCATGAGAATTACGAAATAACTCCTGAAAGAGATGTACGCCGATGTTCGAATACTGGCGTTTGTCCGGCAGCTTTGAGAATGAACGTGGGTCAATGTATGTTCGATCGAAGTGAATCTTGTGTGTATTGCAGCTCTTGAATTGGCAGTCATGGAACTCACAGTTTTGAAACACGGTCCCTAAGAGCCAACAGCCATCAAAAATGCAATCCTGAAAATAGACGTTCTCGAAAACCGCATCCTTAAGCCAGACCTTGAAGAAAGTCTTGCCCTTGATCTTTTTGCGTTCCCCACCGAACTTAACTTTGGCACAGGAAACGTATCGGACCTCATTGGAAACCTTGAAAAGCTGAAAGAGTTTCGCCTCGTCAAACAATTCGAGGTTACGATCGGGCACGAACAAAGGATCGACCTTGATGATCTTCTTATTCTGTTGTGGGAGCGTCTCCATTTAAGAGGTATCGTCCCGCTGCTCCGCGATCTTGTCAACACTATTTTCCTGCAACTTCCGTTTCTGCGTTCTTCTTCAAACGCTTCGCATACAACGGAAACTTCGCCGTCAATTCCGCCACGCTGCGCTTGACGTTGTTACGTACTTCTTCCGACTGGGGTTCATGAACAATCGCCGCGATCATGCGGCCGATCTCAACCATCTCGGGTTCTTTCATGCCGCGCGTGGTGACTGCGGGCGTGCCGATGCGCAAGCCAGACGCAACGAACGGCTTGTTCTGATCGAAAGGAATCGTGTTCTTGTTGACGGTGATGTGCGCGGCCTCGAGAGCTTTCTCGGCGTCCTTGCCGGTGGTTCCCTTTCCGTCCATCCAGACATCGACCAGCATCAGGTGATTATCAGTGCCGCCGGAAACGATGCGCAGACCCTGCTCCTGCAACTCCGCGCAAAGTGCTTTAGCGTTCGCCAGAATCTGCCGCTGATATTCTTTGAAGTCATCGCGCAGCGCTTCGCCAAACGCCACGGCCTTCGCAGCGATGATATGAACGAGTGGTCCACCCTGGACTCCCGGGAACAGTCGTCGATCGATCTCTTCTGCGTGTTCCGCTTTGCAAAGAATCAAACCGCCGCGCGGGCCGCGTAGAGTCTTGTGCGTGGTCGTGGTCACATAATCGGCATGCGGCACGGGTGAAGGATGAAGCCCGGCGACAACCGGCCCGGCGATGTGCGCGATGTCGGCGAACATGCGCGCGCCGACGCTCTGGGCGATCTCGCCAATCCGTTTGAAGTCGATGATGCGCGGATAAGCTGAAGCGCCGCAGACAAGTAACTTCGGCTTGTGTTCTTCAGCGAGCCGTTGCAACCCGTCGTAATCAATCGTTTCCGTTTCCCGCGACACCCCATAATCCGCGACCTTGTAACTCAGCCCCGAAAAATTCAGCGGATGTCCGTGAGTCAAATGCCCGCCGTGCGAAAGGCTCATCCCCAGAATCTGGTCGCCGTACTGAATCGCCGCGAGATACACAGACATGTTCGCTTGCGCGCCGCTGTGCGGTTGCACGTTGGCATGATCGGCGCCAAACAATTCTTTCGCGCGATCGATCGCGGCTTGTTCAACCACATCCGTATACTCGCAGCCGCCATAGTAGCGCTTGCCCGGATAGCCTTCGGCGTACTTGTTTGTGAAGACCGAGCCGGCAGCTTCGAGCACCGCTTCGCTGACAAAATTTTCCGAAGCGATCAATTCAAGACCATTCGCCTGGCGCGCAACTTCGTTATCGATTGCATTGGCGATAAGCGGATCGACCTGGGCGAGCGGAGCGTTTACAAGTTCGGTCATGATTCTCCTCTAGAGCACGTGTGTTATTTCTCAACCCGGCTAGTTCGCCGCCGGAGCGATGTAGGACTTGCGCCCGGTAATCGAGTACTCCGGATGTCCTCTCACTTCGACTGCGACGTTGCGCTGACTGCCGTCGTGGGCCTTGTTAGTCGGATAATACCCGATCACATAGCGCTCGTTGAGATCGCCCAGGATACTCCGATAAATCTCCGGGGCCTGCTTTGGCGTTTCCATATAGCTCGTCCATCCGCCAATCGCAGCTCCCGCGGCTGCCAGCTGAAACCACGAACGCGTTTCGGTTAGCGGCGCGCGAATCCGCGGGCCCGGCGCAGAGGCCGGCGACATTGACCATTCCGGTTCATTCGCAGTTGCCGGGCCAGTTACCCGGACTCCCGGGATGACTGTGTAGACCAGTGCGCGCGACTTTTCGATCGCCTGGTAAAGGTTCCGGAGACTGAAATTCGCCGGCGCTATCGTCGTAGACCATGGCGGCAAATAAGCGTCCGGGATTGATAGCAGCGGCGGATTTGATGGCTTGAGGCAAAACAGTTCATCGCCATCAGTCTGAAAGATCACGACCGGACGAATATCCTCTTCGGTGAACATCTCTCTGACAGTGGCCATCAACGCGCTGAATTGGCTGCTCCGGCCAAACTGTCGCGCCTCAGACTTTTTCACGAGCGAGTCCAGTGCCTGCTTGAGCTTTTTTTTGTCCTGGGTGAAGTCGACCAGCAGGGCCACATCATCAGTGACGATTGCCATGATGTCCTTTGGCCCCAGTTGATCGACCAGAATCTTTGCCGCGGCCACACTGCCCTTGATGTAAGGACTCTGGCTGCCGCTGTAGTCGATGACCAGAACGATCGAGCGCCCCAGCCGCTGATCGTTCCCGAGCGAGAAGTGTTCAATCGTCTGGGGCCGGCCGTCTTCACTCACCAGAAAATCATTCTGCGTCAGACCCTCAACGATGCGGCCTGATTTGTCGCGCACCTGAACATCGCAAACCGCAAGATTGGTTTCGACGTGAACTACGTCGCCGTCGCTTTGGGTCCTGGGGCCGCGGAGCTTGCCGGTTTCTACCGCGGTCCCCTTTTCAGGATCCCACCTAAGCCTCTTCAGACTCGAACCAAAATCCTCGGGCCGGCGCCGCTCTGGCGTTTCAGACTGACTTTGGGCGGAGGAGTTCTGCGGTAGAGCGATACCGGCCATCGCCAGCGAGATCAAGAGAAGAACAAATACCGATCGCATAACGAAATTACTCGGTCCGGTTCAACGAGGCGCAGCAGATCCGAGCTCTTCCTTCTCGATCTCGGTAATCTTCTCCACGCGTCGCCCGTGACGACCAGCGTCGAATTTCGCAGCGAACCACGCGCGAACAATTCCGGGTAATTGATCATTTGGGGTCGTCCGCGCCCCCAGGGCCAACACGTTCGCATCGTTGTGTTCGCGCGCCAGTCGCGCCGTCTCTTCGTTCCAGGCGACCGCGGCGCGCACGCCCGGAACTTTGTTGGCGGCGATCGCCATGCCGGTTCCCGATCCGCACACCAGCAGTCCTTGCTCGACATGGCCGCTCCGGACTTCATCGCCGACCTTGCGAGCATAGTCAGGATAATCGACTGAGACCTCGGAACCTGTGCCGAGATCTTCGAACTGAATTCCAAGTTCAGTCAGCAGCGGCTTCAGACGTTCTTTCTCTTCAAAACCGGCGTGATCGCTGGCGATGGCTATTTTCATTTTTCTCTCACTTGTTGATGATGATGACGCGATGTTACATCAGCAAATGCGACGCGGCAAAGGCCTCTCGTTTAGCTCTTATGTATTTCGCTCCGTTAGGAGCGAGATGTTTATAGATCACATCTTCGTTCTGGATAAAAGCTCCTTTAGGAGCGAAATGGCAAAGCGATGCCGCTTCTAAAGGAGCTGATGTAAAGACAAGAAGGTCGGCGCTATAAACATTGAGCCCCTGACGGGGCTCTGCGTCCTTGCACACTCGCATCGCTGTCAGTTTGCGTTCACTGATTCGCTAAGCGAGAATGCTTCATCTATGCGCTGGTCACAATATTTCATTCCTACGCTTCGCGAAGATCCTGCGGACGCCGAGGTTGTTTCCCACAAACTACTATTGCGCGCGGGCATCATTCGCCAATTGTCCGCCGGAATCTATTCGTATTTGCCGATCGGACAACGGATTGCTTTGAAAGTGATGCAGATTGTGCGCGAAGAAATGAACCGCATTGGCGGCCAGGAATTCTATCTGCCGGCTCTGCATCCGGCGGAACTCTGGCAGGAGTCGGGACGCTGGAGCGCGATTGGCGACGATATGTTTCGCCTGAAAGATCGCAAAGGCGCAGACATGTGCCTGGGAATGACGCATGAAGAAGTCATCACCTCGATTGCCCGCAACGAACTCCGTTCGTACAAGCAACTGCCACAGGTTTGGTATCAGATTCAGATCAAGTTTCGTGATGAGCCGCGGCCGAAATCGGGCCTGATGCGTCTCCGCACTTTCATCATGAAAGATGCTTACTCGTTCGATGTTGACTGGGAAGGACTCGATCGTTCGTTTAAGGACCAGCGGGAAGCTTACAAACGCATTTTTACGCGCTGCGGAATTCAGTTTTCGATCGTTGAAGCGTCGTCAGGATCGATGGGCGGATCAGAGTCGAACGAGTTCGTCGCCAGGACGGATGCGGGCGAAGATTTGATCGCAAGCTGCGCGAACTGCGATTACGCGGCGAACGTTGAAAAAGCAACTTCGCGTTTATCCAAGATTGAAGACGAAGCGGGACTTGATGCACCTGAAGAATTTCCTACGCCGGGCGTGCGCACGATTGATGATCTGGCGAGAACTCCGTACCTGGTCGCCGCGAACAGGCAAATCAAGTCGCTGGTTTACTTCGCCACGATCGATGGCGAACCGCGTCCGGTGTTGGCTTTGCTCCGTGGCGATCATCAACTGCATGACGTGAAGTTCGGCGACGCCTTAGGCTCAACCGCGACGCGGCCGGCGCAATCGGAAGAGATACGCGAACTGCTGGGAGCGAGCGCCGGGAGTTTGGGCGGCGTGGGCGCCAAAGCAACGTCGCGCAAATCGAATCAGCAGCTACTCATCATCGCGGACCTCGGCTTGAAGGGCCGCCGCAATATGACGACCGGCGCGAACAAAGACGACCATCATATTCGCGGCGTCGATATCGAGCGCGATATCGAAGTCGATCAGTGGGCCGACCTCCGCACGGTGAATTCAGGGGAACCCTGTCCACGTTGCGACACCGGCACGCTGGAAGTCTTCACGGCCATGGAGATTGGTCACATCTTCAAACTCGGCACGAAGTATTCCGAGTCGATGGGCGCCAACGTGCTCACGGCCGACGGCAAGCAAGTGCCCATCATCATGGGATGCTATGGAATCGGCGTCGAGCGAATCATCACCGCGGCTATCGAGCAGAACAATGACAGTGACGGAATCATCTGGCCGAAATCAATCGCACCTTTCGATGTGGTGGTGACGCTCACGAACATTAAGGATGAGAAGCTACGCGATGCCGGAGAAAAGCTTTATACCGACTTACAGCACGCCGGGCTCGAAGTCCTGCTCGACGATCGTGACGAACGCGCGGGCGTGAAATTCAAGGATGCGGACCTGGTTGGAATTCCGTATCGCATCACTGTCGGCAAGAAGATTGCCGACCAAATGGTCGAGTTGTTTGATCGGCGCGCGAAGAAAAGCGAAGACGTGAAACTCGATGACGTAGTTGTGCGCGTGCAGAAATTGGCATTATCTGAAGCCTGAAATTGATCGCGGGTTTGCGTTTCAAAAGCTCCGTAGGAGCGAAATATTTATAGAAACCGGCCCGACCCTGACGTAAACCGAGACGCGAAGCGATAACATCGCTTCGCGTCTCGGCGTTTAGGTAGAGCGAGTCGGAGGCTACAAATATTGCATCCCTACGGGACGCTGTGTAGCGCAACGCAAAAGCTCCAAGCGCGAGTTATACTAAGTACACAATGAAACTGTCCCGCGCTCGTATCACTTGGCCTATTCTCTGTGCCGGTCTCTGCGCGGTGTTCGTTGTTGCGACTTCGCAGGCAAAGTCCGCTCAGGATGAGCTCCCCGATCTTGTCCGCCGCATCAAACCTGCCGCAGTGGCGATTGAAACATTCGACGCCCGCGGAGAGAAACTCTCGCGCGGCAGCGGTTTTTTCATAGACAAAGATCGGGTGGTCACCAATCGTCACGTGATCGACGGCGCCTATCGCGCGGAAGTACATCTGAATTCCGGAAACAGCTTTCAAGTTAAGAGTGTCGTCGCGGTCGATGCCGAAGCCGACATCGCGCTGCTGAAAGTTGATGCGCCGCCCAACCAGGTGAGATCACTTTCACTCGATCGCACATCGCCGCAGGAAGGCGAAAGCGTCGTCGTCATCGGTAATCCGTTTGGGCTGGAAGGCAGCGTCACCAACGGAATTGTTTCCGCGGTGCGCGACATTCCCGGATTTGGTCGCATCATCCAGATCACGGCGCCCATCTCGCCCGGATCGAGCGGCAGCCCCGTCGTCAACATGCACGGCCAGGTGATTGGAGTGGCGACTTTGCAAATCACCGGCGGGCAAAGTGTGAACTTCGCTATTCCCTCAGAACGAATCGCGCAACTCGATCGCACCGCGCAGACTGAAAATTCCCAGCAGCTCTCTCTTGGTGAACTGGTAGTCGCAACCGGCCGCAACAAACGCGCGAAAGCCGTCGAGTATTTCCGCGACGGGCTCACCTTTCTTTCGAAAGATGATTGTCAGAACGCGCTCCCTTATTTCCAGAAAGCGACTGAATCCGACAGCGCGTATGGCGAAGCATGGGCGCAGGCCGGATTCTGCAACGAAAAGCTCGGGCACCATGCCGATGCGATCGAATCTTCAAAAAAAGCAGTCAGCATTCGTCCGTCCGCCGAATCGTATTTCAATATAGGTTTGGCCAATTTTTATCTGAAGCAATACCGCGAATCAGAGCAGGCTTATCGCCAGGCGATCAAGCTCGACCCTTACAACGCAGCGGATGCGTATTACGCGCTGGGTCTTACTTATCGGGATTCGGGACAATTCGACGAAGAGATTCAATCGTACAGGCACGCGCTAAAGCTGAAGCCGGATTACGCGTCCGCCTACGATCGCCTCGGTCAAAGGTTTATTCAAATGAAAAGGTTCGGGGAAGCAATCGAGGCTTTCAAGCAGCTGGCCCTATTGAAACCCGGCGACGCGGCCGCGCAAGACAATCTCGGCGAAGCGTTCGAAGGTCTGAATAAGCATGACGAGTCGATCGAAGCATTCCGGCAGGCGATTCGTTTGAAACCGGATTTTGGGAAGGCCTATTACAATCTGGGGAAGACTTTGCTGGCGCAGGGCAATCGCGATGCGGCCATTGAGCAATACGTGATTTTGCAAAATCTTGATCAGGACTGGGCTGAGAAGCTTTATGGTTTGATCTATCCGTGACTGGAGCAGTTACAGAACCGCGAGCGGTAGCGAGCGGGATCAAGACTCAACGTCGAAAGAAGAATGCTTATCCCGCTCGCGGTTCTGTAATATGTTGGTAGAAAGTAATCGAGGCCGGATCGCGCTCTCCCCTTCACAACCCGGCCTCAACTCACGGTCGTCTCGCGACAACCGATCTTATAATTGCTTTTTCAATCTCGGCGACCTGACCACGTCGCCAACCTCGGCGCAACAAATGGCAATGACTGTGCCACGCCTGAGAGGCGATGCTACAAATCCATGTGTGATTCATTTTCCAAGAGGAGTCAGCGGAAAATCTCGTGGGATTAAGGCTCTATTAAGGTTGCCACTTGCGTAACGGTGTACGATATGGTCGCCTCAAAGTCGGAAATGGAGTGAAGCCAGACTATGGTGACTATTAGATGAAGCGAATAACTGTCGGAATGTTCTTACTGGTGCTCTTTGGGGCGAGCGCCTTCCCGCAAACCGGGAAAGCGCCTATCGAAGTTCCTTTTGAGTTTGTCGCCAACCAAATCATCGTCCAGGCGAAAATCGGCGGCAAAGGCCCATTCAATATGCTGATCGATACAGACACCGATCCTTCAGCGATTGATTCCGCGACAGCTAAGGAACTCGGTCTGGACGTAGGCGCCAAAGGCTCGGTCGCCACCGGTGGCGGGACGGAAAAAAATGTGGTTTATCCCGCCAGGTTGCCAACCGTGGAGGTGGGCGCGCTCACCGCACGGGATGTTGGGGCCGCCACCATCGATCTAAAACAATTAAGCGATCGGATTGGCAAACCGATTCAAGGCGTACTGGGCTTCAGCTTCCTAAAGGATCGAATAATTCAAATAGATTATCCGAATCTGAAAATCCGTTTCTTCACTGAATCGCCATATCCCAGAATTTCACTGGCGCCGAATACCGTCAACACAATCGCGTTTCCCTTTCGCCGGGAAGACGGCGACGTGATTATCGATTCGGTTTTCATAAACAACGAAAAAATGCGCGCGACCCTCGACACCGGATCGAGCAGTTCGTTTACCTTGACGCCTGAAGCCGTAGCAATTTTGAGACTGGATGAGCAAGCCGATGATGGTGGCAAGGCGAGCACCTCAGTCGGATATAACGGTGAGTTCGCGAATAAATCCGGACTGTTGAAATCCGTCAGACTTGGACGCTTCGCTCTGGAGTCAGTGCCCGCGACGTTCTGGCTCCCGAACACCGGGCACGACAAGAAGACATATCACGTCAATATCGGGAATGCTTTCTTCGAGGACTTCATCCTCACGTTTGATTTCCGCGGGAAGATGGTAGTGTTCGAGAGAGTTGATTGAACCTCACAGGCAGGGCGCCCTCGTTGACGCTCGGGTTTCTGCTCTATCACGCCGAGATCATCGTTCCGGTTCCGTCATCAGTGAATACTTCGGCAAGCAGACTGTTGCGGGCGTTGCCATTGATGATGTGCGCGCTCTTCACTCCGCTACCAAGTAAGGCGATGATGTTTTGCAGCTTGGGAATCATTCCTTCAGTCGCAGCGCCGGATTTAATCAAATCTTCAGCATCGCTGGCGGTCAACTGGGAAAGCTTTGTCTTAGGATCACCGGCGCGCAGGAAAATTCCGTCGACATCAGAAAGCAGGACCAGCTTCTCTGCCTGAAGCTGCACCGCGATTGCAGACGCAATTGTGTCGGCATTGATGTTGAAGACTTTTCCTTCTGCGTCCGCGCCCAGCGACGACACCACAGGTAAATATCCGTGATCAAGCAAGACGGTCAGCAGCCGTGCGTCAATTTCAAGGATGTCGCCAACATGGCCAAAATCAACCTGTGCGCTTTCGCCGGTTTGCCTGTTCGTGACTTCGCGCGGCGGACGACGCTCGGCGTGAACAATGTTGCCGTCAATACCTGAGAGGCCCACCGCATGAATGCCACGATGACGCAGCCCCGCCAGAATGTCAGTGTTGATTTTGCCGGCAAAGATCATCTTGGCCATTTCCAGAGTCTCATCATCAGTTACCCGACGGCCTTCGATAATGGTCTGCTCGACACCTAATTTTTTCGCCAGGTCGCTGAGCTGCTTGCCACCGCCGTGGATAACACAGACGCGAATTCCGACCTGATGAAGCAAGGCAAGCTCTTCGCACAGAGAGATCAAGCGGTCGTGATCTTCGGTAACCTTGCCTGACAACTTAACGACGAACGTCTTGCCCTTGAACCGCTGAATGTAGGGCAGCGCTTCGCGCAAGAGGTCCAGACGTAATTGGCTTCCAACTTCGCTTGTGTCAGTCATAAAGTTGTTGACTCATTGGTCATTGTCCCATTGGTTCATTGATTCATTGATTCATTGATTCATTTCGCCGTGCGACCAATGGATCAATGATTCAATGAATCAATGAATTAATTCTTTAAGAATGGCCTTCTGCACATGCAGCCTGTTCTCTGCCTCATGGATCACAACCGATGATGGCGAATCGATCACGCCATCGGTCACAATCACATTCCTTCTCACCGGTAAACAGTGCATGAAGATCGCTGAATTCGTCCGCGCCATTTTTCCTTCATCAACAATCCACTGAGAACGGTACGGCGCGCGCTCGGCGATCTCTTTTTCCGGCGCTCCGTAAAACTTTCGACAGCCCCAGCTCTTCGCATAAACAACTTCAGCCCCGTCAAAAGCTTCATCAGTATCATTCAAGACTGTGACAGATCCTCCCGCCGCGGTCGCGTGTTTTCTCGTCTCGCTAATCAATTCATCGTCGAGATCGTAACCCTTCGGGTGAGCAATCACGAGATCGTGTCCCATCTGCGCGGAGGCCAGCGCAAAACTGTTCGGCACCGCCATCGGCAAAGGCTTCGGATGCCAGGCCCAGGTCAGCAGAACTTTCTTGCGACCAGAGCCCAGCTTTTCGCGAACGGTCATCATATCGGCCATCGCCTGACATGGATGATGCATCGCGGATTCGAGATTGATGATTGGGACATCAGAATACCTCGCGAAAGCATTCAGGATCGGATCGGTTCGCTCTTCGTCCCAATTCTTCAAAGCGGCAAACGTACGCACGCCAATCGCGACACAATAACGGCCCAGTACGCGCACGAATTCCGCGACGTGCTCAGTCTTATCGCCATCCATTACGGCGCCTTGACGATGCTCGAGCGTCCAACTGGTCCCGCCGGGTTCCAGCACCACCGCATTGCCGCCGAGTTCGTAAACTCCGATTTGCATCGAGGCGCGGGTGCGCAGACTGGGATTGAAAAAGACCAGGGCCACGGATTTGCCGGCGAGCGGCTTTGATTGATCAGTGCCGCTCTTGAATCGAAGAGCTGAGTCGATCAAGCTTTCGAACTCATCGCGCGACAAACCGGCCGTGCTTAGAAAATCTCTGCGCACTCTCGAAAATCCTCCGTGCCCTCTGTGGTTAGAGGCCTGTTCGAAGAGCATCAACGAACAAATCAACCTCTTCCTTCTGCAAGCACAACGGCGGCAGCAACCTCAGAACCTTAGGGTCACTCGACGTGCCCGTAATGATCTTTTGGGTGAGCAGCGCTTCATGAACTTTCCTCGCGCTGTCCGCGAATTCAAGTCCGAGCAGAAAACCACGACCATGCACATTCACGACCTGCTCGACTTCCTTCAGACGCTCACGCAGATGAGATTCGACCGATCGCACGTTTGCCAGCATGCCATCGTTCTCAATCGCTTCGAGCGTCGCCATGACCGCAGCCATCGCGATCATTCCGCCGCCGAACGTCGTGCCGAGATCGTTTTCTTTAATGTGCGAAGCGATCTTTTCTGAGACCAGACAAGCGCCGACAGGGATTCCGCTGCCCAACGCCTTCGCCAGCGAGATAATGTCGGGCACGATGCCGTCTCCCGCAGCACTGCCTGCGAAAAACCAATCGCCGGTTCGTCCTACGCCGGTCTGGACCTCGTCGTAAATTAAGATGATGCCGCGTTCGTCGCACAGCTTTCGCAAGTCGCGATAGAACAAAGACCCGGCCATCTTCACACCGGCCATGGATTGGATCGGCTCGAGCATGATCGCCGCCACCGATTCGTCGGCAACGGCACGCACGGATTCGATGTCGCCAAATTCCGCCTCAATATGGCCCGGCACATTCGGTTTGCCAATCTCACGATACTTGCCGAGAAACGTGGCACTAATGGCGTCCGCAGTTCTTCCGTGAAAGCCGCCGCTGAACGTAACTATTTTTTCGCGCCCGGTCGTCATGCGCGCCATGCGCATCGCGTTCTCGTTAGCTTCCGTGCCTGAGTTACAGAAGAACGCTTTCGTTAACGATTCGGGCGCGATTGAAACCAGTTTCTCCGCGGCGCGAGCCCTCGCTTCTGAGTAAACCAGATTCGAGTAGAACAGTAACTTGTCCGACTGGGCCTTAATCGCTTTCACCACGTGCGGATGACAATGACCAGTTCCCGCGACCGCATGGCCACCGTAGAGATCGAGATAACGCTCACCGTCGCTCGTATAAAGCCAGACACCTTCGCCGCGTTCAGCGACGACCGGCATCTTCTTGTAAGTCGCGATTTGGAATTGCTCTTCGAGCGCAACAATCTCATCTAATCTGGTAGTTGTTGTCATTGATTTTTCCACCACAGAGGACACAGGGAAGACCAACTACTCAATTAAAACGAACTGAGATATTGCACGTCTTATGTCTGCCCGTCTTCCTCTGCGTCCTCTGTGGTTAATCTCATCCTGCTCTGGTTCCGTTCGGCACTTTGCTTTCCGGAATCGCCAGCGCCGGCGACACTCCGTCCGCATAACCAATGTCGAAAAGCATTCCTTCTGACATCTCGCCCATCATCTTTTTCGGTTCGAGATTCACCACGAATAACGCTTGTCGCCCTTCGATCTCGCGCGGGTTCTCGCGCTCCTGTTTCATTCCTGCGAGAATGCATCGACGATGATCGCCAAAATCAACCGTCAGCTTTAGCAGCTTGTTAGAACTTTCGACATCATCGACCGAGAGAATTGTGCCGACGCGGATGTCGATGCGATCGAGCTCGGCAAACGAAATCGTCGGTTTGATGGCGGCGGGCTTGAACTCTTCAGCCATAGTTTCACCACAGAGGACACAGAGAAGAATAATCAGTTAGAAATTCCGCGACATCTTTACTGCTTTGTCCCTGCTTATTTTCCTCTGTGCCCTCTGTGGGTAATTCCCTTCTATGGATTCGTTCCCAACAGCATCAATCCCGTCTTCTCATCCAAACCAAACATCAGATTCAGGTTCTGCACTGCCTGGCCGGCCGCACCCTTAACCAGATTGTCGATCGCGGTGAACACGACCAGCTGGCGGCCCCGCGCCGCAAATCCAATGTCGCAAAAGTTCGTCGTCTTTACCCAGTTGATGTCCGGCGAGCCCTCAACCAACCGTACGAAGAAAGATTCACGATAGAAATCAGCGAACATCGCCCGCGCTTCAATCGCTTCAATCTCCTTCTTGAGTTCGCAGTAGATCGAAGCAAAGATGCCGCGCGCGACCGGCAGCGAGTGCGTCATGAAAACCAGTTCGTTGTTCCATTCGCCGATCGATTTCAGCTCCTGCTCGATCTCCGGCACGTGCTGATGCGTAAACGGCTTGTACGCGTAGAACGAAGTGGATCGCTGCGGATGATGAGTGTTGGGCGCCGCTTTCGCTCCTGAACCTGAGGATCCGGTCTTGGCGTCAACAATCACGCGACAACTCAAGAGATTGTTCGCCACCAGAGGCGCGAGCCCCAACAACGTCGCCGTGGCAAAGCATCCCGGATTGGCAATCCGCGTTGCCGATCGGATTACTTCGCGATTTGTTTCCGTCAGCCCATAAACAAATTGTGACTGCGCATCGATCGCGGTGTGTTCGCGGCCATAGTGTTGCGAGAACACATTCGCATCGCTCAAACGGAAGTCTCCGGAAAGATCGATCACTTTCACCTGGGCCGGCAGCTTCGGCGCGATATCCATCGCCTGTCCATGCGGCAATGCAAAAAAAGCGCAGTCTATATCGCTCAGACCCTCAACATTTTCGGGCGCTTTGATAAATTTCAGCTCGGTGATCCCGAGCAAGTTCTTATGAACGTCGCTGACGGCCTTGCCGGCGTGCTCGTTCGCGGTGACGAAGGCGATCTCAGCGTGCGGATGCTGCAGCAGAATGCGTAGCAGTTCCGATCCGCCGTAACCCGAGCCACCGAAAATTGCGACGCGCAGTTTCGAGTTTGGAGTCTCGAGTTTCGAGTTCATTTACTTTCGCTGCCTCTTTGATCAGCAGTAGCAACCGTGCTCGACATCGTTTGCGAACTCGAAACTCGAAACTCCAAACTCGAAACTCTGTTTGCGACCATCTCAAACAACTTCGCTCCGTTGCGCCTGGCATTGGCTGCCGGCACGCCGAATTCGTCTTGAATATAATCCTCACCCATCTTTGAATCGGTCACTGAGCCGGCTATCAAATCAACGGTGATCCCCCGTCGCCGGAACAGTTCAATGCCACCCCACGCGCCGACATAATCTGAAGCGCAAAAGATCAAAGCCGTCATCGCATCGCGTAGTTCGTCATCTTCAAAAACTGATTCAACCGAATAGCCGCCGAGGATTCCATCGCCTAATTCGATCACGATCAAATCCGGCGCGCTCTCATTCAATCGCGCGATGATCGCTTTCGCAACCGGCGCGAGATCTTCTGCTCCCACCGTCGACGGCAGACCGCAATCGAGAAAACTGGCCGTGGCAATCGCGCCGTGATCGGCCATGTTCAGCGTGTCGCGCAAGCAGGCGATTCCTGAAAGCTTCGCGGCCGCCACTCGCAATCCATGGCGCGTCGCCTGTTGAATGATTTCGGTCGCGGCGTAAGTCTTGCCACTGTTCATGCACGCGCCCGCGACGATGACTAACGGCGCCGTCGGACCGAGGTTTGTGCGAAGAGGTAGCGCAACGTCAGCAATGTTCCTAATCGATCCGCCAACGTTCGCCGCGAGGCCGATGACCTTGACCTTGATCGCATCGTTTAGACTCGAATGATGACCGGTGCAACTTCCGATCACGCCCCCAAGATTCAACAAGTGAAGCTCATCGCCCGCGTTCACCGTTTCGGGAACGTCACCGACAAATCCTTTCAAAGCGCGACGCCGCCCAAGCACGCCGGCGAGCACATCACCTGGATTCACCTTCGCCAGACGGCCGGTCGGCAGCTCCAACATGTTGTAGGTCGCGTTGTCGGTTAACACGCGCACTACCACGACGTCGCCTGCCCGGGCAGCTCCATTAGCATCCACGAGAGAAAGCGTCCGCGGAAGGTTGAGCGGCGACGTGGCCGAACCGATTTTGTCGACTTCGATTTGGTTCATCTCATTCATTGCAAAACATATTTCGACATGTTTAGAGGCGGGCTACTGCCCGCCATTGCTTTATTCCGGCGAGCGGCAGCCCGCAGCTAAACGTCTCAGTTGTGTTGGCCATCTCTTAGTCTCAATCGTAACGCGTTCAATTTGATAAAGCCTTCCGCGTCACGCTGGTTGTAGACGGTGTCCGCTTCGAACGTCGCCACCCGCTCATCGTAGAGCGAATACGGCGAGCGACGGCCGACCACGATCACGTTGCCGCGATAAAGCTTCAGCCTTACCTCGCCGCTTACGTTCTTCTGTGTTTCATCGATCATCTTTCGCATTAGATCGAATTCCGGCGCGAACCAAAAGCCGTAATAAACATTCTCTGCGAACTTCACCCCCAGCGAATCGCGCAGGTGCATCACTTCACGATCCATCGTGATCGATTCAAGCGCGCGATGCGCGGCGTGAAGTATCGTCACCCCCGGTGTCTCGTAAACACCACGCGACTTCATGCCGACAAACCGGTTCTCGACCAAATCGACGCGGCCGATTCCATGCGCGCCACCGAGATCGTTTAGTTTTGACAACAGCGCGACCGGATCGAGATTCTCACCATCGATCGAAACAGGCTCGCCTTTTTCAAAGCCGATCTCGACGTATTCGGCTTCGGCTCTGGCACCCTCAGGCGAGCGGGTCATCTGAAAAATATTCTCCGGCGGCTCAGCCCAGGGGTCTTCCAGAATGCCGCCTTCATAAGACACGTGCATCAAGTTGCGGTCGGTAGAGTACGGTTTGTCGATCGTTGCCGTGATCGGAATACCGTGGGCCTCGGCATAAGCGATCAGATCGGTGCGCCCGCCGAATTCCCATTCGCGCCACGGCGCAATTACTTTGATGTCCGGCTGCAACGCGTAGTAAGTCAGCTCAAATCGGACCTGATCGTTTCCTTTGCCCGTAGCGCCATGAGCGACCGCATCCGCGTTTTCTATCCGCGCGATCTCGATCTGTCGTTTGGCAATCACCGGCCGCGCCAGCGACGTGCCCATCAAGTACACACCTTCATAAACAGCGTTCGCTTTGACGGAGGTCCAGACGTAATCGCGGACAAATTCTTCGCGCAGATCTTCGATATAGAGCTTCGAGCCGCCGGTCGCTTTGGCTTTCTCTTCCAGGCCATCCATCTCAGCGCCCTGGCCAACGTCGGCGCAGTAGCAGACGACTTCGCACTGATACTTGTCCCTAAGCCAGCGCAACATCACCGACGTGTCGAGACCGCCGGAGTAAGCGAGAACGATTTTGTTTATTTTGCCGTTAGTCATTTTTGCTGATTGACTCATTCGTTCATTGGATCAATGAGCAAATGAGTTAATGAATCAATTCATCCGAATAGCTCCCAAACCCTTTTCATTGCCGCGCGTTGTGATTTTTGATCGCGGGCCGCGATGAAGATCGTGTCTTCGCCGGCCAGCGTGCCGACAATTTGCGGAATCGCCGCATCGTCAAGCGCGGCCAGGTAAACACTTCGCGACGATCAGAACATCTCCCGCTACATCCAAAGCCAACAATCCGCGCGTCAAGTCCCCGTTCCCGTGCGGCAGCGAATACCGGCCGTCGTGCTTCACGATGCCCAACTCTTCGAGATCGCGCGAAACACTGGATTGCGTCGCTGACACTCCCGTGCGCTCCAGCTGCTCACGCAAAGCTTCCTGGGTGCCAATCGGCTTCGCCCGGATCAAATTCAGAATCTTCTTTTGCCGATCTCGCTTTAACATCGTATTCACGCTTCAGGCGCCCGGATTCTTAGACGCGCTTATTATGCAGATAGTTTGCATTGTGTCTGCATATTTGCATAAACTAGCGTGTTTATGCAGCGACGTCAAGTTTGCGCGCATAAGAGTTGGTTCAGGTAAATTCAGGACTTACGGAGAAATCGATGAGCGAAAAGACGGCAGCCAATCTGTGGGGCGGTAGATTCACCGGCGAAACTGATTCCGGATTTGCTGAGTTCAACCGATCGTTCGGCTTCGACCGCCGGCTGTTCTCGGCAGATGTACAGGCGAGTATCGCCCATTGCGATGCCCTGGTGGGGGCAGAGGTGCTAACCGCGGCCGAAGCTCAACAGATCCATTCAGCGCTGCAGGAAATTCTCGAGCGGGCGCAACGTGACCCGGACTATTTCAAAGAGGCAGCCGAGGATGTCCATTCGTTCGTTGAGGCGCGCCTGATCGACAATGTTGGTGATCTCGGCCGCAAGCTCCACACGGGCCGCAGCCGCAACGATCAAGTCGCAACCGACTTGCGGCTCTGGTTGCGTGCAGAGATCGATCGAATTGCGTCAAGAGTCGTTGACACACAAGCGGCGCTGCTCGAGATCGCGGAAGCAAACCCTGACGTGGTGATTCCCGGCTATACGCACCTGCAACGTGCGCAGCCGGTTCTGTTTGCGCATTGGTGCCTGGCATATTTTGAAATGCTGGCCCGCGACCGCGAGCGACTGGGCGAAGCCCGTAAACGCTTGAATGTCTTGCCGCTTGGCTCAGCTGCTCTGGCCGGAACTTCTTATGCAATCGATCGGGAAGCTGTCGCCCGCGCTCTCGGCTTTGACTCGGTTTCAGGCAACAGCCTCGACGCGGTCAGCGACCGTGACTTTTGCATTGAGTTCGCGGGAGTTACATCGCTCATCATGATGCACCTGTCGCGTCTCGCTGAAGACATCATTCTGTATTCGACGACGGAGTTCGGCTTCTTTGAGTTAGGTGATGCAATCGCGACCGGGTCCAGTTTGATGCCGCAGAAGAAGAACCCCGATTCGATGGAACTGGTGCGCGGAAAGGCCGGGCGCGTGTTTGGTCATCTGGCCGCCTTGCTGACGATGATGAAGGGCTTGCCGCTCGCTTATAACAAAGATATGCAGGAAGACAAAGAAGCGATCTTTGACACGGTCGACACGGTGAGTAAATGTCTGGCCGTTTCGGCGACGGTGCTGCGAAACATACAGGTCAGCGAGTCGCGGGCGCGCGAGGCGGCAAAACATGGATATCTGAATGCGACGGAGCTGGCGGATTATCTGGCGCGCAAAGGCATGCCGTTTCGACAGGCACATGAAACTGTCGGGAGGATCGTGATGCTCGCCATCGAGAGAGGTTGCGAGTTAAACGATCTGCCGCTTGATGATTTCAAATCATTCTCGCAGCTCTTTGACGGTGATGTCTTCAAGACGCTCTCTCTCGAAGAGACATTAGCGACGAAATCACAAACAGGCGGAACTGCATCAGCGCGGGTGGCGGAAGCTTTGGTCGCTGCCAGAAAAAAACTGGCCGCAGATTAACGCGGATCACGCAGATAAAAACCTACGATAAGATCCGCGTGAAATCCGCGGCCAAATAGTTCGCGCGACGAGCCCAATGCGGACGCGTACGTCCGCGTTCCAGTCATGGATGCCCGCCGCTCCCGGTTACCACTTCGGCGTCACGCCGAGGTTGTACATGATGAACGAATAAATATCCGCCGTTTGCTCGAGTTGCTTCGTAGTGCTGCTGGCACCGTGACCTGATTTCGTATCAATGCGAATGATCACCGGATTGTCGCCTGCCTGCGCCGCCTGCAAAGCCGCTGCGTACTTGAACGAATGTGCCGGCACGACGCGATCGTCGTGATCGGCAGTCGTCACCAGGATCGACGGATATCTGGTGCCGGGCTTGACGTTGTGTATGGGCGAATAAGCATACAGCGCCTTGAACTCAGCTTCGTTCGCGTCGCTGCGACCATAGTCCGCGGCCCAGTTCCAACCGATCGTGAACTTCTGATACCGCAGCATGTCCATCACGCCCGCGTGTTGGTGCACGGCGCGGAAAAGATCCGGCCGCTGATTCGCGACTGCGCCCACTAACAGTCCGCCATTCGAAGCTCCATCAATCGCGAGTCGTGCGGATGAAGTGTACTTCTGACTAATCAAGTACTCAGCCGCGGCGATAAAGTCGTCGAACACATTTTGCTTCTTCAGCTTGGTGCCGGCTTCGTGCCACTTCTCGCCGTACTCGCCGCCGCCGCGCATATTTGCCGACGCGTAAACGAATCCCTGTTCGAGCAAAGCGATCCGCAACGCGCTGAACGAAGGGTTCGTCACAATATTGAAACCACCGTAGCCGTAGAGCAGCGTCGGATTGTTGCCGTCGAGCTTGATTCCCTTTTTGTAAGTGAGAAAAAGCGGGACGCGGGTGCCGTCTTTGCTATTGTAGAAAGTCTCTTTCACCTCGTAGTCGTTGGCGTTGAAGCCCGGGATGTCTACGGTGCGGAACACTGACGACTTCTTTGTCGCGATGTCATATTTGAAGATCGTCGGCGGATAGTTGAACGAGCTAAAGCTGTAGAAAACGAACTTGTCATCATCGCGGCCGCCGAACCCGCCGGCTGAACCTGGCCCAGCCATTTTGATTTCGTTTTCCAGCTTGCCATCCAGGCTGTAAACGTAGGCGCGCGTGACCACGTCAGTAAGGTAAGTGACGAAGAGCTTGCCGCCGGCGGTGCCGCTGCTCTGCAAAGGCTCGGCTTTTTCCGCAACGATGTCTTTCCAGGTTTTCGCCGCCGGATCGTAAAGCACCACTTTTCCGTTCGGCGCGTCATGGTTCGTTTCAATCAGGAACTTGCCATTGATGTCGTCGCGGACGCTGTAACCGTCGTTGCCAATGTCGCTGATGATCGGGGTGAACGTCTTATCGCCTTTAGACAAATCCCGGAAGGACAACGCGTTGCCATCTTTGCCTTTGCCGCGCTCAGAAACATACAGGAAGGCAAAGCGGCCGTCTTCAGTCACGTTAACACTCTGGAAGCGCTGCGGGTTCGCTTTGTCTTCGTAGATCAGTTCGTCGTCAGCTTGCGGCGTTCCGATTTTGTGATACCAGACGGACTGAAACTCATTTTTCGAATAGAGTTCTCTGCCCTTTTCCGGTTCAGGATAGCGGCTGTAGAAAAACCCTTCGTCGCCGCGCCATGATCCGCCGCCGTTTTTGATCCACTTCAAATGATCCTCCAAAGGCTTCCTGGTGGCGACGTCCATCACATAGAGATCGTTCCAGTCGGATCCGCCCTGCGAAATGCCATAGAGGATGTATTTTCCTTTCGGAGACCACGACGGACCAGCGCCGAGTCGTGAAGTGCCATCCGCGGAGAATTTGTTCGGATCGAGCAACAGCTCAGGCGTGCCATCGAGGCCCTTCTGAATGTAGTAAACGTTCTGATTTTGCAGTCCATCGTTCTTCCAGGCCATGAACTGATCGCCGCGTCGTTGAGGCGAGCCGAACTTTGGATAGTTGAAAAGCTTCATCAGCCGATCTTTCAGTTGGGCGCGATATGAAATTTGATCGAGATAGGCAAACGTCACTTTATTCTCTGCTTCGACCCAGGCCGCGACTTCGGGTGAGTCGTTGTCTTCGAGCCAGCGATATGGATCGGCGACTTTCGTCCCAAAGTAATCCTCAACGACATCAACCTTTTTCGTCTCGGGATAAGTGATCGGAGAGCTGCCGCCCCCACCGCCATTTCTTTGTGCCTTGACCGGACGCAAAGGTGTGGAAAGTGAAAGCGCCGCGAAGCCCAGCGCCGCGAACAGCATGAATGCACGCCTTGTGTTCTTCATTTGGATTTATCCTCCGGAAAAAATCTTGGACTACAGTGTCGGCGGAGATACTCTAGTCGAGAGGCGGGAAAATCCGCAACTCGAAAGGCGCGCACAATGGCGCCTCAATCGCCGCCAGTCATTAAGGTGATTTTACTTTATTGATTTCGCGGGAGCGGGCATACCTGAAACCTGATCGGCTCCGGGGGAAGACAACTCACTGCGACCCAGGTCGGCGCCGGCCACGATTACCAGCAGCACGGTCACTCCGAGCGTCGAGAAGACATAAAGCAGCGCGGTTTGTTCGAAATAGATCAGGAGAAAAACCAGCAGCGCCAGACCAAAGATCCAGAGGTAGGTAAAGCCGCGTTTCTTCTTCGTTTTAGTTCGTATTCTTTGGCTCATGAAATGTTTCTTTTGGTTACGCGATAAATCGGAAACACGAATTAGTAAATTACCGCGCGCTGCAATATCGAACCGCCCGAACCGGTGATAATACTCTTCAACATATTGCCCATACCTTTACCGCTGAACAGGCCCGATTCGCCGACGTCCACAATGTCAAACGGTTTCAGCACCGGGTCGGGCTCTTTACCTTTTTTGATCGCGTCTAAACTAAACTTCAAGTCGTCCTGACCGGCCTGACCTTCTTTTTGGCGGTAGATATGCACCTCACTCGTCTTAGCAAGACGTTGAGGTCCGCCAGCCATGGCAATCGCACGTGCCAGCGTTAGCTGATCACTAATTACCAACTCGCG
>Ga0193729_1000336_pt1 | contig 24071 bp, 26 predicted proteins | sample U1c2metaG_FD_143036 | JGI IMG/M metagenome (GOLD analysis project Ga0193729, IMG submission 143036) | Soil microbial communities from a riparian zone of the East river system, Colorado, United States - U1c2 | ecosystem: Environmental > Terrestrial > Soil > Riparian zone | place: USA: East River...
CGACGCCTCAGTGCACACGGAGCGCACACGCGTGGCAACTATCACCAGACTGAAATCAGGCTCTTGGAGAGTCCAAGTCCGACGAAAGGGGAAATATGTCAACGAGACATTTCTCCGCCGCAAGGACGCGGAGGAATGGGGCATCGATATCGAGCGGCGGATCGATCGCCAGGAACCGACAACGACGCGCAAATCCCACGACGTCCAACTCTTCGGCGATCTCGTCGCACTTCATCGCCAAGACCTGGAAGAGGTCGGGAAGGACATCGGTCGTTCCAAGACCGCCAGCCTCATCTTCCTAGACGAAAGGCTTGGGCATCTGCGTCTTCCAGAGCTCGATCGAGAGCGCTTCATCAATTTCGGAAAAGCGCGCGCGCTAGAGGGAGCCGGCCCCGTGACGGTCGGCATCGATCTTGGATATATCAAAACGATTCTGTCTCACGCCGCCGCGGTGCACGGTGTCGTTGTGTCAACTGAACCAATCGACCTCGCCCGGATCGCTCTAGGACGTCTCGGGCTCGTCGGAAAAGGCGATGAGCGTGACCGCCGCCCGACTCAGGATGAACTCGATCGTATTGTCTCGGCATTGGAAGCAAACATTCGACAACAGATTCCGGTTGGTCGTGTCATCCGATTTGCGATCGCAACCGCAATGCGGCAAGACGAAATTGCAAGAGTAGAATGGCGCGACTTCGACGCCAGCAGCCGAATGCTTCTCATTCGAAATCGGAAGGATCCCCGAAAGAAGAAGGGCAACGACCAGCGAATTCCTTTGTTGGATGTATCAGGCTATGACGCATGCAAGATCATTGAGGAGCAAGGACGGTTCTCCAATATTCGCGAAGGCCGGATTTTTCCCTACAACGGACGATCTGTTGGTACAGCATTTCGTCGCCAGTGCCGGCGATTAAAGATCGATGACCTTCATTTTCACGATTTGCGTCACGAAGGCACGAGCCGGCTTTTCGAGGCTGGGTTTTCCATTGAACAGGTCGCACTTGTCACCGGGCACAAGGATTGGAAAATGCTGCGCCGTTACACTCACCTTAAGCCAGAAACACTCCACTCAATCCGTTCGGTGCGAGTTGCCTGACAGCCACCATGGTTTCTCAGAAACCGTACCATCGCTGTTGAAAAGTTCGTCGCTCACGTATGGTAGAATGATCTTATTTGTGCAATTATTGCGATCGAAGTGAAAAAGCTGGGCATACAATGGCTGTCCTGATGCAATTTGACACTCCTGCGTTTGTTCGAGACATTTCAAACGGATTGCCGCAGGAACTCCGGCAATTGCGATAAAAAGCCTCGCTTTAAGCGACTATGGTCTTTCCTCTCGCGTCAGCGCATGCGTCAGACCGCGAATGACGGGTGCCGCAAAGACGACGATCGGCAACATCATCACCCAGGCAAGCACCCACGATTGCAGCCAATGTCTCACGAACGCCCCAGCGGCCAAAAATGGGTAGCTCGCAATTCCCGCCGCAATCAAGCTGGTCAGGCCCGACTGGATAATCCCAAAGACGTAGTGACTGAAGCGGCGAGGAATTCCTAGCATCAGAGGCTCCTGCAGAAAGCCCGCCTGCAATTCATGGTCGACGTGGCCGAGGTCGACGATCATCGGCAGCATCCGGCCAAAGATCCATCAAAATCATTTGGGGGAAGCAGGAATTTCCAGAGGAATATCGGGCCTTAACACGCCGACAACCGCCGCGCCCGCCAACAGGACAAGCACGCCGGTTGCAAGCGGCACGTTCCAGTTGCCGGTCATATCGATCAACCAGCCGAACACGACTGGCGAAACGATTCCCGATAGCGCGACGCCCATGATGATATAGGCGCTGCCAAGTCCGGCATACTCCTTCGAAATGTCCATCGGAATGGCGTACATCGGCGCGATCGTCAGCTCGAGAAAGAACATCGAAGCAGCAAGCAACGCCACCACAACCGTCAGATTGCGGATGAACAGGCAAGGAATCAGAAACAGCGCTGTGCCGATTAGCGATGTGAAGACGACACTGCAACGGGCAAGACGATTACGGCCGGTTCGCTTCAGGATCAGATCGGATGCCATTCCGCCAGCGGTATTTCCGATCAGTCCGGCGAAGAACAACAGGCTGGTGAGCAGCGCCGAGTTTTTCAGGTCGGTGCCATGCTGGTTGGCGAAATATAGCGGAAGCCAGGAAACGAACACCCAATAGGTCCAGCCGTAGGAGAACATGACGATAGTGACCGGAAACATCCGCTTGGTCAGGATCCACAGCGGAAAGCGTGCCCGGCGATCGGGTAGCGAAACGCTAAGACCCTCGAGGCGTCCGGCGTCCACTTGCGGATGGGCGCGAGGGTCATCCTGGAAGTAAAACCACCACGCTATCGCCCAAACAATCGCAGCCGCGCCGCATACGATGAAAGAAACGCGCCAATCCGACCACACGATGATGGTCGCGACCAGCGGCGGAGCAATCGCCGCGCCGAGGCGCGAGGCACTATGCGTAATCCCCTGGATGTATCCGAATCGATCCGCGGGGTACCAGTTGCGCATGGCCTGGGTCGCCGCCGGAAACGCCGGCCCCTCGCCGAGACCGACCACGAGCCGCGCCATAAACAGACTGGCAAGACCGCCGATCAACCCGGTAAGGATGGTGCCGGTCCCGACAATGATCACGCATACCAGCAGCGTCGCCCGGGCACCATATTTCCGGGCACCCCACCCCCCAAACAACACCGATGCGAGATAGGCCCATGAGAACGCGCTGAAGGCGAGGCCCATCTGGGTATTGGTCAGCTGAAAATGCGCCTTGAGAGGGGCTGCTGCCGCCGAGATGTTGACGCGGTCGAGATACATGATCGCAAACAGAATGCAGAGCATCGTGGTGATGACGGCGTGGGCGCTGAACGCGGCCGGCCGCGATGTCTGTTCCGGCGCCGCCGGTTCAGCCTGCTGGATCAGCGCCATGGTGGTATCCTCCGCGGAACGTCGTAGACGTTGTTGTTGTGGGTGTCCTGTTTGGACCCTTCCGGGCCTTCTTGATTGAGGCCCCTTGTTGCAGCTCGCTATTCCGCAGCGAGCGCTGCTGGTGGCAAGTTGCCGGCAAGCGCCTCCATCGCCGCTTCGACGCCACCCGGAGAATGGGGAATTCCTCTCGCCTTAAGGCCCATCTCGATGCCGGACAAGGTGCCGGTCACCGTCAGGTTGTTGAAATCGCCGAGGTGCCCGATCCGGAATACCTGATCGGCAAGCGGACCCAGGCCGTTGCCCAGCGACATATTGGCGCGTTGGAGAATCTCGTGCCGCAACGCGTCGGCGGAGTGCCCCTCGGGAAGCCGCACGGCGGTGAGCGTCGACGAATATTCCGCCTCGTTGCGGCATTGGATCTCGAAACCCCAATGTCGCACCGCGCTTCGCGTCGCCTGTGCCGCGCGGGCGTGACGGGCGAAGACCTGGTCCAGTCCTTCGGCGTGCAACATCTCCAATGCGACCTTCAAGCCCTGCAACAAATTGGTTGAAGGCGTGTACGGAAAAAAACCTTTGACGTTGGCCACAAGCATCTCTTCCCAGCCAAGGAACGCGCGAGGGAAGCGCGATGTCCTGGAGGCGGCCAGCGCCTTGTCCGAAATAGCGTTGAAGGAAAGACCGGGCGGGAGCATCAGTCCTTTTTGGGAACCCCCGACCGTCACATCGACACCCCATTCGTCGTGCCGGTAGTCGATGGAGCCAAGCGATGAGATGGTGTCGACCAGCAGCAATGCCGGATGACCGGCCCGATCGATGGCCCGTCTCACGGCCGCAATGTTCGACGTCACGCCAGTCGATGTCTCGTTGTGCACGACAGCGACGGCCTTGTAGCTGTGCGCCTTGTCTTCCCTGAGCCTGGCCTCGAGCAGATCGGCGTCGACGCCGGACCGCCAGTCTCCCTTGATGATGTCCGCCTCGAAACCGAGGGATTTGGTCATCTTGCTCCACAGCGTAGAGAACCAACCGGTCTCGAACATCAACAGCCGGTCGCCGGGCGACAACGTGTTGACGAGAGCGGCTTCCCAAGCGCCGGTTCCGGAGGTCGGATAAATCACGACCGGATTGGCCGTCTTGAAAACCGTTCGTACGCCCGCGAGCACTTCGAGGCCAAGCTCGGCGAACTCCGGTCCGCGGTGATCGATCGTCGGTTTCGCGATCGCCGCTAGGATGGGCAGCGGAGTGTTGGTCGGTCCGGGGATCTGCAGGAAATGACGGCCGGCTTCGTGGCGCATCTGATACTCCGAATGGACTGAGGCGACCTTGCGAGCGGGAGCGCCTTTGCCTTATGGGAGACCGTTGCGGCCGTGCTTTCGGAAGCCGGGACGCTCGGACATCAATTCGTAGTAGGCAGCGACCGCAGCGTAGTGCGGACGCTCCAGATTGGAGATCATGAACCAGCGATTGACGACGAGGCCCATCGGAATGTCGGCGATCGTGAAGTGGTCGCCAATAACATAGGGACCGTTCGAGGCGAGATGGCCGTCAAGAAGGCCGACGACGTAGATCAGCTCTTTTTGTCCCTGTTCGACATACCAGGGGTGATCGTACGGTGCTTCCTTGAGTTGGCCGCCCAGGAAGGCCCCACGCAGTGCGTGGGTGACGTCGTAAGCGACCCAGTCCATCCATTGCTCGATGGCCTGCCGTTGTCCGAGATCTTCCGGATACAGGTCGACGGCTTTGTACTTTGCCGCCAGGTATCGAACGATCGTATTGGATTCGCGCATCACACGGGCACCGTCGATGACGACCGGCACTTGGCCGGTGAGATTGAGTTTTAGGAATTCCGGCGTGTTGGTCGCCCTGAAGCCGCGCCCAAAGTCTTCGCGTACGAACGGAATGCCGATCTCGTCGCAAACCCAGAGAACTTTCCGAACGTTAAATGAATTCTTGCGGCCTAGAATTCGCAGCGGCCCGTTGGAGCTCGACACACGGATATCGTCCTTGGCCTCGGGACTCAGCGTGTTTTGCGTCTCCGTCATGGCGCTCTCCGGCATCGATCATTGTTGTTTCAACGATTGAAACTCAAGCACATTCTGTTGTAAAATTAAAATATTAGATCGATTAATGAGATATATCGATGAATGTCACCATCGGCCAGTTGCGCGGTTTTCTTGCGGTTGCGAAGCGCGGGAGTTTCAGTCGGGCGGCCGATGACATCGGCCTCTCGCAAAGCGCGGTAAGCACTTCGGTGCGCCAGCTCGAGGCCGAACTTGGCCTGAAGCTGTTCGACAGGACGACAAGGCATGTCGAGCTTACCAACGTCGGGGCGACATTGGTCGCCACCTCCTCGCGTCTCATCGAAGAGTTGGATGCGACCTTGAAAGAGTTGCGCGACATCGGCGAGCAACGCCGCGGACGCGTGGTGATGGCGTGCGTTCCCGCCGTCGCAAGAAGCCTGATGCCGCAGTGCGTCGCCTATTGCGCGACCAAGTGGCCGGACGTCTCGCTGCGCATCGACGATATCGCCGCGACCGAGGTTGCCGGCAAGGTCGGTCGCGGCGAAGTCGAATTCGGCGTTCTCAGCGGCGAAATATCCAATACCGAGCTGCACATCGAACCATTGATGGAGGATCCTTTCCGTCTGATTTGCCGACGTGACGATCCAATCGGAAGGACCGGTCGTGTCGCATGGGCGAGGCTTTCAGGGCGGCGCCTCGTCATGCTGAGCAACACTTCCGGAAGCCGCCAGCTGATAGAGGCGACGCTCAAGCAGACGGCGACGAACGCCGAAGTCTTTCTCGAATTGGCCCAACCGGGCTCCGTGCTCGGAATGGTTGAGGCCGGTATCGGCCTCGCCGTGGTACCACAACTCGCGGCGCCACGCCGCGACGACACATTGCTTGCGACCTGCCGTTTGACGAAGCCGGAAGTGAGCCGGACCATACTGCTGCTACGGCGGCGCGACCGCTCTCTTTCGCCGGCCGCAACGGCAGTCTGGTCGGCGCTTCTTCACCTCTACAAGACTGCATCAAATTCTTCATGAGGAACTCATGGCTGACGATCTGTACCGGGGTTAGAGCTTAGGCCTTTGCTCAGACCAGCGCAGGAACCAACGGATATTGCCTCAGACGAAGCGCTAACGGGGCCAAGAGACAGGGCGTAACAGCGCCTCTCGCAGCCAATAATCGATTGAGACTCACCCAGGTCCCCACGCCATGATGCCGAGCGCCATCGCCGCCCAGGTGAAATGGATCGGCCAGCCGTCGGGCACGGTAAGTTCGACGATAACAGTCATGAACAGCAAGCCGAGCGCGGCAAAGCGCGTGGCAAAGCCGAGCACCAGCAGCACCGGAAACGGGATTTCCCCGCAACCGGAGAGGAATGCCATCACAGCCGGTACCGGATAATGGTAGGGGCCACCCGGCAGATGCAGCATAAACTCATCGGTGAACAGCGTCACCGCCGTGAATGTGTATCCGCAAGTGCGCGGGAGATGGCCCGATAGCCGCAAGCTATGATTAGCCAGTCCAGCAGCCTTCGTAAGTCAAACGCTGCAAGACAATCGACGCTGAGCGACGCGCTGCGTCCGTGGGATGGCCCGGCCGAAGCCTCAAAAGGTTGCGCCCGCGACGTCGACGCATTCGCGAGGTTGCGAACAGGTGCATTTTTTGATTGTCAGCGCGTAACGTTTTTGGCCGGAGAACGAATAGAAGAATAGTACTGAGCGCGGCACTAACCGGCATCGAGCGCTTATGCTGAGCCTTTGGAGCTTAGTTAAATGCAAACAGAGACGTTGGTCGATGTCCTGGTGGCGGACACAGTAATTCCCTGGAAACTTGAACAATCCATTCGGCTTGCGCTGATAGCGGGAAACATCCTCGCCGGAATCACATTCTTCGCAGGTATTGGTTTTCGTCCCGACATCGTGTTCGCAATGGGAACCTCCCGCTTTCTGGTCAAGTTCGCCGTAACTTTGCCACTCGCATTTGCGGCAACTGCTGCGATGCTTCGGGCGGCGCAGCCCGGCGCTTCGTTCGGAGTTCGGGGCTGGGCACTCGCGATTTCGCCAATAATTCTTATGTCCGCTGTCCTGATTGAGATCGTGACGGTACCGCCGCCGCTTTGGGGCTCAAGGATGATCGGTACGCATGCACAGAATTGCCTAACTCTGATACCGCTTCTATCGATTGGACCTCTGGCCTGCCTTCTTGTTGCGCTGCGCAAAGGAGCTTCGACGCGACCTGGCTTGACAGGAGCCATCGCCGGGCTTGCCGCGAGCGGAATTGCGGCGACCTTTTACGCAACTAATTGCACGGATGACAGTCCTCTCTTCGTCGTCATCTGGTATCCGCTTGCGGTTGGGTTTGTGACGTTGATCGGTTGTTTGAGCGGGCGACGGTTCTTGCGATGGTAGCGCGCTATGTTCTCTGCTACAGCACCAGCGTAGCCGCTTTCCCTGACCTGGCGCTGGTCAAACTGTCGGCCAGATAATTAGCCAACTCGCTAACGACTCGCGAATTGCTCCGCCGGCCGTGAGAATAGACCAATTCTACCGTCGGTAACTGCGGCAGACGCATGCCGTGGCGGACGATCCGCAGCGGCGGCGCAACCAGAGCACGGGCAAGCACGGTAATTCCCATTCCCTCCACGGCCGCCGACTTGAGACATTCAAAGCTCGGGCTGACGAAACTGAGATGCCAGGCCCGCGTATGGTCCTTCAGCGCGGCAATGGCGAAGCGACGATAGGCGCAGCCTTCGGGAAATAAGATCAGCGGTACCGACTGATCGTCATCGCCCGAATAATTCGGCCCGCTGACCCAGACCAGTTGTTCACGCAGCGCCACGGTACCGTTCTTTGCCCCGGTTTCCTGTTTGAAGAAGGCAAGATCGAACTCACCGCGCATGCTACGCTTCATCAAATTTTCGGATTGATTGGCCTCGACCTCCAGTCCAACCATGGGATGCCTGTTCTTGAAGCGCGCCAGCCATGTCGTGAAATCGCGACCAAAGAAATCAAGCGGCACACCGAGCCGCACAAAACCGGTGAGTACGTCATCGGACATCGAGGCATAGGCCTCATCGTTGAGTTGCAGAATCTTTCGTGCGTACTGCACGAGTTTGCCGCCCTCCGAGGTCAGTTCAAGCACACGACCCTTGCGCCGCGTCAATAGCGCCTTCCCGACTTGGGTTTCAAGTTTCGCGACCTGCTGGCTGATCGTTGATTGGGAGCGGCCGACGGTCTCTGCCGCCCGCGAAAAGTTCATGGTGTCGGCGATGACCAGAAACGAGCGCAGGCAATCGATATCGAAATTCATCGAGATCTCCATAATCGTTAAATACGATATCGATCATCGTTATTATTCATTTTGTCACTTCAGACGCGGCCCGTAAAGACGTAAGGCCCGCTTTGCGCTTGATGACGCGCAAGGACGTGCCAACCCGCTGCAATGCGGGACGCCCCGCGCATCCGTGAATGGCATGATCGATGCGGAAGCGTGAAGGACGCGGGCTTGATGACAAAAAGTGTGGGAGGGGAAATATGGCTCGCAACGGGAGCTCGCTTGAGGACGCGCACGCCTCGGTCAAGGAGTTGATCGCCGAGAAAGTGCAGTATCTGATGCCGATGACGATCATTTTCATGGTCTGTTATATCGGGCTGACCGTATTCGCCGGTTTCGCCAAAGACCTGATGGGCATGAAGATAGTCGGTTCGGTCAATCTCGGCTTCATGCTGATAGGGCTCAACTACCTGCTGTCATGGATTCTCGCGATCATCTACGGGCGCGTCGCTGCCGGCAAGTTCGATCCGCTCGCCGCACGGGCCGCGATGGAGATTACTGGGCGGAGAAATTGAGATGAACCTCACGCTCGGGATTTTTATCATCATCCTGCTCGTCACCCTCGGCATCACGTACTGGGCCGCTAGGCGTACGCATACGACGAGCGATTTCTACGCCGCTGACAGCCAGCTCACCGCGTCGCAAAACGGATTTGCGCTGGCCGGCGACTGGTGTAGCGCAGCCGCTTTCCTGGGTTTCACCGGGCTCACTGCGCTTTACGGCATGGATGGTGCTTTCTATGCGCTTGGCCCGCTGGTCGCCTTTTGCACGGTGCTGTTTCTGATCGCGGAGCCAATGCGCAATACCGGAAAATATACTCTTGGCGATGTCATCCGCAGCCGAATGCAGACGCGAACCTCGCTGCTTGCGGCCATTGCAGGAACGGTGGTTGTCAACTTTGCCTATTTGATGCCGCAGATGGCGGGAGCCGGCGTGCTGGTGCGATTGCTGACCGGCATTTCCTATGACTGGGCGGAGATTCTCGTCGGCGTCAGCATGATCGTCTACGTTGCTTTCGGCGGTATGCTGGCGACGACCTGGGTTCAGATCGTCAAGGCAGTGCTGATGCTGAGCGCGGGAGCGATCATCCTGGTGATGATCCTGTCTCTGGTGCACTTCAATCCGCTGACGCTGTTCGCCGATGCCGAACAGAAATACACCGCCAAGTATCTGCTGCCCGGAAACTATCTGAAGAACCCGTTCGACCAGATCTCGCTCGGGCTGGGCTACACGTTCGGGCTGGCGGGATTACCGCATGTCATGACGCGATTCTATACCGTGCCCGACGCCAAGACGGCCCGCCGTTCCGTGGTATGGGTGATGTTTCTCGCCGGTGCGTTCTTTGCGGGTACCACGCTGTTCGGACTGGCCGCCGCGAATTACGTCGGTCAAGACGCGATCCGCGCCGCCGACAAGGGCGGCAACCTCACCCTGCCGCTGCTTGCGCAGTATCTCGGCGGTGGAAGGGACAGTTTTGGAGGAAACCTGATGCTTGGCTTCGTCGCCGCGGTAGCGGTCGCCACGATCCTCGCCGTGGTCTCCGCACTGACGTTGTCGACCTCAGGCGCGATCGCCCATGATTTCTACGTCAACTGGGTTAAACGTGGACAGGTCGACGGCAAACAGGAAGTCTGGATCGCACGCATCGCTGCGGTCGTCATCGGCATCCTTGCAATTGCGCTCGGCATTCTTGCGCAGGGAGTCAATGTCGCGGTTTTGGTGATACTTGCAATCTGCGTGGCTGCGAGCGCCAATTTCCCGGTGTTGATCCTGTCGCTGTTCTGGCGCAGGTTCAATACCGGTGGCGTCGTCGGCGGCATGACGGTCGGCCTCATCTCTTCTGTCGCGCTGGCGATGATTGGACCAGCGATGCGTGGTGCTGACGCCCTTTGGCCTCTGGTCAATCCAACCATCGTCTCGCTGCCTCTGGGGTTCCTCGGCGCGGTGTTGGGCACACTGATCTCGGGACGCGACGCAGAGAACGAAAAACGTTTCGACGCCTTCCTGCTGCAGGTTCACACCGGAGTCGCGCCGGGTAGATGGGCAGATCCGCGTGCGGAATGAATTCGGCCGCGATTCATCCGCGGCTGAACGGTTTTGCCCCAAACTTTGAAAAAGAGTGCGCTTGTGACGATCAAAGCTGTTGTTTTCGACGCCTATGGCACCCTCTACGATGTGCAGTCGGTAGCCGCGATCACTGATGAAGCTTTCCCCGGATATGGCGAGATCATCACCCAGATCTGGCGCCTGAAGCAGCTCGAATACACCTGGCTGCGATCGCTGATGCACCGCTATGAGGAATTCTCGGTCATCACGCGCGACTCGTTAGTCTATACGCTGCGGTGCCTGGGGCTGAAGTATGACCCCGGCGTGTTCGAGCGCATCATGGGAAAATACGTCCACCTTGATCTTTATCCCGATGCGATGACGACGCTGGCCGCATTAAAGGACCGCAAGCTCGCAATACTGTCGAACGGCAGTACCGATATGCTCAATTCGCTCGTTGGCAATACGGGGCTGGACCGGATCCTGGATGCCACAATCAGCGTCGATTCCAAGAGGATCTTCAAGCCAGCCCCTGATGCCTACACGCTGATCGAATCGAATCTCGGCGTCGCGCCTGCCGACGTGCTGTTCGTGTCCTCAAATCCTTTTGACGCCTGCGGCGCCAAGGCTTTTGGACTGAAGGTGGCCTGGATCGAACGGGTGACCCCTCAAGCCATGGCCGAGGTATGCCGGAAAAGCGATCTTGTCGCGCCGCTCACCATGTTCAGGGCAATCCGGATGCAGATGGATGAGCTTGGTCTTGAGCCGGATTATCGTGTCAACGGGCTCTCCGCGCTGGTAGAAATCCTGTCGCCGGTCGAAAAAGATCACGGGATCAGGTGATGGAGAAGGCACAATCCCGTTCCCTCGGGTGTTTGGCAGCGCGACAGTGGCACGATTACCAAAGGCGCACGCCCGGAACCTATTTTGCCGAAACGCCGGATACGCTGACGCTGGACGAGGCCTACGCCGTCCAAACGGAGGTGGCGCGCTTGCGCTGCGCGGCCGGCGACGCCGTCGCGGGATACAAGGTCGGCTGCGTCGGACCAGGCGTGGTCGAGCAATTCGGCATGAGCGGTCCGATCCACGCGCGTCTGTTCCGCAGTGAAATCAGGAATTCCGGAGAAACGCTGCAATACAGTGCGTACGCCAATCTCGCAATTGAAGGCGAGATGGCCGTTCGCATCGGCACAAACGGGGGGATCGAGGCGGCCTTCCCGGTCATTGAATTGCATCACTTCGTCTTTCGCGGGCCGCGGAAGACGCTGACGGAACTCGTCGCCAATAATGGCATTCACGCTGGCGCAGTGATTTCAAGCCGCCATACAGCCATGACGCTCGATGATTGGATCGCTGCTCGCACTTTGTCCGTTGTCGTCAACGGCGTAACTATCGATGCTGGAGCATTGTGGGCGATGAGAGGTGGGGCTGCCGAGGCGATCGAGTGGCTCCGTGACGACCTCGGCCGCTTCGGCGCTTCACTGAAACTTGGAGACCTCGTGTTGACGGGAACGCCGCTTGGGCTCAACCCGGTAAAGGCTGGCGACCACGTGATAGTCTTGGTCGATGACCGCGAATACGTGGAGTGCAGGCTCATTTGAGCTGAACGTGTCACCCCCGCTGCTCGTGTTCGGCGCGGCCGCCGCGGCTTTTCAGGGGAAGCTCAGGAAGACATCGTAGAGTGGGCAAGGGCGCGCCCTCGCGCCGTGCCCATCAACATCATTTCGGAGGTGAAAGAGATTGGCACGCTGTGCTTTGCCCACGCTACAAATAAGAGCGTCAGTTCCCGCTGAATGAATTGTAGCCCTCGTCTTCCCAGTAGCCGCCCTTGTACTCGTTGGTAACCTCCATCGAGATCACATATTTCGGATTCTTGAATCCGAGCTTTGTCGGTACCCGGATCTTCATCGGGAAACCAGAGGCGCGCGGCAGGATCGCGTCGGCGAATTTGAACGTCATCTGGGTCTGCGGGTGCAGCGCGGTCGCCATGTCAAGAGGCGAGTTGTAGCCGTCCTTGTCGGCGCCATATTTGGCGCGCGTATCGGCGCCAACAAGTTTGAGGAAGTCGCGCAGCGGCGTGCCGGTCCAGCTTCCGATCGCGCTCCAAACACCCGAGCCGGGCTTCCCCGGCTTGCGGTCGCGCATCCCGCTGGGGATCACTGGGAGAAGCGGGATACGCGGGTCTTAGTCCTGCCTTGTCGCGATCGGCTTTATCCCCTCATCCTGAGGAGCGGGCGCAGCCCGCGTCTCGAACGATAAGGGTCTTGCGACGCAGTAAGATTAGCCGACCATTCACAGTGCCGAATGATCGCGAACCGCCTCGCCGAGCGCTGACTTGAGATCAAGGAAACGCTTATCAAGAGCCGCCGGATCTTCTCGATTCAAGGCTATCATTTTGGCGCGCGTTTCACCGCCACGAATGACCTCAAACGCGTTTTCCTCGATCCCTGCGATAACCGCATCGGCCACCGCGGCAGCCGGCTCGCGCGTGAAGCCCAGCTCGGGGCCTGCCTTTGACGAACTCATCATGGGGGTATCCGTTGCCCCCGGATAGACCGTCATGACATGCACGCCCTCGCCCTTCAGTTCGCGGCGGAGCGATTCGCCGAACTTCGCCAGCCCGCCCTTGACGCCGGCGTAGGTAGCGTAGAACGGCGCGGCGACCAGCGCTATACCCGAGGTGATATTGACAACGAGCCCATCGGTGCTCGCGCGCAGTTTTGGCAATGCCGCACGCGTGAGCAGGATCGGCGCCACCAGGTCGACTTCGATCATCGCCCGGATCTCTGCTTCGGTTGTATCTTCCAACCGGCCAGCCCTGACCGCTCCCGCATTGTTGACCAGGATGTCGAGACCGCCGAGCTTCTCCAGGGCAACTTTTAGTGTCGTCTCCCGACCCTTTTCCGTGCTGACGTCAGCGGCAATGGAGTCGATCCGCCCGCCCGCCGCGCGAAGTCGTTCGGCTGCAGTGTTCAAGACGTCCGGCCGCCGGCCTGTGATCACAATCCGAGATCCTCTAACTATCATGGCCTCGGCAATCGCAAACCCGATTCCGCTGGAGCCTCCCGTGACGAGAACCCGTTTCCCCTGAAGATTCATCTTTGAACTCGCATGATGTTGAGGACGTCGATTGAGACCGAAATCGAAAGTTTAACTCGCCGCCTTGGCGTAATTCGAGGGAAACAGCGCCCGCCGAGTCTCTTCGTCCATCTCTTTCTTAAAGGCATGGTCCTTTCCGACCGCGCGGGCCTTTACCACCGCCAGCCGCGAATCGATCGCGCGGAACCAGCGCTGCAGATTCGGAAAGGCCTGCAGAGGATCGGTGTCGCCAGGCAATACGCGTGGCGCCCGATCGAGCCACCCCCATGCCGAAATATCGACGATCGAATATTCGTTCGCGACGATGAAGTCTCGTCCCTTGAGATGCATGTCGAGCACCTCATAATGACGCTCGATTTCGCGGCGATAACGGTTCACCGCATAGCCGAGCTTTTCCGGAGCTGCATGCTGGAAATGAACGGCCTGTCCCGAGAACGGCCCTATGCCGGTCGCGATGAAAAACAGCCATGACAACAACTCCGGTCTGTCGGCGGGCCGGCCGATCAGACGCCCAGTCTTCTCGCCGAGATAAAGCAGAATTGCGCTGGAATCGAACACCCGCGCTGCCTTGCCGCCCGGCCCATCTGTATCGACGATGGCGGGGACCTTGCCGTTCGGATTTATAGCGCGAAACTGCGGGGTATGCTGTTCGCCCTTGCTGGTGTCGACCGGAACCAACTCGTAGGCCAAGCCGGTCTCTTCGAGCATCAGGGCAACTTTTGCCGGATTTGGGGTTGGATGGTAGTAGAAACGGATCATGGTTTCCCTCTGCCCTTTTCATTTTAGATCATTCGCTCTATATTGCACCATCGCAAGCCTCTGGCAACCGCACGCTTTTGTGATTGAAACGGTGCGGACGTTGCAGACCGGCATCGGATGTCACGGCCACAATGAAGCGATAGGCCAGCGCACAACCGGGAGGAGCCCGCAATATGATTGAGCTGTATTACTGGCCGACGCCGAACGGCCACAAGATCACGATGTTTCTGGAAGAGGCTGGACTGAGGTATCGAATCCATCCGGTCGATATTAGCGCCGGCGACCAGTTTAAGCCCGAATTCCTGGCGTTTTCGCCGAACAACAGGATGCCCGCTATCATCGATCCCAGCCCAGCCGACGGAGGCGAGCCGATAAGCGTGTTCGAATCGGGCGCCATTCTTACCTATCTGGCAGAAAAGACCGGGCGCTTCCTGCCAGCGGACGTTCGCGGCCGCAAGACGGTGATGGAGTGGCTATTCTGGCAGATGGGCGGGCTCGGCCCGATGGCGGGCCAGAACCATCACTTCGGTATCTATGCCCCCGAAAAGATTCCCTACGCCATCAATCGCTATGTCAACGAGACCAATCGCCTGTATGGCGTGCTCGATCGAAGGCTGAACGGGCGCGAATTCATGACAGGATCGGATTACACAATTGCGGATATGGCGGCTTATCCCTGGGTCGTACCCTGGAAGCGGCAGCAGCAGAATCTAGACGATTTCCCGAATCTCCGCCGCTGGTTTGATGCCGTGCGTGCGCGGCCGGCCACGATTCGCGCTTACGCTGTGGGAGAGCCCTATTCGAAGCGGCCCGCCGTCACCGAAGAAGGCAAGAAAATTCTGTTTGGACAGACAGCGGCGACATCGGCCGGGCCGTATTGACTTCCCCTCCCCCGGCAGCGGCAACGCGAAAGTGCGGTACCGCTTGTTCAGGCCAGCGCGTTGGGGTGGTTAGTTCGCAGGCGCACCGGCCACACGATAGAGACGCCCGGTTCGGTCGAAATCCTCGACAGTCCACGCACCACCGACACCGCCAATCATCCACCGCAAGATAGCCCAGAGGTCCCGATCCAGCGTCTCGCTGTCGATGGGTTCAAGGGCGTCTACGACGGCATTGATCTCGACGCCGGACGGGAACGGCTCGCCGCTGCGGCCGATGAAGATAAGCGTGTAGACAATTCCGGAGGGCGCGCGAACGAAACCGGGCTCGGCCAGACCTTTGTGCTCAAGACCAAATGTGCGGGCAAAGAAATCGCGGAATTCCGGATATTGACCGATACGATCCTCCACCAAGCCGAACGCAAGCCGCTTGCCGTTCAGATCCGCCTTTTCAATAACTGTTACCTCTGTCATTGGGCCACTTGCCTCTCGTCGAGCCGGTCAAGAAACGACCGGATCAGATCCGCGATTTCGGGCCCGGAGTCCTCTTGCAGGAAATGTCGTCCGGTTACCAGATGGGGCCCCTCTGCGTGCGGAATCATCTGCTTGAAACGATTCGAGAATGTCACGGCGTCGAACACCTCGTCCTCGCGACCCCAGATGATCATGGTGGGAAACGTTGAGCGCGATAGTTCCTGTTCGAGCCATTTAAAGCGTTCAAACGCCCGCGCGTCCTGATCCAAAGGAATCCAACGGGGCCAGACCCATGTCAGGAGCCGCGTTGCAGGGTCCGGCAGGACTGCCTCATAGGCCGCTTGCGCCGTGCGGGCAAATTTCTCACGATCGACCACCGAGAGATAGACGCCGCGGCCGGCAAGCGCCTTGTGGCGGCCGAGGAAATACGGACCTACCAGCGGCGCATGCATCATGCGCCAAGGAAAGATGCGCGTGTGAAACTCGGCGGGAGGCAGCGGCCATGCCCAGGTGCTCATGAGGGCGAGCGCGCGAATCCGACCCTTGTTGCTCATTGCAAACGACAGGCCGGTCGGGCCGCCCCAATCATGGCAAACGAGCGTGATTTTTGAGAGGTCGAGTTGCCGCATCAGCGCCGTCAGATTGGCACTATGGCCGTCGAGCGTATGAGCCTGCTCGCGAACCGGCTTCTCCGAGAGACCAAAACCGATCATGTCAGGAACGATCACCCGCCGTCCGGACTTGACGAGAGGGCCAATGATATCGCGGTACAGAAATCCCCATGTCGGGTTACCGTGCAGGAGCACAACCGGATCACCCTCACCCTCGTCGATGTAGTGCATCCGCCAGCCGTTGACGCTCGCAAAGCGTGGCGGATAAGGCCATTGCTCGTGAAGCGCGGCCGGCAGCATGTTGTCAGCCTGGATTGTCACCATTCCTCCGGCAATGTGATCTGGCGCTTTTGATGCGCCGGGATTTTGGAAATGAAAGAACATAGACCATTATAGATCATGTGATCTACAACAAAAACGCTGATGGGAGCCTAAAAGCGGCCTCAACATCCATGCCAAGCTTGATGTAGGTCCAGAGGGCGATCAAGGTCTTCGGAAAAGCGAATATTTCGTTTTGGAGCGGCCGCCTACAATGACATTATACATTTCCGAGCATATATCTGCCGCCGTAAATCGAAGGCTTAGGAGATCATGGCAAGACCGAGAGAGTTTGACGAAGCAGCCGTGCTGGACGCGGCGATCCAGCAATTCTGGCTGCGCGGCTACGAGGCCACCTCAGTGCGCGACTTGGCTGACGAAATGGGCATTGCCGGGGCCAGCCTGTATAATGCCTTCGGCAGCAAGCGAATGCTTTTCGAGCGCTCGCTCAACCGCTATCTCGACCAGACTTTCCGTGAGCGAATTCGCCGTCTCGAGCATAGCCTTCCGCCACGGGATGCAATCGTCGCGTTTCTGCAGGAAATCATTAAGCGATCCTTGAACGACAAACAGCGACTGGGTTGCCTGCTGGTCAACTCAGCACTTGAAACCATACCGCATGACAAGGAACACCAGCAGATCGTTGCAACGTTCCTGAACGAAGTCGAATCGTTTTTTCTTCGATGCGTTACGTTGGGCCAGCGAGACGATGCTATTCCAAAAGCACAAACGGCGGAGGACTTCGCCAGACTTCTTCTGGGCGTTCTGCTCGGGATTCGCGTGCTTGCGCGTGCCCGGCCAGACCGCAAGCTGCTGGAGGGTCTAGTGAGGCCCGTGTTTGCTTTGCTCGATTACGCACCTCCAACGAAGCGTCTTGGCAAAGGCGGCAAACGAGCAGCCATTCAGGGCAGCGATGAGAGCAAGTGAAAGCGTTCCGTCGATTCTCGAATCGGAGGCGACGGGCAAGGTCGCGGAAATCTATGCCGATATCCGCCAAGTGCTGGGGACAAGCGTCGTCAATCTGATCTGGCGCAATCTGGCCGCGATTCCGGGTGCTCTCGAATGGACGTGGTCAGCCGCAAAGCCGCTTTATTTAGGGCCCGCTCCCGGATATGCCGAGTCACTACGACGCTCGATCGAGCTTCCTGCGGCGCCGTCCTTTTCCTCCGACACCCTCGCCGCGGCTGGATTGAGCGACGACGATGTAGCGAAGATTCGGGATATCCTGGACAGCTATCACTATACCAACGCGCTCGCCCTTGTCGTGTTTTCTGCCCTGATCATGCATTTTGAACCTGCCCACCAGGAGACCGTTGATCCTTTAGACGGTGTGCCCCGACCGCCAGGAGCAAAGTTGCCGGAGTTACCGGCGATGCAATCGTTGAAACCTGAAGTGGCGCGTCTGATCGAAGAACTTAATAGCTTTGGTGAGGACACAGACAAATCATTGATCGCAAGCATGTATCGGCACCTCGGTCATTGGCCGACGTACTTGTCTCTGGTGCGCACGATGCTTGTGCCCTTGGAGACCCGCGGCCAACTGCACGCATTGACCCTGTCAACCCGGGCTCTGGCGTGGTCACATGGCCGCGCGCTCGCTCAATACCTCAAGCCATCTACTCCTCCAGACACGCTCCAACGGGCGCTTGCCACCTGCCGCCGCTTTGTCGACCATCCTATTTCACGGATGACTGGAATCTGTTCGTTGATCCGCACTGCTACGGAAGGAAACCGTAGCCCTTAAATTGGCCCAAACCCGATCAGCGAAGGTCGTATTGCGAGTGAAGTTACGATATCCGCAGTTCAAGTCGACCGAGCGGCGACTGGACGATCGTAGCCTGACAGCAACCAAACCACAGAGATCACGAGTCCCATAATTAAAAAGAATTCTCGCTTTTCTCCGAGAATAGTCGGCAACACCAGCGCGGCTACCACAAGAACAGGTCCCACAAGCACTTCCACCAGCGCATGTAGCCGCATTGGAATGACCTTGATAGCCCCAAGCGGCATATCCGTAAGAAGGGTCTTGGCAAGATGGATTGTGGCGAGCGCGTATGGGACCAACGCCGCAAATCCGGTAAGGCCGAGAATAGTTGGCGCGAGGACAAAGATCGCGACGGTCAAAGAGTCCAGTATCCCACGTGCCGTATCGGAGATGATCTTCACTTTTCATTCTGTCTTTGATGAACTATTTCGGTGAGGTCACGGGCTGGCTCGCTGACGCAGCTAAGGTCAATCCATCGTTCGCTCATGAAGAATGACACCTTCGAGAGGATCAAATTCCCCCCGCCACGGCTTCTTATCCAGCATCTGTTTCGTGTGCTCGAAGCCCGCCTCCCAACGATGCCTTATCCCGGACCGGCTGAAATCGATATCCTTGGTATGGTTTTCGTGACTGAGCCGGGGTGCCAGCAATTGAACGACATGCATGCGTGTCGTGCAACCGTACGAAGCGAGTTCCTTTACTGCATCGCTGTCGCGCTCATGCTCTGAAAGCCTCGCGGCGAGCCGGCTAATCACGTGGCGCAAGCGATGGGTTTGCGTTTGCCGAACCACATGGCTTGAAATTCGGCTCGAATATTGAACGTCCTTGTACCGATGAAGGACCTCCGAGATCGATCCCGGCTCGGGACCGGCCGGGTTCCACATATGCGCCGCGAAGATCAACGCGTCCCTGCGCGGGTTGTCATCAAACACGATCTCGGTTGGGGTGTTCGATAGAACGCCCCCGTCCCAGTAGAGCTCGCCATCGATGCGGATCGCGGGAAACGCCGGCGGCAAGGCGCCCGAAGCAAGAACATGCCTCACCGAAATGTCAGACGCCCGGCTGTCGAAGTAGCGCATCTCGCTGGTGCGCACATTAGCGGCGCCAACCGTGAACCTCGGCCCCTCCCGATTGATTCGCTCGAAATCGACGAGTTCCAGGAGCGTCTTCTCGAGGGGCAGGGTCGAATAGTACGCCGCGTGCTCCGAACCGATCGGAAGTTGCATGCCCCAATGCGCCAGATAGTTTGGCGCGAAAAAGCCGGGAATACCGCCGACCAAGGTCGCCCAATTTGAAACAGCGTCGGAAAAACCGTTAGAGAAACCGCTAAAATTCGATCCGGGATGTGTTTCAACCCGTTTCCAGAATTCCATGAGCTTCGCAATTCTGTGCTCGCGGCGATTGCCCGCGATCAAACTGGCATTGATTGCGCCGATCGAAGTCCCGATGATCCAGTCAGGCTCGATATCTGCTTCGTGCAAGGCCTGATAAACGCCCGCCTGGTAAGACCCAAGCGCGCCACCCCCCTGAAATACCAGCACGACCTGGCCGGGTAAGTTATTGCATTCCGACGGACGGACCGGATGAAGATCCTCGTTCACGTTCACAATCTCCTGTTCATTGGTAGTCCAGGCCCGTACTGAATGCTGTCGTCGAGCGAGAGCCAGCTCGGCTCCCGCGCCGCTAACAATGCCATGGGGTCACGGTTTTCCGTCTGCTACACCGCTCTCGGTGCATCCCCTAAGTTCGCCTCACTCGCGAATACGTTACCGCGGGTGCTCTAACGACATCGTGATCTCCTATAACTTCTAGATCGGTCGATTTAGAATGATTACATTTCGCGGGCAATTTCGAAGCCGCTCGCCGCCTCCACTGGGGGGCCGCAGTGAACACGATCGCATTGAGATCGACCGAAAAACGTCCAAGACGTCGTCAAGCGTAACAAAGCGGCCTCCGGCTACGAATACGGGATGAACTCAACACAGGAGAATTGCCATGTTATCGCGTCTGCTCACTTCACTGGGCCTCATTGCGGGTCTCTACCCTGTCGCCGGCTTTGCCGCAGAACGGCCTGTCGTCGTCGAGTTGTACACCTCGCAAGGTTGCTCATCCTGCCCGCCCGCGAACGCTTACCTCAACGAACTGTCCCGGGATCGGCGAGACGTCTTGCCGCTTGCCTTCCACGTCACCTATTGGGACCGCCTAGGATGGAAGGATCCGTATTCGCTGCAAGCCGCCACGGACCGACAAGACCAATACGGCCATCGCTTTGGTGATGGATCTTACACGCCGGAGATCGTTGTCGATGGCGCTGCCGGGCTGGTCGGCTCGCATCGCCGCGATGTTGGATCAGCTATCGAAAAGGCGAAACACGAAAGTCGAACTGCCGCCTCAGTTAGCGTCACGAAGACCGGCGGGGAGCAGGTTTCAATCCAGGTCGGCTCCGGCTCTGGCATCGGCAAGGTCCTTCTGATCGGCTTCGATCACGACCATACGACAGCGATCGGCCGGGGAGAAAACGGCGGCAGAACGTTGCAGGAGGCGAACATCGTCCGATCGGTCCGATCGGTCGGCCAATGGTCGGGAGCGCCGCTCCAGATCAAAGAGCAATTTCCCGAAGGACAGGACGTCGCCGTTGTGCTCGAAGCGCCCGATGGCCGGATCATCGGAGCTTCCCGGTTGTCGGACGGCTCAAGCTGAGCGTTCGCGACGGTCGTACGAGCCGACCGGCTCTATCCCAGACGCGAAGTACGTCTGCTAAAGCCGGCCGGCCGTCATTCGATGACACGGTAGTGTGATATCTGGACGGTACTGGACGCCTCATGGCTCTCGCTCGCTTTACCACCCTCCTTGTGCTGTCGGCCGGATTCATCATGTCGACCGGCAGCGCCCGTGCAGCTGCCACCGATTGGGTGGGGGACAGCCGCGCGGCGGTGCGCCTGATCACAGCGACGGATAATTTACCTGCCGGTTCAACCCTCGAAGCAGGGTTGGAATTTCGGTTTGCCAAGGGGTGGCATGGTTATTGGCGGACCCCCGGGGACGCGGGCATCCCGCCAACGGTTGACTGGTCTGCTTCAGAAAATATTTCGGGCTTGGAAATCTCGTGGCCCGCTCCACATCGTCTCGTCATCGATGAATTGCAAAACAGCGTCTACGAGAACGACGTGGTTCTTCCGGTCAAATTATTTCTGAAACAAGCTCAAACCTCTGCCCGGATCAAAGCGTCCATCACATATGCCGCCTGCTCAGATGTTTGCGTGCCCCTTCAGGCTGACCTCACTCTGGTGATGCCAACCGGAGCCGAGGGCATTTCAGCTCAGTCCGGGTTGATCAGTTCGGCTCAAAAGCGGGTGCCGGGCTCGCCGGATGCCGCTGGTGTCGATGTCATTGGCACTCGTTTCGCGGGCCCCGCATCAGAACCAACCCTCGTGGTCGACCTCAAAAGCAGATCCGGACCTTTTATCCAGCCTGATCTGCTTGTCGAAGGCGTCGGGGGTGGAATTCCGCCGGCACCGAAAGTGGAACTGCAGGACGCCGGTAAGACCGCCCGTCTGACCGTTCGACTTGCAGCGTTGCCACCGGTTGGCCGTCCCTTGACATTGACCCTAATCGACGAAAATCGGGCCACTGAATTCAAGGTGCCGACCGGCCAAACAATCCCCGAGCACAGCTCGCTTTTCTTCGCTGCGCTGCTTTCGGCTTTGTTCGGAGGCCTCATTCTCAATTTGATGCCTTGCGTGCTGCCGGTGCTTTCGATCAAGCTCTTTGCATTTACCCGCCAGGCGGGCGGCGGTTTACGCGAAGTTCGCTTAGGGTCGGCAGCAACGGCTTCCGGCATCACGTTCAGCTTCATGCTGCTGGCCGCCTCCTTGGTCGGATTAAAATGGTCGGGCGCAACACTTGGCTGGGGCATCCAGTTTCAGCAGCCTTGGTTCCTGGCGGGAATGGCGGTACTTACGGTCTTGTTCGCGGCGAGCTTCTTTGACTGGCTTCCGATCGGCCTGCCGAGCTCGATAGCGAACGTTGCGTCCAAACGGTCCGGCGGGCCCATGATTGAGGCCTTCCTCACAGGTGTGTTCGCAACTTTATTGGCCACGCCTTGCTCCGCGCCATTCGTCGGCACCGCCGTGGGCTTTGCATTGGCGCGCGGGCCATCTGAAATCTTTTCAATCTTCCTGTGTCTCGGCCTAGGAATGGCCTTGCCCTATTGGATGACGGCGTTGTTTCCCGGGTGCGTTCGGTGGCTTCCGCGTCCCGGCCCGTGGATGCTTGTTGTGCGGAAATTCCTCGGCATCCTGCTGCTCGGGACGGCCGTTTGGCTGATCTACGTGCTGTGGAGCACGGCGGGCGCGTGGACGGCGGGCGTCACGGCCGCTCTGCTGGTGTGCTTGCTCGGTTATCGAGCTCTGATCAGTGCTCCGGTCGGAGCCCAAATCGCCTCTTCCGCATCGCGCCGGTCCGGATTTATCACCGCCGGCCTTGTGGTCGTGCCCCTCATTGTCAGTTTGTCCGCAGCTGCTCCGGTCTCGCAACCGGCGGCTGGGCAGGAATGGCAGGCTTTTGATTTGGATGCGCTGCCCGGCCTCATCGCCGGTGGCAACACGGTATTGGTGGACGTCACCGCCACATGGTGCCTGACTTGCAAGGTCAACGACGTGAGAGTGCTGGAGAACGCGGAGGTTCGTTCGCGGCTGCAGCAGTCGCACGTCATCAGAATGCGCGCCGACTGGAGCCGGCCAAGTCCTTACATCGCAGATTATCTTCATCGCTTCGCACGATACGGTATTCCTTTTGACGTGGTCTACGGACCGCAGCGGCCGGACGGCGAAGCCCTTCCCGAGCTTCTCACCACGGGCGCCCTCTTGCGGGCGATAGATCAAGCTTCAGTCCATGACGACAGTCGCAAATCTGCAAATGCCGCTCCCTGATCACCGGCGGCATACTGGATCAATCGAATTCGCGCTGGGGATCTTCCAAACCCCTAAGATATTCAACGTGTAAGGTTGGCGATCATTGCGTGCTCAGGTCGGTTATCCTGCTCAGGAAGGTTTCAAGATCCTTAGATGCGTCGTCGGAGGCGGCAAGTCCGTGGCGTGGCAAGACATACTTCGCATTGTATTCGCTCGTATTGTATGTGAGCCAGACCCTGTCCTGATCGTCCTGCCAGACCAGCGCCTTCATCGGCAGATCGATTGCCAGTGTTGCGCTCTTGGTCATTGCGAACGTGCCCGCTTTTGGGTTGCCGAATATGACGACTGTCCGCGGCCGTATGTCGAGTCCGGCGTTTTTGGCGGCGGCGGCGTGATCGATCCGGTCGAAAACGACCCAGCCTCCGGCAGCTTGTGCATTAATCGCGGCTTCAAAATTGTCGATCGTCTCCTTGACCGAGTACTTGCTCGGCTTGGTGACAAGTCCATCGTTCGCAGACGCGGTAACGGAATACATCGCCAGCGCCGCTACGATTGCAACCTCTGTTATTGTCATCTTGCAAATGTCCTCCCGTGCCGCTGGACGTGGACTCATGTCAACGGAGGATTACCTCCTGCGCCCTCAAAAACGAGTCGTGATGTTCGTTAACCACTGCGGAGAAACTTCAACGAGTCCGGCCTCGAATGATCTGTCGAGACCGGTCACCACCAGCAGCCCTAGTACGACCAGGAACAGCCCAAGGGTCCTTTTCATTGCGTTGCTGGCAGCCGACATGCCGCCACGCCAGCGCAGTAAGAGCTGACGGGACATCGACCCAAAGAGTACCAGCGGTAGCCCCGCGCCGATACCGAAAATCAGCATCGTCAAAGCTACGGCGCCAATGTCTCTTCCTTGAGC